>Ga0163154_10008956_pt1 | contig 11528 bp, 8 predicted proteins | sample OliLakLV19MP9P1_FD_148649 | JGI IMG/M metagenome (GOLD analysis project Ga0163154, IMG submission 148649) | Freshwater microbial mat bacterial communities from Lake Vanda, McMurdo Dry Valleys, Antarctica - Oligotrophic Lake LV.19.MP9.P1 | ecosystem: Environmental > Aquatic > Freshwater > Lake >...
CAGCAGCATATCATCGACCCGCAGATGGCTGCCACGCAACCACGCGGCAAAGACCGTCTCCCAGCCCTCATCATTGGTCCGCGCCGTCAACTCCGAGACATTATCGGTTGGTGCATAGGCCTCGATACCAACAATCTTGCGGAAATCGTTGACCGCATGCGAAGCATTGGCGGCACTCCCACCAACACCAAGAATGAACAATCGCCCGCCGCGCTCACGCAGTGCAACTAGCAGCGCAACGATCTGATCAATCGCAGCGGTGTCCAGCTTCTGAATGATTTCGCTTGCCTCGGCAAGGTATTGGTGTGTATGTGACATACATCCTCATTGGTGTGAGAGTTGGGCGTATAGCCATACGTCCGTACAAGATGAGTACGCTTTTTTGATCGAACATGAGTGCTTGCTGCTCTAGCTATTCTGACTCCTGACTTCTGACTCCTGCCCTTGGCCCAGATACTCTTGGGCCTCTTCCAATCCTGATGGCGTTCCAATCTCATAGAAGCGCTGGGTCACTTCATAGCCAATCATCTGGCCTTCATCAACCAGTGCCGTATACAGATCCGCAAGATCATAGGTCTGATCGGCAGGGATACGTTCGAGTACATCGCGCCGCAGCAACGCCGCACCATAATCGATATACTCCATGTCCGGTGTTCGGGCATGCTTATTGTAGCGCACAAGCTGCCCATCACGAAAAACGACATTGCTACTATCCCAGCGATTGCCATTATGCAGCACCGTCATCAGGCCAAGCGCTTGGCTCGTGGTAAAATGCGAAAGCACCGCTTGGTAATCAATATCAAGATAGGAATCGCCATACATCACCCAGTATACATCGCCAAGTAGCGCCGCAGCTCGCCGCAGCGCCCCACCAGTGCCAAGCAAGCGCTCACCATCGAATGAATACTCCAGCTGCATGCCTATTGCAGCGCCATCGCCAAGGTGCTGTTGCACCTGCTCACCAAGGTAGCCAAGGCATAGAACCACTCGCCGAATGCCATTGCGGCGCAGGAGGGCCAACTGGTGATCAATAAATGGTCTACCTGCAACCTCAACCAGCGCCTTCGGAATGCGCTCGGTGATTGGGCGCAGGCGTGTTGCTAGGCCACCGGCTAACAGGGCGACGCATACATCCGAATATCCCTGTTGCTTGATCATATAATTTCAATCAGACACTCAAGATAACGGTGCTCACGCGATGTGGAGCGCCATAAAGAATAATGCTGCCTACGAATAACATAATTAGCTCTTGACTGCAACCGTAAAGAGATTTAGGCCAAACTTATGATAGCGCATATGGATGTGGCTTGGTTTGAAGCCAGCACGTACAAGCAGTGGCCAGAGATCCTGTTTGTTATAGTACATCTTATGGTCATCGACACCCTCAGCTTCTGGGCTGAGTTTCAGGCGAAATGCTACAAGTTCAAGGAACAGTTTATCCGTCCAGTTTGGCACATTGATTACAATGGCTCCGTGTGGCCGTAACAACGCATGGCAGGCACTTAGCACTGCTTGTGGATTCCAGAGATGTTCAAGGACCGATATCATCAGGATAATATCGAATTGTTGACCGGAAAGGTTCTGAAGTGATTGTTCAATCGTTGCCTCATGAAATGCCAAATTCGGAATGGACTTCACTTGATCGCTTACTTGGAGATCAACGCCAACTCCTTGGGCAAGCCTTGGTTGTAGCTCGCATAACAGTTTCGCGTGAAACCCACAACCTATATCTAGAAGGTGCGGTTTCTGGTAGCGTTGAACTACATTTACTACGGGTTGGCGTGAAAGATACACACCGAGTCGATCAAAATACTGTAGGCCATTTCGGCCATAGGCTTGTTGTTCAGACATTATCTCTTCCATCAATTAGGTCTTCTGTCGTTGAATATCACGGCCACGCGAGATCATCTGCAGAATAATAGTATGTGTCACCGTTTGAAACCCAAGAATGATCAGAAGTAACCCCAACACAGCAGGATGTGAGATCTGTTCCAAGCGGAGTCCATTCGAAAGCCATTGAGCAATGAGTGTCAGGTTCAAGATGAACCCGATTGCCATCAGTGCAATCCCAGTAAGCATACCACTATCATAGCTGAATATCTTGATCGCCTGGGCGGCAAGTTTGTGGCGATAGTTATAGAATACGCTGCTCAGCAGAGCCAAATGGAGTGCTCCATAACCAAGTGTCGAGAGCGCCAACCCGAGTAGCATCCAATGGAGATTAAACCCAAACTCGCCAATTAACCTTGGGCCATTAACTAACCCTAATGTTAATCCGAGGCCCAAGCCAAGCATAATAGCACTCGGCCAGAACAGAAAGAATTCTGGAGCGAAGAGAAACATGACCCGCATGTTGATCCAGCCCGCCTTCCAAGGGGAGAGCCATCCGCTGCGTTTATGATGACTCTCTCGCCCTTCGCGATCTTTATAGAATTTGATCGGTACTTCGGCGATCTGCAAGTTGAGGAGTGCCGCTTTTAACACCATCTCAGAAGCATATTCCCATGAAGTCGATTGCAAATTAATACGGCGTAGGGCCTCGACAGTCATCGCTCGCATACCACAATGAATATCACTATAGTGCGATCCATAGATCATATTCAGCAGTAGGGTCGTCATTGGTGTGCCAAAATAGCGATGTAATTTGGGCATAGCCCCTGGCTCAATGAAGCCCTTTATGCGAGTTCCCATAACGAATTCATACCCGGCATCAAGTTTTGCAACAAAACTCTCGATTTCTCGAAAATCATAGGTAAGATCGGCATCGCCCATGATGACATAATTGCCGGAGATGTGTGGGATAGCATCAAGGTATGCTTGCCCGAGGCCACGCTTTGGCACGCGCAGCACATGTGCCCCATGGGCTTCTGCAATCTCAGGCGACCGATCCGTTGAGCTATCGATGATGAGCACCTCACCATCCACCTGAGCGCGCCGCAATCCCTCAAAACACCAATCAACAAACTCTCCAATGACCAACTCTTCATTAAGACAAGGAACTACAATTGATACGAATTGTCGTGGCATTGGCGTTCGATCAATTATTGGTTCAAGTTCTCGTTGAGTTGCTGCCATATCGAGTATCCTTGTAGTCATATATCGCTCCGTCTATTAGCTAAGTATTAATTTTGTGCCCTCAAAATCAAATCGGAAGCGCATCTCCGATAAGCCAGCAGTAAGCATTGCATGGCGTAGGCGCACTTTATCTTCAGTATAAAAGAGCAGAAATCCACCACCACCAGCACCAATCAATTTGCCACCCATTGCACCATTACGTCGGGCTAACTCATACCAATCATCAACCTGTGAGTTACTCATTTTGCCCGATCGTTCGCGCTTATGTTCCCAGTGGACATTCATCAATTCTGCAAAGCGCCAGAGGTTACCCTGTTCCAATGCATCTCGGCTCTGGAGGCCAAGCTTTTTAACAAAGTGTAAATTATCAATCATGGCCGTATCATTAGCTATTGAGCGGACATGTTGTTCACGCAGAATATCCGAAGCCGAACGAGAAATACCAGTATAAAAGAGCATCAAATTATCTTCGAGATTCGCAAGCGTCTCTCGGCTAATATTAAGTGGTTCAACGGTTACCTGGCCATCTCGATGAAACGTAAAACAGGTTAGTCCGCCGAATGCCGCAATATACTGATCTTGTTTGCCAACCGGCTCATTCAATCGCTCAATTTCGATATGGCATGCTTGCTCAGCAAGATCGGCAGTCTGCACAAACGTTCGGCTCAAACTATGCAATGATTTAAGCAGGGCAGTGGTAAAACTTCCCGATGAACCAAGCCCTGTGCCCGCTGGTACATCTGCCATGCTTGTAATTTCGATATGGCTATGAACATCGACAAGCCGCAATGCTTCTCGAATAAGTGGATGGCGAATATCATCAACCGTATCAACCTCTTCGAGATGTGAATATTTTAGCAGAATCTGCGGGACAAACCGCCGATGCAACATAATATACACAAATTTATCGATTGCTGCTGCAACCAGAAAACCTTCGTGCTCACGATAATAGCTTGGGAGATCGGTGCCACCACCGCCAAGGCTAATGCGCAATGGGCTACGGGTTACAATCATGTCGCATGTCCCTCTGGATCAGTATGTAGCCGCCGACGAGCAAGTACAATCAGCTGATCACCACTATCAAATAGTTCATTTATATAGAACAGGGCATATAGTAGATGCGAGATGAGTTTTTGTGAGGTTGTATAACGATGCTGGCCAGAACAGAAAGATTCATATAATTTATCTGGCGTTACCTTGCTAATGAGTGCTTTATACCAGTTGTACATTGGGAAACCCCAACGCCGCACTTTCACAACTTCGCAACCATTCTCTTCTAGAGCTGCCAGCAATTCTGGACCCTGATAGTGGCGATAATGGCCCAGCATCTGCTCAACCGGGCGCAATTGGCCACCTGGCACTGTAATCAACAGATGGCGGTTTGTCATCTGAACAATATGATGCAGTGCTGCTTGCCAATCCTCGATATGCTCAAGCACTTCCGAACAAACAACCAAATCGAACTGTTGATCATCTGGCCATCGCTCACGGGAGAGATCTAGTGCAAGAAATTGACATTCGGGCACTGTTCGTTGGTTTTCCAGCATAACATCATCAGAGATATCGCATCCAAAACCCTGAACTTTATAGCGATGCACAATCTCCTGCAAAAGGTATGGCTGTGCACACCCCGCATCCAGAATGGTGCGAAACCCAAGATCTGAAATAATGCGTAATAATAAACGCCGACGATGACGCGAAGTAGGTGTGTATCGATGTGCATCATCCCAATTAACAGCAATATTCTGTTCGTGGGATTTCGCGACAAATTGTTCTGTACCCATTATGTTCTACTAACCCCTTTACTTGCCATTATTTCGAGACATAACGACGTATTGTGCTCCAATTGGTAACCAGTGTAACAATGGTTCTAAACCACGTAGTGAACTCAGTAACTTTGGGAAAAAGAAACAAAAGTCCGTTCTTAGAATAGTAAGTCCTCCAGCACGCACTAATTGCTGTGCCTCTGGCATTATGATTGGTACTGCATTCCGATCAATATCGGCATGGCTCATAGCGTATCGTTGGATAGGATTCCAGGTATTGTTTTCCCATAGCACAAAAATGCCACCAGGCCGTAAACTCTTTTTAATATACGCAATCGATGCCAAACGCTCTTCTGGCAGAATATGATGAAACACACCATTACAGAACACAAGATCGAAATCGCCAGCAGGTTGATATTCATCAATTAAGCTAAATGATGCCTTTGTGGCAGGTATTGTACGCCGCGCAATATCAAGCGATTTAGATGAGACGTCAAGCCCAATTGCGATTTTCGCACCAAATAGATCAACTAATAATGGTGTCGATAGGCCTGTACCACAACCAAAATCCATTGCCAGCCGAAAGATACCATACTCTGCAAGTGCCATTCGCGTCCATTCAATACGGGCACGCGCAAAATGCTCGCGGCTTTCGCCAGTTAGTGCAACCCAGCGACCGATTTCGCCTTCGTACCCTTCGGCAAACTGATCAAATTCTTGTTCTGGCTTAGCCACAAATGCTCCTGGTTGAGTTGCAACAGCTATTCGCGAATATCAAATGCGCCTGCTCGCGCATCCATAATCATCGAGTCAATCGAGGCGATTAACGCCTCTCGTGATGTTCGTTGATTCACCCATCCCTGTGACCGTAGCTTTTCTGTATTGAAGCGAACAACCGGCACATCGCCCTTCCATCCGCGATCACCACCAGTGAATTGATACTCAACATTGCTTAGACCAAGGCGCTCAACAACCAGATCGGCGATTTCTCGAACGGTTATATAATCTTCTGTCGCAACATTAAAGTAGTCGAACCTCTTCCAGTCAGTGCGGGCAATCCAGCGCATTCCAGCAATAACGTCATCGACATAGACATAGGATTTGCTTTGGCTGCCATCACCAAGAATCCGCAGATGGCTTGGATCACGAAGCAGCCGACGGATGAAATCATATGCTACTCCGTGCGTTTGATGCGGACCAACCACATTCGCAAACCGAAATGCTAATGCACGCATATCGAACATATAGCAATACGACCCAATTAGTGCCTCACATGCCAATTTACTGGCTCCATACGTCGAGATGGGTAACATTGGCGCATAATCTTCATGCACCGGCTGCTCTCCCGTATCGCCATAGATACCACTACCTGATGCATATGTCAAACAAAGCACTCCAGTGATGCGCATTGCCTCAAGTACATTCTGAGTGAGATAGGTTCCCTCCCAAAAATCGATATCTGGCTGTGTTGCGGCTTTGGCAATATCTGGGTTAGAGGCAAAATGATAGACATGATCATGATCACGCATCACCTCAGCAAGTTGATCGATATTTTTGATATCTCCCGTAACAATAGTGAGATTCGGGTTTTCTATTTCCTTGCCAAGATGCCATTTACGCCCAGATGAAAAGTTGTCGTAGATCGTTACTTGCGCATCGCTCTCCTGTAATAACTGTTTTACAAGGTGGCTGCCGATAAAACCTGCTCCACCAACGATGAAATAACGCATTCTGCTACCTTCCTTTTGTATACATCCCTCGTCATGTATTCGCTAATTTTGATACTTCTTTGATAATTCGCGTGAAAAAGGCCGTTTTCAGTAAAAAAGATATCACAATTGCGATCATGAGATACAATATCGGCTCATTCACAACAACATATCGTTCTGCTGGCATGCCAATTGAAGAATAGGAGATGAGTAGTGTTAACCAATAGATCCATGCAGGTAGGAAATCTCTAAAATTCCTGGATCTCAGTAATGGGATAATACTTGTAAAAGAAATCAGAGAAATCCAAAGCCACAAACGTGCAATACTCCAGCTCATATCTATCAACCCTGATCGTAATGGGGTATATTCCGGTAGGTTTACATATGTAAATGTGCTTAGTGATTGTGTTAGATTTGCTGATATTGGTTTACGCAATTGATCAAGATATGCACTGATTTCGGCCCAATAATGGTAATCATAGCCCGAAGGCCATATGAGTGTTGTATTGTATAGCATTGCAACACTCATATTTTCGAATAATTTCCCTGGCTTATTCTCATAGGATTGTCGCAAGCTTTCGCTATACCATAATTGTAGATCGGTTCCTTTTTCAGGGACGACTTCTGGGAAATCGCCGGTTAGAATATATGGATCATATGCCATATCTGGCAGCCCTGCCCAAATAGCACGATTCATTATATTCACGGGTGTCATGTCATCTACTCGCTTTTGATAGACTGATGCGATCCAGGCACCAAAATTTGAATAGCCTTGTGTTAAATCAAGTGTATTCTTTGCAAGTGCTAGATGGAGTGACCAAGGTGCCACAACAATAACAAAACCAATAGTAATTATGAATGATTGAATAATTGTAAAAAACTGTTTCTCTCGTTGTTGTGTACACCAACTTGTGATGCTAAGATATAATACAATAGCCGCTAGTATAATCAACCCTGTTGGCCGAATCATCGCTGCAATGCCAATACACAAACCAACAATTAGTAAGGCACGTAGATTGCCGCTCTTGGCAAAGAAGATAATCAATGCAGCCGATGCAAAAACAGCATAGAGCGATTCGGTCCAGATTGCGTTAGCGGTAAGGCTTAACGCTGGTACGCATCCAACACACAGGCCAATAACAATAGCAAATGGCAGTGATATCCGTCGGGCAAAAGCCCAGATTGTCAATGGGGCTAGGAGCGATAATGCAATGTGTTGAAGTATGCCTATCCAGATTGCTGAGCGCCCAAAAAGAGTGATGGCGATTGCCAAAAATACTGGGTATCCCGGTGTTCGTGCTGATGAAATCAGGCCAAACCGAGGATTATCAATCAACGACTGTGCAAATTTATAATAGCCAACGGAATCCTGCGAGGAAAATACCGAAATATTAAGAACATACAAAAGATGAAATATGACTACAAATACCCATACTAAGGCCATTGCCACATAGATATTCGCAGATTTTACATTGATATATTGGTCTTTATCATTATACATATAGTAATTGGAGGGATTATGAGATCGTGATCGCATCCGACCCGCGAACCAGGAAAGGAACCACGCTGCTGTAAGAAATAGGAACATGCTACCTAACCATGTTAATACACGCTTAAGTATATTTGATGATGGTGGAGTTGATTGAAGTTGCACATCAAAAGAACAAAATGCTGCTTTGGCACTGCCTGTAACTGCTGTACACATAGGCAAAAAAAATGATCCTGGTGCCCTATCATTTGCCCAACGTTGAGGTGTATGGCCAATCACTTCAACAGATTTCACACTGGCAGGATGCTGAGTATCTAGCTCAATATGTAGTTGTGTTGCTGAGCGTATGCTCGTAAAAGCCCATCCCTGCCAGCGTGCAGGTAATTGCAGAGCGACTTGAATAGGCGTTGAGCCAAGTAGAACAGTGACTCGCTGATCATACCATAGAACTTCGAATTCACCTTGGCCTGGGCCAAATGTAAGATAAACTGCTCGGCTCGGTTCAGGCCAGTTCAACAATGCGCTATGCGAGAGCGAAAGCGTATATTGATCGGCATCCAATTTCGCATTCGGTGGTAACTTCACAGTAGAAAACGGAATATCACCACGATCAGTATGAATACCCAGAATTGTTATCGTTTGTTGGAGCGAATGCAGTGGGCGAATTGCTACGGTTGTAGTTGGGTATGGTTGCCACCGAATTGGTACTGCTGATGGTAAGCCAGCCTGAAGTTGTATGTTGGGTGGTGTTTCGCCTTCTGCGTCGGCGGCAATACGTACCCATACCGCCAATGGATCGTCAGGAACTAACTTGCCGGAGAGAAACCAGGTTCCAATCATCCCGATAATACCAACAAGAAGCCACGTCGCAAATGGTTGCCCTAGAACGGTACGGCCCAGGAAACCGATCTTTCGTGGCCAAGAGCGTGGGATGTATTGCAATATATAGCGATCAAAGCCCATTAAAATGGCCACAGCACCGCATACAACCAGCATATAACCAGTGGCTGCACTATAATCAATAATGCGTGGACCCTGGGCAGGTGCAATAAGCCACGCGAATGGCTCGACACAAAGAATCGCTCCGATAAAAAGCATAGCACTAATAAGTGTTGCTCTTTGTGTTCTTCTTGTATTGTTCTTTAGAAGATTACCTTGAGTAGATGTTGCAAGAATAATAAATAGAAACGTTATTGTAAAAACGATAGAGTCGGCAAATGTAACAGTAATACCAGTATATCGATCTGCAAACGATTTTAGAATTGGTAAAGAAACAAGGACATTTGTTTCGGTTTCTGAATACAGATCGATCTCTTGTATGGTATTATCCATACGGATTTCAACAATACCTGACCATGGGTGTGATAAGAAAGTAAGCTGGAGATTATCACTGTATGTCAAACCGTTCCAAGTGAGTGTTGTGGGTTGTTGGCCAGAAGCGACAATGGCATTCTTTTGCAACTCCCAACCCGGGCTTTGCGGAAGGTGCTCGATTGTTATGTTCGAATCAGTACTATCATAGGCCGATAATAACCAGACTTCGCTCCCGCGCGCCACAGTATTATGGTTACTTGTTGCAGTAATCTTCAAATCATATGGAATCTTCCGCAGTATCGGTTTTAGTGGTGAAAAGGCAAACCAACATACAAAGAGAAGACTAAAAACAATTAATATTCCTTGTCTTGCATCGTTGTTGGTAACTATCCTCATAATATAATTCCAGAAAAACCACCGTATGAGTAATAGTAGACACATTGTAGAAATCAGAACAATAAATAATATAATCCACTTGCTAAGGATATTTCCTTGAAGGAATCGATTGGATATACTTATGGATATACTGGTGCTATACAAAATGGCAATAAACCAAGCACTTATAATTTCTTTGGATTTCCTGGTGCTTCGCACGATTTTTTCAATGAATGTATATTGTCCAATAAGCAAAAGAATGATGAACAGAGTCGTCAGTCCAAAAACGATTGAATTAGCAATGACAACTGCTAACCCTGAATGCAGATCGGTGAACAATTTTGCTATTGGAATAGAGATTGTAATTTTGTCGTTCTTCTCTGAATATAGGTCGACTTCCTTCGTGTTTCCATACATATAAATTTGAACAATTCCTGACCATGGATGCGATAAGAATTCTAGCTGGAGTTCATCACCTTGCGCTATGCCATTCCATGATATTGTTGCCGGCTGTTGTGTATGATAAATGAGAGCGTCTTCACGAAATTCCCATCCAGGGCCTACGATATTTTGGAGAAGCACACCAGATTTAGCTCCATCTCTGGCAGCCAATAGCCAAATCTCACTTCCACTTGCTGCCAAATTATGCCTGCCAGTTGCAGTAATACTTACATCATAATGAGCTTCTGATATAAATGGTTTTACTGGCTGATATATAAACCAATAGCTAAATAAGATAATGAAAACAAAAGAAAGTGCTATTTTTGCCTTTCTCTGCAATGTGACGTTCGTTATATATTGCCATAGAAATAAACGAGTAATAAATAAGAAAGATGCCGTGAGCCCAAAAACAATCAATAGTAGCTGCCTGTTTCCAAGGACTTGAGGTTGGAGGAAGCGATTGAATACACTTAGAGATAGAGAAGTGCTGTATATAATGGATATAAGCCAGTAAGTAATAGTGTTTGTATTAAATTTAACCATAATACCCTCGATAATGACACTGATTAGTAGATAATGAGTTTAAGTCGTTCAACGTCGTAGTAAACGTTTTGCAAATCTCTTCACGAAATTAATCCTCAGCATGAAATGAACAATTGGCTGCCTTCGTATACCATAGATGATCCTTCCACCCAACAAATAATCGCCAACCCCAATAATGCCATTGTTTGAGGGTTCGGGTGGCTGGATCGAACCAACAACATGCAGTAAATCATTACAGCGCTGTTCTAAATCTCCGATATACTTGGCCTGTGCATCAATATAATTTTTCTGATCCTGCCAGGCTTTTGCAAGCCGTTGCGCTTCTTCCCATAATTGATTATACGAATGTTGCGTCTGTTGAAATTCAGAGGTGGAGGTTCGATGATCGCTTCTCTCCAATGCAGGGTGGTTCCAATCCATCGCAGAGCCATTTGCGTTCTGCAGGCTAAATAGTTCCTTACCCCAACGTTGATACAATTCGGGATGCAAATCGGCAATCGTTTCGTAGAGGTAGAGTTGCTGATCCTGTTGGCTTTCTCGAAACATTGACCCCCTGCGAATGCGATAATTGACCAATGGAAATGGGAGGCTGACACCAACACCACCGGCTTCTACCAACGTAATCCAAGCTTCAAAATCCTCGAGGCTATAGGCTACTTCTGGCTTATTACGGGCCGCCTGAAGAAAGCGCGCCCGTGGCATGACAACAAATGCCGCAAGCATATTGTGACCAAGCAAATACGGAAACTCGACATTCCACGCAGGCCAGATGTGATCGGTTGTCTCAAACCAGCGCACCCACGAATAGACAAAGGC
>Ga0163154_10008959_pt1 | contig 11524 bp, 9 predicted proteins | sample OliLakLV19MP9P1_FD_148649 | JGI IMG/M metagenome (GOLD analysis project Ga0163154, IMG submission 148649) | Freshwater microbial mat bacterial communities from Lake Vanda, McMurdo Dry Valleys, Antarctica - Oligotrophic Lake LV.19.MP9.P1 | ecosystem: Environmental > Aquatic > Freshwater > Lake >...
AAGTTGTTGAAGATTGTTAAATGTGGTTGAAGGTTGTTGAAGAAGTTGAATATGGCTGAATGTTATTGAATATGGTTGAATGTTGTTGAATATGGTTGAATGTTGTTGAAGGAGTTGAATATGGTTGAATGTTGTTGAAGAGGTTGAATATGGTTAAATATGGTTGAAGGTTGTTGAAGAAGTTGAATATGGTTGAATGTTGTTGAAGATGGTTGAATGTTGTTGAAGAAGTTGAATATGGTTGAATGTTGTTGAAGGAGTTGAGTATGGTTAAATATGGTTGAAGGTTGTTGAAGAAGTTGAATATGGTTGAATGTTGTTGAATATGGTTGAATGTTGTTGAAGGAGTTGAAGAAGTTGAATATGGTTGAATGTTGTTGAATATGGTTGAATATGGTTGAATGTTGTTGAATATGGTTGAATGTTGTTGAAGGAGTTGAAGATGGTTGAAGGTTGTTGAAGAGGTTGAAGATGGTAGAATGTGTTGCATGTTAATGAGATTAAGTCCTTATTTCGCAAAGCCTTGTCGGTATTGAGTTAGATTCTATTTGCTTTTTTGCCTCCCGGTTTTTTTCGGGACAGGTTGACGCAAAAAAATAAAAAGTCAATCCCGCTACTCAGCGGGAGAATAAAAAGGCTCCCAACTTACGGGACAGGTGAAAATTTAAGCGGAATCCAAAATTAATCTGCTGGCTGGCGGTTTAAATAGTTAGATACTTACCAGTTTGTGCCCTGCTCAAATAACTCCGTCCGAATGGCGCAGGCCGGGCGGGGTTGATTTCTCAGCTAAAGTCAGGTTGTTTCAAAATACATTGCACCCTGCTCAGTAAAATTACAACCGCTGAAAACCTACGCTGGATAGTAGCGGAAAGCCCGGTGAGGATTTGTGCAAGGCCTTGTGCCGGCCTTGCAGCGGATAGCCAGACTGCAGCTGAATGGAGGCATATTGCTGGCGTTCACAAAAAAATATCTTACGTTTCCCCCAATTTTTGGATATAATTCAAATTGCCCCAATCTCCCAAAGGGGTATTTCAGTATTCAAATTAAAGCCTGTAGTAAATAATGTAACAATTTTCAGCATTGCGGCTTGCGACATCTGATCCCTATCGGATTTGAATTGGGCTCCAATTTTCATGCAAACTAAAACTCATTACCTTTGCCGCCATTATTATGAAAACAAAAACTTTACACAAAGACAAAGTAAACATCATTACGTTGGGTTGCAGCAAAAATATGGTGGATAGCGAAGTTTTGAGCGGGCAGTTGCTGGCCAATGAAATTGATACGGTGCATGAAAGTGGTAAAAAAGACCACAACATTGTGATTGTGAATACCTGCGGCTTTATTGAAAAGGCTAAGGAAGAAAGCATCAACACTATTTTACAGCAGGTTGAATTAAAGCGAAGGGGCAAACTGGACAAGGTTTATGTAACGGGCTGCCTGAGCGAACGCTACAAAAATAACCTGGAGGCTGAGATACCTGAAGTGGATGCTTATTTTGGCACCATGGAATTGCCGATGATTCTTAAACAATTTGATGCTGACTATAAAGCTGAACTGATTGGTGAACGTTTACTGAGTACGCCGAGCCATTATGCCTATATGAAAATAAGTGAAGGCTGTAACCGTACCTGCTCTTTTTGTGCCATTCCGCTGATGAGGGGAGCGCATGTGAGCAGGCCGATTGAATCGCTGGTGAATGAGGCCAAACGATTGGTAGACAGGGGTGTTAAGGAAGTGATGTTGATTGCACAGGAGCTAACTTATTACGGATTGGATATTTACAAAAAAAGAGAACTGCCCAAATTATTGCATGCGCTGGCAGATGTAAAAGGGCTGGAGTGGATAAGGCTGCATTATGCTTATCCAAGTAAATTTCCGCTGGATATTATTGATGCGATTAAAGAGCGGGACAATATTTGCAACTACCTCGATATGCCCCTGCAACATGCGGCTAACAACATGCTCAGGTTGATGAAGCGGCAAATTACCCGGGAAGAAATGGAAGACCTGGTAGGCGAAATCCGTATGCGAATGCCGGATATGTGCATCCGCACCACACTGATTGCCGGCTTTCCCGGGGAGACAAGGGATGATGTGGAAGAACTTAAACTTTTTTTGCAAAAAATGCGCTTCGACAGGGTGGGGATATTTACTTACAGTCATGAAGAAGGCACGAGTGCTCATGATTTAGTGGATGATGTGCCTGCAGCTGAAAAGGAAGAAAGGGCTCAGGAAATTATGGAAGTACAGCAGGAAATAAGCCTGGAAAAAAACCAGAAAAAAGTGGGCAAAACTTTTAAGGTAATGATTGATAAAAGGGAAGCAGGCAGGTATATTGGTCGCACAGAATTTGATAGTGTGGAGGTAGATAATGAGGTAATTATTGCATCAAAAAAGAAACTGGCGATTGGCGAATTTGTACAAGTGAAAATAACCAGGGCTTTCGATTATGATATTGAAGGCGAAGTGGTTGGTTAAAAATGGTTTAGATTGTTTAGGGAATTTGTAATGAAAGCGAATACGTATTAATGGTTTGTTGTTAAGATGTTTAGCTAAACTTCTAAACTCTCTAAACTTTCTAAACCTCTAAACCCTCTAATAAACCCTCTAATAAACTCTTTAAACATCGACAAGAGAATAACTCTGCCACGATTAAAATAAAGGCACTACCAATACCGGCACTTTTGATTTATTCACCAGGGCTGTGTGGTTTTCTCCTAACAACAACTTAAAGAGGAAACTATGGGGACGATGGCCGATTATCAACAGATCGATTTGTAATTTTTCTATTTCTTCAAGAATCATTTTAACGGTAGGTCCCTGTATTAGCAAGGCTTCTGCTATTATTCCTTTGGTAATAAGTTCATCTGCATATTGCCTTATGAGTTTATGCTCCGTCTTTATATCTTCTGCCAGGTTGTCTCTTACGTATTGTGGTCCAACCTCGTTTCCAATAAAATCAGGCTCAGGGGCGGCAATGTGCAATACCCAAACTTTGGCACCCGATTTTTCCGCTTGTTCCGCTGCTGAATTAATCAGATGATGAGATGAAGCTTCAAGGTCTACCGCAACTAAAATATTTTTCATGGCATTGTTTTTTGTAGTGATGCAAAGTTATAAAACAGCTATTTTTTTTACCAGTATTTTTAGCATAGCACATGCATTTTGTAAAATATATTTTTTCTGCAATCTACCTCAATATTTGTTGTAACAAAAGTGATTGGTTGCCGGTAATTTATTGCTGAGGTCCATCATGCAATTAAATGACTTTTGTCACTTGTAAAATCAATATCGAGGGCTTCATAATTATTTAACCGACACTTAAGGAATACGGGAATGAGCAATTGATTAAGTTTATCTTATTGTGCTTAAAGTTGATACGCAACGACTGATGCATATACAAATAGATAAGCAGTTGCAGGGATTGCTTTTATACTACCCGGTTAGTAACAACTATTTATAGGCGGGTTTGATAAAGAAACTTTCAGTGATGCAGGTATAATAAAATTTACCGGCGTAATACCATTGCCAATAACCAGCCGGGTATTATTTCCGCTAAGTGTCCAGTTGGCTGTAATAGTTGGGGAAGTATTATTTACAACATTAAATAGCTGAAAGTCTGCCGTAAAACTAGTGGGGTTGCTCCCGCTGCCGTCCATATTACTTCCCCAGGTGGCAAGGTTATTAAGGCTTCCGGATGATTTTGAATACCATACAGGTAAATTAAAAATATTTTTAGCAACAACCCTGTCAAACAATTCCCGGTGACCAGCATTGTTAAAATGTATCATATCGCCGGAAGAATATTTATCTAATATAGAAGTATCGGACGGGTTGTACATTCCATCCCAAAAATTTAAGGTGTTGGCGGTTTCAAACCGGTTAATGATAGAATCTTTAATGTCGGCCAATTTTCTTTTTACTGCGGCTGTATTAAAAATACCATCAGTTCTTGGTTGTGTAGTGGTAATAAAACAACGGTTGCCGGTTCCTGTTGCAGAATCATAAATTACCTGCAGACTGCTCATAATTTCAGCTATACTGTAGTTGTTATAATTATTGGTGGGGAAATTTACAATTACTACTCCGTAAGCCGGATTGGATATATCTTTTAATAAAAAGCAAGCCTTGGTTACATTATTTTCAGTATCGGGGAAAGGTCTTAAAGCAGGGGCAATATAACCAGTTGGCATTGCCCGGTAAAAATCTGAGCCCGGTATTCCGAGGTTATATACAGAGTCTGCTATACCCAACTGGCACTTGTAGTACCTGTTTAAACAATTTACCCAGCAGCTATCTTTAGAAGTAGCGCCACTGCCTGCGGTAGTTGAAGATCCGATAGCTACTACTCTTTTATCCTGAGAAAAACACTGATTAACATGTAAAAAAATAAGCAGGAATGCATACATTACAACATCCCGGAATGATTTTAAATCAGCAGGTTTAATTAAAGTATATCTTAAAGCATAGGTTAGCCAACAAGAATTATCTTTCTTCCGCATTATAATAATCTTACTTTTTAAATTTTTTATTTAAGATACTGTATTGCCGATAATCAATATTTGTACCATCTGTTTAACAGATTTCAATAAAGTTAGCTGTAGCATTTCATTTTTATCATTCTTAATGCGAAAGAACAGTCTTTTTTATTTAAAAATGAGCGAAAATTGAATGGAAATTAGCTATTATAGAAATTTACATATTATTTTTTAAATAGTGAATCATTCGTTTAATACCAACGACGTTAATAAACAGGGACTTAAACAAAATGCAAATCCCTCCTAACAAGAAGCGCTTTCTTGTGTGCAGTACAATATTTGTACAGCAATTGATGGGTATTTTTTAATCACTTTCTTCCAGGTGGAAGTGCTGGTGATGAGCACCTGCTGCTATGTGCAGTGAGAAGCTGGCAATGGCCAGGTCTTTCAGAATGCTTATTAGCGCCAGTTGACGGGTTTCTATGGCTCCTGCGTTTAGAAAGTTAGGTAAATGAATAGTAAGAATGAAAATAACAAGCAAGGCCGCCAATATGTAGCCGGTGAACTTTACATACTGATTGGTCATAAAGGATATACCGGTAAGAATAAATGCGGTGCCTACAAAATAGGCCCAAACAATGCCGCCCAATAATTCTGACGGTACATACGCCATCAGATCGTGTGGATACAGGAAATGAAAAATTCCAAAAATGATTAACACAACCGATAACAGATATATGGAAATCCGGGAGATGATGTGATAATGTTTCATGATTAAAAATTTTGTAAAAGGTAAAAGTTTTAATGCTGTAAAAAGATGATTTACATCAGTTGTATCAATGAAGTTTGTCAATTGGAGTTTATATGTTGTGGCCAGGTAAATTCGCTGTATGTAGAATATCTTCCCCGTATTTTATTTTATTAAGATGGGAAGAGCCCAAAAATGACCAAAGTAATATTTGTGCCGGATGTTGTGTACACCTGTCAGTTTAAACATAAAGAATAACTTTATTTCAAATTAATTTTTAAGATGCAATTTTCTATTATCAGTTTTGAAACAAAATATGCAGCAGATTTTATCCGGATTAATCTTGAATGGCTTGATAAATACGAACTGACAGAACCAGCCGATATTTTCATGCTTCAAAATTATCAGTCGGAAATACTGGATACAGGTGGCGCTATTTTTTTGGTAAAAGCCGGGGATGCCATTGTTGGGTCAGCAGCACTGATCAATGAAGGAAATGGGTTGTTTGAATTGGCTAAAATGGCTGTAACTGTTCAATTTCAGGGGCGTGGTATCAGCAAACTGCTGATGGAAAACTGTCTTAAAAAAGCGGTGGAACTTGGGGCAACAAAAGTTTATCTGGTATCCAACAGCCGGTTAACAACTGCCATTGCATTGTATAAAAAATATGGATTTACACATGTGCCGGTTACCAATAGCCATTATGCAAATGCTGATGTTATGATGGAAAAGGTTTTGTGAAGGTTGAATTTAATTTTCTTAAAACTATGAATTTTTTTTGATGGATAATTGCGGCGGGTGCTGCTTTGGGTATTTTGATTGATTGAGTTATGCTTGTTTTAAATCTTTTAAAACGAAAGAACCCTTACATCAGGATTTAGTAACGAATAGACACCGGACAGAGTCGATAGCTACCAGCTCCGGCGCTTGATGGATTAAGCGATTTCAACTTTTATTTTCTTACCTAAGCCCAGTTCTACAATTTTGTATAATGTTGAAAGTTCTGGTTCAATTAAATTATTTTCAACTCTGGAAATGTATGTTTTACTAGTTCCACTTACTGTAGCTAAATCTTGTTGCGATAATCCTTTTTTTATTCTTGTACTCTTGATTATTGAACCGAAAAAGAATTTATGCTTTGTCTCTTGCGCAGGCAAACTATTTTCATATACAATATCCGGACTTAATTCATGGGCATGAAGTTTATTATCGCCATTTATATCCGTAAGTTCTATTTTTATATTTTTCCATGACAAGGTTTGATTTATTAATGTAACTTTTTTAAATTCACTTTCTGTAAGTAATAAATATTCAGGGTCATTTTTTGTGATCTTCCACCTTTTAAATACTTCTTTAAAATCAATTACTCTTGTTTCTCCATTGTTAAAAATGCAGTATAAATTAAATTCTTTAACAGATTCAATTTTAAGAATTCTCGGTATTTTTATTGTCTTTTTCATTTTCGTAAATTTGGGTTTAATCTTTCAAAATTTGCCAATAAGAAAGCGTTAACTTTTGCATCTTTAGCCCACTCAAGTACAATTTTATATTGTCTAACTGGCAAGGAGCCTGCGTACTTTTTTAAACTTTTTATTTCAATTAAAATTTCATGTTCATCATATATTGCATGAAAATGTGGAGGCAAATGATCTCTTGAATAAACAGCTGTTTTTATTGAATTGATTATGTATAAAGTAGGCATTAGCTATTTTATTTCATAACTAGAATTACCAAATTTGGTAACAAGCCCAGATATTTTTTTGTTTTGGCAACTATACTGAAAGAGTTTTTTAAAGGCGGCTAACTATTGTATTGTGGCACTTTAAAAATACCTAACTAGTCAATACATTTAAAACAGTCTCGTTAACGAAATAGGGAACAATATCACAAGTCTATAACTTTGATACAAGCCCAATAGAAGTTTTTTGTATCAGGTATTTGTAGGAATTAGATACAGGATAGAGTCGATGGCTATCGGCTCCGTCGCCAGGTGGGATATCCCGGGCGAAAAAAGAAACGTACAGTTTTCGGAGTTATTATTAAAGTTAATTTTCAACTATAATATTGTATTTGTCCAATAATCCGGTAATTCCGTGAATGGAGAATTTTGCTTTTTTTATGCGGTTTTTTTCCGGGTCGATAGAATAATTAACGGAGCTGCGGAAGTCTGCTTTTTCTAAAATAGATTCTTTAAATATGGCTCCGGATAAATCACAATTGTCAAATACAGCTTCCGTTAAATCTGTTTCTATAAAATCTACTTCCTGAAGAGTGCAATGGCGGAAATCTGACTTTTTCAGTTTTAGTTTATAGAAGGAGGCGAGCGTTAAATTACAATTATCATAACTGGCTGCAAACAGGAAGCTGTTGCATTTTTCAAAATGCAGCCCTACTAATTTGCAGTCTTTAAATTGAATATCCCTTATGGAACTGCCAGCTATATTTGCCATGCTGAGATTGCAACTATTGAACTTACATTCGGTAAATTTAATATTGCTCAAATCGGCATTGGTAAAAACACAATTAATAAAACTACAGTTTTCGTATTCCCCTTTGGGCAATGGACGGGCTGAATAATCTATGTTGTCAAAAGTTTTATCTTCAAAATAATTATCAATCATTGTATAGCTGAAATTTTTGCACTGTCTGTAAGATGAAATTAATAAAGAATCGGCAAAGGAGGATATTACCGGTTGATATTTAATATACCCACTCTTGAAAATTATTTTACTGCATAAATATGCACGTTTCTACAGCTTAGGAGTTTTCCGGTTGATGCTTTAAAGTTTTGTGGGGTTATTCTTGTGAAAACTCAACCTGAACGCAAAGAAGCAATGCCGGGAATGAGTTACAAATCAAAAATAACCATTTGCCTGTAATACGCATTTACCTTATGACCATTCTGGATTGCCGGATTCCATGTTGGGATATTTTTAAGTAGCCTGATTGCTTCTTCTTCCATACCAAATCCAAATTTCGTTTCCGGTTTAAAGTCATAAGAGGTGCCATCTATTCTTACTATAAACCTGATAATTATTTTATAGGTGTCTGATTTTGCACCTTGATCTAACGGCAAACGAGTATTTAAATTCTCTTTTATTAGCTTATTCAATTTTCGATCGCCACCAGAATAGGTTACGGGGATTTCTGATTTTGTAAATATTTTGTGACCTACCATATCAGCCTGTGAAACTACTGTTGAAATGGAGGTTTCATTAATTTGGCATGTTTTAAAAAATAATTTTTCAGCTTCTTTCTGTCCCATTTCTTTAAGCTTTTTCAAGGTTTCACATTGCAACGTTTTATTGCCAACTTCCTCATAGCAAAATGCCAAATTATACCAGGCATCAAGATATAAAGAGTCAATTGATGTACATTTTTCAAATTCAGTTACTGCTTTCTCAAACTTACTATTTTTAATAAATTTACGTCCATCATTGAAATAGTTATCTGCCTCTTTTACTTCCTGTTGTGTTAAAACTTTATATTTAATTTGTTCTTTTTTGTGGAAATTAAAAGTAATCGCAAAGAATGTTTCGGTGTAATTGAAATTAAGCGTAAAGTCTATTTTAAATAGAAAAGGTTTTGGTGTTGGTGGTAAAATCCAGGAACCGCTAGTTGAATAGATTGCGTTGGTAGTTTTTTCAATTTCTGTTTTTGGTAATTTGTTGGTTGTTTCAATTTGAACGTTTTTTATATTACCATCCGCTGTCATAATAAAATAGCCGGATACCTGCTCATTCATCTTGGTATAACCTAATTGCGATTTAAAGATGTTGGCAATATCCTCCTTATAAACCGGTGAAAACAGCTTATCGCATTCAATTAATGAATCTCCAATAATATGGAGTTGTTGGGTTTGTTTCAAGTAGTCGAAAAGGTAATCGCTCTTAATAAATACGAAACTATTGATTTTATCATCTGGTAGTCCCTTATTTGACATTTCCGTAATTACAAGAAATATATCACTGATTGAATCTATTTTAAAAGTTATAAAGTCTCCAATTGATAGTACATTATTGGTTATAGAATATTTTTGCTCAAGTGAATACTGCTCGCTTATTGAGGTAAGAACAGTCGATTCTTTAAAATAGTATTTAGTGGCTCGTTCTTCCGTGCCAAGCCGGTCGATAATTCTGCTGCCATCTTTTCGTTCGGCATTAATTTTAATCCATTCAGTGTTATTTAAATTCTGTCCAAATAAACTTGAATTGATCAGTATAAAAACTATTATTATCGACTTTATCATTTTGTAATTTATAAGGTAAAAATCAAATTGTAACCAACCAGTCAATTTGAACTTTTTTGAGATTAATAAAACGGTTGTGAAAATATTTAATTACTACAACATCGCCAAACCGTCTGTGCCTGAAGGCTAGCGACCGGCAACTAAAGGTGAATGTGCTAAAGTAATTTGAAAATTTATCGCCGTGGGGTGCTTTATTGCGATGGCATAAAGTTATAAAAGCATAGGAGTGGGCCTGTATGAAGATGAAGGAGCTTTTATGCTTTGGAGTTTTGTAGTTTACAGCTTTTGTAATTGAAAAACTACACCGGCTAAAATCCTGCCGGTCACTTTAACTAAGCAAAGCTGATGTTTTAAAATATCGAATATCGAACATGGAAAAATGAAAGTAGAAATGGCTGGATTATGTCAATATTCGATATTCCGTGTTCATTATTCATTAATGTTTTTTGTTGGCTTAAAGAAATTAGTCACCCTGACAAAGAACTTCAGAAGTATTTTTCCAAAGATGCTTTCTTTTTTACTGTAACATGTCACATTTTAATGCAGCAAAGAGTATAACAACCGATTGCCATCCTTATGCACCATTCCTAAGTTTTTTTCAAGAACTTATCCGGCGTTAAAGGCAAGTCACGCATTCTTTTACCAGTGGCGTTAAATACGGCATTGGCAATTGCCGCTGCAACACCTGTAATGCCAATTTCACCAACACCCCGGGCACCAATTTGCGAAATATGCGGATCGGGTTTACCAATAAAATGAACAGCTATTTCGGGCACATCAAGGTTAACAGGTACGTGATAATCACCCAGACTTCTTGTGGTTGGATTGGCCCATCGCTCATCATAGCTTGTCTCCTCCATTAGTGCAGAGCCGATGCCATACACTACACCGCCAATAATCTGCGACCTCGCTGTTTTTTCATTCATCACTTTTCCAACATCCTGTATACTTAAAAAACGCTTTACCCTGATGGTACCAAAATCTTCATCTACCCAAACTTCGGCAAACTGGGCGCCAAATGAATGGAAAGAATATTTTTCTTTATCACTGTTTTCTTCTTTTTCAATGGGAGCAAGCATACAGGGAACAGTTTGTGAACCAAGTCCGCTGCCTGATGCAGGCATTGCTGTAGTACAGGCTTCCATACTAATTTTATTGTTGCGGCGCATTATGTCTGCGTAACTGTCTTTAACCGATTTATTAGATGTTACAAAAAAGGCAGCTCCGTCATAACTGACGTCTTCCGGTCTTATGCCTTTTAAAGAAGATCCGCTATCAGCTATCGCTAAATTCAACAAATCTTTTCTAAGCATTTCGCCTGCTGCCATCACCGCAGGGTTTACGCTTGCTGTAGTGGTAGAGCCCCCTGAAACCGGCGCTGGCGGCAGGCTTGAGTCCCCGATCTTAACCGTAATTTTTTCAATGGGAATGCCAAGGGTATCTGCTGCAGTTTGCGCTAAAATAGTATAGGTGCCAGTGCCGATATCCTGCGTGGCACTTTGCACAAGGGCAGTGCCATCCGCCATCAACGTTACCCTTGCGGAAGCTGCGCTTCGTATAGCAGGATAGGTGGCGGTGGCCACTCCATAGCCTACCAGTTGTTTACCTTTTCGCATTTGCCGGGGCGTTGCATTTCGCTGATCCCACCCAAATTTTTCAGCACCAATTTTATAACACTCCAGCAAATGTTCGCTGCTGAAAGGATGTTTTTTTAAGGGGTCTTCAGCCGTATGATTTAACACACGGAATGCTATCGGATCCATTTTTATTTTGTATGCCATTTCATCGATGGCACACTCCAACGCAAAGCTTCCCGGAGTTTCTCCTGGGGCACGCATGTAGGTAGGCGTACCAATATTTAGCTTGGCAATTTTATAAGTAATTTCCCGTAGGGGGGCTTTGTACAACACGCCCGTTTGTTTTCCGGCAGGCTCAAAATATTCCGACAGGCTGCCATAACTCTCGGTGTGGTGCCTGATCGCCTTCAGCAAGCCTTTATCATCGGTTGCCATCTCCACCGTTTGTTTAGTTGCGGGCCTGCGCCCA
>Ga0163154_10008960_pt1 | contig 11524 bp, 6 predicted proteins | sample OliLakLV19MP9P1_FD_148649 | JGI IMG/M metagenome (GOLD analysis project Ga0163154, IMG submission 148649) | Freshwater microbial mat bacterial communities from Lake Vanda, McMurdo Dry Valleys, Antarctica - Oligotrophic Lake LV.19.MP9.P1 | ecosystem: Environmental > Aquatic > Freshwater > Lake >...
GGTATGATGTAGGGGTTTGCCATGGCAAACCCCTACATCATACCTATCTGACCCTAAAAATCGGCAGACCAACCCCATTTATGGGGTTTTGGTCATATACGCAGGTGGTTCACCGCCTACCCTATCTACGCAAAATCATCAAAACAACTAATGGGCAAGCCTTGTATGCCGTCCAAAATGAATAAATAATCATATGAACTTGTTTTCGGTTTTCCATAAGCATCACCCCACCACAATTAAGGCGCTGGGGTTATTTCTGGCGTGGTCTCTGGGGCAATAGTTGGCTCACTATCGGGTGTGACCTCTATTATAGGCGGTGCGGTTACCTCTGCTGATGGAGCAGGGGTGGTCTCGGCATCAGAGGTGAGTATCACCGTCATATTCGCGGGTAAAATAGCGATATCCTGCGCCAAAATATCACTGCGCCCACTGGCAATTTGTGGGGTGACATCATACGTCCCAACACCTCTTCCATTCATATCCACAATAATACGAATATCCGCCGCCGTCATGGTATCCAAAACAGTCTGCGCCCCTGTCACCAATGCCGTGACCCTATCGGGAATCAGTCGGAATGACAGTCCATCCCCCACCCCAATCACATCTACTTGCACATCATCAAATTGGCGGGTGGTGGTTTGGGCATCTATATTCACAAAAACACGCACCAATGGATTGCCCAAAATAGATAATGCCACTCCTTCTGGCAATACCAACGGCACTTGCACCTCAAAATCGGCAATCTGTCCACTTAGGTTGATGAGGTCTGTGCGAAGCGTATCTGGCAAATTGCTGAGGTCAAACGGTGAGCCAATCACAAAAACGGTCTGTGGGGTATAACTCACCGATGTAATCACATACCCTTGTGTAAGCGTGCTGGTATCCAAATTTGGGGCAATAGCCAATTCACGCAGGTCATCGCGCCTGCGAATTTCTACCACCACTTGCACCGTTTGCGGGTCTAATGTCACATCATTGACAGTACGCCCATCGGCATCCACCGGCACAAGCCGAATATCGCCCATATAGGTTTCGCGTTGCGTCCGCAAATCCAAAACAGCACGCGCCGCCACCACCTGTTGCACACGGCTCGATGCCCCGCTAATCGTCACACTCTGCCGATTAAATTGCGGTTCTGTACGGGTAAAATTGGTAGGTGGCTCGTTTATATCGCTGATATACCCCACCACAGGGACAGATTGCGATTGCATCGCCTCGATGATAACAGTAATCTGGCGCGGTTGTGTATCGGCAATAGCACGGCGCGACACATCGGTCTTGAGTTCTATGGTATGGGTGCCAGGGGCTAATCCGCGCAAATCTGCCCGCACAATAATATCTTCGCGTGAGAGAATATTGATAATAGACTCAGAACTCCGCACAGTCACTTGGGCATTACGTGTCGCTTGCTCAATCAGCAACATATCCTCGTCCAATTCCACCAAAATTGGCACTTGGGTATAGCGCCGTTCAATGATGGGGTCAGATTGGGCGCTAGATGACACCCAAATAAAAAATGCCAACCCCAGAGAGGCAAAAAACCACAAAGCATTGTTGAGGAGTGGGTTGCGGATGGGTATCGGTTGTGTGGTTCTCATGAGGCTTTGCGTTGCTCCTGTAGCCACTGCACAAGCCCTCTAAACCGTTCTACCGCCCGTAGCGATGACACAGCAGGGGTAATTGGTGCGCCATAGAAGGTGTCTAACATATTTCGCAGACGGTCTATGCTCATCTGCGAGACCATCCGCCCGCCATTGGTGACAGAAATTCTGCCTGTCTCTTCAGAGACAATCACACACAGCGCATCGCTCACTTCACTGATGCCAAGCGCCGCACGATGACGTGTTCCCATTTTTTTGCTGGGCAAATTTCGGCTGGCAGTAAGAGGCAACACACACGCCGCCGCCGCCAATAAGCCGTCATTATCTATAATTGCCGCGCCATCGTGCAATTCGGTCTTAGGCCAAAAAATAGTGAGGAGCATCTCGGCGCTCACTTGGCTTCGCAGGCTAATCCCTGTGCGAATATATTCATCCAAACCACTTTTGCGTTGTAATACAATGAGCGCCCCATGTCGGCGTTCCGATAATTTTTCTGCCGCCTCACAAATTTCGGTGATGATGGCTTGGCGAATGGTCTCTGGGGCGCTCCGACCAAAAAAATTACCGCGTCCCAATCGTTCTAAAAAGCGCCGTAATTCGGGCTGAAAAATCACAGGCAACGCAATAGCGAGGGCGGTGAGGATATTGGTGAGCAACCACCCCACCGCCCGCAATTGAAAGATGCTGGAAAAAAGGCTCATCACCACCGCGACCAAAATTGTGCCGCGCACCAACGCCATCGCCTGTGTGCCACGCACAAAATAAGCAAGTGAATAAAAAAATAGCGCGACGATAAAAATATCTATCAGGTCGGTAAAGGTGATGCTCTCTAGCGTCCAAAGCAATTCCACGCCGTCCCCTTATGGTTGCTCTAAGTTCGAAGTCGTCCCTAATTTCACTAATAACCGCCGATAATCATCGAGATTATCGGGTTGTAGGGCGATAATTTTCTTGATGGTATTCCGCGCCTCTACCGTGAGTCCTGCTTCTAATTGCAATTCCCCCAGCGCATCCAATTGGGCAATGGCTTCGATTTTGCGCCCCAATTGTTGATACAGTCTAGATAATCTGTCACGCAAGCCAAAATCGTTTGGATACGACCGAACCAGTTCTTCTAGCAATTTGGCAATTTTGTTAATCTGCTTGGCACGCGCAAAAATATTAAGCAATTTGTCGAGGTGTTTGGTCGCCTCCAATTGATTTCCCTGGCTATAATGTAGGTCAATTAGGGCGCGATAGGCACGCTCATCTTCTGGGATTAAATCCAAAATTTCTTCGTATGTCCGCATTGCACGGCGTGTATCCAGTCGAATCTGATCCATATCAGCGAGATTATGCTTAATCTCGACCAATTTCACCACATCGGAATTAATCCGCTTGGCGACACGTTCCGCTTGCTGAAATGTCTCACGGGAGAGTTCAAAGTTACCCAGTTGGTTATGGGTCTTTGCCAGCTCAATATATTGGTCGAGCATTTCTTCAAACCGTTCCTCCCCTTCGAGCAAAGCAATAAGGCTTGTTCGCACCGAAATATCCAACGGAGCCATCTCCAATACTTCTGCCAAAATAGAGGTGGCACGCGCATTTTCATCCCGCGACATATACGCTTTGGCAATCACATTATATTTGTTAATCGCTTGGCGCAATCTGCCTTCACGCATCATAATTTCTGCCATACGCACATGCAACGGCAAATAATAGGGCGAAGCAAGCATCGCATTATGACACTCATCCATCGCTAGGGTCAATAACCCGCGTTGGATGTAATTATCGATGCTGGCGAGGGTGGTCGCTAATTTTTCGCTACCGCCTGTCCCCAAAAAGTCGACAACACCTTGTTCGCCTTGGTCATGAAATACTTCTTCAAGATGCTTGCGCGTCTCTGCCACACGCTTTTTCCAATCTGCCCCACTAAGCAAATCAGAAAAGCGTTGGTTGATTGCCGCTAACATCTCATCAGACCGACCATCCAACGCGGTGAGCAATTGGTTATAGGTGGCGGCGAGTTCTGCCTCTTCTTTTTTATTGGCGGCGAGCAACGCATCCACCGCTTGCAGACTTTGGATTAAAAAGCGGGCGGCTTGTTTTTGTTTGCCCAGTTTATAATGCGATAACCCAAGTGCATGAAGCGCCCCAGATGCCAATTTTGGCTCTAAAACGGCTTCGCTAAGCGATTTTATCGCCAGTTCATACTGGTCTGTCAGATAGAGCGATCCACCCAAATTGAGTTGCAAAGCGGGGTGACGCATTTTTCCCTGCACCGCTTTGGTATACGAAGCGACTGCCTGTGGATATTGGCTTTGGCGTTGCAATTCCATCCCCTGCAATGCCGCCCCGCCCGACGCATCGAGCGAATCGCTTTCCATCACATACACCGCCAAAAGACCTTGCGCCTCTGTCATGGCTTCACCAATGGGACCCAATGGGTCTGCATCACCGACTTTTTTGCGAACATCCACCATTTCTTCTTTGAATAAATCCAAAATACTCTGGTCTTCTGTCGTTTTTGGCTTATTAATCGGGGGCGAATTATCGATGGGCAACGATACCGCCCCGCCAGAACGCAACGCCCGCAATGTGTTGAGTGCTTGTGGATGACGTTTATCAATCCGCAAAGCGCGTTCCACTGCTTTTATCGCTTTATCGGTATCGCCCTGTCGCTGAAAATTAAAGGCGAGGGTCAGATATTCACGCAGGGCGCGTTTATTATCACCAATACGCTCATAGGCTTGCGCCAAGCGTGCGTGAATGGTGATAAGACCTGGGGTAAGTTGGGTGGCACGTTCCCAATTGCTGATGGCTTTGTCGAGGTCACGTTGACCCAAATACACATCGGCAACGGTGATATACCGTTGTGCCGCCTCTTTTAAGCGCCCCATGCGCTCCAATACATCTGCGCCACGCTCCAACGGCGTGGCATCATCTGGCGAGAGTTGATGAGCGCGGTTATACACCTTGAGCGCATCATCCAACCGCCCTGCTTTGAGCAATGCCAATCCCAAGTGAATATGGGCTTCACCATCTTCTGGAATCTCTTGGATAGCATGGGAATAGGCTTTGATTGCCCCTGCCCAATTTTGTTCCCAAGCGGCATTATGCCCCAAGTTCATGCTCTTTTGATATGTGTCGCGGTCTCCAGCCATAGGGAATTTATCTCATGATAACAAGCGGACGAGTAAGGCTTTTTGTGCATGTAGCCGATTTTCGGCTTGTGCAAATACCAGTGATTGAGCGCCATCCATCACATCATCGGTGATTTCTTGACCCCGATGTGCGGGCAAACAGTGTAATACCACTGCACTTGGCTTGGCATTACGAAGCAAAGCATGATTCACCTGATAAGGCGAAAAAATGGGTAGGCGAATTGCTTCTTCTTCTTCTTGACCCATGCTCACCCACGTATCAGTATACACCACATCGGCTTGATAGGTGGCGGCTTGTGGGTCGGTGAAGGTCTCTATCTTGATGCCACTGGCAGTTGCCAAATGGGCGGCTCTGACCATAAAGCGGGCGGGGATTTCATAGCCTGTGGGGGTCGCAATCGAAAAATCTATCCCAAATTGAGCGCACGCCAATAAAAGCGATGCGGCGACATTGTTGCCATCACCCACATACGTCACTTTTAGCCCCTTCAAATATCCAAAATGCTCATAAATGGTAAGCATATCGGCTAAGGCTTGGCAGGGATGTTCATCATCGCTCAATCCGTTGATGACAGGCACACATGCCCACTGCGCCAATTCCACCACATGGTCATGCTCAAATACCCGCGCCATGATGCCTTGCACCATGCCATTGAGTACCCGCGCCACATCGGGGATGCTCTCACGTTTGCCGAGTCCGATTTCATCTGGACCCAACATAATCGCTTCACCACCCAAATGTTTCATCCCCACATCAAATGATACACGAGTGCGGAGTGACGGTTTCTGAAACACCATCGCCAACACCTTCCCCGCCAATACAGGGCGATTGCCCCCACTTTTCCATTCACGTTTCAAATGTACCGCAAGTTCAATCAGTTCAAATAATTCTTTTGCAGACCAACTAGAAAAATCAAGAAAATCTTTCATCATCATGCCTTTTGGGGTGTTCTGCACAATATTAAAATAGTATAGCATCAATTACGCTATTTCGCATGTGGGGGATGAAAAAAATATCTCCCAAACACATATACAACACTAAACCCATTTTAACGCATAATTGGTGTGATTCGCCACCGCAAATCACCCCTTATATCAACTCATATCACGCCAATTTGTCCCAGATTCGGCATTGGCTTTGAGCCGCACCTTCATCGGATACGCCCCTTCCATCACCCGCAATACCATTTCTTGAATATATTCTAGCTGGTCATTTGGCACTTCTAGTACCAATTCGTCATGCACCTGCAACAACATTTTTGCCCCGCGCCCATCGGCTTCGAGGGCATTATCTAGCTCTATCATGGCACGTTTCATAATATCTGCCGCAGACCCCTGAATCGGATGATTTATCGCCGCCCGCAATTCTGCCTCCACCGTCTGATTATTGGCTTTGGGGTCTTTGAATATGGGAAAATAACGCCTACGTCCAAATAGCGTCTCGACAAACCCTTCTTCTCGTGCCTGTTTTTTAGTGTTCTCAAGATATTTCTCCACACCCGGTAGCCGTTTGAAATAGGTATCAATAAATTTGCGTGCTTCCGATAGGGTAAGGTCACTATCCCGCGCCAGCCGATACGCCCCCATGCCATATATCAGCCCAAAATTGACCCGTTTGGCAAAACTACGTTGGTCGTATGTCACCACATCCAACGCAATCCCAAACACCACCGCCGCCGTTGCCGCATGAATATCTTCATCCCGCGAAAATGCCTCCAAAAGGGTAGCATCATCGCTTACATGCGCCAAAACCCGCAATTCGATTTGGCTATAATCCACCGAGAGCAATTGATACCCCTCTGGCGCAATAAACGCCCGCCTCACCTCACGTCCCAATTCGGTACGGATGGGGATATTTTGTAGGTTGGGGTTATTACTACTCAAACGCCCCGTATTCGTCCCTGTCTGGTTATAACTAGTATGCAAACGGCGCGTGTTGGGATTCACCAGTTTGGGGAGCGCATCAATATATGTGCCTTTGAGCTTCATCAATTCCCGATATTCGATAATCGCACGGATGATTTTATCGCCCGTGTCCTCATAGAGTTTTTCTAGCGTGGCGGCATCGGTAGAAAATCCGAGTGTCGTCTTTTTTAGCCCTGCTGTGGGCAATCCCATGAGGTTAAATAGCACATCGCTCAATTGCTTGGGGCTATTGATGTTAAAATTCTCGCCACTCATCTCATAAATTTGGGCTTCGGCGGCGCGTACCATCGCCTCTACCCGCGTGCTGAGTTCCGCCAAATATGCCACATCCAGCAAAACCCCGTTGCTCTCCATCCGTCCCAAAACGGGGATGAGGGGCAATTCTAGCGTATGGTAGAGTTCCATCATACCCATCGTGGTCAGTTGCTCGACCAAATAGCGCCATGCCAAATAGGTGATGGTAACATCGGCAACGGCATAGACCGCCGCCTTTTCCATCGGCACTTCTGCCATCGTGATTTGTTTTTTGCCCGTCCCGATAAGTTCATCAATAGAGGTCATTTTCTTGCCCAAATATTTAGTAGAAAATCGCTTTAATCCCAAAAAGCGACTATCGGGGTTACGCACCCATTCGGCAATCATGGTGTCGAATGCCAAGGGAAATACCTCTATGCCATGCCGACGCATCACCACACAATCATAACTCGCGTTATGTGCCACTTTGGGAATATCCCCGTTGGTCATGGCGGGGCGTATGGCATCCATCACTACAGCCAATGGCAATTGTGGCGGTGGTGGCGATGGAAATAGCGTGTCTTTGCCCTCGCCCAAATGCCCAACAGGGATGTAATAACCTTTTTTATCATCAGTCGCCAAAGCAATCCCCACCAAATCCACCGTCATCTGGTCAATGCCTGTGGTCTCTGTATCAAAGACAATCGCCCCTGCCACATTCAGGTGCGCCACCATTGCAGTCAATTTTTCTGATGTGTCTACAATCACCGTCTCATAGATATGCGGCTCACTGCTCTCAAAATCAAATTGGGTGTGCAATGCGCGAAAATTTTCGCCCAACGACACAAATTCTATCTTTTCAAAAAATTTATTCACGGCGTTGGGGTCATAATCTTCTGATTTGCACGCCTCTAAATCCAGTTGAATCGGCACATCGCGGATGATTCGGGCAAGTCGTTGGCTCACCAATGCACTCGCGCGCCCGTCTATCAATTTCTGACGCATCTTCTCTGGAATTTCATGCAGATGGTCATAGAGTGCTTCTAATGTGCCATGTGCTTGGAGTAAGGTGGTAGCGGTTTTTTCGCCAATGCCTTTGACCCCAGGGATATTATCGGATGTATCGCCTACCAGCGCCTTATAATCCACCAATTGGCGGGGCGATATACCCCATTTTTCGGTGAATAGGGCGCTATCATAGACCACATCCTCTTTGGATGAAGGCAATTGCACCCGCACATGATTATCGAGCAATTGCAATAAATCCCTATCGCCTGTGATGACATGCACCAAGACATTTTGTGGCTTGGCTTGGTCTACCAATGTGCCGATGATGTCGTCTGCCTCAAACCCCTCTTTGGTCAAAATGGGGATATTAAAGGCGCGGATGAGTTCAAAAATACTGTTCATCTGCGAATCAAGGCTATCTGGCATATCATCCCGATGCGCTTTGTAGGCGGGATAATACTCCTCGCGCCCACTCAATCCTTTATCAAAACACACCGCGATATATTGTGGTTGCTGATTTTTGAGCAGGTCAATCAGCAGACGCGCAAATCCAAACACGGCATTGGTCGCCTCGCCTGTGCGCGGATGCACCATGCGACTATACGACATCCCATGAAATTGACGGTAAGCAATGGCATGTCCATCTAGGACGTATAAAATCGGCGGAATCGCCATAGGGGTGTTCCTTTCTTTATAATAATGGGGATTTGTAGGGGCATGACACATCACACCCACGTTGGATGGATTCTATGCGACAGAAAATGCGATAAATTGCTCAATTTCGGTATGTTGCATCTCGCGTCCGGGGGCAAGCACACAATAACTTTCTGCCCACACCCCTTCCAATGGAAATTGGGGGTTTATATGATGAATCACCCATGCGGAGCGGGTTTTGAGGTCGTTAATCACCACATGGGGCGGGGTTTCGCTGGGGACTTTTGCCAGCAGATAAATATAATTCTCTTGAACGACCAATGTCGTAATACCCATGCCCATCTCGGTCAGTTGGCGCTCTAATTCACTCCCCAAAACATCGCGTAATTGGGGCGATAAGGTGCTATTGGGGTGTGCCAGTCGCCATACATAGGTAAATGGCGCGGGGATGCCTGTATAGACAGGATAGGGCAAATCTGGGATATGGCGTTGCACCGCCTGAATGGTGCTAGGCAATGCGAGTGGCTCTAAATTGATGGGGATAGGTGTGAACGCATCCGAATCTGCCAGCGCACCATCCGATAATTCTGCCAGCGAAGATTCCCACTGCGCCACCGCCACTTCGAGTTGCTCAATTTCGCGTTCTTGCAATTCATCTAGCACCGATGGCGTGTTCTGTGGTGCTTCTGGCACACTTTGGAGTGCACTCAATAAGCGGTCAGATTGTTTTCGCATGGCACGTAGGGGAATCTGCCCACCAAACACCATCGCTAGGGTATATCCACCCGCCGCCAACCGCGAATACATCATATATTCCTGCCCGCTAATGGGCAATGTGACAAATTTGAGGCGCGATTCATCGGGTTGAGCATCGCCATCTTCCGCCAAAAATTGATACAGTTGCTCAATTTCTAGTATCGGCAAATCCCCCGCCCCCGCTACCATTTTGCCATTCTTGATGAGCAAGGTCGCATCGGCAGACAATTCTAACGAGGCTTGTGTGAGCGTGAGTGCCAATTGTGCCGTGGGCGATAGGTCTTGTGCGGGCAATTCGGCTGGCACAGGTGCAGGGGGCTGTATGGGTGGTGGCACTTGTGGCACAGATTGACGCTTGGGGAGCGATGTCGGCTTGGGCGGTTGCGGATATTCTTTTGGATAGCGGTCTGTTTCCAACTCATGCGGATTGCTCACCACACCTGCCACACTTTGCGCGTTGGTGGTCGCACTAAACACATCACTATTGGGGTCTAGGACGATGCTCAAAAAATCGGGTTCTTTGATATATTTTTCGAGGTCTTGTCGCCACCCAAACGGCAATTTTTGGGGTTGGTCATCGGTAGAGAGTGTGGCTATCAATTTGCCAATCACCACCTGCAACGACTGGGTATCATCGTGCGTCTCGCGCAAAATATGTTGTGCGGGAATATTTTCGGTGGCTTGATTAGACACCTCCCCACTCGGCAAAAGGGGCATATAAGGAGTCAGGGCTTCTTGCAATACGGCGTTCACACGCCCCAAATCTGCTTGCCCCACGACATCACGCAAATCTGCAACGGTGCCAATTTCTTCTAGGGTCGGCATGGGTGGTTCTTCTGCCGCCAATTGCTTAAAGAGCATGTCATCATGCGGATTCTCTTGCAATTCTGCCATATCGCCCCTAAACACCACCTCTAATGAGATGGTTTTTTCGTTGCCATCTCCCAAAAAGGTTGCATTACCCATTTGCGTGAGGACTTCATCCAGTATATTGGGCATAGGGGACATTTTGAGCGTATCCGATTCATCCCCCAATGGGAGTGCCTCTGCTGTATCTGGCAGGGAATCGTTATAAATCATCTTTTTGAGGATGGGCAACAAATCGCGCAGGGGCATGGGAACATCCACCACGCCATCTAAATTTAGTTGGCGTGCCATCATCATCACGGCAGGCATGTGTGGACTCGCCAAAAGATGTATATCGGGCGCAATGGCACGAATCCGCGAGACGAGTTCCTGCCCATTCATACTCGGCAGACCAAATTCTACAATGGCAATATCATGCAGACGCGACCGCAATAATTCCAGCGCCGTGTCTGGGGTGGTGAAAGAAGATACTTCAAATTGACCTGTGCGCTCCAAAGATTGCTTCATGCTCAGTAACGCGGTGAGGTTTTTGTTTATCATCAATATACGAATAATAGAAGTTGCCATCGTATCTCATCCCAAATGAACGCCTGTCCTAAAATATTATAGCACATTTTTATGGATTGATGACAGGCAAGTCACGGAAATTTCCTGTTAATGCCACATTCGTAGAACGCAATATCCATGCTTGGCTACCGTTATAATCCACTGCGTACCATTGGTTGTCGGATGATTTGCCTAGCACCTCATATTGGACATTCACCACACGGTCAAGCATCTCTGCACTAAAACTTGGTTCTGTCCGCACAGAGACTTCGGTATTTACCGTCAAATACGGTTCTGATAATGGTGTCAATACTCGCAGATTCGCCACAGGCAAATCACGGAAATTTCCTGTTAATGCCACATTCGTAGAACGCAATATCCATGCTTGGCTACCGTTATAATCCACTGCGTACCATTGGTTGTCGGATGATTTGCCTAGCACCTCATATTGGACACCCACAACTCGTTCAAGTGTTTCCGCACTAAACCTCGGTTCTGTCCGCACGGCCACTTCAGTATTTACCGTCAAATACGGTTCTGATAATGGTGTCAATACTCGCAGATTCGCCACAGGCAAATCACGGAAATTGCCCGTTAGGGTTACATTGGTAGAACGCAATATCCATGCCTGTTCCCCGTTATAATCCACCGCGTACCATTGATTGTCGGATGATTTGCCTAGCACCTCATATTGGACACCCACAACTCGTTCAAGTGTTTCCGCACTAAACCTCGGTTCTGTCCGCACGGCCACTTCAGTATTTACCGTCAAATACGGTTCTGATAATG
>Ga0163154_10008964_pt1 | contig 11515 bp, 11 predicted proteins | sample OliLakLV19MP9P1_FD_148649 | JGI IMG/M metagenome (GOLD analysis project Ga0163154, IMG submission 148649) | Freshwater microbial mat bacterial communities from Lake Vanda, McMurdo Dry Valleys, Antarctica - Oligotrophic Lake LV.19.MP9.P1 | ecosystem: Environmental > Aquatic > Freshwater > Lake >...
CGTCAGCCGCTTTACCAGTTGGCCATACAACTGCTGACCCTGCTGCACGCGCCGCCAGCCGTATACCTGTTGCAGTTTGGATTGCAGGGCGATCGCGTTTGGTTTGATCGACTGTTGCCCTTTCCAGCCGAGGCCGCGATCGCCAGCCTCGGCATCCAAACCCCCAATCTCTATGTCTGCCATTGGCAATGCGTGACCGGCCAGCCGATTTTTGACCTTACTATTCCAGGCATGATCATCCAAAGCATCTTACCAGCGCATAGGACTCCTTTGTGAAGGTAGCTTTGACTGATGTAGGCTAAAACATCTAGTAGAAGACGGCGCAAGTGTAGCTACCGTAGGGCGGGCATCTTGCCCGCGCAGGCTAGAAGCCTGCACTACGAACGGTAGGCAGATTTACGCCTCAGACTACTAGGCTAAAACAATAACGTTAGAGTTCTTGCATTATGTCTGAGCCACACACTGCAACCTATCAGCCTCCGGTAGCCAAGCTGTTGACCCTGGGGGAATGCAAGCTGACAAAAATTGAGGATTGGCAGGACTATCTTCAAGACGTTGGGCTAACGGCAGCGGATATTCCTGAGCTAATTCGCATGATAAGCGATAGGAAACTTTGGCAGAGCGAGGAGGGGCAGGAAGCGTGGAGTGTGGTTCACGCGTGGCGAGCCTTGGGGCAATTAAAGGCGGTGGACGCGATCGCGCCACTGCTATCTCAATGGGGTCAATCCGAAGATGACGATTGGCTAGTTTGTGAAGCCCCGTCAGTATTTCAAGTAATGGGGATTGATGCCTTGCCAGCCTTGGCCGCTGCGATGGCGAACCAATCGCTCAATGAATGGGCGCGATCTTCCCCCACTGAGGGATTGGTCAACATCGCCGAACAGGAGCCAGAGCATCGAGCGGCCTGTGTTGAGGTGTTGATGCGGCAGCTTGAAGCCTACAACGACAATCCGGAGCTATTGAACGGGATGTTAGTGGCGGCATTGCTAGACCTGAATGGGATTGAGGCGGTTGATCTAATTGAGCAAGCGTATGTCGCTAAAAAAGTTGATGATTCCATCCCAGGCACTTGGGCTACTGTCCAGATAGAACTGGGGCTTAAAACGGAGTCTGATTTTTCGCCTGCCGATTTTCGGCCTCAGTTTGGTCCAGATCTGTCCTCGGTTCTACCGATGGCCGCTGCCTCTGGGTTTGGTGCAGATTTTGGCAACATGCCGCAGCAACTCGACCTGAAACCCCTGCAAGGGTTTGCTAAAGGGGTCTCTAAGCCTGCTAAAGGGAATAAGAAAAAGAAGAAGAAGTAGGCAGATCGCAATTTGATTGGCGATCGCCCAGTTCCCTATTCAACCCAATCGCTGATAGGGGCGGATTCAGCCAGTCCGCGATCGACCCTGCTAGTAGCTAATCAACAAAACCCGCCCGCCCCCCGTACCGGAGGCGATCGCAATTCAATTTGGTATTACCATTTCGATGGATTGGCGGGATGCAACTGATCCTTTTCCCATGACAACGGGTTTTTGTGGATGTATTGATAGAATTTCCGCAGAAGGGCGATCGCCTCTTATCTCCAAAATTTCAGCGCGATCGCCCCTCAAGTTGGGATGTACTGCAATGGGCGATCGCACTACTTTAGTTGATTACTTTGACCGAACCATAATATCGTTCTGAATAGCTTGCTCATCGTAAATTGTTGGAGAACCATGTCGAACTTTACCAAAGTGCCAACGACCCAGTTCTAGAACAAGCGCTTTCATCTTAGAATCACTAGGATTTTGTTCTAATAGATCAAGACACAAATCATAAATTTCTTGACTGCTAAAGTCTGTTGGTTTTGACACAACAGGAATAGCGCGACTTGCGGTTGCCAAAACAACTTGCTTGACTTCGGATTCTAATGGATAGAGGCGTAGCAAGCCTAATCCTACTTCCCTTATGAGCAAGGCATCTGGTTTTTTTAACGCGCCAAAAGACGAAACAACATCCTTTTTCAAGCTTGCATTGTTAGGGCTTTGGCTCAAACTCTGCATTTTTTTCTTGAGCGTCAATAATGATTGCTTCTCAGCAACAGCGTTTGCTTGGCGTCGAGCTGTATCAGCTTTACCTTCGGATGTATTTCCAAAAAGAATTGCACAAGCTATTGATAGACCTAATAGCAAAAAGGCAATCAATAAATTAATAAAAAGCGCTCCTAAGCCTACAATACCGAAGACTGTAAAGCCAATGATCAGAATATTTGATATTAAGCTACTTTCCTTGGGTTGACTCATAGTTTCATGATTCTAGAATTACTCCTCCATGATACTCAGTTGCTTATACTAGACTGTAAGGTTTTGCCTATCCCCCAAGACCAACGGCTCTTCAGGATTCTCTATGCTAGTTTTGCTGGACTTAACGAGTTTTCAGAGCTTTCAGCCCTGTCATACAGCCCCCAAATGTTTGCTGTGAACATTCGCATACAGAATCCTATAGAGCCAGACCAACTCGTGGCTCAAAAATTCGCCACTTCTCAGAGAATAAAAAAATGAAATTTCAGGACTTAGGTCAAGTAAGGGATTCAAGAATTGACTGACTGTTCTTCAGGGGATGTCGAAAATTTAAAGACACTAAGCAAAATAAGTGGAGCTTTTCCGAAGAATATGACGTTTGGGGTAGAGCGGCAGACTGCTTCCTTATTTCTTTACCTGTAGCAAATATGTTTCAAGGGGTTCGTCGGAGACAGAAAATTCTACGCGTTCATCCAACTATTTTTGACACAATTTGCCGATTCAGGTATTGACAGTGTGTGAGATATATCCGTACTGTGTCTGATTAAGGTTGTTGAACGATTCCATAGTCGAGCAACCTGGTTTCATTCCAAAAATCTAGCACCGCCCAATGTTGGTGAGATAACATTGAGCGGCTAACCCCCAAACTGTCTCTACCGGTCTGTCTGCTAACTGGGAATTTTAGCATTCTCTCTAGCCACCCTGCTTTGTAGCGAGCGGGGTGGCTAGGTTTTTGGGGTTTCTTCTTTACCGCTTATGCAGGAGAACCCCGATGGTTGAGATGGTTGAGACACCGTCTGTACGCAGTTTTTTGACAGGTAGTGAGGGTAATCGCCCTCAGCCGTTGATTTTGCCGCTCTACGTTATGCCGCTGCCAACCGAACAAGAGCAGCTCAGGATCTTGCTAATTAGCAGTTCTGGCTGGGTGCGCGAAACGATTCACGATTTGCATCGCCGCAGTTTTGCCAATGCCAACGATTGAAGCAGCTTACAGCCCGGTGCTAATCCGAGTGAGGTGGTGAGCATTTTAACTCGATGGCGACAACGGCGCTAATCGTGGTTTCTCATGGGTTTAGCAGATGGGGGCGATCGCTTCCATCTGCTGAACCGACGCGGCAGGAGGGGCGATCGCACTCACCCCAACAGGTATTGAACCCAGAACGTTGCTGTCAGAGCACGGAAGATGAGATGGGCGCTCGATCCCAAGCGCATCGCATAGTTCTGAAAAGAACATTTGGTAGTTGGCGCGTTCATTCCCGCTAGAGGTTTGCCAACGGGTTTATCTTCTGAGGGTGCTTAAACAAACTGGCCACATGCTTCGCCCCTACCGCTATCGGGATTTGTGGCATTACCCAAAGCACGGCTCATAAACTTTGAGTCTGTAGATTGACACCGCCCCGCCGCTGCGTCAGGATTGATTAGAAGCTTTGTGAACCTTTGTGAAGGCCGTGATTCATGTCATTTGAATTGGTATCTCTCGAAACCATTGAAAACCTTGCACATGAATATGGCTATTGGGTCATTTTTCTAGGAATTTTGCTAGAAAATACGGGCATTCCGCTACCGGGGGAAACCATTACATTGGTAGGCGGCTTTTTGGCGGGTAATGGCAGCCTCAACTATTGGTGGGTGTTGGCGATCGCCACTGGGGGCGCTGTATTGGGCGACAGTCTGGGCTACTGGGTGGGCTATTACGGCGGCTGGCCGCTGCTAACGCGAGCGGGCAAACTCTTTCGTATTGAAGAAGCGCGACTGGTGACGGTGCGCGATCAGTTCAGTAAAAATGCTGCCAAGGCCGTATTTTTTGGTCGATTTCTGGCGCTGTTTCGGATTTTTGCTGGCCCCCTAGCTGGAATTGCTCAGATGCCCTATCCCAAATTTTTAATCTGTAATTTCTTGGGTGCGCTGACCTGGGCATCGGTTATGGTGACACTAGCCTATTTTGTAGGGCAGTTGGTGCCGCTGGAGACGCTGGTAACGTGGGTTGGCGAGTTTGCGATTGTGGCGCTGCTGCTGGGTGTGGCGGCGATCGCCATTCCGCTATGGCTAGAAAATCGCGGAAAAAAAGAGGTTGAGACGGGTGGATGAATTGGGAGTTAGGGGCGGTTTTGCGTCATCCTGGTAAGTGCAACCTGCTGCTTATGTTTGAGCGCTACTCCTAATTGTTTGATATTGCTTGATGACTCCTGACCCTACTTTCAACCCCAACGTCCAGAATCCCGCTGCCGATCAAGAAGCAGAACGCCTTGACCATGAGGCCACTGCCCCTTCGTTGTCTGAAGAGCAGTATCAGCGCAAAATGAAGCGGCGCAAGGAAGTGCAGGAACAACGACTGGCTGAGCGATCGCAACAAAAGGGGCTAGTGATTGTCCACACGGGTAACGGTAAGGGCAAAACCACGGCAGCGCTGGGAATGGTATTGCGATCGCTGGGGCATGGCTACCGAGTGGCGATCGTGCAGTTCATTAAAGGAGCCTGGGAGCCTGCCGAAAAAACGATGCTGGGGCATTGGACGCAAAGCAATCCGCCGCAGCTAGAATTTTACGCTATGGGTGAAGGCTTTACCTGGGACACCCAAGATCGGCAGCGCGATATCCAAAAGGCAGCAGAAGCCTGGGACAAGGCGCTACATCTAATTCAGAATCCCGACATTCGGCTGGTGCTGCTGGATGAGGTAAATATTGCCATCAAACTCGGCTACCTTGCTGTGGAAACGGTGCTGGCAGGGCTAGAGCAAAAACCAGAAGAATCTCACATTATTTTGACCGGGCGCGGTGCCCCAACTGCCCTGATTGAACGCGCTGATTTGGTCACAGAAATGACGCTGGTCAAACATCCGTTTCGGGAACAAGGAATCAAAGCCCAAGCAGGCATCGAGTTCTAACCTGGCATAGTGCACATTCCGTAGAGACGCGATGAATCGCGTCTGCCCCATTTGCCGCTGACGTGGCGATCGCCCGTCACAGTTTAATTTTTGTAGCATAAGCTACGGTTTTTGGATTTTATGTTAGTCTCAAATAGTACGCCTTTAGCATATAAATCGGCACAGAAATGTTTTCTCCAAACAAAAAACGTCGTGAAACCTTGACAAAAGCCTCGCAGACCCACAAAGAAAATCTGCGCAAAAACCTTCAGCGCCGCATCGAAGCCGCTAGAGCTAGTGGTGATGAAAACCTGGTGCGTCTCCTAGAAGCAGAAGCCAACTATATTGGTTAATCACGGTAATTACTGTTCCGTCTCCGCAATTTATTTTGATCATCATCCGTAGGGGTTTGGCATTGCCAAGCCCCTATGTTTTATCACCCGGTTTATCATCAAGACTTTGCCAATTCAGCTTACCAGCGTGCATACTCGACTGGCCTGTCGCAATATCTTCAGGCAGCAGGGTGGTGAGCACCTCATCGGTGAGGGACGACAGTACGGCTAGCCGATTGGCCTGTTTCTCAATTGTTTTTTCAAACAGATTGCGCACTGTCCTACCATTGCCAAAGGTTTTATCCCGATTAATATACAGATCTTCCAAATATCTTCGCAGCTTTTCTCTAGCGTCAGCAGTCAGCTTAAAATGGCTTTTTTCACAGGTTTTTTCAAAGATGGCCAGTAACTCTTCGGGTTTGAAATGATCAAAATAAAAGTAGCGATTGAACCGCGATTTTAAGCCGGGGTTGGCTTCAATAAAGGTAGACATTTCATCGGTGTAGCCCGCCACAATGATTACAAGGCGATCGCGATAATCTTCCATCCGCTTCAGTAAGATATCGATCGCCTCTTGGCCAAAATCTCGATTGGCATCTTGCGGCACCAGGGCATAGGCTTCGTCAATAAACAGCACCCCATCTAGAGCTGAATTGACCAAATCATCGACTTTTTTGGCTGTCTGTCCCACATATCCGGCTACCATGCCCGAGCGATCGGTTTCAATTAAATGCCCTTTCTGTAAAAAGCCTAGTCCTTGAAAGATGCGGCTGGTAAGGCGGGCAACGGTCGTTTTGCCTGTACCTGGCGGGCCACAAAAGACACAGTGCAATGAAACTTGGGTTTGGGCTAGCCCGCGTTCTGCCCGAATCTTTTGCACTTTGAGGAAATTGGCCAGCGTTTTTACTTCCTCTTTAATATTGTCCATCCCAACCAAATTGTTTAGTTCGGCTAACGCCTGTTCTAAGATTTTCTCCAGCTCTTTCGGGCTTTTTCCTAGATTGTTTTCGGGGGGCGTTTCAGCATTTGCTCCCGCCACAGACGGCAGGCTAGTTTTATCGCCTTCAATCGGTTTAGTCGTGAGCGGTATTGCCCCTGCTGCTAAGCCTTGTTCATAACTTTCAAATGGCTGGTAGGTATGCAGATGTTGCCAAATTTGTGACAGCGCTTCCATCTCCTGCATACTAATCACATCATCGGCCTTAGTTACCACCTGAGAAAATTTGTAAATGCTATTTACCGCATCACTCAGGTAGCTAGTCCCTTGTTCTTCATCTGATTTTTTGAGGATGGATGGCAGCAGGAGTTGATCGACTTGAGGCTGAACTTTAATTAAATCTAAAATGATTTGCAGGGCAATCTTTTGATACTTGGTTCGCTCTGCGTCAGAGAACTCCCACAGCTTCATGGCTACGTTCAGTTTCTCTTGATCCTGTTGAATTAGCGCGTAGATCAACAGATAAGCCAGCAGTTCTGCGGAGCCAATTTCTTTGTTGCTGCGGCCACAAATTTGCACTACTTTGGCCAGGTCGGTGAGTAGCACATTCGCCAGACGCGGATCGGCTTTCAACAGCGGCGACAGTGATTTGTATAGGTCGTTGGTATCTTGCCGGATTTGTCGAATGCTGAGAAGTTGCCGAAAATCCACAGAAGTCTCCTAAAACAGTGGGGGAAATAGAATCTGGAAGCAAAAATAAGCGGTTACCCTTCAGGTTTGAAGATATCTTAATCTGTTCAGGCCGGGATGTTCGGACGGATGGTAGGATCGCAGAGAAATGGCGATCGCATTTCGCCTTACAGGACACGCAAGAGGGCAATGAAAGATAAGCTGCTGAACTGGATTAATCTGGCGCTGATGGCAAACCTGTTCTTCGTGGTATTCAGCTTTGGCTGGTTTGCGATCGCCCTCCTAGGCCGCTCCTTCAAGCTACCGTTAGGCTTCGACCTGTGGTACAGCCTCTGGAAGCCGCTGTTTATGCCAGCCATCGGCATTTTAATGGCAGGAGCCTTGATTAGCGGCATTTCTAGCTGGGTTGCCAAAATGCTACAACAGCGCAGCAGCACCTCCTGACACTGGCGAATACTGGGGTAGGGACATGGCATTGCCATGCCCGGAAATTTGGACATGGCACTGTCATGTCCCTACAAATCGGGGGTCAGACGGCTTTCAAAACCTCTTCTAATGCTGGCTTCACGGCAGGGTATTGGTACTGAAACCCTGTCTCCTGAGTCGCTTTGGGCAACACCTGCTGCCCCGTCAGTACCACTTGCGCCGCATCACCTAGTAGAGCCTCTAGGGCAAAGGACGGCACAGGCAGCCAGGACGGTCGGTTCATCACGTCGCCCATGACGCTACAAAATTCTGCCATGCGTACGGGCTGCGGGGCGGTGGCGTTGAAGCTGCCCGCCATGCTGGAATCGGTAATGGCTTTGATGATGAGGCTGACCAAGTCATCGCGATGAATCCAGGAAAACCACTGCCGCCCAGTGCCAATGGGACCTCCGGCAAATAGCTTGAACGGCAACACCATTTTGGCGACAGCACCGCCCATGCCCAGCACAATCCCGGTGCGCAAAATTACCAGTCGGGTGCCGCTGGCGGTTACCGTTTGGGCGGCGGCTTCCCATTTTTGGCAAACCTGCGCCAAAAAATCGTCCCCGGCGGGGCTGGATTCGTCAAAGCTGGCGGTTTCGCTGCTGCCGTAGTAGCCGATCGCCGATGAGCTAACCAATACCGACGGCTTAGGGTTGGCCTGGGCGATCGCCTCCACAAGTTTGCGGGTGGCGGTTTCGCGGCTAGCGATAATGTCTTGCTTGCGTTCGGGTGTCCAGCGCTCGTCGGCAATGCCAGCCCCGGCTAAATTGACCACAGCATCACAGGTGGCGATCGCCCCTTGCCACTCACCCAACTCTAGGGGCGTATAGGCCACCACCGTCACATTGGGGAACGCCGTTTGGGGGAATGCTGCGTTTCCCCGCTCCAGGCTGCGCGTTAGGGCGACCACCTGATGCCCTTCCGCCTGAAGCCGTTCCACTAATCGAGTTCCCACAAACCCCGTTGCACCCGTCACTGCGACTTTCACAAACCCTCCCAGCCAGTTGCCTATTGCGTCCTTTCAATTCTAGGGTTTCAGCACCCTCAGAAACGCAATGGTGTGCGATCGCTATGGAGCAGGCGGCTGAGCGGCGGGCTGAGCAGAAGGCTGAGCAGAAGGCTGAGCAGAAGGCTGAGCAGACGATTGAACAGGCTGTTGAACGGGCGGCTGGCTTAAGGCTCGGTGCGATGGCGCATAGGTGGCCAGTTGCTTGGAAATATCGGCGTTGTAGAGCCGCAGGTAGTTCCAATAATTCGAGAAAACCGACTCAACGTAGCCTTTGGTTTCGGGATAGGGAATTTGCTCCACAAACACGTCTTCGTCAGTAAACCCAAAGCGATCAATCCAGCCTGCTACGGCGTTTGGCCCCGCATTGTAGCTAGCCACCGCAAACAAGGAGTTATCGTTATAAGTTTCGTGGGTGTAGTCCAGATACCAGACGCCCATGCGGATGTTGTCGCTCGGGTCTTCGACGTTGTATTGAGGCAATGGCAGCTTGCTGGCGACCCAGCTAGCGGTGTCGGGCATCAGCTGCATTAAGCCTTTGGCTCCAGCCGACGATTCAATTTTCGGTTCAAACCGCGATTCTTGCCGGATCAGCCCGGTCACCAGCATGGGGTTGATCTGCTGCGCCACCGACCATTGCTGAATCGGCTGGGTAAACAGAAACGGAAACAGGGTTTGCCAATAGGCAGCCTGTTGCCGCAGGGTCTTGTACTGCTCTCTGTCCTGGGGTTCCGTGCGATTCGCCAGACTGGAAACCTGGTGAATCCCTTCCAAATTATCGCCAACGCCCAGCCGCATCATGCCGTCGGTAAACTGTTCGGCCACGGTGGGCTGCATTCGGTTGGTGTATTCTACCTGCCACAGCGCCCAGGCATCTGCCGTTTGACCCAGTTGGTATAGCTGCTTGACGGTGTCAGAGCCAGCCGGAGGAACGGGGCGGTGGATTGCCTGCGCAGAGCGCGGATCGCCCTCCACTTGCACAGCAGGCAGCTTGCGGCGCACGGTAGAAAAGTCGCCCACATCCCAGCCCAACATCCCCGCCGATCGCCACGCATAGTAAGACTCGGGGTAGCGGCTGAGCACATACTCAAATGACTGGGTGGCCTCCTGGGGCTTGTTTAACTGCTGCGCCCACTTGCCAATCCAGAAAGCCGCTTCTGGCGCGTAGGGGCTGTCCGGGCTGTCTTGGGTAATTTGCCGAGCCAGTGCCCAAGCGGCGGCAATATCTTGGGCGGCAAACTTCTGTTCGGCCATCGTCCAGCGCAGTTCTGCGGCGGCATCAGACTGGCTGTATTGCTCTAGTAAGGTTTTTTGGGCTTGCTCTGCCGCCACGGGGCTGTTCAGCTCTTTTTTGAGCAGGGCAATTTTGGTTTGCAGGGCTTCTGCGGCTTGGTCGGGGTAGTCGCGAATGGCCTGGTCGAGGTAGAGAATCGCGGCTTCGGGGGTGACAGCGAGCTGCGCCAGCCGGGTCAGAGCCAGTCCGGCTTCGGGGGTGTTAGGAAAATCTTGGACAGTTTGTTGATAGGCAGGGATGGCGGCGGCGGGGCGGCTGTCGAGCTGGGCACCGCGCCCGATCCGGTAGGTAGTCAGCGCCGTGCGGGGAGCATTGACATAGGCACGGCTGGCGCTGCCATAGCGACCCTGCTCCCAATAGTTGAAGGCGATCGCCTCCCAGTCTGCGGGCTTCAGGTCAGCGGCGTAATTTTGCACCAGCCGATCGAGCCAGGGTTTGTGCTCGGCAATGGTGCGGCCATAGCGCGCCACCTGGAGCAAGAGCTGCGGCTGGTCAGGGTTTTCTTGCAGCAGCGTTTTAGCAATTTCGATCGAGCGCGGCTGAGCCGGGAATTGGGCGATCGCCTGTTGCCAATATTGCCGATCGGTTTTGCCTAAGGCGTATAGCGCCTCTGCGGCCACCGAATCGTTAGGAAACTTTTGCAGCAGTTTCAGCCATGCGGCCTTCGTCTGCTCCGTCATCGGCTCCGCTGTCTGCTCCGGTATGGCTGGGCTGTTGGTGCCGCTGGCAGCATAGGCACGCGCCCGCTGCATCAGCACATAGGCAGCCAAACGGGGATAGTCTTGCTCCAAATCTTTGAGTATCGGCAGTGCCGCCGCGCCATTGCCCTGCTGAATTAAATCTGCCGCCAGCAAGTACCGCGCCTGACTTTGATCTGGCGATTTTTTACCTTGAACTAAGAGCTGGAGAGCGGCTGCGCGCTGCTGTGGCGACTGTGCCACCAACGGTGAAACCGCTGAAGGCTGGGCTGGCTCCATCTGCAACTCGTTGTCCGCCTGCGAACTCGGCGACATCCACCCCAGCCAATCGGGCACAAACTCCGACAGCTTAGACGTCGACACCAGTGCCCCCAGCACCAGCGATGTCAGCCCAGCACCCGCCATCAGCACAATCTTCGTCTTGCGTTGTTTTAACATTTGCTGAGTTCTAATTTCTAGATTTTTGAGATGTACGCTTCAGGCATGTCTCAAAAATATCCAACGGTGGGTTGTCCGACGGTAGATAATCTTGAACTCCTACCGATAATCTCTATTATTTACACCAAAGTGGCGTTAGTTTGTGTCGTACAGAGAGCAGTTCTAACTAGCTAAAGCAGGAATCTTCAGAGGGACAAGAGCTTTATGCAGCACACTAGGTTTTGCACTTAAGTACACCTCGCGGCAATTGCTCTCGTTATATCCGACCACAACTGCGCCTACAGTTGTACCAATTTCTGGATACATTGCTTCATGCATTTCTCCCTCATCTAAAAAGTCAGGAATTTTAATCAGTCCCTTAACTGGAGATTCACTTTTTCGCAGGGCTATTTCGTTCTAATTGAATAGTTGATATGCTAGGTGGGTAATCCCTCTCAAACCCTGACACCAGATGCCTCAACTTGCCATTGTCGAAGCCTTTGCTGCCCTCCCGGATACTCGTCGCACAGCCGGACAACGCCATCA
>Ga0163154_10008968_pt1 | contig 11512 bp, 6 predicted proteins | sample OliLakLV19MP9P1_FD_148649 | JGI IMG/M metagenome (GOLD analysis project Ga0163154, IMG submission 148649) | Freshwater microbial mat bacterial communities from Lake Vanda, McMurdo Dry Valleys, Antarctica - Oligotrophic Lake LV.19.MP9.P1 | ecosystem: Environmental > Aquatic > Freshwater > Lake >...
TCTCGCCACTGAGCTAAGCGCCCGGCCGGCGGCCAGAATCCCTCGAAATAGCAGCGACTCGCTACGATCCGCCCTGCCCGCCGGCCGGGCGCTTAGCTCAGTGGCGAGAGCGCCGCTTTTACATAGCGGATGTCGCTGGTTCGAATCCAGTAGCGCCCATTCTTGGTCGGGTATCCGTGCTTGCTGGTCGCCCGCCTTGCGTTCGGTCCGTTCCCCCTTCAGGCATTCACGATGCGCCATGTCCGCCTTGTCCGCCTTGTCCGCCTTGTCCGCCATGTCCGCCATGTCCGCCTTGTCCGCCATGTCCGCCATGTCCGCCATCTCACCGCCTCTCTCGCTCGCACGTTCCTCGCCCTGCTTGGCGCCTGCGCCCTCGGCCTCTCGGTGAGCTGCGAGAACATCGAACGCCTCGACGAGAGTCCGCAGGTCGTTCGCGTCGAACGGGAGAAGCGTCCGACCCGCAAGCCGCTCGAAGTCGAAGTGCCGACCATGATGCGCGGCACGGTGGCCTCGGAGGCGATCATCCTCGGCTACCGCGATGTCGTGGTCCGCGGATTCGGCCTGGTCGTCGGCCTGAGGGGCACCGGCTCGCGTCAGCTTCAGACCGATGTGCGGGCGTTCATGATTCAGGAGATGGGCCGCCGTGGTGTCGGCGTTCCTCCGCTCGACGAATTCACCCCCGATCAACTGCTCGATTCCCTGGAGACCGCCGTGGTGATCGTCGAAGGCGTGGTTCCCGCGGGCGCAGTTGCCGGCACGGCCTTCGACGTCCGTGTCTATGCGGCGCCCGGCACCTCGACGACCAGTCTCGAGGGCGGCCGGCTCTACTCCTGCGACCTGCGCCCCGGACCGCTGAGCACCAGCAACCGTCAGGCGGCGATGATTGCAATTGCCAACGGTCCGGTCTTCGTCAACCCCTTCGCCGAGCCGAACCGCGCCAACGTCAGCCGCACTGCCGGCAGAATCCTCGACGGCGGCAAGGTGACGCGGAACATGCCGCTCAAGCTGCGGCTCTTCAATGCCAGCCACAATCGTGCGGCCACGCTCCAGACTGCGGTGAACTCCTCATTCCCGCGCGAGCCCGGTCAGCGCGAAGCGACCGCCCGCGGCGAGAGCGGCGAGTCGCTGGTGATCCAGATCCCGCCCAGCTTCGGCAATCGCAGTCGCGACTTCATCGAGCTGCTTCGGCACACCTCGCTGAGCCTCGACGCCCCCGAGTCGATTGCCCTTCAGATCCGCCGCTCCCTGCTGGCCAATCCCACCGAGGACGAAGCCGCGGCATGGCGCTGGGAATCGCTCGGCGTCCGCGTGCTGCCGATGATCCAGGATCTCTATGACCACCCGGAGATGCGGCCGCGGGTCGCCGCACTGCGGGCCGGGGCCCGGCTCAACGATGCCCTCGCCGCCCAACCGCTCCTGATCCTCGCCCGCGAAGGTTCGACCAACGATCGCATGGGCGCCATCCAGCTCCTCGGTGACATGGGGCTCAATCCGATGATCGACAAGGGTCTCCGGGACCTGCTTATGGACCGCGATGTGGACGTGCGGACCGAGGCCTTCATCGCCCTCGCCAAGCGCCGCGATCCGGCGATCCGCAGCACGCCGGTCATGAAGAAGTTCGAGCTCTGGAGCGGACCGTCCAAGGTCCCCACGGTCTACGTCTCGCAGGCCGGAACGCCGCGCATCGCAATCGCCGGTCCCGAGCTGGTGAAGCTCGACCTTCCGCTCACGATCAGCATCTGGTCCAACCGGCTGATGCTGAAGGGCGATCTCGGTGACGAGGAGGTCGAGGTCTTCTACCGCCCCGCCGACGGCGGACAGCACATCGTCAGCGACGGACCGGTCGAACTCCTCGAGTTCGTGCGCTTCCTCGCCCATCGGACCAGCGTCGAGGACCCTCGGCCGGGTCTCGACCTGGCCTACGGCGAAGTCGTCGGCGTGCTTCACGAGTTGTGGAAGGCCAAGCTCATCAAGGTCGACTTCAAGGCCGAGCAGGACCGACTGCTCGCGGCGATTCTTCGCCTCGAGAACGAGGAGGAGGATGAGGAGCGACCGGAGTTCTCCGATCCCGACTTCGACTTCCTCGATCCCGAAAACACCGAGGAAGTCGCGACCACCCGCGACGCCAGTCTCGCCCCCCTCGATCCGGTTCGGCCCGGTGGGAGCCAGGGTGTCCAAACCCCCAAGGGTGGTATAGTCCCGCGTTGACCGACCCCAAGGAAGGGGTCGGAGAGCCCACGACGGACGTCGCCCGATCGGCTCGAGGAATCGCCTCGCAGGAGCCGAAGGCGACACCGCGATCGGGCACGACAGGAGGTCGCCGCCCCATGAGACTCGCCAAGGTCACGCTCGCCGGCTTCAAGAGCTTCGCGAACCCCACTGAGTTCCGTTTCGATGAGCCCATCATCGGGATCGTCGGACCGAACGGCTGCGGCAAGAGCAACGTCGTGGATGGCATCAAGTGGGTGCTTGGCGAGCGCTCCGCGAAGAGCCTGCGCGGCGGCGCGATGCAGGACGTCATCTTTGCCGGCAGCGCCACCCGCAAGCCGCTCGGACTGGCCTCCGTCACCCTCAGCTTCGACAATCCGGAGGTGCGGGGAGAAATCGATCCCTCGAAGCGACGCATGCTCGGCGTCGACAGCGAGCAGGTCGATGTCATGCGCCGTCTCCACAGCGACGGCCGCAGCGAATACCTGATCAACAACCAGAAGGTCCGCCTCAAGGACGTCAAGGACCTCTTCCTCGACACCGGCATCGGCACCGACGCCTACTGCATCATCGAGCAGGGCAAGGTCGACGCGCTGCTCCGGGCGAAGCCGCTCGAACGCCGCGAGATTCTCGAAGAGGCCGCGGGCATCGCCGGCTTCAAGGCCCGCAAGCTGGAGTCGGCTCGCCGCCTGGAGCAGGCCGAGAACAACCTCGCCCTGGTGCGCGAACAGCTTCAGAGCACGGAGCGCCGACTGAAGACGGTGAAGACCCAGGCCGAGAAGGCCCGGCGCTTCCGCGAACTCGATAGTCGTCGGCGCACGGTGCGAACCGATCTCGCCCTCCAGATCCATCACGAACTGGAAGAGACGGCCCGCACGCTGGCGGCCCAGCTCGCCGAGGTCGAAACCACTCGAAACCTGGTCAGCGAACGTCTGCGACTGGCCGAGGACGCCAGACAGAACGCCGACCTCCAGCGACACGCGATCATGCAGCAGGATCGCGACCTCTCGCAGCGACGCGTCGAAGGCGTTGCCGCAGGTCGGCACGCCGAGCAGCTTCGCGAGGTGAACGCGAGAACGTTGGCCGACGCCGAGCAGCACCGAGTGCATGATCTGGCCCGGCTCGATGAACTCGATGGCGTGATCACCTCGCTGGAGTCCTCGATCAAGGCTCTCGACGAGCGCCTGGCCACCGAGCAGGTCGCCGCATCCGAAGCCGACGTCGCGGCCCAGGAGGCCGCCAAGGCCCGCTCCCGATTCGAACACGAGGCCATCGCCGCCCAGTCGGCGGGCGAGCGACTCCGCGAAACCGTGCTCTCGATCGAGCGGCAGCGCTCGCAGGCTCAGGCCCGAGCGACCGCCCTCGACGAACGACAGCGCGGGGTCCGGGAGACCGCGGCCCGCCTCGAGCGCAAGGTCGAGCCGCTCCTCAGTTCGCTCGACCAGACCCGCGTCCGACTGATCACCGCGAACGTCGACACTCAGGTGGAGTCGGATCTGGTCGGCCGCCTCATTCGCGACATGGACGCGTACGCCGCCGCGGCCACTCGACTCGACGAGAGCCACGGTCGAGTGAGCGCCGCCCTCACCCGGCATCGGCAGGATCTCGCCGGATGCGCCGCTCGGCTTCGCCTGCTGGAAGAGATGCGAAACGCCGGCGAAGGACTTGCCGAAGGGGTGCGGGCGATCCTCGCCTCGCGCGATCGCTTCCCGGCGGTGCGCGGCATGCTCGGCGACTTCGTGACCACCTCGCGGCGCGACGCCCAGGTGGTCGAAGCGGCGCTGGGTGGAAATCTCGAACTCCTGCTGATCGATCGGCTCACCCAACTCAATCCGTTGGAGTCGGCGCTGCGCAGCCTTTCGGGCCGAGTGATGTTCGCCTCGCTGGCCTCGCCAGAGCCGACCGCCGACGAAGCGTCGATCGATGTTCCCGCGGGCGTCGTGCCGGTGCTTTCGCTCCTCGAAGGCAACGAACTGGTTGCGGGGCTCCTCACCCGACTGCTGTCACGCACCTATGTGCTCGAGAGCCTCGAGTCGGCCATGCTCCTGGCGGCTGGTCCGATGCGCGGCTGCCGATTCGTCACGCGTCAGGGCGACGTGCTCGAAGCCGACGGGCGCGTGGTCGTTGCCGGTGTCGGCGCCCGCACCGGCGGCGCCGGATGGCTGGCCCGCGAGGCCGAGATGGCTGAGCTGCACGCGCAGCGCCTGACAATCGAGGCCGAGATCGCTCGTCTCGATCGCGAGGCGTCGCAGCTCGCCGCGGAGACCGAGGAGAGCCGACGCCTCCAGCGCGAGGTCTCGGAGTCGCTTCAGTCCAGCCGCGGTCGTCATGCCGAAGCGGGCTATCGACGCGAGCGGGCCGAAGGCGAGATCGCCCGGCTCGAGCAGGAGATCTCCCGCGACAGTCAGGAGCGACGCGATCTGCTGGGGCAGATCGACGCCTTCGAGCGGGAGGGCGCAGAGCTTCTCGCCAAGGTCGAGTCGCTGACCAGGCTGCTCGAGGAGCAGGCCGGCGAGATGGCTCGGGCCCAGACGGCGCTCGAAGCCATTCGGGCCCAGGCAGCGCAGGCGGGTGAGCGACACGCGCAGGCGAGAATCAGCGCAAGTCAGGCCGCCGAACAGGTGGAGTCGCTGCGGCGCGAGCGCCGCCATCGCACCCACCGCATCGAAGAATCGACCCGTCACCGCGAAGCGGCCGCGCAGCAGGTTGCCCGCCGCGCCGAGCAGGTCGAGCGCACCCAGGCCGCGATAGTCGAGGCCGAAGCGGCAATCGCTGCGTCGAAGGCAACCGTCGAGGAGGTCGACGCCGCCATCACCGAAGTGCGCGATCGTCTGGCACTGGCCGACAGGGCGGTGATCGAGAAGTCCGAACTGGTGCGGGTGGCCCGCGCGGCGATGAGCGATGTCGATCGCGTCCACTCCGCAATCGAGATCGAGCGGCGCGAGAACGAAGTGCGCCGCGAGGCCCACCTCGAGCGCACTCTGGCCGAGATCGAGCTCGACCTGCTCACCGCCTGCGTCGCCCATCGCGCCGAGCGCGAGGAACCCTCCTTCTCGCCCATCGACAAGACCGCCGCGGCCACCGAGGCGGAGACGCTGCGCGAGGAGATCCGCAAGCTCGGCAACGTGAACCTCGATGCCATCGAGGAAGAGGCCCTGCTCGAGAGCCGCAACGAGGACCTGATCCGCCAGGTGGCCGACATCGATCTCGCCCGCGAGCAGCTCGACGCCCTGGTGATGGAGCTCGACGTTCTCTGCCGTACCCGCTTCGAAGAGACCTTCAACGCGGTGCGTCAGCACTTCGCCGGACCCCAGGGGACCTTCCGCCAGCTCTTCGGCGGCGGCAGCGCCGACGTCTTCATGGTCGCCGACGGGAACGGCGCAATCGACGTCCTCGATGCAGGCGTCGAGATCACCGCCCGTCCGCCGGGCAAGATGCCCCGGGTGAACGAGCAGCTCTCCGGCGGCGAGAAGACCATGACCGCGGTGGCCCTGCTTCTGGCCATCTTCATGAGCAAGCCGTCGCCTTTCTGCATCCTCGACGAGGTCGATGCGGCGCTCGATGAGGCCAACGTGGAACGGTTCTGCAACTGCCTGCGGCCCTTCCTTGATCGCAGTCACTTCATCATCATCACCCACCACAAGCGCACCATGCAGGCCTGCGATCGCCTGTACGGCGTCACCATGCAGGAGCGCGGCGTGAGCAAGCGGGTGGCGGTGCAGTTCGAGCAGGTGACCGCAGGCGGGCGCATCAGCGCCGAGGTGATCGCCGCTGCCGAGGCCGAAGAAGTGCGTGAAGAATCGGTGGTCGCAGCGCCGAAGGCGCCGTCGGCACCGCACCGCAACGGCGCTCGGCATGTCGAGCATGTCGAGCATGTCGAGCATGTCGAGCATGTCGAGCATGTCGAGCATGTCGAGCATGTCGAGCATGTCGAGCATGTCGAGCATGTCGAGCCGAATGGCTCCCCGGTCGAGGTGGCCGCCACGACGCTCGACTCGACCGCAACCGCTCGGCGCAAGCCCCGACGGGCTCGTCGTCAAGCGATCGGTCTGGAGCCGGCGCTGCCGCCGTTGACGGGGGCCGTCGGCACTCCGTCGCTGGCGTCGAGCGATGACGCACGCGAGCCCATCGGGGGGCTCGATGATGGTCGTGCCGGGCTCGAGGCGCACCGCCCTGCCGAAGCGACCAACGGGCACACCCCGCATGGCGCCCCGGCGGAGAGTCTGCTCCGCAAGGCTCTCCATCTGGCGCTCGATCCCCAGGCGTAGAGCCTGTCGTTGTCGTCCGAGCAGAGACCAGATCAGCGACCAGCCCGGTCGCAAGTGGATGCACCGTCAGCAGGCGTCAACGCATCATGGAGGACGCGCCCAGCAGCAGCCGCAGCCCTCGCGGCAGCCACGTCGACGGCGTCGGTGGCAGGGACGCATTCCCTGATCCAACTGATGCAACTGATGCAACTGATGCAGCCGGCGCCGCAACCGGGGCTGTGAGCGTGGTTGCCGAACTCGGGGCGAGCGATGCGTCCTGCGGGTTCGATTCCGCACTCGCCGCGAGACTCGCGATCACGGGATCGATCTCCGCACTCGCGTCGATCGAACGCGCGGGCAGTTCCTCGCTCACCGTCGGCGACAGCGGCAGTTCGCTGGGCCCGGTGGCGTTGCTGCTCGAACCGATGGGCGCGATGGTGGGCTCGCCGTTGCCGGGTGCCTGCCCTCCACCTGCAGGCCCTCCACCGGCAGGCCCCCCACCGGCGGGATGGGTCGACCCCGAGCCGCGCGGCGAACCGTTCGGAGGTCCGCCTCCGGTCGTCGGAGGCAGAACCTCGCCACCGACCACCGGTCCTCGATTGGTTCGCGCCGGGATCGTCGAATCTCCGAGCGTCTCGACGACGGCGAGACGATCGTCGGTGTCGACGACTCCGTCGCCATCGATGTCGAATCCGCGGCAGGTCGAGCCGAACGCGGCGCTGACCAGTTCCAGATCGAACCCGTCGACCACGCCATCGAGATTGACATCGGCATCGGGCGCGGCGGATGCGTTCCATCCCTCCTCCACGGCCATCAGCACCTCGGTGATGAAGACCTCGTCGGGATAGATGCCGGGAGTGCTCACGGTGATCGATCGGATTCTCGACGACGCATCGACGATGCCGAGAAAGCAGAGCCGGTTGAGCTGGAAGTTGAATGCCGGCGACGTCGCTTCGGCAAGCATGTCGCCGCTGCCGCCAGGACCGTTGAAGGCCCGAAGCACGAGCGGGTTGTCGCCGCCTGGATTGAACAGATCGGCGCTCATGATGCCCGCGGCGAGCACGGGCACCCGGAAGCTGATGGTGATGGTCCAGGCGCCGGAGTCCTGAAACACGATCGCTTCGGCCACGTCCATGAGGCCCTCGCCGGCGGAGAGCGGTTCAAGCATCGAGCCCGACTCCGCCCCCGGCGTGGCTCGGACGACATGGCTCGCGCCGCTCTCGACGACCACCCCGCGCTCGCAGAGATCGGCCAGCGGATCGAGTGCGGCACCGTCGCGACCGAGGAGGTCGATTGCGGTGGTGATGCTGCCGCCCTGGGCCGCCACTGCAGCGGCCCAGTCGAGCGAGTTGCGAGTCGGATTCGCGGCGTGCACGCTCGCGGCCTTCGCCGAAGTCGCACACGCGAGTGCGCAGAGCGCAACCGCACCGATCAATGCAGGTCGGATCATCTCTCCTCGTCTCCTTGCGAAGCTCTTTCGGCGTCGATCATTGCTGATCGAATCGTCGAGCACGGCCCCGCAGTCAACCCTTCGGCCGAGAACGGCCCGAGGGTTGCATGCGGGAGGAGAAATGTGAGCCCAGGCTCGGTCCCGGACCAGTCTGCCGCCGCTTCTCGGTCCTCACGCGAACACGCGTCGGAACATCTCCAGGCTTCGGGGCACGTCGACGGCGGGGTCGCCCTTCCCCTCGTACTCGAGCGACACGTATCCGTTGAAGTTCGCGGCCCGCAGGATGGAGGCGATCCGCTCGTAGTCGATCTCGAGGGTGTACCACTCGCCGCCGCCGAAGTAGGTCTTGGCCTGCACGAGAACCGCGTCCGGCGCCATCCGCTCGAGCTGGGGGTACATGTCCTCGAGGAAGTTGCCGGTGTCGAGGGTGAGCTTGAGCCACGGACTGCGGATGGCGTCGTGGATCCGCATCACCCCCGCCGCCGTGCGCCCAAGTCCCCAGTGGTTCTCGAGGCCCATGCAGACTCCATAGCGCTCGGCTTGCGGCAGGAGCTTCTCGATCGACTCGATGCACCAGGCGAATCCCTGGTCTTCGGTGCATCCCTCCAGCACCGGTTCGATGCCGCGATTCGCCATCAGTTCGTCGAAGCTCTTGATCGTGCCCCAGCGACCGGTGTTGAGTCGCAACGTGGGAATGCCCATCTCGTGCGCCAGGCGAATGCAGCGCAAGGTGTGATCGATGTTCTTCTGGCGCACCTCCGGGTCGGGCGAGACGAAGCCCTGGTGGATCGAGAAACCCATGAGGTCGAGGCCGTTGACGAAGGCTCGGTGCTTGAGCTTCTGGAGGTAGTCGTTCTCCTCGCTGGCCATCATCTGATGCAGGATTTCGACGCCGTCGAAGCCCATCGCCGCGGCGGTGTCGATGATCGGGAAGAGATCCGGCTTCTCGCCGCGGAAGTGCCAGAACGAGTAGGTGGACACGCCGATTCGAAGCGGCCGCCGCGCCGGGCTCGGCGGCGATGCGGGGGGCGAGGCCGGCCTGATCGAGTCGTCTGCGGCGAAGACCGGGCCTGCGGTTCCCAGCGCGACCGCCGCACCGCCAAGGCACGCCAGCGCGGAGCGACGGGTGATGGCCCCGGTATCGGTCCCAATCGCGCGGCCAGTCGCGTGACCAGTCGCGTGACCAGTCGCGGAGGCATTCGCACCCGGCGGCGCAACGTCCGTTGCCAGAGGCGAGAGTCCAGCCCGATGCGCCGCGTGATTCATGCCTCGCACCGTACCGCAGGGCACAGCCGTCGGAAAGCGGGTCCGCCCCGCGGCGCGGCCGGATTGCCAGTCGCCCGCCGTCATGACCACCGCCCCGCGTCGGGCGGGGATCCGTCGTACCCTCCCCCGCTCATGGCCGACACCGCCCTCCCACTCGATTGCCTGATCTTCGGTGGCGGTGTGGCGGGGCTCTGGACCCTCGACGAACTCACTCGACGCGGCGCGAATGCCCTGCTGATCGAAGTTCATGAACTGGGGTCGGGACAGAGCGTCTCCTCCCAGGGAATCCTGCACGGCGGCTTCAAGTACACCCTTCGAGGCATGCTCACCGCGGCGGCCGAGGCGATTGCGGAGATGCCGCCGCTTTGGCGGGCCTGCCTGGAGGGCACCGCCGAGCCGTCGCTGCGTGCGACCCGGGTGGTGGGCGAGCATTGCCACCTCTGGCAGACGCGTTCGCTGGCCTCGACGCTGGGAATGATCGGAGCCCGCGCAGGACTGCGGGTGGCCCCGACGCTCCTTGAACCGGAGGAGAGGCCGCCGGCGCTTCGACGCTGTCCGGGCAAGGTGGCGCGGATCGACGAGCAGGTGATCGATCCGGTCTCCCTGATCCGCGATCTCTCGTCGCGCCATCTGGAGCGCATCATCAAGTGCGAGCCCGAAGGGGGAATCGAGTTCGATCTCGCGGCGCCGGGCGAAGTTCGTCGCGTCACTCTGACTCGCGCTCAGGGCACATCGATTGCCCTCGCGCCACGCTGCGTGCTGCTTGCGGCCGGCGCGGGCAACGAGCGGCTGCGGACGCAGGTCGGTCTCGGCGCGGATGCCGCCCAGCGTCGCCCGCTCCACATGGCCATGGCCCGCGGGGCCCTGCCGGTCCTTCACGGCCACTGCGTCGATGGGGCCCACACTCGCGTGACCATCACCAGCGCGAGCTGTCCGGTGCGCGGCACCATCTGGCAGCTCGGCGGGCAGCTCTCGGAGGATGGCGTCCGGCTCGACGAGCGCACGCTCCAGCAGCGAGCGGCGGAGGAGATCGCCGACGTCCTTCCGGGCATCGATCTCTCCCGCGTCGAGTGGTCGAGCTATCGCGTCGATCGCGCCGAGCGGCGCACCGGCGGCGGCGTTCGTCCCGACGATGCCCAACTGCTCGAGGACGGCGGCAACGTCATCACCGCCTGGCCGACCAAGCTCGTGCTCGCGCCGCGTCTGGCCCAGCTCGTGGCGGGGCGCGTCGATGGTGGCGGAGTCGCCGAACGTCCGCATCCGAATTCCGGCGCTCGGGACGCAGAGCGGCGGGCGACCATCGAGGGTCTCGCCGACTGGACACGTCCCAACGTCGCCAAGGCACCGTGGGATCAGCCGCTCTCCTGGAGCCGGCTGTGATTTCGATGCCCACGCGAGGCGCCGGACGAACCGGGCTCGTCCTTCCAGCCCTCGGGTACGGCGCGTTCAAGATCGGGCGATCGACTGGAATCAAGTATCCGACGCCCTTCTCGCTGCCGAGCGACGCGGAGGCCGCAGGCATCCTGCGCTCCGCACTCGAGTTCGGGCTTGCGTACATCGACACTGCCCCTGCCTACGGGGTCTCCGAGGCTCGCATCGGCCAGACTCTCGGGGCCCGTCGCGGCGAGTTCGTGCTCTCGACCAAGGTCGGCGAGCGCCATGAGAACGATCGCTCGAGCTACGACTTCGCTCCACAGGCCGTGCGCAGGAGCCTCTCCGAGAGCGTCGCTCGACTCGGCGGCCCCGTCGACCTCACCTTCGTGCACGCCGACGACCGCGACGACGCCCTCGCCGTCGACGGCGCCCTGATCGAGGCGCTCGAAGAGCTGCGCCGCGAAGGACTCACCCGACTGATCGGGTTCTCCGGCAAGAGCGCAACCAGCAACCGCGCAGCCCTGGCGTGGGCCGACGCGATCATGATCGAGTATCACGCCGCGCTCCCCCCGACCGAGACCGCCCAGGTCGAATCGACGATGAAGGACGCCTCCGCGCGCGGCGTGGCGGTGGTGGTCAAGAAGGCCCTGGCCTCGGGCCACCTGGATCCGGAGGTCGCCCTTCGGTTCGTTCTCGCGAACCCCCACGTCGACTGCGCAATCGTCGGGGGACTGAACCTCCGCCATCTCGCCCGCAACGCAGAGATCGCCGCCGCGGCCCGCGGGTGATGGGTCGCGGCGCGCACCCGCCGGGTGCCACGCAACGCCGTGAACGAATCACGCCCGCAGCGCCGCCGAGCCGGGGGACCGCCGCACCTGGGACCGCCGAGCCCCAGCTCGGCGTACGGCGACGCCAGTCGCCGTGAAGAGCGGCGATTCGCCCACTCGAGCGAAGACCGAAGTGACAC
>Ga0163154_10008975_pt1 | contig 11506 bp, 12 predicted proteins | sample OliLakLV19MP9P1_FD_148649 | JGI IMG/M metagenome (GOLD analysis project Ga0163154, IMG submission 148649) | Freshwater microbial mat bacterial communities from Lake Vanda, McMurdo Dry Valleys, Antarctica - Oligotrophic Lake LV.19.MP9.P1 | ecosystem: Environmental > Aquatic > Freshwater > Lake >...
GTGTGGAAGGCGCGGCAAGCGCACATGCCGAGTATCGCACCCGTGGCCTTCAAATTTTGCCTGGACCCGCTGGCGAAACGCACCCTCGAACACGAGATGGATGTATTGGGCCGCGTGATGAACGTGGGCAAACATCCTGGCATCGTGCAATTGCTGGATACACATCTGGGGGCGGAGACGCCGTGTTTGCGCTATGAGTATGTGGCCGGGGGCGATCTGGGCGGGTTGATCCTGGAATGGCACCGGGTGCGCGGCGGCCCCACGCCCGCCGAAGCCGCGCGCGTGATGTTGCGCCTGGCGGAAATCGTGGCCTTTGCGCACGCCGCGTCGGCACCGATTGTGCATCGGGATCTGAAACCGGCGAATATCCTGGTCACAGGCCAGGGTGACGCGACGCAGTTCAAGATCACCGACTTTGGGATTGGCGGGGTGGCCGTGCAACAGGCCATGCGCGACACGCACGGGGGCGCCAGTCGCGGCAAACTGATGGTGAGCGGTGTGCAGGGGTCGTATACGCCGCTCTATGCGTCGCCACAACAGATGCAAGGGGATGCACCCGACCCGCGCGATGATGTCTATGCGCTGGGGGTGATCTGGTATCAATTGCTGACGGGGAATTTGAGCAGCGGGCGACCCGGCGGGATGAAGTGGCCGCAAAAACTGCAAGCGCAGGGGATGGGGGCGGGGCTGATCGAGGTCCTGGCTGCCTGTTTTGAAGAGGAGGTGGCAGACCGCCCGGCCGATGCCAAGGTGTTGGCGGCGGCATTGACGGTGGCGTTGGGCGACAAGGGGACGGGGAGACAGGGGGACAAGGAGAAAAGCGTTGCGCCGGTTGTGCAGCTTATGCCAGCACCCAAGCCACAGGCGAACTGGCAGAAAATCGGGATTGAACTGATCAAGATTCCGGCAGGGGAATTTTTGTACGGCGAGAAGAAGCAGAAAGTGACTCTGCCCGAATTTTGGATTGCGAAGACCCCGATTACGAACGTGCAGTACAAGGCATTTGTTGAAGCCACAGGGCATACAGCACCCAAACACTGGATGAGTAGTCAGATTCCGCAGGGGAAACGCAATCATCCAGTGGTGCAGGTCAATTGGGACGACGCCCAGGCGTTTTGTCAATGGGTGGGGGGGAAGTTGCCGAGCGAGCAACAATGGGAAAAGGCAGCGCGCGGAACGGATGGGCGTGAGTATCCGTGGGGCAACCAAGCGCCGGATGCCAACCGGTGTAATTTCTATCCTAATGTCGGAGATACCACGCCTGTGGACAAATACCCAAGTGGGGCGAGTCCTTATGGGGTGTTGGATATGGCCGGAAATGTGTGGGAATGGTGCGAAGATTGGTATAATAGTAGCCACGCTCGGCGTGTGGTGCGTGGCGGGTCGTGGTTCAGTCCGCCAGACGTCGCGCGTGCCGGAAGGCGGCACAGGTTCGATCCCGACTTCAGGGACGACTTTGTCGGTGTGCGGCTAGTGGTGGTCGTCGCCCCCCAATAGGCTTTTGAAGGCTGGTTTCTGAATTTCTGGTTGCTGTTTTTGGCTTTTCTGTTCTGGGCATAGACGAAACGACAAGGGTAACGGAAGCCAAAGGGGTCGCGCGACGTGCCCGGCACTTTCTGCACCTCGCGAGCACGCAACTTCGGCATAGTCTCCCCGTGCGACGTGAAGTGCTGGGCACGTGGTCTTGGAACCGATCGCATTGAAACGAATGTACCCTATCGGAATTCGGTCTACGACCCGGCCGGTGCAGCCCGCCTCTACGCTTGTCTTGTCAAGTGCTTGGATAGACGCCGAAGTGAATCGAAGCCAGACCGGCGGTTAGGAACCGCCGCTACAAAATACCAATAACGGGGAAAGAGATTACCTCGTTTAAGTTGGACGGCGCGCCGCAATGTATAGCCGTGCCGCGGCAGGGCAGTCGCATCCTGGTGGTGGCGGGTGATGCGGCCGGGTCGGTCTAGTGTTTGGAGTTAGTGGAGCCGATTGCAAGGGCAGCGTACTAAAGCGATATCAGGATGCCTGATGAAGGTTCAGATAGGAAGGAAACCAATGCTGAAATTTATGCTATACTTCACCTATGTCTAATGAATCATCGCCCCTGTCGCCTGAATTACATAGTCAAATCGCGGCTGCCATCCGCCAGGTACGCAATCAGGTGCGCTGGAAACCAGGCAAGGCGCAGTCTCATGTAGAAAAACGGATTCGGCTCGGTCATTTGCCACCCGTCACTACCCTTACCGACTATGAGATGCTGATTCATGCGGTCTTGCATCATCCTGAAGCTATGGTCTATGGATTTCGTTATGCAAATGCACTCTATCCAACGATTGTCGCACCCTATCAAGACCAGCTTTGGCTTGTGATGTTCGGTCTGGATGGGATCATGGAAACCGCTTTTCCACTGGACGACCCCGTTACCTACTTTCAGAACCCAAAGTATCAGCGCTTTGGGTTGCTTAAGGAGTTTTTACCATGAATCGACTACTAGAACAATATGTGGTTGATGTTGACTACCCAGCGGTGAGCGGCATCGAACACCTTCAGATGTTGGAAACGCGCAGCCAATTGTCTACCATCAAGGCGCAACTTTCATCTGCTGAACAGCGAGCATTGGCTACGGCAGACCATAAATTAGCCACCCACGCCGTCGCCTTTCTCGCGGAACTAAATCGCTTTGTCAACCTTGCCCAAGAACGCCAGCAGCGTCAAATCGGTCCGCAAGAGTGGTGGTGGTATTTAGATGTTCTTGTCCAAGTACCTGCTTTGCCACAACGGGACACCCTAGCCCCACTCATTCCGGCATAATCGGCGTGAAAGTCCTTGCAAAGACAATGAACTATCGGCAAATTTCTCGGTTCCCTCGTCGAGCCAGGTCAAACGGCTGGGTTTACCCGAAAACGGCTATGATGTATAATGGAGTGAGGCTACACGCTGTTTCTACACCTATGGAGAGCGTACGATGACGATGCAGACCCTTCAGCTAGAGTTGAGCAACGAGCTTTATCAACAAGTTAAACAACACGCGGGCAAGACCAATCGTACAGTTGAAGCGGAAGTCATTGCCGCTGTGGAAGTCTTTCTAACCACGACTGACGCGCCGGCTTGGCTGCCTTTCGCGCTGGCCGAAGAAATCGCTCAACTGCCCTTTTTAGACGATGCGCACCTGTGGCAAGCGGCACGTCAGGTTGCGCCGCTAGAAAAAAATGAGCGAATCCAGGAATTAGTCCTCAAGCAACAAGCAGAAGGGTTGACCGCGGCAGAACAACAAGAAGCCCAACAATTACAACAGTACGCGCACCGTTTAATGCTGGTACGCGCTGAAGCCGCCTTTCTCCTCCAGCAGCGCGGCTATGATATTTCAGAACTGCGTCAACGTGTCCCTTCTGCGCAGTCTGACCCTGCACCAGGCCAACCGGCCGCATGAGTCAAACCACCATCTCTGCAGCGTTGCGCAAACTAATTGCTGCGTGCGCCCATTATTGCTGTTGCTACTGCTTGACCCAAGAGGAAGTCGTGGGGATGCGATTTACCATTGACCACATCATTGCTGAATCACTTGGCGGTCAAACGGTTGCGGAAAATCTATGTTTGGCTTGCTGGGATTGTAATCTTCTCAAAAACAAGCGCGTTGCAGCGCTTGATCCCAATCCTGAGAAGATGGTTGCGTTGTTTCACCCGAATCAGCAGCACGGGTATGAACATTTTACTTGGATTGAACAAGGCGCAATTGTCACCGGTATTACAGCAAGCGGGCGCGCAACCATCGAAGCGTTGCGATTAAATCGCCCTCTTTTGGTGCAGGCCCGCAAGCGTTGGATCCAAGCGAACTGGCACCCACCTCAATTCTAAATCCGTAGCGGAGAACCAAGCGCACACACAGGACTTCAACATAATTTGTGCAAGATAGACTCCGATTATGTTACGGCAAACTCGGCGTTATTCTACGCTTCCATCTGATAGACTGCTGCCTGTTCGGCGATGCGGTGTGCAACGGCATCGATAAAGCGTTGATCGGCCACTAAGGCATCGGCGTAGGCAATGAGAGCGGCGGTTGATGGCTGCTGTTCCTGCTCCATCACGGTACGCAGCACATTGTTGATTTGGGTTTGATAGGCCGCCGCGTTAGGCTGCGCAGCGCGGGCCTTAAAATAGTCGAGGACATCGCTGTCAATGTTGATCGAAATGCGTACTTTGGTGGGTGGTGTCTGTGTGGTCGATTCCTCACGGCCGTGGCGTTGTAAAAAGCTGCCGCGTCGAAAGGTATGCTGCCCTGGTTGCAGGGTTTCATCGGCTTGCAAGCCTTCGGCCAACTCCGCTTGATAGTCGGCGGTAGAGACATCCACGATGATGATTTGCGCAGGTTTTGTTGTCGGTTTATTCTTCTTGGGCATAGATTCGCTGGTGTTTCTTTACGGCCTTCCGTGCCGAAATAATTCGCACGACATTGGATTGTGGTTCGCTATAGACGATAAATAAGAGCCGCCGGCTCGACATGCCAATTAAATTGTAACGAATTTCGCTGCTTGAATGGGCTTCGTCATAGTCATCTACGGCGTTTGGATCAAAAAAAGCTGCTTTGGATTCATCAAATGTGCCTTGATGCCGCTCTTGATTGCGTTGTGCTTTATCGGGGTCCCATTCAAATCGCATGATGTTTAATTATATATATAAATATGCATTTGTCAACACCATAACTTTATCACTGTATGATGGTCCCGACAACCGTCGCGAATGCCACCTTGAAAATCCACGGATAACCCGTGGATTTTCAAGGTGATAACTTTACTGATAGAATGCTTTCATGCTGCAACGACTTGTTCTCACCCAACAAATTCAAAAGGCGCTAGAACGTAGTCGGGTTGTAACGTTGCTTGGCCCGCGCCAGTGTGGCAAGACAACGTTGGCGCGCACTTTTGTGCCGCCCAACACACTCAATTATTTTGATCTGGAAGATCCCGTTAGCCTAGCACGCTTGAATGAGCCGATGCTGGCACTGCGTGATCTGCAAGGGCTGGTGGTGATCGACGAGATTCAACGCCGCCCCGAGCTTTTCCCGATTCTACGCGTATTGGTCGACCGCACACCATTGCCAGCACGCTTCTTGATTCTTGGTAGCGCTGCGCCCGCGCTTTTGCGCCAATCTTCCGAATCGTTGGCTGGCCGGGTCGAAACGATCACGATGGGTGGTTTTGCGCTTAGCGAGGTTGGCACAGCCGCACAAATGCAGCACTGGTTGCGCGGGGGATTTCCCTTATCCTTCCTTGCGCCAAGCGACGAAGATAGCTTGATCTGGCGTAAAAATTTCGTACAGACATTTGTCGAGCGCGACCTGCCGCAACTTGGGATTACCATTCCTGCCAACGCGATTTTGCGTTTCTGGATGCTGCTGGCGCACTATCATGGTCAGATCTGGAACAATGCCGAGGCCGCGCGCGTGTTGGGTGTCTCCGAATCAACGGCACGTAACTATCTGGACGTCTTGACCAGCAGCTTTATGGTTCAATCGCTACAGCCCTGGTATGCTAATATTAGCAAGCGTCAAGTGAAGTCGCCCAAAATCTATTTCAATGACAGCGGCTTGTTGCACTATCTGCTAGGCATCCGCAGCGAGCTTGAATTGCTTACGCATAATAAGAGCGGCGCGTCATGGGAAGGATACGCCCTCATGGAAACCCTACATGCCCTACGCCCTGACGCTGCCTATTTTTGGGGTACCCATGCTGGTGCCGAGCTTGATCTTTATCTGCTGAAAGATGGCCGCAAGATCGGCGTTGAGTTCAAGCGCGCCGATGCACCTTCACTTACACCGTCGATGCGTATCGCACTGGCAGATTTACAACTGGACCACCTATTTGTCGTTTACCCCGGCCACCTTGCCTATCCGCTGGCGGAGCAGGTTTCCGTGCTGCCGTTGGAAACCTTGTATACGAGTTTTCTGCAAACGTTGCAAGCGCAGCGTGCTCAGTAAGATCAGCTTGCCCACGAACTTAACATAGAAGTGTGAGCGACCATGTATAGACAACGAACAATCAGCAAATTTCTCGGTTTCTTGATCGTCGGCGGTGGTGGATTGGTGATGTTGCTGCCTTTCCTGTGGCTGGTCTCTTCTTCCTTCAAGGCGGCCAATAAAATCTATGTTTTTCCGCCGCAGTTGATCCCCGATCCCTTTCGCTGGCAGAATTATATTGAGGTCTTTTCGGCGGTGCCGGTGTTGCTCTACACGCAGAATACGTTGCTGATCACAGTCTTTGCGACGATTGGCACGGTGTTCAGTTCGGTGGTAGCAGGCTACGCCTTTGCCCGCCTGCGTTTTAAGGGGCGCGACACGATCTTTTCGGTGTTGCTGGCCACCTTGATGCTGCCCTACGTCGTGATTATGATCCCGATCTATGTCATGTTTTCCAAGATTGGTTGGGTCAACACGCTCTTGCCGCTAATTGTGCCGGCCTATTTTGGCGACGCCTTTTTTATCTTTCTGCTGCGCCAGTTTTTTCGCACCATTCCGATGGAGTTGGAAGACGCCGCCCGCATCGACGGCGCGAGTCGTCCGCGCGTGCTGTTCCAAATCATGGCCCCGCTGGCGCGCCCGGCGATTATTGTCGTCACAATCCAGTCAATTTTGGGCGAATGGAATGCCTTTATGCAGCCACTGATTTTCCTGACCAAACGTAACGTCTGGACGTTGGCCCTGGGGCTGAACTCGCTGCAGCGTTTCGAGACCGGTCGCGATTGGACGCACTACATGATGGTGCTCGGCGTCTTCATGGTCATCCCCGTCGTCATCATGTATTTCCTGGCCCAACGCGAATTCATTCAGGGCATCGTGTTGACCGGGATGAAGGCCTGATTTTAGATGACATTGCCCCGCGGCGCGGCATCAACTGCCTTTTTCTGCCTCACGCTTCAGATCCGTCGCGTACTTTTCGAAGTCTGGGCCAAAGTCTGGCAGCGACCTGGCGATCAGCGGCAGCATAACACCGCTGAGAACTTCTACCATGCTAAAGTCGGTGGAACCGTCGGTTTTTGGGGTTAAGGTGTAGGTGCGCACGCCGCGAAAGATAAAGTTGCCATCGCTCCATACCAGCCGCTTGTCGGGCACAAATTCGTCGACGGTGAGTTTGAAGGCGCGCCCGGGGGCGATTTTTACATAGAGCTTGATTTTTTGACCAGCAGCGATGTCGCCTTCGATGTTTTGCACCGTAGAATTCCAGCGCGGAATATCTTTGGCATTGGTCAACAGTGCCCAGATTCGGCTGGCCGGTGCCTTGATATTGGTGCCTACGGCATATGCCATACGAAAGGTCGTTTTGCTTTTTTGAGTGCGCCCAGTGAGGGGAATCGTTTCTGCCATAATGGTTGCTTTCCTTGTTGGTTGGATTGGAATGAAAAATTGGGTGATTCGGTAGCGTTGAAGCACCTAATTACCCAAACATCATTTTGCCTGCATGCGATTGTTCTTCGGCTTGTGTTCCAGTTCTACCAAGCCTAATACCTCCATCAATGGCGGCACATAGACACCAAAGCGACCGCGCAGCCCCTTTTTTAAACCATACCAGCCACCGACAGGATTATTCTCTGCCCGCGCCCATGCTTCGACCGTTCCATCCGGCGCAGGCTTCTGCTCATCGGTGCCGCCCAGGTCCATCCAGTCGCCGTGTGCTTTGAGCATGGCGTGCAGATCGTCCAAGCAGCGCAGATGATAGCGCAACTCGGTCTTGCCGACCTGACAAACCAACGTCGGCGGGCTGGCCGTTTCATCGCGATACATGGTGTATTCTGAGCCGCCATTGGCCGTTTTTAGCGACCACGGCTGCTCCTTTGTCCCCAAACCGTTGCTCATAATTGTTCTATCTCCCTACAAAATAAATTAATCAATTGTATAACGATTCAGATGTGCGACACTGACCAGTGCCGTGTCCCAGAAGCAGACCATTTGGTAACCGAAAATTGTAACGAATAAGGCAAATTTTTAGTATACACGGATAGGGGGAAACACGGATAAAAACGACTGAAAATATCCGTGCTTCCTCCTATCCGTGTATATTTCCCCCTAAAATTGATCCGATAGCGCTCCAGAAGAGTTTTGCTTGCCTGGACAAGATTTCGCTAGATCGCTATACTACAGATAAGACGACATTTGAAAAGCAAAGGGCGCGCAGGCAGACAAATAGAATTAGTCCAACATAAGCGAAGGAAGCAGGCATGACGCAACTGCGCAGCCCTCAGCAAACCTCATTCGATCCAGTGCTCTTGCACGATCGCACGCCGCATGAATTTAGCACAATGACGGAGCCATACCGGCGTGAATTACAGGTGCATTGTTATCGGATGTTGGGCACCGTGCAAGACGCTGAAGATCTCGTGCAAGAGACGCTGCTGCGTGCTTGGCAGCGGCGCGCAACCTATGCCGGGCGGGCCTCGTTACGCGCCTGGCTCTATAAGATTGCTACCAATCTCTGTCTCGACACCTTGAAGCAACGCAAACGACGCACCTTGCCCATTGCACGCCAGCCCACCGCCACCCTGGACGATCCGATCCCGCCGGATGTTAACGAACCGATTTGGTTAGAACCTTTCCCCACTGCCTTGCTGGCGCCAGAGGAGATGATGCCGGACGCCCGCTTCTCCTTGCGTGAGAGTATCAGCCTGGCTTTTCTCGTGCTGTTGCAACAATTGCCGCCTCGTCAACGCGCCGTACTAATCTTGCGCGATGTGCTGGATTGGCAAGCCAGTGAGGTGGCAGAGTTGCTTGAACTCAGCGTGCCAACGGTTAAGAGTCTGCTTTTTCGGGCGCGCCAGAGGCAGGCCGCGCAACTTCATGACGTTACAGTGGAGGAAGTAAACAGCGCCCCACCAGACGAGACGACGCGCACTTTGTTACATCGTTATACAACGGCCTGGGAAAAGGCCGACATTGACGAATTAGTCGCCTTGCTTAAAGAGGATGCCACCTTTTCGATGCCACCCATCCCGTCCTGGTATCAGGGCCGCCATACGATCGGCGGGCTGGTGGCCAAGACCATTTTTCGAAGCAATGCACAGGGGCGCTGGCGCCTCCAACCAACTTGGGCCAACGGGCAGTTTGCCTTTGGTTTGTACAGAATTGGTGAAGCGGATGGTGCCTACCATGCGTATGGCATCCAGGTCGTGACGTTAGAAGCCAGGCTGATCGCTGATATCACGACCTTCAGAATCCCCACGTTATTCCCTACGTTCAACCTGCCAATGACTTTATCAGGCTAAGGTGTTGCAAATAGACGTTGGCGGGATGAACAGAGTTTAGTAAATAGGGAAATAGGTAAACAGGGAGACAGGTAAACAGGTTGCAAATCCCTGTCTACCTATTTCCCTGTCTACCTAGTATAAACCCATCACTATTATTTTAAACAAGGAAATTATGCAAAAAGAACACATGATTGTCTATCGAGAATCGGGAAAATTTGCTGCCTGGCCGGCTAATTATGGCATGTGGGCATGGGGCGATGAGATTGTCGTCGGCTTTACGCAGTGTACCTTCCTGGCCAAGGCTGGCTTTCACGCCCGCACCCGTGATCTGCCGGCCTATCCAATGCAGGCGCGCAGCTTGGATGGCGGGCGCACGTGGAGCACCATGCGCACCCCAGCGCCGTCGCCAGACGGGCGGGGCTTTTCGGCGGATGAACATATGAATCCAAGCCTGAAGGTGGCAACGGCGATTGAACTGGGGTTGGGACCATTGCCCGGACCCTGTTCGGGTGAGATTGATTTTACACACCCCGATTTTGCGATCATGTGTGCGCGCACTGGTCTGGGGGGTGGTACAATCGGCTGGTTCTACCTGTCAACAGACCGTGCCCACACCTGGCAGGGACCGTACAGTCTGCCAATGTTTGGCCAAACTGGGATCGAAGCGCGCACCGATGTTATTATCAATGGCCCGCGTGATTGTATGATATTCGTCGCCGCCGCCACCGAAAAGGGCGAAGAGGGCAAAGGTGTGTTGATGGCGCGCACTACCGACGGCGGCCAAACCTTCAACCACATGGCCTGGGTTGGTCTCGAAGAGCACGATGAGCTGATTATGCCATCCAGCGTGCGGCTGGATCAGCAAACCATTGTGACGGCCATTCGCTGTAGTGTGCGCGAGGGTGAATTTGAAGTGGTGCCTACCTGGATCGATCTGTACGAATCAACCGACAACGGCGCATCCTTTCATCATCTCACTCGCCCGGTGCCGGATGCTGGTTCGGGTGGCAATCCGCCGTCAATGATCAAGCTGCAAGACGGCCGGCTCTGCCTCACCTATGGCTACCGGGCGGCGCCCTTCGGCATCCGCGCTCGCCTGAGCGAAGATGGCGGCAAGACCTGGGGCGAAGTCATCCATTTGCGTGATGATGGCGCCTGTTCGGATCTGGGCTATCCACGCACGTTGCAACGACCGGATGGCACGATCGTGACCACCTATTATTTTAATGACAATCAGGATACCGAGCGCTATATTGCCGCTACGCTCTGGAAACCATAGGCGTTTTTGAATAATAACGATTCAGCCAGGGATGGCGGCGCTCCCGGCTGAATCGTTATTATTCATAGCCATTCGGATTCTTCGACTGCCAACGCCAGCCATCGCGGCAGATGTCATAGAGGTCGCGCTCGGCCTTCCATGCCAACTCTTGGGCGGCCTTGGTCGGGTCGGCGTAGGCGGAGGAGACATCACCGGGCCGGCGCGCAACAATCTTATAAGGAACCTTCTGTCCCGTGGCCTGCTCGAAGGCGGCGATCACGTCTAGCACGCTCGAGCCGTGGCCGGTGCCTAAATTATAGGCGACCAAACCGGGCGCGGTGGCCAGTTTCTGCACTGCACGCACATGGGCGTCAGCCAGATCAACCACATGGATATAGTCGCGCACGCCCGTGCCATCCGGGGTGGGATAGTCATTACCAAAGACCTGTAATTGCGCCAGCCTGCCTACCGCGACCTGGGTAATATAAGGCATCAAGTTGGTCGGAATCCCATTAGGATCCTCGCCAATCTCCCCGCTGGCATGCGCGCCCACCGGGTTAAAGTAGCGCAGCATAATGATGTTCCAGGCTGGATCACTTTGGTGGAGATCGCGCATAATCTGCTCGGTCATCAGCTTAGTCCAGCCATAAGGGCTTTCTGCGGCGGCGGTGGGGTGCGCTTCGGTGATCGGCACCTGTTTGGGTTCACCGTAGACAGTACACGAGGAACTGTAGACCAGATTTTTGCAGCCGTGGGCGCGCATCACTTCAAGCAAATTGATCGTGCCAGCGACGTTGTTTTGGTAATATGCCAACGGTTTGGCTACGGATTCGCCCACGGCCTTGTACGCGGCAAAGTGGATCACAGCATCCACCGGGCGCGCAGCAAACGCGGCGGAAAGCGCGGCAGGATCCAGCAGATCGGCCTGATAAAAGTCAATCGTCTTGCCCGTCAACCGTTCGACGCGGCGCAACGATTCTTGTTTGCTGTTGTTGAAATTATCAATCACGGTCAGCGCATAGC
>Ga0163154_10008978_pt1 | contig 11504 bp, 10 predicted proteins | sample OliLakLV19MP9P1_FD_148649 | JGI IMG/M metagenome (GOLD analysis project Ga0163154, IMG submission 148649) | Freshwater microbial mat bacterial communities from Lake Vanda, McMurdo Dry Valleys, Antarctica - Oligotrophic Lake LV.19.MP9.P1 | ecosystem: Environmental > Aquatic > Freshwater > Lake >...
TGTTAAACCGAACGTTTCGCGGGAGAAGTGTGGTACGGGCGATCGCTCTGCTTCCCTGGGCATTACCCACCGCGCTAATTGCCCTCGGCTGGACGTGGATTTTTAACGATCAGTACGGCATTGCCAACGATATTTTGCTCAGGCTGAATCTGATAGAGTCAGGCATCAACTGGCTAGGGGAACCCTTTACCGCAACCCTGGCGCTAATTGTGGCAGATGTTTGGAAAACCACACCCTTCGTCAGCATTTTGCTGCTGGCAGGATTGCAATCCATTCCAGCGGATTTGTATGAAGCTCACGCGCTGGAAGGCGCTTCCCCTTGGCAAAGCTTCTGGCAGATTACGCTGCCGCTGTTGGTGCCTCAGATTGTAATCGCAACGCTGTTCCGGTTTGCCCAAGCCTTTGGCATTTTTGACTTGGTTCAGGTAATGACGGGCGGTGGTCCCGGCGGCTCCACGGAGGTAGTATCGCTTTATATTTACGCGAATGCTATGCGCTACCTGGATTTTGGCTATGCCGCCGCCTTAACAGTCGTTACCTTTTTGCTGCTGGTGTTTACCATTTTATTGGGCAGTTGGTTAGTCAGGCGATCGCGTTCGATAAGTGAATAGACCCGGAAAAAGCTATAAACTATGAAGCACCTAATGCTTTAAGGAGAGGACGATGTTAGATGAGATCACCCTCGAACAGCGTTTTGTGACTCTTGAACAGGCGGTTTCTGAGCTTCAACGCAAGCTTGAAAGTAAGCCTGCATCTGAAACTTGGCTGCAAAAATTGATTGGCTCAATTTCCGATGAAGCAGCATTGCTTGAAGCCTTGGAATACGGACGTGCCTTTCGTCAGGCGGATCAGTCGATCGATGAAGTTGGCGAACAGGTATGAAATATTTGTTTGATACTGACCATATCAGTTTTCTACAGCGTCGCTCAGGTAGAGAATTTACTCGTTTAATGCTCCGAATCGGGCAATACGCCCAAGCAGATTTTGCTTTATCTGTTATCAGTTTCCATGAGCAGGTTCTTGGCGCTCACAATTTTATTAACCGTGCCCGAACAAATACTGATGTGATGCGCGGATATACCCTGTTACTAGAAATCCTTCAGGGCTTTATCAATTTGTAGGTGAAAGACGCATTTTTTAGATTGAGTTTCAATAGATGAAAGAGCATCGCAATGTTGAATTTTCTTCACCCTGAGCAAACTATCTTACAGATCTCAACAGGCATAGGAGTAAAGCAGTTTGGATTTTATTGTGATGGATACGGAAGGTAGTCCAGAACTTCGAGAGATTGCAATTCTCGACTGTCAAGGACATCTGATCTATGAAGCTTTTTCTTCTGATCACCTCGAAAATTACAGCATCCGACTCAACCTAAAGCCGCTTAATAAAATTGTTCAAGATGTCGCCAAAATTACCCAATCGAGGCGGGTAATCTGCCACAATGCCAAACACGATCTGGAAGTGTTACAACATAGCTTTCACAAAGTGCAAGCCCCTTGGATAGACCTTGCTTTTAGCTGTACTTGGGAACTTGCCAAACAAAAGTTTCAGGTAGATAGCTATTCGTTAGACCACCTAAGCAAATATCTGCACCTCAAAGTTAACGGCAAGCGGTTCAATTCAAATCAGGCTCACACTGCTCGGTATGATGCAGAATTTACCTATCAACTCTACTTAAAGATTCTAGAAAATCAGCAGGCAATGACACAAACCCAATCGCATTACGCCGCCAATCCCTTTAGCAGTAGTCGTGTTGATACCCCTTTTCAAGATCACGTTGATTTCCAATCAATTTATCACACTGAATTTGAACTTCTTAAGTCTAGTCTAGGTGACATTAAAGCTGACCCTAACCAACAAAGCAAAGGTGCGATCGTCATCGGTGAACCTGGGTCGGGCAAGACTCACTTGATCATGCGGATGGCTAAAGAACTGTTGCGTACCAATCGCCTGCTGTTTATCCGACAACCCAACAACGCTGAGCATGTTCTATACCACACCTATTCTCGAATTTTGGAATCTTTTGCTGAGAGGGTGATTGACAGCGATCGGACTCAACTCGAACTGCTCATTGCGAATAGTTTTGTCAACATTCTTAACTCACTAACCAGGGTGACTAGCACTCAAAGGGGACAGGAGATTCTCGCCGCGCTTCAGAATAATAGTCTGAATCTTTATAGCCGTTTGGGAGCGGAAGATACCCAACGCAATCGAGAAAACTGGCAATATATCGAACGCCATCTCAATGAATGGTGGAGTCAAAAGTACACAGCGGCTGGCTATTCTGCAACAATTCTCAAAGGAATTATCAAGTTTTGCACCTATAGTGACCCAATTAAAAAAGACTTGGCAAGACGATGGTTAGTTGGTTACGAACTTGAAGATAATCAAGCCGAAAGCATTGGCTTAGACAATTGGCAGACAGATATTAGCCAAGAAGAATTCGCGCTAGAAGCAATTAAGGTATTTGGCAAACTATCAACTCTTGATGAACCTCTAATTATTGTTTTTGACCAGCTAGAAAGCTTAGGACTAGCTCACAACGAACCTATTTTGGAGAGTTTTGGATCTGCTGTTAAAGAAATTTTGACGCATGTTCCTAATAGTTTGATTATTCTTAATTTATTTCCTGAGCGTTGGGAGCAATTCAAAACATTTTTCGATGGTTCTGTGATTGATAGAGTTTCTGAATATATCGTCAGATTAGAACGTCCTAGCGTTGAGCAACTAGAGAAACTTTTAGCCCTTAAAACAACATCTGTGGGGCTTGAGTTAGCTGATTTCTTCAATCCATCAGAACTTAATAATATTCTCAATCAAAACTCAATTCGGGCGGTTTTTAATCGTGCAAGTGCTTACTTTCGCTATAAAGTCAACAATATTCCAGTACCGATCGACCATCAACCATCTGCCGAAAAGTCTTCGATTGAGTTTAGAGTCGAACAACTTGAACAGGTGATTTCTCAGATTGCGAATCTGGTTCGACCTTTTATAAACAGTCCATCTATCGAAGCTTTCTCCAAGATTGAAGGTCTAGAAATACCCTCAACCGCTCTACAAAAAGTTAATAACTCACCCGTTGATCTCCGCAATCAACCTCAGATGACAGCGACTCAAAGAAGGCAGCTTTCTGTAGAAGACTCGATTCTTGAATATCTAGAATACAAGAAAGATGATTTGATCGATACCTACAATAACCCTACCATCATCAATGATGCAGATGATATCGGAAAGTTAGCTGCGATCGCTGAGGCTTTTAAGCTTTATCAAAAGTTAGAGTTTTATCCTCTGCGGTTAGGAAAGAATAAATTACCAGAGCATTTTAATATCAAGACTTCTCAAGGGGAAGTTGTGATTGGCTTCCTCAGTGCCAGTGGGAATGGCTTTGTGGCTCGCATCAAAAACTTTAATCAATTAGTAGCTAGTCACCCCAAAACTAAGTTTTTTTTGGTTAGAGATGCCCGTGAATCTGCAATTACTGGTAAAGTCGGCTCAGAAGAAATTGCAAAACTGAACCACAGCCGAAATGGTCAATTTCTCATCAGTGAGCAGAGCGATCGAGTGAATTTTGACCTGACTTACAACCTGATTATTGATATTCAAGAAAGAGATTTAGAAGTTGATTTGGCAGTGGCTTTGCGCGTCTTGACTTCTCATTTAAATGATTACTGGCTCATTTCAGCTTTGGGTGGTTATTAGGGGCTGTTCGCTACACTCGAAAATAGTGATAGGTCGATCATCATTTCTTCTGACAGATTAGGGGATGAGAGCTTCTTTAATCCCACATGGCGCTATATCTGGACTTTTCAGACATCCTCTAAAAACTAATAACTAACTTTATCCCTCCTATGTCACCCACACATCCAATCACCCTCAACAGGATTTTCTTTTGGCTAGCTGTCTTCGCGCTCTGCCTGTTCTGCCTTGCGCCCGTGCTGTGGCAAGTGTTGACTTCCTTTAAAGTGAACGCCGACATTGCTGCGATTCCCAATATTTACATTCCCACTCGCCTGACGCTGGATCACTACATTGAGCTATTCACCCGCAAACCTTTTCTGCGGTATCTGCTGAATAGTACTTTCGTGTCGCTGGTGTCTACCGTTGTTTGTTTAGCCATTGGAACGCCTGCTGCCTACGCGATCGCTCGTTTGCGTCCTCTGGGTGGAAACCTAATTCAGCTTGGCGTGTTACTCGTCACCTTATTTCCAAGCATTTTGCTGCTGCAAGGCTTACTCGAAATCGTCCAGTTTTTCCAGTTAGGCAATAATTATCTGGCGCTGATCATTCCTTACACCGCGATGAATTTGCCGTTAACCATTCTGGTGATGCGGAGCTTTTTTGTGCAACTGCCCAGAGAACTGGAAGATGCCGCCAAAGTTGATGGCTATGGCACTTGGCAACTGCTGATCCAAATTCTCACGCCGCTGACTTTGCCCGCTCTCGTCACCACAGGTATTCTCACCTTCATCGCCGCTTGGAATGAGTTTATTTTTGCCCTCACCTTTATCACTGAGGAAACCATGAAAACGGTGCCTGTCGCTTCTGCTCAACTCGGTAGTGCGTCTGTGTTTGAGATTCCCTACGGTCCGATCGCCGCTGCTACCGTTGTTGGCACGATTCCGCTGGTCATCCTAGTGCTGTTCTTTCAGCGGCAGATTGTGCAAGGACTCACCGCTGGCGCAGTCAAGGGGTGAGGGTGAGGGCGTAGAATTCGGGCAAAAATCCCTGCAACTCCAGCAGAGTCATCTGCCGAATGCTGCGCCCCTACCAGATCTCGAACTTGTTTAAGTCTCATTTCTAATTACCTTCCCCTTGTCTGTAATGCCTAAACTTCAACTAATTCACCTGAATAAAACGTTTAACCCCAAATCGATTCCGGTGAAGGACATTAGCCTGACGGTGGACGATGGGGAATTTTTGAGTTTGTTGGGTCCATCGGGCTGCGGCAAATCGACTATTTTGCGGATGATTGCGGGATTGGAGGAGCCGACACGCGGACAGGTGTTGATCGACGATCGCGATGTGACGCAACTAAAACCGGGCGATCGCAATATCGCCATGGTGTTTCAAAGTTATGCGCTGTATCCACACATGACGGTGTCTCAAAACCTAAGCGCGGGGCTGAAGCTGAAGAAAGTGCCCAAGGACGAAAGCGATCGCCGGATTCAAACTGTGTCGCATATTTTGGGATTGGACGACCTGATGCAGCGCAAACCAGGGCAGCTTTCCGGTGGGCAACGCCAGCGCGTTGCAGTGGGTCGGGCATTAGTCCGCAATCCCGATGTGTTTTTGCTCGATGAACCCTTGAGCAACCTGGATGCCTTGCTGCGAGAAAACGTCCGGGCTGACTTGAAGCAAATCTTCGCCAGTCAAAGTGTGCCCGTGGTCTACGTCACCCACGATCAGACTGAAGCAATGACGCTTTCAACCAAAGTTGCGGTGTTAAATAACGGCTATTTGCAGCAACTTGATACTCCCGATCGCATCTACAACCATCCCGCCAATCAGTTCGTCGCCAGCTTTGTCGGCAGTCCTCGTATGAACCTGATTCCGGTTCCCTGCCAAGCGGGACAGGCACTCCTAGGCACCTGCAAAATTCCGCTGCCAATCAGTGCCAAAGCACAGTCTCAGATCATGCTTGGCATTCGCCCAGAACATCTACGGCTAGCGCAGTCCACAGATGAGTACACTTTTCGAGGACAAGTGGTTTTAGTGGAAAACCTAGGGATGTACAAGCTAGGTAGCATTCAGATGAGGCACGATCAGGCATTAATAATGCTGCGATCGCTGCTACCGCCCACCGAAGACTGGATCAATCAAACCATTACCCTGGCTATTTCCCCCAATTCACTTCATTGGTTTGACGTGCAATCAGGGGAAACCTTCACCGAATAGCAGTTCATTCAGCCCAACAACTAACCTAAAATGCAGCCGCTTCGTTTGGGAAGAGTAATTTCTAACTCATCCATCGTCTGCTTCAAAGTGCTATCTCCAAAAAGTTGCTGTAGGGTGTGAGGCATTGCAGGTAAGGTTACCGTGGCAGGTTCGGTTCCAGCATTGACGGCAACCACCAGCGTCTCGGTTGGCAAACTACGAGCAAAAATATAAACGTCCCCCTCGGCATAAAGGGTTTTGTAGTCGCCCACTCGCAGTGTGGGGTGAGCATGACGCAGTGCAATCAACTGACGATGGTAGTCTAAAAAGTCGTGATCCCAATCTGCTTCGGCTGGAAAGCCGCGCCGTGAATCGGGATCAATGCCACCCGCCAAACCGACTTCATCGCCATAGTAAATGCTAGGCGCACCGGGAAAGGTGAGTAGTAAAAGAGTCCCCAGTTCAACGCTGGCTCTATCCTCGTTGGCAATGCTTAGCAACCGGGCAGTATCGTGACTGGCAAGCAGATTAAGCTGAGTTTGTTGAATTTCCCAATCATAAAGTGCGAGCAGCTTTTGAATTTTGGCTGCATAGCCTTTGGCATCCAAAGCGGGATAAGGCGTGTAGGAGCGTCCTTCAACATATTTGCGGATGACACGATCGCCTGCCGTAAACGCGATCGTGGGTGCAGTAAATAAATAGTTCATCACGCCATCAAACTGGGTGCCATCCAGCCATTCCCGCGAATCACCCCAAATTTCTCCCACAATGTAGGCTTCGGGATTAATCGCTTTGACGCGATTGCGAAACTCTTGCCAAAATCCAGGCGTTGTAATTTCATTGGGCACATCCAACCGCCAACCATCAATGCCCAGTTTCAGCCAATATTCGGCAACTTCCATTAAGTACTCACGCACATTCGGATTATCGTGGTTAAACACAGGCAGCGCCCGATTGTCCCACCAGCTCACATAATTCGCAGGGCGATCGCCATCATAAGGAGCCAAGGGCCACCCTTCGATTTTGAACCAATCGACCCACGGCGAATGCGGTCCGTTTTCCAAAATGTCATTAAAGAAAAAGAACCCCCGGCTGCAATGATTAAACACCCCATCTAGCACAACTTTAATGTTGCGACTGTGCGCCTCATTCAGCAGTTCTTCAAACGCAACGTTGCCGCCTAAAATCGGGTCTACCTGGAAATAATCGTGAGTGTGATACCGATGATTGCTAGCGGATTGAAAAATCGGCGTGAAGTAAATCGCTGTAATCCCTAACGTTTGCAAATAATCGAGTTTCTCGATTACGCCCCACAAGTCGCCCCCCTTATAACCTTGCATTGTTGGCGGAATATGCCAGGGTTCCCAAGATGTCTCTTGCAGCCAGAGCTTGCGAGATTGAGCCGCCCGAACAAAGCGATCGGGGAAAATTTGATAGAAGACGGCGTGTTTAACCCAGTCAGGCGTTTGAATTTGCATAAGAAGTTAAGAGACTAAAGAAATAAGAGATTAAGTTCAAGTTTAATTAGGCTAGCTGGTTAGTTTTTGTTCTTAGGGTGACATCATCTAACCAATTAGATTTACAAAACCATTGCTTAGATTATCGAGATCTAGAGTGAAGTGAGTCTGTCAATTGGCAGAAAACATTAAAAAAGGAGACACCTCATTCAGGCATCTCCTCCAACAACCAATTTAATTCAGACTTTGGCTACAGGCTTAGTCTTGACTGTAAAACTATGCAGCTACTTTAGATTGCTGTTTTTTCTTCAAGCGGTAGCCCAAAGCCAAGCCGACCAGCGTACCGCCAATGGTGAATGGTTCGGGAGCCGCTTCAGCAGAGCCACCCATCAATTTGAAGTCTGCTCCATTATGAGAAGCATCGGCACTAACTTGAACCCCAAAAAATGAGCCTGTCAAACCCAAATCGCTTAAGTTCACACCCCAAGAACCCACTTTTTGCGCGGAACCAATTTCAGTGGTATTGATGCTGTATCTCGCATCTTTCTGGGTTCGGCGATCGAGGCGAAGGATATTTCCAACCAGCGATCCATTGCTATCTAAACCCTGAATAGAGAGGTCGCTATTCATACCCCGCTCCCACAGAAACAAGCTGGAAACTGCTTGCTCAAACTGGAGGTTCATTTTGAATGAGCCTCTATCTTCGGTATCAATAATGTTGTTTAAGTTGCGGTTACCCAAGCTAGAAACCACACTCGCGTTCGTTGCCAATTCTTTTGATGAACCCGATGCTTTGTCGCCGCGATCGGAACTTGCAGCACCACTATTTCCACCGTTCCACACATCATTGCGCAAGATTTCTGCAGATTTGACCAAAGCAAACTGGTCAACAGTTTGACCATTATCTAACGTGACAGAATTTAGAAAGATATCACGAGTTGAATCCAGTTTTCCAGCCGAATCATAAGTGCCTGAGACATTGCTGGTAAAGGTAAATGCCGCTTGAGCAGGAGAGCTAGATAATACTAAACCAGTTACAAAAACGCTTGCAGCAGTGACGATTTGTTTAAAGTTCATAGCTAGGTATTTCCTTGAAAATTTTAGATGAGGTGACTTCCTAAGTATGGATACCTTTTCGTGTATAGAGAATAGCAACTCTGTATTCTTTATCAATTTGATCAAAAATAGATTGAATTGTAAAAAATCGAACAAACAAAGAGTTTTTCGTAAATTACAAAGACGACAGAACCATCTAACGTAAGTAATTTCTACAGCTTATTTGAATTTATTTAATTCAAAATAAACTAGACTTCAGTATTTATACAGAACGCATAGCGGTTATCAGTCTCATTCGGCACAATAGCAGCAATGGGTAAACCACTCCCGCAAATCTTTGGTTGACACTTCTGTGAATTCTATATCTAATGCCTTAAGCAAATCAGGGTATGTTCTTGCGCCAATCCGACGAAGAATGCTCTTAGTTTTAGACCAACAGTTCTCAATAGGTGAAAAGTCGGGCGAGTAACAGCAATTCTCATTATGAGAAATAGCTGTTCAAAGCCAAGGAATATCGATATTGTAATGACCTGTGAATGAGCCAAGAGAGCTAAAACCGTTGAGCGAACGGGGATTGTTTAACACAATCGTGGGTTGTTTTCGTCAGGTGCTGTCATCGCTACCGGACAAGCGCACTGGCAAAAATATCCGCTATGGGATGAAAGATGCCGCTTTGAGCGCATTTAGTGTGTTCTTCACCCAAACTCCATCGTTTCTGGCGTACCAGCGAATGATGCAGGGCAGCAAAGGGAAAAACAATGCCGAAAGTCTGTTTGGGGTGCATCAGATTCCGACTGACAACCCCATCCGGGGTTTGCTCGACCCGGTGAACCCAGCGCAGGTTTTTCCGGTATTTGAGGAAATTTTGCAGACCTTGGAACAACAAGGGAAGTTAAAGAATTTCCGCTCGGTTGCAACGACACTGCTGGTGGCGATGGATGGCACTGAATATTTCAGTTCAGCTCAAATCCACTGCCCAGGATGTTCAACCCGCCAGATGAAGTCGGGGGAGACCCATTACTTCCACAGTGTGGTCACGCCAGTCATTGTTTGTCCAGGGCAGGCTCAGGTGATTCCATTAGTGCCTGAGTTTATCGTGCCGCAAGATGGGCATGACAAGTAAGACTGTGAGAATGCGGCTGCTAAACGGTGGCTATCGCAGCATGGACAACGCTACAGCGTCTTGAATGTGACAGTTTTGGGAGACGACCTCTACTGCCACCAACCCTTGTGCCAGCAACTTCTAGCCGAAAAATTGAACTTCATTCTGGTCTGTCGCCCAGAGTCGCACCCGACCCTCTATGAGCATCTGGAGGGCATCCCCCTGCCGACGGTCACGATCAAACGGTGGACTGGGAAAGTGCAGGAAACCTATACCTATCGTTATCTCAACGGCGTACCTCTGCGAGACAGCGAGGATGCGCTCCTAGTGAATTGGTGCGAACTCACGCTCCACGCTCAGCCGCCCTGACGGCAAGGTGGTCTACAAAAACTCGTTTGCCACCAATCACCCGATTACCGACGACACGGTGGCAGACATTGTCTTAGCAGGTCGCACTCGCCAGAAGGTGGAAAACGAGAATAATAATACCCTCAAGACCAAGGGCTATAGTCTGGAACACAATTTCGGTCATGGCAAACAGCATCTCGCCAAACGTAGGATGGAAGAAGGCATACACCGACTTCCTCCGATTCTCTGCGTCCATTCCCACCTGATTCAGCCAGCACAACTGCAACGCCAAGTGAAACAACGAGTTTGGTGCATCTGGCTCACCCAGATATTCACATACAAAGTCATGTCGCAACCGAAACCGCGTTTCTTCCTTGTCGATCGCCTCCCGCGCCAACTCCCCTAACGCCGCATTCAACCGCCGCCGCTGCTCAACCGTCGTCGGAAACCGCTCCCGCTGCCACTCATAAAAATCCGCCACAAACTGCTCATACAACCCCGCCTTGGTCTCCGGCAGCGTCCCCTCCCCCAAATACCAGTTGAAACACAACAGCGTCAGTCGCAAGCGATCGACCATCGTCGGTCTTGCTCCAGTTCAGCAATTCAGCTATCAATTCATCACGGTTCATCATGGCTTGCTGTCAGCTCAGGTATTCGTAACGCAACTCGCTCAACCCATCGCTCAATCCCCTTTCTAGTTGGCACTCCTCCATCTGTAAACGCCCAAATGTTCCGTCTCCGCTGAGGGCTGTAACTGATGTGAATGGGTCGGTGCCTTTGGCTCGCTTCGCGATCGCTCTCATAGTAGTACAGCGAATCAAACGGCGATCGCTGTTCTAGAATCCACTCTACAAGGCGATCACTCTCCAATCCCACAATCCGAAAATCACAGGCAGCACCGAAACGAGGCGTTCTGGAAGCTCCGCTAACGCAATAATGTTTTCCATTTCGATTTTTCTCATGCGCCATGTGCTGATCCCGACTGGGATCAACCCGCCCATTCTTAATACCTGTCTCTGGGCCTTTCTGGCTCAAAAACCGCTTCAAATCCTTTGGGCAAAATCCGTAGGTCAACTGAAATCGCTCCCTGCCAAAGTGATCAATGACTGGGTCGAGGATGTGCTGATACAACGCCTGCAACGCTGGAATTGTATCCTCCAGATTTTCAGGGTATGGATCAATCTGGTCAGCATACTTCCGGTACGTCTGCGTACAAGTGCAAAATTCCTGCAAAGTCACGTACTTTCCCAGCAAGATTTCGTACATTGAATCGACATCCTCCTGAATTGGGAATTCTAACTCCGAACAGAGTCTAAAATTCCTACCACCAAAGTATGGCTGACTCCTTGACAAAATCCAACTTCATGAGGGGGCTGCAATGCCAACATTCTTCAATTAGATGGCGCGATCTAGCATCACGAATAACTGCATACCGACCAGTCTGATCCCAGATTGCCCCTGATTGCAGCCCTGACGACAGACATTGTAGCTAAAGGTTCTAGTGGTCTGTCAGTTTTCCATTTGTGGGTAAAGGCGTTTAAGACGAATGCGGGCATCAGCGGTTGTAAATTGCCAATCTACCGATTTTTGCGCTTGATTGCGCTGAGTGTACCAAGCGGTTGTTTATCGTTCCAATATTTCACGATCTGAAATGCGATGGTCTAGGC
>Ga0163154_10008979_pt1 | contig 11504 bp, 7 predicted proteins | sample OliLakLV19MP9P1_FD_148649 | JGI IMG/M metagenome (GOLD analysis project Ga0163154, IMG submission 148649) | Freshwater microbial mat bacterial communities from Lake Vanda, McMurdo Dry Valleys, Antarctica - Oligotrophic Lake LV.19.MP9.P1 | ecosystem: Environmental > Aquatic > Freshwater > Lake >...
ATGTTGTCAGCGGTTGTTTAAATTTTGAATGTCTCTGCTTCAACTGTCGAAAGTACCGATAGCTATCGGTACTTTCAGCCGCTGGCGGGGGGCGGGGTTGTTATTTCAATTTACTAAAACAAACTAATTTTTTAAGTATTGATACAAAACACTACCTAAATCTTTTTAGCCGGGTACAAATAATAATTAAAAAAATGAACACAATAAAAGATTTAGCCAATCAGTTAATTCATCCGGATGATTCATCCGGAAATGTATTGAACAGCCCGAAATTAAAGTGTGTATTGATATATGATGATGACCTGGAAATTTTGTTTTTGTGCAAGGCAATTTTATCAAAAAGTAACTACAGGGTAGAAACGCTCTCCCGCTGCGATAATGTTATAGATGATATTGCCCGAATACAGCCAGATCTTATTTTGATGGACTTATGGATACCCGAAATTGGCGGAGAAAAAGCTATCGATATGGTGAAGAAAAATCCCGAAACGCAACATATTCCAATGCTTATATTTTCTGCCAATGCAGAAATTGAAGCCATCGCTAAAAAAGTAAAAGCAAACGGGTTTATAGAAAAACCATTTGACATTAGTATTTTTAAAGAAACGATACAGCAGAAGATGTTGTAAGGAGCTGGCTGGCTTGTATTGGAAGCCTGGTAAAGTATAGATAATTTAGTGGCAATCCATAAGTTGGTATAAATTGGCTTAGCCTGGTTCAATTTTGTAATCACGCCTGTGGCGGGAGGTTTCATTCCATTAATTAAGGAATATTACTGACTATCCTAAACTCGGTGCAACAAATTTTTCAATAAAAATAATAGGTTGTAATTATTTTATAAACTCAGTGTAGAGCCATAAGCTCGGTTCTGTTTTGTAATCCCGCCTGTGTGGCGGGAGATTTCAATCCGTAATAAACTTTGATAGCCATAGGCCCGGTACATATGTGTTTAAGTCAGGATGATGCACTAAGGCTTTACAGTGTTCTTTTAATAAAGTTGTACCAAATTGGAAATAGTAATTGAATATTTTTATTTGATACTGGTAAAAATTTTTGAGGTGGAAATTGCAGGTTTTTTGTTTCGATTATTTTGTATGAAGCCTGGTGTTTGTGTAGTTTATTCTACAAAATAAATTTAGGACATATTTTTTTTCAACTACCCTTTTGTAAGATTAAAATCAAATTTTAACCTACAGCATTTTTTCAGGATATAGTGCCTGTATCCATCAATGTTTATACAAATGGCCTACCTACAGCAGGTTTTAGCCGGTATCAAGTTTACTGCCTAACCTTTTTTTCTCATTAAAGATCGTTTTCTCTAACTTTTTATCAGCTAGTTGAAGAAACATTCTGCCAGTGATTTAAAAGTCCATTTGCTTCCTTTTACTGTTAGTTACAGTTTAAGTACACATGTTTAATGTTGGTACATTATTGGATTTAATTTATTGTAGCAGGTATTTTTTATCTATTAACAATCCAAAAAAATTGTATGATACGTAATCGGGTAATTGTAAAAACAGCCCTGCGTTATGTTGTCATTTTCATTGCTGCAGCAATCATTTTTCTTACAATGTTAATCAATAAATGAAGCAATGATATTGCACAAGAAAGTGCATGCATAGTTTGATGGATGCAAATAATTATCAGTTATTTAAGTAAGAAATAGCAGCAAACTTTTATTAGTCGCTATTGTATTTAATTGAATCAAAAGCCTTAAACACCTAATCTGGTGTATGTTTTCTTAACCTATTTCCTTTAATAAACGATGACACATTTTTAAGCAAAGACTTAATTTTATGAATTTGAATTTACAAATTAATCATATTTCCGATGAGCAAATGCTCAACCTGATTGCTGACAATGATGTAAAAGCATCGGAATATTTGTATGATAAATATGCAGCCGCAATGTACAGTATAACCTTGCATTTTACTGATAATAAAGAGATAGCAAATAAAACATTTACGGAGGCTTTTTTACAACTAAAAGAGAAAAATAAGCTGTTAAAAGTCCGGTGTGCATTGTGTCCTTTTTTGCTGAGGTACACACACAATTATGCAAGCCAATACATAAAAAAATGGGGTATAAGTGTTGTACCCAAAATTAAAGCAGTCGATTCGCAGCTCATTCATTTACTATGCACACAATGCAACTCAATAAAAGAAGCTGCTTTTAAACTAAATATCACAGAAGCAACAGCAATAAAGAATTTGCAAAGAGAATTTTTAGTGCTGCGAAATAAAAACTATTAAACCAAATTACTTCACTACAATTTTTAAATAACACAAACTATTATTCCATCAATAAATAAAATTAACATGAATTACATCGAAGCAGGTAAAGACGACAAGGGCAATCCGGTCAATATTTATTATACAGATTATGGAACGGGTAAACCCATTATTTTGATTCATGGCTGGCCACTAAGCGGCGCCATGTGGGAGTACCAGATGGATGAACTGGTTAACGAAGGTTTCAGGGTAATAACCTACGACAGGCGTGGATTTGGTAAGTCGTCTCAGCCATGGGATGGTTACGATTATGATACCCTCACCGATGATTTAAAATCGCTAATCGATCAATTAAATCTGGAAGATATTACATTGGTTGGTTTCTCCATGGGGGGTGGCGAAGTAGTCCGCTATTTTAGCCGGTATGCTGGCAAGGGCGTTTCAAGGGTAATACTGATTTCATCGGTTACACCGTATATGTTACAAACGGATAGCAACCCGGATGGCGTTCCGCAGGAAGTTTTTAATGACATGTTGTTTCAAATGCGGCAGGACAGGATTGGTTTTCTTAATGATTTTGGGAAAACATTTTTTGGCGAAACTATGCTTCACAAACCATTAAGTTCCGCGTTGATGGACTATTTCCGTATGCTATGTTCGCTGGCATCACCAAGAGCAACAATAGAATGTGCAAAAGCATTTAGCAGCACCGATTTTAGAGACGAGATGAAAACGGTGAACGTGCCTACCTTAATTATACACGGAGATGCTGATAAAACCGTTCCGATTGAAGCTGCCGCTAAGCTTGCTGCTATTGAAATACCCGGCAGTAAATTGATAATTTACGAGGGTTCGCCGCACGGACTTTTCTACACAGAAAAACATCGGTTAAATGATGATATACTTGATTTTATTGAGGGCGGACCAATAGGTAAAAGCCATTGATTTAAACAATACTAAAGTCAATACTTAGCGGTGTAATTATTACAGCCTGTCACAATGCTGAAAATAGTTTTAGTTAGTTATTAATGGTTTGTTATTTAAGTGTTCATCTAAACTTCCACACCCCGTCCGAACGGCGCTCAGCCGGGCGAGCATTTAACCATAGACAAGAGAAAGACTTTAGCATGGCTCAATTTTTATACTATTAATAATTTGAATCAATGAAATATTATTTTTTGCTGGCTGCTCTATTTTTTTTGCTGGCCGGTTGCAATACCAGGAAAATCACTCCGGCTTCTTACGCCGGTTCTGCAACCACAGCAGGTTATAACGCTGATAGTTTGCCAGCCCCATTTGCTACCGGCTCAGCCAAAAACTTCAGCGAAGTTGTTGGATGGAAAAATGGGGAAATGCCCATTGCACCTCCGGGTTTTTTGGTTAATCAATTTGCCAATGGTTTACAGCATCCAAGATGGATTTATGTGGCAGATAACGGCGATATTTTTGTGGCAGAATCCAACACTATTCTAAAGGGAATTTTAAAATTGGGCGCTTCCATTTCACGGAAAATTAAAACACAACATATAGGTGAAAGCATCAATAGAATCACCATGTACCGGGATGCGGATAAAAATGGCGTAGCCGAAAAAATGTATGTTTTTGCAGAAGGACTTAATCAGCCATTTGGCATGTTGATAATTGACAATCATTTTTATGTTGGCAATACGGATGCATTAATCAAATACGACTATACAACCGGAGATACCTCACTCCGGCAAATGACAGCTAAAAAAATAGTGGATATACCTGCCGGAGAATATAACCGCCACTGGACAAGAAATATCATTACCAACAAGGCAAAGGATAAAATTTACATTGGCGTAGGATCGGGTACCAATGTTGCAGAAAAAGGCCTGGAAAATGAAATAAGAAGAGCGGATATCCTTGAAGTAAACCTTGATGGAAGCGGTGAACGCATTTATGCGGCTGGTCTGCGAAATCCGGTAGGGATGGATTGGGCGCCGGGTACACAAACCTTGTGGACAGCCGTAAACGAAAGAGATGAACTGGGCGATGAACTGGTGCCTGATTATTTTACCAGTGTACAGCCCGGTGGGTTTTATGGCTGGCCATTTTTCTACTTTGGTCAACATACTGATCCCAGAACCGCTGGCCTGCAAAGCCCGCCACCCATAGAAAAAGTAATTGTGCCGGATGTATCGTTGGGGTCGCATACGGCTTCTTTAGGTTTGTTGTTTTACAGGCAGCAATCTTTTCCTGCTAAATACCATAACGGTGCATTTATTACCCAACATGGTTCCTGGAACCGGTCGGTAATATCGGGCTACAAAGTAATTTTTATTCCTTTTAGCAATGGAAAACCTTCAGGTGTTCCTGAAGATTTTTTAACTGGTTTTGTAGCTGATCTTTCATCCAGCAAAGTACACGGCAGGCCCGTGGGTATAGCAGTTTTAGGAGATGGGTCTATGCTGGTATCAGATGATGTTACCAATACAATCTGGCGGATTAGTGTAAAGAAATAGTTTCAAAATAACGTTTTTACAATCCGTTGAACAACACATTCTCTCTTTAAACAAATACCGGCTTATTATTACTCGTTTGCAATTGCAGATTGGCACCTAAATTACTCAACTCACTAAACTAACCTGCTATAAATTTTTTGGACAATGAAAGAAAGTAAAAAAGTACAGGAAGATAAAAACCGTTTTATGCAAATGGCGGTAGACCTTAGTCAGTACGCACTTGACAGCAAAACAGGCGGCCCCTTTGGAGCTATCATTGTAAAAAAAGGAGCGATCATTGGCAGCAGCGGCAACAAGGTACTTGCCAACTGCGATCCCACTGCCCATGCCGAAGTAATGGCCATAAGAGATGCCTGTAAAAATTTAAAAACCACCGACCTCTCCGGCTGCGAAATTTATACCAGTGCAGAACCCTGCCCCTTGTGTACCGCCGCCATTTACTGGAGCAAACTGGAAGCTGTATATTATAGCAACACAGAAGAAGATGCACTTGAACATGGTTTTGTTGACAAAGAAATTATGGCCGAATTAAAAAAGCCCAAAGAAAAACGAGCGCTGCTATTTAAAAGAATAAAAAATGAACAGGCAATAAAAATATTCAAAAGGGCATTGGAAACTTTTTAAAAAGAAAATAGGAAACGCTGAATTTTAAAATACTTAAAGTACGAATGTAATGCATGATAAAGTGTAAAATGTTATACGATGTTGCCTGTATATAATCCAATTTCCAGCACCGCTAATAAAGAAGTAGGATTAGGCTTTTATTTCGCAAAGCCTGGTCGGTATTGAGTTAGACTCTATTTACTTTTTTGCCTTGATGCAAAAAAGTAACAAAAAAGATCAAGGCTGTGAATAAAAAGGCTGAAATTTTCCACATCAACCTAAAATCAAGGAACTCGCCGCTAGCGTTAAATAATTTAAAGATTGTGCCGGCTCAAACAGCCTTGATTTCTTAACGGCTGATGTGGAAAATTTCTAGCACTTTTTATTCAAGGCCGTAACCAGCCTTCGTTTGCGAACAAAACACCTAATCCTATAAAGAAGTTTGCACCAGTTGCAGTAAGTTGTTTTACATACTTGAGATAAAGTATCTGGTCCGGATTTAATCTGGCAGCTTACTGCCACCAAATTGGTAAAAAAATGTTTTAATAATTAGCTGTATAACACACCTCTTTAAATAAAAAACCCACCCTGTTAAAGGTGGGTTTTTATATAAGAATTTTATTTGTTTGACCCTTACTAATGTTATTACTTATTTAGTAATGCTGTGTTATCCTGGTCTAATCTAAACATCTAAACTCTCTAAACATCTAAACCTCTAAACACAACTGAATTTTTATTTTAGCACAACTTAACTACTAAACTATTATCAAGGATCAAGGCAAATTTTATTACAATGATTCAATAGAAAGCCTGGTGTATTTTTCTTTCTTGTTATATTCAGAAACCATTATGTGGCCTTCCTTTGCAGGATATACACTCGTACGTGTATTTCCTTCTTTGTGTGGTATGGTACGTGCTATTTTCTTTTTATTGATATTGTAAATCACAATATCTTTTTTGTCATCAACAATAATATAATTTGATTGCGTGGCCGAGTTGGATACCGGGTAAAAGTTTTTTGAGTCATAATAACTTATTGGAAATGCCCCCCTTAAATATTTACTTGTGTTGCAATCAATTGTATTATCAAAACTAAGCACGCCTTTATCATTAAGTTTTACAATCATTGCATCTTTTACCCTGCATTTTTGAGTGCCGCTGGCTATCATTATATACGGCGATACAATTATTAATGGAAGGCATACAACCGATAATCCGATAGAAACCCATCTTGGTTTACGCTCAAGCGATGAACCTACAAAATAAGTATTGCCCTGGTAATCCCTGATGACTTTATCAAAATTGAGGAAAGCTCCGTTATCTGCAAATTTTCCATGAGTCGATATTTCCGGGCTTTTAGACCCATCGCTCCAATAAGTGAAAGTTTCTTTGATATCTTCTTTTTTGCGGCCATTAAAATTAATGCTGTAAACACCCATATAAGCGCCATTGGCAAGGCCTTTACCTTTGTAAAAACGATTACCTTTTTTTGGATGAATGATAGCACCTGCAACATACGGTTTACCAGTGATGGCGTCATTGCCAAAACCAACCACTTTAAGCATGTTGCCGTCTTTATCTGTCAATGGATATTTAATGTAAGCGGCACTGTCCTGTACGCCATAGCTAAAAATACTGTGACCACCTTCCAGCATGTCATCTTTTATTTTTGTAAGCAAATAAATATCTTCTGTTGTGGTAAGTAAAGAATAGCCCAGGGTTTCCGGAATCTTTTTTTTCCATAATCGCTTGCCTTCAACACCAAAAAGTACAAGGTTATTTGCAGTCTCATCCGCATAGTAGCATGCAAATCCTTTTTGCGGAATATTTTTTAACTGTAACGTTTTTTTTAACGTTCCGGTTACAGTTGATTTTTCGTTCGCAAATGCCGGATAAAAATTCACTTTAATATCTACCGGTATGGAATTGCTTTTTATCACTTTTCCATCTAGGCTTAAAAAATCCACAACCAGTTCATTTTTTTGCGAACCGCTAACGGCATCAAATGCCTTTTTATTTTTAAATTGTTTGCCAATGATGTTGCTTTTTAAATAGGCCAGGCAAAGTACATCCTGTTCAAAAGAAACGGCCTGCAATTTTAATTGCCGGTTCCTGAATAGTACGGTGCCAAGGTCGTTTAGGTTTTCATCCATAATGGTTATTTTGTAATTGAAGGAATCTTCACTTACTTTTTCCAGTTGGGTAAAGGCAAGGTAGCCTACCAGGGCTCCATCCTGTATAATGGCTTCCATGTCGCTCGAAATTTCATCGTTTACTTCTTTAAATACTTTTGATTGGGCAGTTGCTAGATTGGCCGTTACTATACAGCACAATAATAGGGTGAGAATTCTCTTCATACAATTGGTTTGGTTTAGTTTGATTTAGTTATGGTGTAGCTTTTATTTCTTTTTAAAATGTTCTGCAAATTCACAGTACATACTGTTGGGGTAATTAGCAATGTAATCTTTTGCGGCATTTTCTTTGCTTTTTGCAGATATATCCGTTTCAAAATTGATGGAATTCATAAGTGGTTTCAATGCTTTGGCATCGCTGTTCATAGCAGCCCAAAAGGGTGCATTCTGTAGTTGTTTGCAATATTGCTCCAGGCTTTCTTTGGGTATCTGCTCCAGCATATTCTGGAGTTCGTAATAATCTTTGGAAATGTACTCTTTTTGTTTTACCGCAATTACGTTAAAGCGGTTCAGCTGCTGATCAGAATAATACAGACCGGAAAAAATATTGTAAATCATAAAATCATACCATTCATCTTTATTTCCTTTATCTTTTTGAAGTAGTATCCTGTATAGGCATGCTGTAAGATTCAGGTTATCAAACATGTTCCAGATTAAAATTTTGTTTGCTTGCTCCTGTACGTTTGCCGGTATCTTTAATTCCCTGCCTTCGGTGGTGGAAAGAGACAGGGTTTTGTTATAACGCTCTACACATTCCGGGTGTGTTTTTAAAGAATCTGCCAGGTGAGTTGTATCTCTGAAATTATAGTTTTTGGTAGACAATCCTTTCGAGCGCTTTTGTATCCAGGTATCTTCGAAGGGAACATTGTAACCAGCAAAATAATTTTTAATGGGTTGCTTTAAAGATTGCTTGTATTGAATATCTGCACTATCCAGCCGCAGAAAATACACGGGGTTATAAGCGATGTGACTGTTTTTAAGGAGTACAATACCCAGCGAATCTGCATCACTTTCGTGGTAGCGGTTGTGTTTGCTTCTGTTAAATGAAAAGCCTTCCAGCACTTTTTTAAGCCGGGTAAGCCGTTCATATTTTGAATCGAGTACCGAGATGATGGATTTTTTATATTCTTCGGAAGTAAACCATTCTGCCCTTTCTTTCATGGAATTGTCTGCATGGTTAAGAATGTTGTGCGCCAGTTCATGCGCTACTACCAGTGCTATTTCTTCTCTGTAACCGGCAAATGCTACCAGGCCCGCATTTACTGCAATGATATTTCCACCAATGGTGTAGGCATTTACAGATGCGCTTCTGTCCAGTAATAAAACAGGTTTTGTTGGTATGAGTGTTGGGTTTGCTTTGGTAATTTCCAGAATGATTTGTTCAATGTAATTGTACACTTCTTTGTCGTGCACAAAATCCTTTGCTTCCAATGAGCTTGTTATAAAGTCAGTTCTTTCTTCCCACATTTCCTTGTACTTTTTTTGGGTTTCTTTTTCTTTGTACAAGACAGGGCAAACCCAGTTTTTCCTGATGGAATCTTTTTGCCGGGCATAAAAAAGATGCGAAAGCTGCTGGTAATTGTAGAGACTGTTTTGTTGAGCCTGCGTTTTGCAGACGGTACTAAATAAAAACAGTAGTATTAAAAGGCTGCCATAACCAACAGGCTGGTAAGGTTTTAAAGTTGTACGGAGCATATGTTTTACGAGCGGTTGAAGGTTTTATATATGGCAAGGTAAGAAGTATCCCGTGGTAATTAAAAAACAAAATAAAAGTGGTTGGCTAAAATAATAGACTGTAGCAGACAAGTAATTAGCAAATGGTAACTGGTGTATATTTTATAAAGATGAATTAAAGTTTTATTTATCAGGGTACTTATTTGCTATGGGCAACCCATTTGGCAGGTAATGATTACAAGCTAACTTATATACGCTCGTTTTCATGTTTGTCAATCCAAAAAAAGCCTGTACATTTGCGCCGCTAAAGGATTCAGCTGAGATTTTACGATGCGCTGAACTACTTGGCATACTATGAGAGAATTTACATCATATAGCCCCCATCCCCTAAAGGGGAGTTCTACGGGGAGTCTGCTGCAATCGCTGGTTGCATCTTTCAACCTACCTGCTGGCAGGTAGATTGGCATAGATGCCACTGAAGCTTAATAGAAATTCAGCAGTCTGGCTCAAAAAATATTAATCAACTTTTTCAATAACAACTATCCTTATTTATCCTTTTAGGGGATAAGGGCAAAATTTAAACAAACAAATGGGAGATTTACGTTATCAACGCAACTTTGGTATTGCCGCTCATATTGATGCCGGTAAAACCACTACCACCGAACGTATATTGTATTATACCGGTGTAAATCATAAAATAGGTGAAGTGCATGATGGTGCCGCAACCATGGACTGGATGGCACAGGAACAGGAAAGAGGTATCACTATTACAAGTGCTGCTACTACCTGCTTTTGGAACTTCCCCATGATTAATGGTAAAAAAACACCTGATACCAAACAATACAAATTCAACATCATTGATACCCCGGGTCACGTGGATTTTACGGTAGAAGTAGAACGTTCCTTACGTGTACTGGATGGTTTACTGGCCTTGTTCTGTGCAGTATCCGGTGTAGAACCACAGAGCGAAACTGTTTGGCGCCAGGCCAACAAATACAAAGTACCCCGTGTTGGATTTGTAAATAAAATGGACCGTGCCGGTGCCGATTTCTTAAATGTTGTAAAGCAGATTAAAGAAATGCTGGGTGCTAAAGCGGTGCCTTTACAATTACCAATTGGTGCTGAAGATGGCTTTAAAGGCGTGGTTGATTTAATCACCATGAAAGGTATTGTATGGGATGAAGCAGGACAAGGTATGACGTTTGATGAAGTGCCTATTCCTGAGGATATGATTGACGAAGTAAACGAATGGAGGCAGCATTTAATTGAGGCTGTTGCTGATTATGATGATAAATTACTGGAAAAATTCTTTGATGATCCTAACACGATTACCGAAGATGAAATTCATGAAGCTATTCGTAAAGCAACCATCGATATTTCTATCATCCCGATGATGTGTGGTTCTTCTTTTAAAAATAAAGGGGTACAAACTGCTTTGGATGCAATTGTACGTTACCTGCCCGGCCCAATGGATATTGATGCTGTAAAAGGAATTAATCCGGATACCGGTGAAGAATTATTGCGTCACTCCGATCCAAAAGAACCATTTAGTGCATTGGCATTTAAAATTATGACCGATCCGTTTGTAGGTCGTTTGGCGTTCTTCCGGGCATACAGTGGCCGGTTGGATTCTGGTAGTTATGTGCTCAATACCCGTACAGGTAAAAAAGAGCGTATCAGCCGTATTATGCAGATGCATGCCAACAAACAAAACCCTGTTGACTTTATTGAAGCGGGTGATATTGGTGCAGCAGTAGGATTTAAAGATATTAAAACCGGGGACACCTTGTGTAACGAGGACAACCCGATTGTACTGGAAGCAATGACTTTCCCGGAACCCGTAATCTCTGTAGCAGTTGAGCCAAAAACGCAGGCTGACGTTGATAAAATGGGTATGGCAATTGCCAAACTGGTAGAGGAAGATCCTACACTTCGTGTAAAAACAGATGAAGAAACAGGCCAGACCATTTTAAGTGGAATGGGCGAGTTGCACCTGGAGATTATTGTTGACAGGATGCGCAGGGAGTTTAAAGTAGAAATTAACCAGGGTGCTCCACAGGTTGCTTACAAAGAAGCATTCCATACCAGCATTGAACACAGGGAAACGTTGAAAAAACAAACCGGTGGTCGTGGTAAATTTGCCGATATTATTTTTGAAATCGGGCCTGCTGACGAAGAGTTTTTGAAAGAAGGTAAATCGAATTTCCAGTTTGTAAACGGTTTGTTTGGTGGATCAATTCCAAAAGAATTTGTTCCTGCCATTCAAAAAGGATTTGAATCGGCCATGACAACAGGTGTGTTGGCAGGTTATCCAATGG
>Ga0163154_10008982_pt1 | contig 11501 bp, 10 predicted proteins | sample OliLakLV19MP9P1_FD_148649 | JGI IMG/M metagenome (GOLD analysis project Ga0163154, IMG submission 148649) | Freshwater microbial mat bacterial communities from Lake Vanda, McMurdo Dry Valleys, Antarctica - Oligotrophic Lake LV.19.MP9.P1 | ecosystem: Environmental > Aquatic > Freshwater > Lake >...
GTGCTGCAGTTTTATTGACTACGTCTTCCTTGGTGATGCGGCCACCGCGCCCGGTGCCCGTCACATCGCCAGCGCTGACATTGTTCTCAGCCGCGATTTTGGCCGCCGCTGGGCTCATCGGAGCCGACGCTGCAGGCGCTGGCGCCGGCGCCGGTGCCGGTGCCGGTGCCGGCGTTACCGTTGCCACAGGCGCCACGCTGGCTGCGGCCGGCGCTGCGACTCCTCCTTTGGCTTCTGTATCGATGATCGCGAGGAGATCGCCGCTCACCACCGAGCTTCCATCGGCTTTCAGGATTTGCACGATCACGCCGTCTGCCGGGGCAGGCAATTCCATCACCACCTTATCGGTTTCGATATCGATGAGATTCTCATCGCGCTTCACACTGTCACCCGCCTTTTTGTGCCACGACACCAGCGAGGCTTCCGATACGGACTCTGACAAGGCGGGTACTTTGACTTCGATCTGCATGATTGTTCCTATCGTTATCTTTTTTTGAGCGGTCGCCGGCGCTAAAGGTTTGCGGCCGACGCTGTGGTGGAAACATCAAACGACAGCGCCGCATTGACCAGTTCTTTTTGCTGCTCGGTATGCTTGGAAAGGTATCCCACCGCCGGCGATGCTGACGAAGGACGCAGCGCGTACGAGAGTTTCTGATCGGGGCGCATTTCGCGCTGCAGATAATGCTGGATGCGATGCCACGCACCCTGATTGCCCGGCTCTTCCTGCGCCCAAACGACCGATTTGGCGTTTGGATATAGCGCGATCTGTGCTCTGAACTCTTCGTGTGGGAATGGATAAAGCTGCTCGATGCGCAGCACCGCGATATCCTCAATTTCGCGTTTGGCACGTTCGGCGACAATGTCGTAATAGACCTTGCCGGAACAGAACACGAGCCGTTTCACTTTCTTGGCATTGAGTTTTTCGCCGGGTTGGTCGACATGGCCAATCACGACTTCGAATTTACCATTGGCCAGATCCTCCAGTGGCGACGTCGCCTCTTTCTTGCGCAACAGCGACTTGGGCATCATCACGATAAGTGGCTTCCTCATCTTGCGGATCGCCTGACGCCGGATCATGTGAAATAGCTGCGCGGCGTTGGAGGGAACAACCACCTGGATGTTGTGTTCGGCACAAAGCTGCAGGAATCGCTCCAACCGTGCCGACGAATGCTCCGGGCCTTGCCCTTCGTAACCGTGCGGCAGGAACAAACTGAGACCACACAGGCGCGCCCATTTGGTTTCACCACTGGCGATGAACTGGTCGATTACCACCTGTGCACCATTGACGAAATCGCCGAACTGCGCTTCCCAGATGACCATCTCAAACGGTTGCGCGGTGGCGTAGCCGTATTCAAAACCAAGTACCGCTTCTTCCGACAGCAGCGAATCAATTACGACAAAATTGGCTTGCTCCTGCTGAATATTCTGCAATGGAACATAGATACCGGAATCCCATTTCTCACGGTTCTGGTCGTGCAGCACTGCGTGGCGATGGGCGAAGGTGCCGCGGCCACAATCCTGGCCGCTCATGCGTACCGGGTGGCCGGTCGCGACTAGCGAGGCGTACGCAAGATTCTCCGCCATCCCCCAGTCCAGCGGCTGCTCGCCCCGGCCCATTTTGCGGCGGGATTCCAGCAACTTTTCAACCGACATATGCAATTTGAAGTCGGAAGGAATCTGCGTCAGGCGCTCGGCATATTTCTTGAGCGTTTCCATTGGTACCGTGGTATCGGCAGGCGCGCGCCAGCCCTGACCGATGTACGGCGCCCAGTCCACAGCCAATGGTGGCTTGATGCCGTAAAGAATCTTGGTGTTGGTACTTTTACCCGCATCCAGCCGCGCGCGAATGTTGGTCACCAGATCATCACCGTAACCGGCGGCGGTGGTGCCATCGGCCGCGAGGCGATCTGCGTAAAGTTTGCGCGTACCGGGATGCTGCGCAATTTTCTTGTACATCAACGGCTGGGTGACGAACGGCTCGTCTTGCTCATTGTGGCCGAGCTTCCTGAAGCAGACCATGTCGATGACGACGTCACGACCGAACTTCATGCGGTATTCAAACGCGATGCGGCCCACCAGCAGCACCGACTCGGGATCATCGGCGTTGACGTGAAATACCGGTGCTTCGATCATCTTGGCGATATCGGTGCAATAAAGCGAGGAGCGGGTGTCGCGGGTATCCGAGGTCGTAAAGCCGACCTGGTTGTTGACGACGATGTGGACGGTGCCACCGGTTTTGAAACCACGTGTTTGCGACAGCGCAAGCGTTTCCATCACCACACCCTGACCGGCAAATGCCGCGTCGCCGTGGATGAGCATCGGCAGCACTTCCTTGCCTTCGTGATCATTGCGGCGATGCTGGCGGGCACGCACCGAGCCTTCAACCACCGGGTTGACGATTTCAAGATGCGACGGATTGAAAGCCAACGTAAGGTGCACCCCGCCGCCGTTGGTCTGGATGTCGGACGAGAATCCCTGATGGTATTTCACGTCGCCGGAGCCCACGTCATGGGCATGCTTGCCTTCGAATTCGGAGAACAGATCAGCCGGCAACTTGCCCAGGCTGTTTACTAGTACATTCAGGCGACCGCGATGGGCCATGCCAAGCACGACTTCCTTCACGCCCTGCGCGCCCGCCACCTGGATGATGTCGTCGAGCAGCGGGATCAAGGTTTCGCCACCTTCGAGCGAAAAACGCTTTTGGCCGACGTAGCGTGTGTGCAGGTATTTTTCCAGCGTTTCGGCCGCCGTGAGCCGCTCCAGCAAAAACTGTTTTTCTTCCTTGTTCAGAGAAGGCTGCGACTGGATTGCCTCGAACTGCCCCTGTACCCAGCGTTTTTGCTCGGTAGAGCTGATGTACATATATTCGACGCCAACATAGCCGCAATAGGTCTTCTTGACGGCGGCGACGATATCCTTGAGCTTGGCCTTGTCGCTGCTACCGTTGATGCGACCCTGCCACGACCCGATACCAAATTCGGCTTCGAGATCAGCCTCGGTCAAGCCGTAGAAGCTGAGTTCGAGCTCGGGCACGGGCATGCGTTCGCTGCGCTTGAGCGGGTCGAGCGAGGAATGACGCGACCCCAGTACGCGATGTGCGCGGATGAACTGCAGCACACGAAGTGAGCGCTTGTCATCACTGCCAGCACCGGCGACATTGACGTAGGCGATACGACCACCACCTTGTTTGGCGCGTTCCGCGAATGCCTCTATGACGGGAGTATGTGCAACATCTTTGGCGGTGCTGCCCGCTACGTTTGGTAGTGCATCGAATTGTTTGCGCCAGGTTTCCGGCACCGTTGACGGATCGGCAAGATACTGCTCGTAAAGCTCTTCAATGTAGGGCGCATTGGCGCCATTGAACAAGGAGGACAGCTGGAATTCTCGCATCATGATGGGTACCTCTGGATTCTCTTCAGTTACGCGCGCCGGCAGATAAGCCTGACTTGCCACACCGGTGTGTGATTTCAAACTCCAGCATTGGCGCGGCTTCTCAACGGAAAATGCCGCAGAAAGCCCGCCAATGCTGGATCTCTATTATTTCTTCACATCCCGCCGTTGCGAACCCACATACAACTGACGCGGCCTGCCAATCTTGTATTCCGGATCGGCGATCATTTCATTGAGCTGTGCAATCCAGCCGACGGTGCGTGCCAGCGCGAATATCGCGGTGAACAGCGGAACCGGAATGCCAATGGCTTTTTGCACGATGCCGGAATAGAAATCGACGTTTGGATAGAGCTTGCGGCTGACGAAGTATTCATCTTCCAACGCGATTTTCTCCAGCGCCATCGCCAGTTTGAAGGTAGGGTCATCGTGCAGACCAAGTTCGTTCAACACCTCGTGGCAGGTTTCGCGCATCAATGTGGCACGCGGATCGTGATTCTTGTAAACGCGGTGACCAAACCCCATCAGGCGCACATTGGAATTCTTGTCTTTGACCTTGGTGATGAATTCGCCGATCTTGGCGATGCCGCCATCGCGCTGGATTTCGGCGAGCATGGCGAGGGCCGCCTCGTTAGCACCCCCGTGAGCAGGCCCCCACAGACAGGCAACGCCCGCTGCGATGGCTGCAAACGGATTGGTGCCTGACGATGCACACAGGCGCACGGTCGATGTGGACGCGTTTTGCTCGTGATCGGCATGCAGGATGAAAATGCGATCCATTGCGCGTACCAGCACATCGTTGACCTTGTAGTCGGAAGCAGGCACAGCAAACATCATGCGCATGAAGTTTGAAGCGTAGTCGAGATCATTGCGCGGATAATTGATCGGCTGGCCGACCGTGTACTTGTATGCCATCGCGACCAGCGTGGGCATCTTGGCGATGAGGCGAATGGCGGAAATATCGCGCTGCCTGGCGTCGTGCAGATTGATCGAATCCGGGTAGAACGCCGACAATGCACCCACCAGACCGGTCATGACCGCCATCGGGTGGGCGTCACGGCGGAAGCCGCGCAGGAAAAACTGCATCTGCTCGTGCACCATGGTGTGATTGGTGACGCGGCTGACGAAATCTGTTTTCTGTGCGGCGTCGGGTAAATCGCCATACAGGAGCAGGTGGCAGGTATCCATGAAATCGCACTTGGTCGCGAGTTGCTCGATCGGATAGCCGCGATACAAGAGTTCGCCTTTGTCGCCATCGATATAGGTGATGGTCGAATTGCAAGATGAAGTCGACATGAAGCCGGGGTCATAGGTGAACATCCCGGTCTGCGCATAGAGCTTGCGGATGTCGATGACATCGGGCCCATGTGTGCCGCTAAAAACCGGTAGTTCAACCGATTTTCCTTCGCCGTACGTCAGCGTTGCATTACCTTTTGGTTTCATTGGTCATCTCCCGAAGTTTTCATTTCTGTGCCGCCTTGATACGTTCAATCAGCGGACGCAATCGCAAATCATCACACTGCTTCCGCTCCATCAATACATCGAGCAGATCGTTGTCGCCCCACCGAAGCAATTCCTCCAGCAAAGCCATTTCCGTCGTCCCGAGTGTCGCCAAATGCGCGTCCAGAAATCTGGTCAGGATCAGATCATTTTCGAGCAACCCCCGCCTTGCGTGCCAGCGAATGCGGTCGCTCTTGCGCGCACGAACCTGGTCAGCATCATCCACAGACGGATTCGATGGGTCAAACGCCACGCCTGACCATCATTTCCTTGATCTTGCCGATTGCCAGCGATGGATTGAGCCCCTTGGGGCAAACATCCACACAATTCATGATGGTGTGGCAACGAAACAACCGGTACGGATCTTCGAGATTGTCCAGACGCTCGTTGACGGCCTGATCCCGCGAGTCAGCAATAAATCTATAGGCCGTAAGCAGCCCCGCCGGACCAACAAATTTGTCCGGATTCCACCAGAACGAAGGACACGCCGTCGAGCAGCATGCGCACAAAATACATTCATATAGTCCGTCGAGTTGCAGGCGATCTTCGGGCGATTGCAGGCGCTCCGTTTGCGGCGGCGGATCATTGTTGATCAGGTACGGCTTGATCGAATTGTATTGCTTGAAAAACTGCGTCATATCGACGATGAGGTCGCGGATGATCGGCAGTCCCGGCAATGGCCGCAGCTTGACCGGTTCTTTCAATTCGCTGATCTTGGTAATGCACGCCAGACCATTCTTGCCGTTGATATTCATGGCGTCGGAGCCACAAATACCTTCTCGACAGGAGCGGCGCAGCGCCAACGTGTCGTCGATCGATTTGATGCGGATCAACGCATCGAGCAGCATCCGGTCCGATGGCTCGAGCTGAATGTCGTATTCCTTGAAATACGGCTTCTGGTCCTGGTCCGGGTCAAAGCGTTCGATGATGAATTTCATGTTGGGTCTCTCGGTTCCAGCGCTGGAAAAATATCGCTAATAGGTTCGGGCCTTGGGCGCGATGGATTCGGCCGTGAGCGGCGTCAGATTCACCGGCTTGTAGTCAAGCCGGTTGCCGTCCTTGAACCAAAGCGTGTGCTTGAGCCAGTTTTCATCGTCGCGGCCATTCACGAAGCCGGGGCGATCATGACAATCCGCACGGTCGTGTGCGCCGCGGGTTTCCTTGCGCGCCTCGGCCGAGACCATGGTTGCAACCGCCACTTCAATGAGATTTTCAAGTTCCAGCGCTTCAATTCGGGCCGTATTAAAGACCTTGGATTTATCCTTGATCTCCAGACTCTTCGCCCTCTCCGCAATCTCGTTGATTTTGGTGACACCTTTTTCAAGCATGTCTGGAAACCGAAACACGCCGCAATGGGCCTGCATCGTTTGCCGCATGGCATTGCCGACTTCGTGAACGTTTTCGCCGTTTTTCTGTGTGTTCAGACGCGTCAGCCTTGCCGCAGAATATCCGCCAGCATCTTTCGGTAAATCGAGATGCGTATTGTTTTCCTTGATGAACCGGATCATGGAGTCCCCGGAAGATTTACCCATGACCAGCAAATCCGTTAGCGAATTGGTGCCCAGACGATTTGCGCCATGAATCGACGCGCAGCCGCACTCGCCAGCGGCATAGAAACCTGGAACCAGCGAATTGACGTTGCCGCCTTTGGGCACCACCACCTCGCCTTTGTAGTTGGTCGGTATTCCGCCCATCTGATAGTGACAGGTTGGCACCACCGGAATCGGTTCCTTGGTGCAATCGACGTTGCCGAACTTCAGTGCGATCTCGCGAATGCCGGGCAGGCGTTTGTTAATGACTTCGGGGCCGAGGTGGTCAAGTTTGAGAAGGATGTAATCGTTGTTCGGACCGGCGCCACGCCCGTCCTTGATCTCTGTCGCCATCGCGCGCGAGACGATATCTCGCGAGGCGAGATCCTTCATGGTGGGCGCATAGCGCTCCATGAAACGTTCGCCGTCTTTATTGAGCAAAATGCCGCCTTCACCGCGCACACCCTCGGTAATGAGTACGCCCGCACCTGCGACACCGGTCGGGTGAAACTGCCAGAACTCCATGTCTTCGAGTGGGATTCCTGCGCGTGCAGCCATACCCAAGCCGTCGCCGGTGTTGATAAAGGCGTTGGTGCTGGATGCGTAGATTCGTCCTGCGCCGCCGGTGGCAAACAGCGTGGCCTTGGCGTGAAAAATCATCATCTCGCCAGTTTCCATTTCCAGCGCAGTCACACCGAGCACATTGCCTTCGACGTCGCGAATCAGGTCCAAAGCCATCCACTCGACGTAGAACTGGGTGTTTGCAAATACATTGCGCTGATACAGCGTGTGCAGCATGGCATGGCCGGTGCGGTCGGCGGCGCAGCAGGAGCGCTGCACCGGCTTCTCGCCGAAATTCGATGAATGCCCGCCGAAAGGACGCTGGTAAATGGTGCCATTCTCATTGCGATCAAACGGCATGCCGAAATGTTCGAGCTCGATCACCGCCTCAGGCGCAGTGCGGCACATGAACTCTACGGCGTCCTGGTCACCCAGCCAGTCCGAGCCCTTGATGGTGTCGTACATATGCCATTGCCAGCTATCCTCGCCCATGTTGCCTAACGAAGCACCGACCCCGCCCTGCGCAGCGACGGTGTGCGAGCGGGTGGGAAAGACCTTCGACAGTACGGCGACTTTCAAACCTGCGTTGGACAATTGCAGTGCGGCTCTCAGGCCAGAACCACCGGCACCAACGACGACTGCATCAAATTTACGAACAGGAGTTGTCATGACTTAAACGCCCCAGATGATAGAGACTGACCAGATTGTGCAGCCCAACAGGAACAGCAACACGGCCACTTGCAGGCCAATTCTCAGGCCGGCTGGCTTGATGTAGTCCATCAGCACGTCCTTGATACCAATCCAGGCGTGGTAATAAACGGAAAGTAGAAACATCAGCGCGAGGATGCGGATAAGTTGCGACCGGAACAGCTCCTTCCAATCCGCGAACGTCACGCCGCCTTTCAGCATGAAAAACCCAATGATCACGATGCTAAATAGCAACATGATGACGGCCGTGACGCGTTGCGCCAGCCAGTCCTTCCACCCGTAGTGGGCGCCAACGGGGATCTTCTTTGCGGCACTTACCATATCCGCACCCCAACCAGCAGCGTCGCGATCACCCCAAGTGCCAGGACGATGCGCGCCGATGACCGCGCAGGCTCAAGCGCAGTGCCGACATGCACATCGAGCAACAGATAGCGAATACCCGCGAACAGATGATGCATATAGCTCCAGACAAAACCAAGCAATATCAATTTTGCGAGCGGGTGCGCAAAAATTGACTTCCACTGGTTGAAACCCGCTTCTGAGCTAAGCGTGCCTTGCAGCACAAAGAGCACAGCCGGAATCAGAAACAAGAACATGACGACGCCAGTGATACGATGAAAAATGGAGACTAATCCCGGCATCGGTAGATGCAAAAGATTAATGTCGTAATACTTGGGTCGCTGACGCGAAGCGGGATGGGGACTGGGCATGGCTGATACCTTTGTAGTTGTCTTTAGCTAGACACTTGAGAAGGCAAACGGTGGCTACTTGTGACTGCAGTATGAGCAAACTCAAACCTGCCTGCAGATTCTAATCTGAAACTCGACAAGCTGCCTAGCAGCAGGCGGATATTCAATAGCCGCTCAAACCGCAGAATACTCGAATTCGCATTCGCACTCTAACACATTGATTGATAAACACTTATTGAAATACACCTCACAAATCAAATGCTGGGAAAATGTATGGCGAGCGGAGTGAAGAGCCTGATATCATATTTTGATATTAGACCCGAAGAAGGGCGTCCAGGCGCAGACGAAGCTGCAATATGCACAATTCCATCAAATATCGCGGCTTTACCGCACGCATCGACTACGACGCCTCAAATCGCATTTTTGTTGGGCGGGTATTGGGCATGTCCGAACAACTTGTGTTTCATGGCGCAGGTGTAGATGAGCTACACGCTGATTTTGAGTTCGCGATTGATCACTACCTCGAAGAGTGCAAGAAGGAGGGACGAAGTCCGGAAAGGCCGGCATCCGGAAAACTGCTGCTTCGATTGCCGCCGGATATGCATGCCGCGGCGATGATAGCGGCCGCGAGCGCGGGCAAGAGTTTGAATCAATGGGTGGTCGAGGTTGTGGCGAGCGCGACGAGTCACTGAAGTGCATCGGGCCAAACTGCGCGAAGGCCTCGCTTAGGCGAGCTCGTTGTAATACGAGTAGCCCTGCGTCAGACAGAGTCCGCGCCGCCACTCCACCGGCTTGTCGCCGTAGGTAAACGCGATCCGATCAACACACAATAGCGGCGTGCCGGCCGTGACCGCTAGCTGCCCCGCCGCAGTTTCGTCTGCAGCGACCGCGTACAGCCGTTCTTCTGCTCTGATCATTCGGAGGCCGTAGCCGGTTTCCAGAAAACTATAGATGGAGCCTCTCGACTCGCGAATTTTTTCCAGCGTCAGGTTTGGGAACAGCGCGGACGACAGGACAATTTCATCAAAGATAATGGGCGACCCCGCAAACACAAGCACTCGGCGGATGGCTGTCACTGGCGCCCCTATTTTCAGATCGAGCGCGGCCGCGACCTCAGAACTCGCCTTGCCGCGCTTTACGTCGATAAAGTCAGTCGTGGGATGGACCTTCTCACCTTTGTCCGGAATGATGTGAAGAAACCGGTACTGATGTTTTGGTTCGGTATGCGTGGCGACAAATGTACCCTTGCCCTGCCGTCTGATAAGGATATTTTCGGCGGCGAGCGCGTCGATGGCTTTTCGCACCGTTCCTTGACTGACCTGGAAACGTGCAGCCAACTCCATCTCGGACGGGATCGATTCACCCGGCTTCCATTCTCCGGCGATCAAACTCTGCGTGAGCAGAATTTTGATCTGATCGTAAAGCGGACGAAAGCTGGGGCCGGGCAGATTGATCGACATCGGGACGGTGCCGAAGACGGCATGGGGTTCAATTCGCATGGATGCTATCACGGCCAAGTTTGAGGATTCGTGCATTTTATGTCTTATATAAGATATAAGTCTATTGACATTTCAAAGGGTGCGGAATAATATTGTTGCAGTGCGCAAACGCCGCCAAATCTCGCTTGGTCCTTCATACAAAATCCCGGATACATGACTCCATACCTACGCCCTCGTCGCTCGATGCTTTACGTTCCAGGCTGTGCTCCACGCTATCTGCACAAGGCACGCACGCTGAAAGTAGATTCGCTGATTTTTGATCTGGGCGATTCAGTATTGGTGGAAAACAAGGAAAGTTCGCGCAGCCAGATTGTCGAGGCGGTATTGCAAGGTGGTTTCGGGCGTCGCGAGAAAGTCGTTCGCGTCAACGACCTGGATTCGCCCTGGGGTATAGACGACATCAAGGCAGTCGCGGACATCGGCGCAGACGCGATCCTCTTCCCGAATATCGAAAGCAAGTCCAATGTCATTGAAGCGCTGTCGGTGCTCGACAAAGCAGGCGGTTCGCATCTGCCAATCATGGTCATGATCGAAAGCCCGCTGGCGGTGCTGCGTGCGGAAGAAATTGCCTCCGCGTCCGACCGCATCGCCTGCATGATCATGGCGACCAGCGATTTGCTCACGCAGTTGCATGGACACAAGACGCCTGACCGGCTGGCGCTGCATTATTCGCTGTCGCATGTGCTGCTGGTAGGGCGCGCGTATAAGCGCGGTGTGATCGACGGTATCAGCGTGGATATCAAAGACATGCACTCGTTTGAATTAGCATGCCGGCTGACGCGTGATCTCGGCTTCGATGGAAAATCGCTGGTGCATCCCAACCAGCTCGCCTATTGCAACGATGCGTTTACCCCAAAGTCGGCCGAAATTGGTCATGCGCACGAAGTGATCTCGGCGCTGGAAAAGGCGCATCACGAAGGCCGCGGCACGATCATGCTCAATGGGCGTCTGGTTGAGCATCATCACGTAAACGCTGCCAAGCGCCTGCTGGCGCTAGTGGAGATGACCAAAGAGCTGGAAGTGGCCTGAAGCCAATGATTGAGATTTCCGCCCGTCCGCTGGCCGGCTATTTTTTTGAGCATTACCGCCTCGGGCAAAAATTCCACCACGCCACGCCGCGCACCATCACGCAAGGCGATGTTGCACTTTATCTGGCGCTCACGGGCTCCAGACTGCCGTTGCATTGCAGTGAACCATTCGCACAATCACTGGGGTATCCCTCCATGCCAGTGGATGATCTGCTGGTTTTTCATATCGCCTTCGGCAAGACGGTCCCCGATATTTCTTACAACGCGGTAGCCAATCTTGGCTACGCCGATTGCCGGTTTTTGCAGCCGGTTTTTATCGGCGATACATTGCGAACCGAAACCGAAATCATTGGCCTGCGCGATAACTCCAGCGGCAAAACCGGGGTGGTGCATGTGCGCTCCAACTGCTACAACCAGCGCGACGAAATGGTGTTGACCTGGATTCGCTGGGTAATGGTTCATCGTGAGGATGCCGTCAATCCGCCGCGAACGACGGCCTTGGGCCTGATCGATGCGCCAGCCCAGGTCGCACCCGAGGCGATTGTCGCCCCGGCCTTTTTGAAACCGGCCAAGAATATGTCGATGGTGACCGGCGGCGTG
>Ga0163154_10008983_pt1 | contig 11500 bp, 11 predicted proteins | sample OliLakLV19MP9P1_FD_148649 | JGI IMG/M metagenome (GOLD analysis project Ga0163154, IMG submission 148649) | Freshwater microbial mat bacterial communities from Lake Vanda, McMurdo Dry Valleys, Antarctica - Oligotrophic Lake LV.19.MP9.P1 | ecosystem: Environmental > Aquatic > Freshwater > Lake >...
TGACCGGGATGGTGGTGATCGTGCCGCCGCTGGGGTTGGTGACGGTGCAGGCGTACTGGGCGCCATCGTCGAGGCTGGTGGTGGTCGGCGTGGTGTACAGCGCGCCGGTGGGAGTGCCGGGGACATAACGCCTGCGTGAGCCCCCCGCGGGGGCGGCGACAGCGGGGGAGGAGGACCAGTGCCGCGCCACGCGCGGCGGCATCGAACCCAGCCGCGGATACGAAGATACCCATGCCCACATCCGAATACGTGCTGATTTCACCACATTGGCGAGCATGAGCGCAGTCTGCCGCCGGATGTTGCGCTGCCAGCAGTTTTTCGTCCAGCGCTTGCGCGAAGCGTGGGAATTTCCAGCCTGCCCCGCCCCATGCTCACCTTCCTGCATCCCTCGGCCCGCGAGGCCGCGCTGCGCGCCGAGAATGCCCTGCTGCGTGCCCAACTGGTCGCCGTGCTCGCCGTCGTCCGCCTGCTGCTCGGCAACCGTCCGTTGCCACTGACCAACGCCCAGCGCGTCGACATCGCCCACGCCGCGGCTGCCGTCGGCTGGCGCGCCGCCGCGGCCTCGCTCATGATCGCGAAATCAGGCACGGTTCGCGGCTGGTTCCGCAATCTCGTCCAGCGCCGGCCGCGCCCATCGAAGACGACGAGGAAACGCGTGGGCCGTCCGCGCATCGCCACCTGGATCGAACGCCTCGTCTGCGCGATGGCCCGCCGCTGCCCGGCCTGGGGCTATGGGAAGCTGCTCGGCATGGTGCTCGCCAACGGTGGTCGCGCCTCCAAGAGCACCGTCCGCGCCATCCTCCAACGCAACGGCATCCCGACCAGCCACGAGCGCCGACGACGGAACGGCCAGTGGAAGACCTTCTGCACCGCGCACTGGACCCAGCTTGCCGCCTGCGATTTCGTCTCGGTGCCGGTGGTCACGCTCGCGGGCATGCGTCGCGTCTTCGTGCTCGTCGTCATCCACCTTGCCACCCGCCGCATCCATATCGCCGCCGTCACCCAGCATCCCGATCAAGCCGTGATGACCAATGTCGCCCGGCAACTTTCGATGGCGGATGGAATCCTCGAACAATGGAACGCGCGGATCCTTATTCATGACGGCGACGGCGCCTTCACCAAGACCGGTTTCGACGCCGCCCTCACCAGCGGCGGCATCACCATCCGGCTCACCGCGCCGCGCTCGCCGAACATGAATGCCCACGCCGAACGCGTGATCCGCAGCATCCAGGAGGAATGCACCGACCACTTCTGGTTCTTTAGCGAACGATCGCTTCGCGGAGCGTTGGTTGAGTACTGCGACTGGTATCATCATCACCGACCCCATCAGGGCATCGGCAACCGGATCATCGAACCGGGTGCGGAAATCGGCAGGACGGAAGGGCCCATCGTTATGCGCTCGCGCCTCGCCGGACGACTCGTCCACTGGGAGCGACGGGCTGCGTGATTTCGTGGGGATTTCAGCGGTTTTGGTATTTTCAAACCAAACGGTCCATAAGGTCGTCGTAAGGGTTCATACGCTATGGGACAAGTGCAGCACCGCCGATGTGCAGGATGTTCCCCGCCAGTCGCCGCTCGCGCCTCGCCGGACGGCTCGTCCACCGGGAGCGACGAGCCGTGTGATTGCGTGGGGATTTCAGCGATTTTGGCATTTTAAAACCAAACGGTAGCACTATTGTCCGTTGGGGAATGATTCGGGGAAGGTCATGCGTAAGTCGCGGAGGAAGCGCAGTGTTGTGCGCGCCTCTGAAAGGATGCGCTCAAGGCTCACCGGGTCGTCAAACTCATCGATCTCCTCTGACAGCGAAACTACGCCAGCCTCAAGTTCGACGGCAAGCTTGCGGACCCTGGTTAAGTATGAGGACTTAGGGTCTTCGGCGTCTCGATACCAATCAGCAGGCAGGGCACGCTTTTCCAGGCCAAGGCAATAATATCCAATATCAGGGTTTTCGGGGAACAGCCTGCCGATTGCCTCGCGGAGCTTGGGGCTAACAAGTTGCTCACGGTCCATCGATCAGCCTTTGCCAGTTAAAGAGGTCATTTGCGCGTCTATGTGCCTCCTCATGCGAGAGGCCGTTCTTGGCCTTACTATACATCTCTACAACCTCGTGCTTGAGCAAAGTCATATCAGCGGGGCTGCCAGCGCCAGTGCGCAGTCGGTGCCACGCGCTAGCGATCTCTGGGTCGGCCTGGAACTCTCTATTATTGAACAGGTACTCCTTAATCCTGCCCAGCCTCTCCCTGCTGCGATCCGAGAGTCGTTGATAGCGGACAATAGCATCGACATCCTTTGTTGATGCGCGAATGGCTGCATATGCCTCGTCAGCTTCCCTGCTTCCGATCGAACCGGTGATGCCGTCATTTCCCCAGCGCCATTTTACGGTTCTCCCTCCAGTAGCAACTTCTTCAACTGCGCGGCCAGCATCCCCCGCCGCATTGACACCGCGAGCCACAGCAGCACCACCTTTAGCCCAGGCCATCGCCTTCAAGACGATCAACTCCGGCCCGAGAGCGAGGCCGATCCCAATCTTTGCCCCCATGAACGCGCGCTCGCGTAACGCCTCATCCCGCTTCCAGGACTGCTGAATCCCCACCCACTCGTCATCGCTGAATGCAGTGATGCGAACTCCGCTGAGCATCCGAGCGCGCTCGTTCGCTGCACCGGCCTGTGCCGACAGGGCAGTGGTCAACTCGGCTGCACGGGCATCCGCTTCTCCTGCGTCCGTGAAGAACTCGAACTGAGAGGTCGTCGGATTGTAAAGCCGGGCTACGGCTCGATTCGCGAGACGCTGGGCAGCACGGGCCGCCTTCTCTTGAGCCCAGAGTGCGTCCGCACCGGCTTGCTGCTGGTCCACGATCGGCATGTGCCATGCATCGAAAGCTGCTCGCGTGCGATACGCGTAGTGGATGGAGGACCCATACGACTGCACCTGCATGCCATCTTCCGGCGTCTCGTATCGACCATCACCGAGCGAAGGTGGCCGGATCCCATCGCCATCATCCTCCCACCGCCAGACCCCATCTGTGACTGAATGCCAAGCCAGCCCGCTCGGGTCGGACCGGTTCACCGGGTCGCCCCCACAGTAGGCATAGAGGATCGCCCATGCGGAATGACGCGCATTGCATGTGACGAAGCCAACGAGGCGCGGCGCCCCGTGCCTGGAAACGAGAACGACAACGACAACGCCCACGGGAGGCCCGTGGGCGCGATAAGGAGCAAGGAAGACGAGGACTACCGGGGACGCGTCATCCGTTGGGCCGGCGTAGATCGGCGGAGATTCCGGGGCGAGCGTCGGGCCGATGGCATGGATAGGCGGTGCGAGCCCGAGCAGGACGAGCAGCAGCGCGGCGAAAAGGCCGGCAGCACCACGCCCAAGACATGTCAGCGCGCACAACACACTGGAGAGGCTACCGGGCGAGACCCCCTATACCATCTACTACTCGCTGACGGAGGTTACTTGAAGCAGTCTTCAATAAGGGCTTTGCCCATATGTGCGGTGTGTATCCCGAAAGCGCCACTTGCTGACATCATTGTCATCAATCCCTCGGTGCTAACGAGCCCCATGTCGAAAAGGTCTTGCCAAATACGGCGAACGAAGTCCTGATCACTCCGCAACTCAGGATAAGCCGCCTCGATCAGGCCAATCAGAGATGACATCAAGTAGCATTCATACTTCCGCCCCAAACGAAAAAGTTCTTCCTGCGGAGCATGAGCGAGGCGCAGCAACCGTAGATGCCACTCGGTCATCCCCTCTAGCCGCTGTATTTCCATCTGGATGGCGGCGCGGCGAATTGAATCCGCTTCCACTGCGGACACAACACAGCCGACCAGAGCCTGCCGCTTCTCCTCGCTCGATGTGCGCTGCGCAGCCTGAACCGCATCCAACAGGCAATCCAACACTGGACCGCCCTCTCGAATCGCTTCCATGGTGAGAGCCGTCTTTCCAAGCGCTTCCAGCTTCTCAGAAAGAGCATTGAACCACTGCACCTGCCTCTTCATCAGCGGCCCAGGTATTTGTTGGAGGATAGCCGCCGCTGGGCCTCCTAAAATCGGGACAAGGCTCAGAGCTATTTCAGTAACGCTTTTGGCCAAGTCCGCTTTGGACTTACTTTCTGGGAATGTTGCCATGAGGCCGCCTTCCAGTCGCTCAGGTCGATCCAGAGATCAGGTTTTCTCGCTCAAGAACTGCGCGAATCTCTTCGAAGCAGGCTCGAATATTCCCAGCGGGGAATCGAACCTGTCCGAGGCCGTTGATGTTACTGAACTCGGCGCATCCTTCCTCCAGCACTACGATAGCACGAGTAAAACCGAGCCTGCCCTGAAATAGACCAACTTCGTGGATCACATTCATCCGAGCCAGCATCGCACCGTCTGTTCGCTCGTCCTCGGCCGTCATTACAACAAGGGCGACCGCGGCGCTTTTCAACATTTCGGACAACCGAGCAATATTGGTGACCCCCGCCACTGGAACGCGGTTGAACTCATCGTACGGCATACCGAGTCGCTCGCTGACAAAATCTTTAAGCTCCCGCCAAAGAGGAGAGCGCCCATGGCCAATGAAAACAGAGGTGCCAACCGCAGTCTCGGCCTTTCGGCGCACCTCCTTCCTCCGCAAATGAGACGCTGACCTATTGCATACCTCACGGAGAGAACGACAGGCTTCCAACGCGCTATTTCTTGCCCTGATTTCTACCCAGCGCTTAAAGTGGGGCGGAAGTCGGAATCCTTGGGTTATCGCCAAGGAATCGCGTGACATAACTTGACCGCTAGGGAACAACGCGCGGCCAACCTCGCTAGCGCTGTAGACTTTGATGCTCTTCGCTTCGTCGAGAGCACCCACGACATAGGCATCACTCCCCATCGACGCCTCTACCTCCAGAATCGATATAACCTCAGGTTGCACTTCCTTCACGGCAGCGATGGCGGCATCAGTCAACGCGCGATGCTTTGCGGGGTCTGCCTTTTTGGACAAGGACTCGATGGCCTTGTCTATATTTTCCTCTGTGTACTCGCGCCACTCTCCAGTTGTGTCGCTGGAGTACCTATCATGTAGCCCCCACTCGATGCTAAAGTGCGCACCGGCAGGGGGAACCTTTAATTCGTCATAGTAGACTGAGGCATGGTAGCCCAAGTAGGAACTACTCCAGGCTCCGGACAACTGATCAACCGCCTTCATCACGGGATCAACAGCCGCTTCCGCCGCCTTCATGACATCCGGGGAACAACAGCGAAGGAGTTTCTCGGACAACAGACCTAGTTCAGCAGCAGAACTTACGTCCACCCGAGCCTCCGGGAGCTTCGTGATCCGTGGTGACGGCACATCCTTCTCCTCGCGCTGCCTTCGTACTCCTGTCTGCCTCGACCGCAATGGCTGCTCTGCGTCATCAGCATGCGTTGCAGCCGTCCGGGCACTTCCAGTAACCGCGCCGACGACGCTTGCCCAGAAGCATCCAGCCATGCCCGCAGGCGACGCAGCGCAGCACCTCCCCCACATCGGTCTTCTCAATCTCGATGCCGACCCGCCGCAGTTGCCGGGCATTGAAGCACGCCGGTCGAGTAACTGTCATGTTCATCTTCATTCTCCTTGCCCCTGTGGGGCGGTTGGTGGATTAACAGAAATCTCCGGCATCGCCGCGTCGTAGTCGTCCTTGAGGTGTCCGGGCACGAGGCGGAGATAGGTCTTCGTCGTGTCGAGATCCGCGTGACCCAGAAGCGCCTGGATGTACCGAATGTCAGCCCCGCCGCGCAGCAGATGGACGGCGATCGAGTGCCGGAACAAGTGCGGATGCAGATGGCGAAGGTCTGGCCCCCGCGCTGCGTTGAGATCGTTGAAGAGGCTGTAGGCGCTCATCAGCTTCAACCGCTTGCCGTACTGGCTCAGGAACAGCGCGCCGTGGTCCGGCCCCTTGAGGAGCGTCCGCCTGACGGCCAGCCAGTCCTTCACCGCTGCGGAAGCCGTGGTCATCACGGGCAGCATCCGGTCTTGGCCGCCCTTCCCTTGCCGGACGACGAGTGTCCGGTGGCCAAGGTCGATGTCGTCGCAGTTGAGCGCGATGGCTTCCGAGATTCGCAACGCACACCCGTACAGCAGTTCCAGCAGGCAGGCGTTGCGCAGGTCGTAGGCATTCCGACGCGGAAGCGCGGCGAAGAGCGCGGCCACGTCACCCTCGGATAGCGGCGCCGGGGGCAGGTCTTCTTCGCCGTCGTCGGGGAGGGGAAGGCCGAGGGCGGGATTGCCCATGATCCGGCCGGTGTCTTGGAACCACTGGAAGGTCTGCTTGAGGAGGACGGCCAATTGCACCCGGCTCGTCTTCGCCCGTCCCTCATCCCGCACATGCTCCATCAGAGCGCGCAGGTCGTCCCGCGTGATGTCGGCGATGCGGCGGCAACCACGCTTGCGGAGGACGGACAGGAGGAGGCCCAGATGGTGAGCGTAATTGACGACAGTTTTATCCGACCAACCGATGGCACGGCCATGGCGGAGGTAGGCGTCAATCTCCTGGCTGATGGCGTTGGTGCTCATGGCCGAGGATGCGCCGTACGGAAGACGCGACGGAGGTCATCGACAGGGACGGGCGTGTACTTGGCCGTTGTTGAAAGCGAGCGGTGGAGGAGGAGTTCATTGACCGAGCGGATGTCGCAGCCGTTGGAGAAGAGCATCGTAGCGAAGCTGACCCGCAGCGAGTGCCACGACAGCCGCTTGCCCGGAAGCTCATCGAGGTCGGAGTTCTCACGGATCGTCCGCTGGAACAGTTCACCGAGCATCCAGCGCAGGGCATCCCGCGTGATCGGTCCATCGCCCCCGGCGTTGAGGTAGAGCCACGGACTGTTGTGCTCACGTGCTAGGCTTGGCCGCCCATCTCGCAGATAAAGGCGGACGACATCGACCGCCCAGCCTGCAACGGGAAGCACACGACCGGCTCTCCCCTTCTCACGGTCGATGCGCAATTCCCGACGATCGAGATCGATCGAGTCGACCAGCAGCGTCGTCATGCCGCCGATGCGTCGCCCGGTCGCCAACGCGAGACAGACGGCAGCCAGGTTGCGTAGCGCCTCGGCGTGCGTATGCGTTCTGGGCTTCGCGCCGGCGACCACGCCGGCCTGGGTCTGCACGAGTGCCGTGGCCTCTTGAAGCGACAACGGGTCTCGGATGACCACGCGCGATTGCACGTAGCGCACACCGAGCAGCCGCGAGGGATCCGCGATGATCCGACCATTGATGGCGAGCCAGCGATAGAAGCCTTTCACGACCGCGATGCGCATCGATTGCGTGCTCCGAGCGAGCGGCTTCCCGTCCTTCGTTCGGTAGTCGCTGACGAGGTAGGCCTGGAACTCCTCCAAGTGCGACGAGGTCACGGCCAAGACATCCAGCCGCCGGCCATCAAGCCAGCGAGTGAACGGGGCGAGGACATCCCCCGCGTTCCGAGCCGTGAACAGACGGCCCCGCAACGCGAGATCGTCAAGGAAGTCCGCGACGGCCGGGGGCACGTCGGAACGCCTACGATGGGCCGGGCCGTCTGATCGCGTACGATCGGGCGGGCCGCTTGGAGGCCTGGAAATCGTCGCCATCTCGCCAACTCCTTCTAAGTGCCTGTCTGTGATGGGATAAAGTTGGCGGAGCCAGGTCCGCCAACTCCCGCCAACTCGCCTACTGCCGCCGATGCCCCGTCCGGGACTTGTGATCCCGTAGGACGGAGCCGGATGCCGCTGGCTATGGGGGAGGCCCCACTGGCCCGGATCGCCAGTCTGTAGGCTTTCTGACGGCCCCGGCCTCCCTCTGGGGCCTCCACGTGCCCGAAGTCGAGGAGATCGGCCAGAGCGGCCCGAAAGGCCCAGCGCGTCCAGTCGGGGAACATCCCGGCAAGATCGGCCATCGTGAAGTGCGCCAGCCGGGCCGAGTAGAGGCGGGACAGCAGTTTGCGGGCATGATCGTTGATGCTGGCGCCCTCGGCCGCCAGGAGCCCAGCCGTACAACTCACGACGTGGGCGAAGTCCGCTTCGCTGGCCACGATGGCGCCGGCATCGCGCCCCCGTTGGCGTTGATGCAAAAGCGCCGAGGCCGTGACAAGCCCCAGGAACCAGACCTGTTCCTGCCGATGGCAGACGCGCGTGGCTGGGAAGATGATCCGGTCAGCGAATGGGATCCGTACGGGCAGCCGTTCGAGCAACCGCTGGGCGGCGTGGTGACGGGCGATGATGGCGACGGGATCGGTCGCTGGCGCACCCGCGCCGATGCGGCGACGTTGTTGTTCCATGATCGCCTCGGTCTGCCCGATCGACTCATCCACCGGCACGACGAGGAAGCAGTCACGACAACGCGGATCGAGTGGGCCGGCAGCAGCCGCGAGGACAGCGGCGGGTCCGCGCGCCTCGCCCAGGCCGTTGGCTCCACTCGCAGCGGTGGCCCAGCCGATGCCGCCACGTTCGTACAGCACCCGCAGCGCAAGCGCCGCCTCGGGACGCAACGCCTCGCCCTGGTCCACCAGGAGGAGGCGATGGCGAAGCACCGAGCGATCGGCCTGCGTCAGGGCCGCATCGGTGATCCGATGGAAGACGGTCCGCGCCTCGGGAGGCGTCATGGCCGTGATGCATCCCAATGCCCGCCAGGGATACGCCCCGGCATCGGCTTGGTAGACGGCCCAGGTCGGCTGCGGGAGCAGGCGGGAGATGCCGGCGAGGTAAAGAATGCGCTTCGCCCGTTCCTCGCCCAACCAGCCCATCGCGGAAAGGTCGCCAGCAACACGATCGAGGAGGTCGGGGGCGTCGAGCAGGGCGAGGCCGCACACCCGTTCATCCGAGTGCAGTGCAATGGTCGGGGCCTGTTCCCGCGCATCTTCCAACGCCAGCACGGCGGGAAGCAATGTGGCGACATGACCGGCGATGGTTTCCGCTGGCGTTCCTACTCGCCGGCCAGCGTTGCCGGCGAAGCGCTGGCGTTGGACCTCGTGGCTCAGGTCGAAGCGATCGGCGCAGGTCTGCCCCTTCGCCCGCAACGTGACGCGACGCAGCGATGCACCGTCGTCCCGTAGCTCGATCGCGTACCGCAGCGGCCCCGCCTCGAAGATGGCCACCTCGTTCTGACGGTCCTCTTCAACGAGACGAAGATCGGAAGCGCTGGGGCGTGGCTCAGGCGGTGGAGCCACAGTAGCGGGGGCGGGTTCGAGAGTCGGGATGCACACTGGCGTCAAAGCCGGCGGCATGGGAGAAGCGACGATCCGAACCGGCGTGGCCGGAGCACTGCCGTCGTCATCCTCGACCGGGGTACGCTCGATGGCGACGAGGAGACCGACAGCCTGGAGCGCACCGACAAGGTCGTCGCCAGCGCGACGCGCGCGGACAGTTACGCGCTCGACGCCAGCGGCGAGCAACCTGGAGGCGTTCCGCCGGGCATCGTCCACCCCGCGCAGCAGCAGGACATTGCGGTATCCCTGTCGGAAGAGCCGACCCAGCCAACGCGGCGTGTCGGTCACGATGATGTCGGCGTGACCGCGAGCGATCTCCGGCGCGAGGAGCCCACGCGGCTGGTCGAAGAAGCTGACCAGAGGCGAGGCCCCGGCATGAACGCGGACGATCAGCGCATCAACGATGATTCCCTGGTCATCGAGCGCGGGGATGATGATGGCATTGCCGCAGCGGTGCCCAACGAGGGCGCGCTGGGCATCGCGGGGCAGGGCAGATGCATAGTCCGCCGGCAGGAAGCCAATGCGGTACGAAGCCACCACGTCCGGGGTATCGAGGCCGAGATTGAGCAACGCCTCAAGCGCTTCACCCGCTTCGAGCCGAGTGCGCGAGTACGAATGGAGGTCCGTGAGGAGTCGAGCCGTGATCGGCGGAGCCACCTGCGGCTCTCGCTCCGGCAATCCAAGAGCGCGGCGCACGGTCGTGGACATGTTATCTGGATCAGGAACGACGAAGCCTTCGAGGGATGCCCCACGATCACCCAGCGCTGCCCGCATCGCGGAGAGGTCATTGGCTCGCCGGGTGAGGAGCACGAGGTCACGACCAGCCAGCCAATCCCGCAGCGACGCGAGCACTGATGGCTGCTCGACGAGTGCGACATCCCGCTGACCGGACTGATGAAGCCAGAGCGCCAGCACCGGGTGATCGGCGAGGAGGACGCGCGGCGCCTGAGCTACCTCCACAGGCCCGGCGATGCCGACCGGAGCCGTGATGAAGCGGTGCTTGCACTGCGCCGGAGTCAGGCGAACGAGGCCGACGATCCGGCTGGGGTCACTGGGCATCCACGTCGGGAAGGTGACGCCGGCCCCTGCGGGCCTGCGGCGGCCAACGAGGCCAAAGGCAGCCAACGTTGGCACATCGACTCGGCCGAGGCCGAAGGCGGCGAGCGTGGAGTCATCTCTAATGCCGAGCCCGCCCAGGAATGCCCGTGCATCAAGCAACAGCTTGGCCGCGGAGGGCTCGTCGGCGGACGCCAGGGCGCGAAAAGCCGCGTTCCCAACGATGACGACGGGCTCCTCGGCCTCAGGCTCTAGACGATCCAAGTGCATTATGAATGGGCATGATGGAGGCCCACTTAGTAAAGTCAATATTGCCCTTGACGGTGGGCATATAGGTTATAATACTTCGCCCAAGGAACCACGCCAGTGCCCCGACCACGCATCCACGCCCACGACATCATCCCCGCCGCCGCGAATGTAGCCCGCCTGCGGGTGGAGCGTGGATGGAGCCAAACTGAACTCGCAAAAAAACTCGAGGTTAGCCAAAGCCAGATCGCCCGAATGGAAGTCGGCAAGTTCCAGCCTACGGTCGAAGTGCTCATGCGCTGCTTCGAGGTTTTCGGCGTGACGCCGAATGAGTTATTCCGGCCGCTAGAAGAATTGACCGACGACGAGCGCACGATCGAAGCCATTACCAAGCGGGTCCGCGCCCTAAATCCAAAGCAGCGCGAGGATGTGGTCTATGTGCTCGATGGATTGCGGGGCAGCCGACGACTCAAGGACGCCACCTTCTCACGCGGACCAGCAATCGTCGAGGGCGACGGCATCGTGGACGAACACCCTGATCTCTCGTAGCCATCGTATCATCGCCGGCTGAGCACGGCTCTCACTCACAGCCTCACCGCCAAACAGTGCCTTCTGCGCTACGCAGCAGGAGACGGCGAAGCACGCATCAATGGCAAGGTTCACAAATGACAAATCGAATGGACATGAAGCGGATCACACGCAACGGCAAGGCCCTGCTGCTACCCCCGATCGTCACGGTGCAGACCTTCCAGAGAGGTCCTTTCCGAGAAACCATCGAACAGAAGCTACAACAGCGAAGCCTCATCCTCAAGCATTTCAGCGATGAAGAAACGCCCGACCCCGTGAGAGCAGAGGCCCGGCGCGTCAATCTCTGCCCACGATCACGGGAAGCGCGTGAGATGACGGCGCGGGGATACTGATCCTCCCCCGATAGTGCGCACGGGTGGTTAAGCGGCCTTGGCCCGCTGGAGCTCGAAGTCGACGGGGCTGAGATTGCCGATGGTGGTGTGCTGAC
>Ga0163154_10008988_pt1 | contig 11494 bp, 8 predicted proteins | sample OliLakLV19MP9P1_FD_148649 | JGI IMG/M metagenome (GOLD analysis project Ga0163154, IMG submission 148649) | Freshwater microbial mat bacterial communities from Lake Vanda, McMurdo Dry Valleys, Antarctica - Oligotrophic Lake LV.19.MP9.P1 | ecosystem: Environmental > Aquatic > Freshwater > Lake >...
AATATCTCGCTACTTTTGAGCTTGGGAGATTCTAATAATAATTTTTTGTACGGCACTATACTGGATTTACTTTTTTGTACATCATACCTAGTTTACCACTTGTTCGGTCTTAAGTAAACCGTATTGGCTTATGAATTACCAACAGAAGTAGCAAGAGTGGACACTCCTTAGTTTTAGCGTGAATCACCAACAGCAGGAATCTGAGTCCGAGAGTTTGCTACGCTATGGATATTCTAAAGACAAACGACCAGACTTACTCCAATATCGTCAAATGTTAGGTACTATTGACCCAGCAGGAATCCCATTGGTAAGTGCAACTCTGGCTGGGAATGGAGCAGACGATCCAATTTATTATCCAACTTGGCAGAAGATGGCAAAAGTCATCGGTCACAACCAGTTTGTCTTGGTCGCCGATTGTAAGGCAGGAGCCATCGCCACCCGTGCCCAGATAGCCAGCGAAGGCGGTATTTATTGTTTCCCACTACCAATGACTGGACAACACCCAGAGTTACTCAAACAATGGGTACTCGACCCACCTGCTGACTGGGTAGAGATTCGATTACCACGACAGGATGTGACGGAGCCTGCTGTCGGAAAAGGGTTTGAAGTAGAGTTGGGTAAATTTTGGTTAAATCCAGACACTGACAAATGGGTACGCTGGAATGAGCGATATCTAGTTGTCTACTCTGATGACTTCGCACGAGCGGCAATAATTGGTTTACAACAGCGCATCGACAAAGCTACTGCTTCCCTCAATAAACTAGCTGCCTCACCAGGCGATGACCTCGAACAACTGTCGGTGAAGGTAGAGACAATTCTCAAACGTTGCCGCGTCAAAGAGTTGTTTGTGGTCACGACCGCGACTCAAACCATCACGGAAACTCGCTATATCGGACGGGGAAGACCCACTGCCAAATCACCAACACAGCAGATAACTCGGCTTGAGATCCAACTTCACATTCAGCCACAATCTATGGCGATTGAACAGGCGTTCAAATTGGCGGGATGGAGATTGTATGTCACCAATGCCTCCACGGAACGACTCACCCTTCCACAAGCTGTTATTTACTATCGGGATGAATGGCTTTTGGAACGCAGTTTTCATCGTGTTAAACGTGGTCATTTGCCTGCGCTACCCATCTATTTCCAAAATCAAGACCGGATTATCGGCTTGATGTTTCTGTTGACTATCGCATTGAGGGTATTTACCCTAATTGAGTTTGTGGTTCGACAGGCACTTCAAAGCACTCAACAGTCCTTGGCTGGTCTTTACAATGGTAATCCTAAGAGAACTACTGCTCGTCCCTCTACGGAGCAACTACTCCACGCTTTTTGCCACCTCACTCTTTATTTTTTGCCCAATTCTTCTTTCTTTATTACACCGCTTGACAAGCTCCAGCGAGAGATTCTGCGACTAATGAAAATGCCAGAGTCTCTGTATCAGCTACATCTTTGTCTACACAAGGTATAAATCTTCGCTATCACTTAAATTCAGCGAACCGACAGTTTGCTCTCTGGAAAAGTCGATTTTCAGAGTAGGTGCTAACCGGATGCAACGGCAAGGAGAGATTGGGTCAAAAGCGAAAGCTCCCCTGTAACGAGGGAGATATGCAGACAGACCCACGGTGTCTCGGAAGATAGAGCCTCCAGTAGCAATGTAAAAGTCATGAGCACGGTAAAACCGATGTATGAATGGAACAAGACTCCCTGGCGAAAGCTGGAAAAAGTCGTGTTCAAGTTGCAGAAAAGAATCTATCAAGCCGCCAATCGTGGTGATATTAAGGCACTTCGTAGACTCCAAAAGTTGTTGATGAAGTCCTGGGCTGCAAAATGCTTAGCGGTTCGTAGGGTTACTCAGGATAACAAAGGAAAAAAGACGGCAGGTGTGGATGGTGTCAAATCACTAACCCCAAAGCAACGCCTTGACCTAATAGGTAATATAAACCTGAGTTCAAAGGTCAGCCCGACCAGGCGAGTATGGATTCCCAAGCCTGGTACAGAAGAGAAGCGACCTTTAGGAATCCCGACAATGAAAGACCGGGCATTGCAGGCGCTTGTTAAACTGGCACTAGAACCAGAATGGGAAGCGCGATTTGAACCGAACCAATACGGGTTCAGACCTGGACGCTCGTGCCAAGATGCTATCGGGGCAATATTTAGTGCGATTAGGTATAAGAAAAAATATGTTCTAGATGCCGACATCGCCAAATGCTTCGACAAAATCGACCATGAAGCACTGCTTAAAAAATTAAATACATTCCCGCTTTTGCGCCGCCAAATCAAGGCATGGCTCCGAGCGGGGGTGATGGACGGACAGCAGTTGTTTCCAACACTTGAGGGTACGCCACAGGGTGGAGTCATTTCTCCACTACTGGCTAATATAGCTCTCCACGGGATGGAACATCGAATTAAGGAATTTGCCAAAACCCTGGACATCAAAAAGCCAAAAGGAAAAGGGCAAGTAAGCTGGCAACAGAAATGTAGAAGCATATCCTTAATAAGATACGCCGATGACTTCGTAATTCTCGCGCGTTGACTTAACCGTTGTTCAAAAGTGTAAAGAGATAATCTCTGAATGGTTAAAAGGCATGGGCTTGGAGCTAAAATCCAGTAAAACAAGGATAGCTCACACAATGAGCAGCCATGAGGGGCAGTCTCCAGGATTTGATTTCCTGGGGTTTAAAGTCAGGCAATATCCATCTGGCAAATACACTAGCGGGAAAAATCCCCAACGTGAACTACTGGGTTTCAGCACAATCATCACCCCAAGCCCGGAAAAAGTCAAGATACACCTCAAAGAAATCGCAAGAGTAATAGACATCCACAAAGCCAAATCTCAATCAGATTTAATTAAGAGGTTAAATCCTCTAATTATAGGGTGGGCTAACTATTACCGAACGGTTCCAAGTAGCAAAGTCTTCTATAAATTAGACTTTCTAGTGTATCAAAAACTCAGAGCTTGGGCAAATCGTCGCCATCAGAAAAAATTGAAAACATGGGTGTCAAATAAATACTGACAAACCATAGGCAATGATCACTGGGTATTCGCAACCAGGGAAGAAGGGACTAACCCTCTCCGGTTACGTAAACATGGTCAAATAAAAATCATAGACCATGCCAAAGTTAAAGGCGAATCGTCACCATACGACGGAAACCTGGTGTATTGGAGTACAAGAATGGGAAAACACCCTGAAAGTCCCAAAAGAGTGACAACACTTCTTAAGATTCAAAAGGGTAAATGTTCTCACTGCGGATTACATTTTCGAGACGAAGATGTCATGGAAGTTGACCACAGAATTCCTAAATCGAAAGGTGGAAAGGATTCTTCTGAAAACTGGGACTTACTTCACAGACATTGCCACGATACAAAGACTGCAACAGATGGCAGTCTGGGTACAAAATCTAGCTGTAAAAGTGCTAAACCTAAGCCACCCTCACATACAGAATGGTTCTGGAAAGAGGATATGTTGGTAACGCGGTATGAGTGACAATCACCGAGTCATTGAGGAGCCGTGTGAATAGAAATATTCATGCACGGTTTTGGAGAGCGGCGGCTCTCGTGAGAGGGTCGCCGACTTTAATTCATGGACGGGCGAAATTGTCCAGAACCTAGGTGGTGCTAAGATCATCAAATCTCAAGCCACTGGATTGAAAATGGATCGGGATCTAAATGGTGCTCGCGGGATTTTCCTTCGGGCATTGGTTGATACGCCTTTGTTAAGAGATTCTCTTAATTTATACGTTTGTTAGCATTTGTTAGCAAAAAAGTATCGGATACGGATAACAGCTCATCTTTAATCTGTCGGCTGGCAGCCCACACCTCCTAGTAAACCGCCACAAACCGCCAACTTGACAAGAACTTAATGCCTACTTTTAAGACTGATTCAGCTTTCCAATCCCCTAATGTAAAGGATTTTTAAGAAAACAGGACGCTCTCCCTTTTATGTGAAAATCATAAAAATCTTGTAAAGACACCGCAACTACTTAGTAATGTTTGACAGTCTGTGGCAATATTTAAGTAGAATTACGTAATCCATAAGTTGCACAGCGGCAGGCTGGTAAATTCAGTAACTCCCTGCTCTGTTGCCGGAGTGGTAAACTTTTGCCAGTCTAGTAGAAAAAGGGTTGCTATGAATCAGCAAATATCAGCTCAATCGCAAAAGCTTTTACTCCAAATTGGCAGAAATATTCGTCGAACCTTGGATCTCAATACCATCTGGCAGCAAACAGTTAACAGTCTGGGAGAAACACTAGGTGTCAGCCGCTGTATCCTTTGTCCCTATGAAAGTTCTAGCCTGCAAGTCAAAGTAGCTGCTGAATACTGCCAAGAACCATTTTTACCGATGCTGGGAATGGAAATCTCGCTCACAGCAGCACCTCATTTCCTTCAAGCTCTAGCCACCCTCGAACCGGTGGTAGTAGAGTCCTTTGCAGCCAATGACCATTTTGGGCCGCAGTCGCTGCTAGTGGTGGCTACCGCTTACCAAGAGCAACCTAACGGCATAATTAGCTTGCATCAGTGCAAGGGTCGATCGTCGGGAAAGGGTAATGCCGATCGACCTTGGACTCAATGCCAGATCGAATTCGCACAAGAACTTGCCGAGCAAGTAGGAAGTGCGATCGCCCTCGCCACCCTCTACCAAGAGCGCAGCAAGCGAGTACAAGGACTATCCCAGCTCAAAAAGCAATTTTTGTTGAAGGCGTCCCACGAGCTCCGCACTCCCCTAAATCACATCATCGGCTATCTACAACTAACCATAGACGACCAAGCTGACGATCCCATAGAGGAGAGAGATTTTATCCAAGAAGCTCACCGTTCGGCTATCCACCTTTCTCAGGTAATTTCCAATATCTTAGATTACATTGAGTTAAGTGAAGCTTGCCAAACTCACGCAGAGTTAGCCACTTTCAGGAGTCAGGAAAAATCTGGGCATCAGTAAACCTTCTAGTGGCGTATTTAACAAGTCTAATATTTACCGTGTTAACAAGTTTTACCCTGGAAAAAGCTGACACTTTATCGATAGATTCCCTCAATAAATTCTGTAGCGGGTTCATCAATTATTTTTAGGGAATTATAGTTTTACACAGTACAGCATAGCAACTACTACACGTAGTAGCCCGGTGTATTTATCAGATTATGTCCGCTCGAACGGCTCCCATCAAATAGGTTATTTGACCGGAAAGGATATGGCAAGCATAAGATTGCACTTTCACACTTTTAATGCTTTTAACTTGTGCTTGATAGAATTACCCACTTCCCTTTTTTTTCGGAGTTTTTGGAGGGCTGACATAGCGCGCCCAAAAAGGTTCCTCCATATCTTTCATCGCTGCTAGTTTTTGGCGCTCTTCCTCTATGCGCTTGCGTTCTGAAAGATCAGAAAATATGTTGATACTGCCGACAGTCTGGCCGCCCGCATCTCGCACGCGTGCGGCAAACAGCCAAACATCGATCGAACTACCGTCTTTTTTCAACAAAGATATTTCCAAACCGTTTTGCGGTTTGCCATTAGACGCAGACTTTAGCAGCGCGTAAAAATCTTGCTTTTGGCCTTCAGGAATATTCGGTAAAGGTTTCCCTAAAACCTCAGCCGCAGTCCAGCCAAAAAGTTGTTCGGCGGCGCGGTTCCAAACAACGGTATTGCCGTCATTGCTGGTACAGTTAATCGCCAGCGGCGCCGATGCTATCTGGGCTTGCAAAACTTGGTTAACGAGTTGCAGTTTCAATTCTACTTGCTTGCGATCGGTAATTTCCTGACAAGCGCCCCACAAACGGACAACCCGTTCAGCAGTTTTGTCCCACACCACTTGCCAGTAGTCCCGCACCCAGCGCACCTCGCCTTTTTGATTAATAATGCGATACTCATTAGCTCCAGTGCGGCTAAAAGTACAGCCTTCTAACTGTTTAATTAACATTTCCCTGTCGTCGGGATGAACGAGTGCCGAGTTCCACCAACCAAACGATTCTAATTCTTCAGGAACGCGACCGGTGCAGCGCTCAAAAGCTTCTGTTACCCACTCGCAGGCGAACTTGCCGTCGGGCAGTCCCTTAAAAGAATAGGCAAAATCCGAAGTAATTTGCGACATAACTCTGTAGTGGAGTTCCGACTCTCGGACTGCGATTTCAGCTTGCTTTCGTTCCCCTATTTCCCGCGAATTAATTATAATTCCCTGCACGCTAGAATCGGAAAGCAAACTGTTACCTATCGACTCCATGTAGATCCAAGAACCGTCAGCGTGGCGTTTCCGATATTCGATTGCCCCCCCAATTCCTGGAAATTCTAACAACTTACCAAAATACGTCTGCCAAGCCAGCAAATCGTCTGGATGGATTAACTCGCCGTGAAATTTGCCAATTCTTTCTTCTGGGTTGTAACCCAAAAGTCGCTGTAGGGTTCCGCTGTGGTATCGAACTCGCCCGTCGGAGCCAACAATGCTAATTAGATCGGGAGAATTACGCAGCATAGCTTGCAGTTTTGCTTCACTTTTAATTAATCCTTGATTGTCCCTGCGGTGCTGGCTAATTTCTTTGTCCAACTGCTCCCGTAGCTGTCTGATTTGCCCTACTTGCTGGGCTACAGTGCGTTCCAAGAGGCGATTATTTTTTTCAATTTCAACCAGCTTTGCCGCGTTATTTGTGGCGCTTTCAAACAAGCGGCTGCCTGCCATTTCCTGCAGAGAATTTGATAAATCTTCCAAAACTTTTGTGAAAATTGCCTGTTGCGGGTGTGGCAATTCCCTAGCTTGTTCCTGCAATGTTTCTAAGTGTTTGTAGACAGTTTCTAGCATTTTATTAAGGGGGAATCTAATAGTTGCCTGCGGGTGCAACCCCTAAAAAGCGGACACAAGTTTTTTCAACATAACCCATAACTAAGAGTCGTGTCTGGCGATCGACCCATCGCGCTCTCAATAACCAGGCATTTTGGGACTTTATTTTAAAATCATAGCAACCGATAGAGAAAGTAAATTCTTGTTGCGCCCTAATTGCCAGCCCCGCCAGGAGTGCGGGTAACTCCCCTACCCAGTGAATGTGGGGCTTCTCGCGGTTAAGCTAAACTAGATGGGTGTCAAGAGAAAGAGGGATTTATGACAGAGCAAGCCAACGCTCGCGATTTGTTTCGCGCTGCTTACGAACACCGTTACACCTGGGATGCTAACTTTCCCGGTTACAGCGCCGATATTGAACTCAAACAAGGCGATGAAGTATATACGGGTCATGTTTCCATCAAACCAGACATGACAGTGGAAGTCAGCGGGATTGCAGATGAGGAAGTAAAGCAGAGCGTTTACACCCAAATGCGGGATATTGTGACTCACCGCAAGCGATCGACATTTGAAAAATCCCACGGCAAAAACAGCTTCACCCTGGGCGAGAAGGACAGCACCGATGCTGTGGATATTTTAGTGCAAGGCGACTCAATGGGCTCGAATTACAAAATCCGAGGTCTGTCAATTTGTCAAGTCAGCCGGGTGATGGGCCGCATGGCTTTCGTCATTGACACGCACAAAAGCTTAGAGACTCCTGAAGGTTCTTTGGCCAGCCATTACGATGCCGTTTTCCGCAACCCCGAAACCAACGAAATCACTAGAGAACTGGAATTTGAAGATTCCTTTGACAAGATAGGCGACTATTATGTCATGACCAAGCAAGTAGTGCGATCGAAAGAAAAAGGTCAAGAAACGACAACCGAGTTTAACTACTCCAACGTCAAAATGCTAGAACCAGCAGTAGTCTAGGGTTATACCCTTTGCGATTAAAGACTTGGCAATGACGGATGACAACCCAGGTGGGGAATCTCTCCTACAGTTGCATTAATTTTTGGAACGGGTATTAATTGCAAAATCCGTTTTCTTGGAGAAAGCGGGTTTTGCGATTAGTGTATCGGGCTAAACTTGATTTAGCGGCAAGTAACGGTACGATCGAACTAAGTCAATTGTACGAATAATTTTTGAGGTAAAATATGACGACACTAGCACTGACCAGAGATAACGTCGAAACAGTTCTCGATGAAATGCGCCCCTACCTGATATCCGACGGCGGCAACGTGGAACTCGTAGAAATCGACGGCCCAGTCGTACACCTGAGACTGCAAGGAGCTTGCGGTTCTTGCCCAAGTTCCACAATGACTCTGAGAATGGGCATTGAACGTCGCCTGCGCGAGGCCATCCCAGAAATTTCTGAAGTCGAACAGGTAATGTAATTAGTCAGTTGACGGTTGACGGTTGACGGTTGACTGTTGACTGTTGACGGTTGACTGTTGACTGTTGACGGTTGACGGTTGACTGTTGACTGTTGATGGTTGACTGTTGACTGTTAACAATTACTAATTACCAATTACTAATTACTAATTCGCGAATATTAATCACAAATTATCAATTACCAGTTACCAATTATCAATTCCCGAATATCAATCACAAATTACCAATTACCCATTACCCATTACCAAAATCAATGTCTCATCCCCTTTACGTAGCCTTCATTTGGCACCAACATCAACCGCTCTACAAATCCAGAGTATTAGCTAGCGCAGGAGCATCCGAGTATCGACTGCCTTGGGTGCGCTTGCACGGAGTCAAAGACTACTTGGATTTAGTGCTAATTCTGGCAAAATACCCCAAACTGCATCAAACAGTAAACCTGGTTCCATCCTTGATTTTGCAGATAGAAGACTGCATCGCTGACAAAGCGTTAGACCCTTACTTGGCGGTAACTCTCAAGCCAGCCGAAACTTTAAACATCGCAGAACAAGAGTTCATTTTAGAACACTTCTTTGATGCCAATTACCACACCCTGATTCAGCCCCATCCCCGGTACGATCAACTCTACACTCAGCGGCAGGAAAGAGGCATTCAGTGGTGTTTGGCAAACTGGAAAGTGCAGGATTTTAGCGACTTGCTGGCGTGGCACAATTTAGCTTGGATTGACCCAATGTTTTGGGACGATCCCCAGATTGCCGGGTGGCTGAAACAAGGACAAAATTTCAATCTGGCAGACCGAAAAAATATCTACTTAAAACAAAAAGAAATCCTCGCCAGAATCATTCCACAGCACCGTAAAATGCAAGCTGAGGGACAGTTGGAAGTCTCCACAACCCCCTACACGCACCCGATTTTACCGCTACTTGCTGATACCAACGGCGGCCGCATAGCGATTCCTAACATGACGCTGCCAGAACATCGGTTTCAGTGGGCAGAAGATATTCCCAGACATTTGAGAAAGTCTTGGGATATGTATCAAGATAGGTTCCATTGCGAACCGCGGGGTTTGTGGCCGTCGGAACAGGCAGTTAGCCCGAAAATTTTGCCCTATATTGCTAAACAAGGCTTTAAATGGATTGTCTCGGATGAGGCAGTATTGGGGTGGACAATTAAACACTTTTTTAACCGCGATGCGACGGGGAATGTCTGTGAACCAGAATTGTTATATCGCCCTTACCGTTTAGAAACTCCTGATGGGGATTTGGCCATAGTATTTAGAGACCACAGATTGTCCGACTTGATTGGGTTTACCTACGGTTCGATGGAACCGGAAAAAGCAGCATCAGATTTAGTGGGACACTTAGAAGCGATCGGCAGAACTCTCAAACACCGACAGTCCGACGGCCAAACAGCTTTAGAAAATCCCTGGTTGGTGACGATCGCCCTAGACGGCGAAAATTGCTGGGAATTCTATCCCGAAGACGGCAAACCGTTCTTAGAATCACTCTATCAAACTCTCAGCAACAATCCAGATATCAAATTAGTCACAGTCTCGGAATTTCTCGACAAATTCCCCGCCACCGAAACAATTCCCGCCGCCCAACTACACACCGGTTCTTGGGTTGACGGTTCCCTGACAACTTGGATCGGCGATCCCGCAAAAAATCGCGCTTGGGACTTGTTAGGGGCGGCGAGACAGGTATTGGCAAACCATCCAGAAGCCACAGAAGAGAGCAATCCCGAAGCTTGGGAAGCGTTGTTCGCGGCCGAAGGTTCCGACTGGTTCTGGTGGTTTGGCGAGGGCCACACGTCGAATCAAGATGCTATGTTCGATCGGCTATTTCGCGAACACGTAGCTGCAATCTACGAAGCTCTGGGCGAGCCTGTACCCCTGGAAGTGTGGCGGGAAGTAGAGGTGCACGAGGTTCAAGGCGACCACCAGCCACTGAGCTTTATTCACCCGATTATCGACGGTATCGGCAACGAACAGGATTGGGACAAAGCTGGCCGGATTGAAGTTGGGGGAGCAAGGGGTACGATGCACCGGAGTTCGGCAATTCAGCGACTTTGGTACGGGGTTGACCACTTGAATTTTTACATTCGCGCCGACTTCAAGGCAGGGGTGCGGCCGGGTATTGATTGCCCGCCGGAGTTGAATTTGTTCTGGTTTTATCCCGATCGCACGATGAACAACAGTCTGATTCCGCTGTCGGGTTTGCCCGACGAAGCACCGCTAAACTACCGATTCCACCATCAGTTAGAGATTAATTTGCTGACGAAATCGATTGGGTTTCACGAAGCAGGAGAGGGCGATGAGTGGCAGCCCCGCCTCAGCCGGACCCAAGTGGGATTGGATAAATGTTTGGAGATAGCAGTGCCCTGGGCGGATTTGCAGATTATGCCCGACTGGCAGGTGAGGCTGATTGCAGTTTTATCGGAAGGGGAGCGTTACTCTACCTGTATGCCGTTCGATTCTTTGATTCCGATCGGAATGCCGTAAAAAGACAGTTGACAGTTGACAGTTGTCAGTTGACAGTTGTCATTGGTCATTAGTTATTGGTCATTGGTCATTAGTCCTATTGTGTCCGGTCGTTCTACCGCTATAAAATTGGTTCGAGCGTTAGGACTTCAGTCCTCATAAGACAGAGGACTGAAGTCCTCACTACAAACCTGAGACTGGGTGAATTTACCGGACATCAAATCATTAGTCATTGGGAAATTATCAAACTAATGAGTCGCATTTTACTCTTGGTCGATCGCCTCCAACAACATTTGCCGATCGCCCACCTCAACACCGAGCATGAGGTGATCGTACTCGATCGCGCTTTAGCTCCAAACTCCGAATTTCCCTTTCCCCAAATCGCTTTTGACTTGTGCATTCTCGACGAGGCAAATTTCGATCGCATCGGGCCGCTGGTAGAAGCATTAAAAGCTGCCGCCGAGCCGATATTTTTACCGTTTTTGCTTGTTAGTAAATCCCAAACGCCTGCTCTTTCAGGGCAGCCATTTTCGCAGCAGGCAAAACAACTCGAACGAAGAATAGACGATTTGATAGTAAGTCCCGCAGAACCCGCCCAACTGCACTTGCGGGTAGAGAATTTGTTGGCCCGCAGGCGGCTGTCGCTAGAACTCCACAGACTTCAGGAAGTAATTAAAGAAGGGAATTTTACAGAAATAGGACTTACGCATTGACAAAAAACATTATCTATGTATTCTCGACCATAGCATCACTCTGAAGGTTTGCAAAAATATGCTCACGTATAACTAAGGTGAACATATTTCTTTGTACTTGATACCA
>Ga0163154_10008992_pt1 | contig 11490 bp, 5 predicted proteins | sample OliLakLV19MP9P1_FD_148649 | JGI IMG/M metagenome (GOLD analysis project Ga0163154, IMG submission 148649) | Freshwater microbial mat bacterial communities from Lake Vanda, McMurdo Dry Valleys, Antarctica - Oligotrophic Lake LV.19.MP9.P1 | ecosystem: Environmental > Aquatic > Freshwater > Lake >...
ACTTTGGGAATATTCCCAGTTGGGGGGAGTAGTTTTACTTATTTTGGGTGGATTGGATGTAATATTCCCGTTTGCTGGCAGAGGTGACGCAATGTTTCAGTACACTAATATGGGTTTAAGTGGAATGAAGTCGTCGAAAAATCAACTTGTCGCATCTGTCGCATCTATGGAGATACGCTCCACAGCCCAGATGCTCAAAGAAGGTATGCGCAATAGATAATACTTCTATGCCGGGGCGGGCGTTAACTCAGCCAATCTATCATTGGATAAGGGGGATGTCGGGAATGAAGCGAGTATCTTCTGCTTCTTCGACAATTGTTTTCGTTGTATCGATGCGCCAACTAATCAACATGCCAGAGTCATCACCAGTGACTAAATGACTTCCATCGGCACTTATCCCTAAGGCTGTAATCATCACTTCATTCTGACTATACCGATATACCCAATCAGATAATTGAATATCCCACAGCTCAATTTGCTGACTGTCATCGGTGACAATTGCGTATAGACGTTCTTCACTATCGATAAAGAGTTCCAAAGCATAAATTGCGCCTCCGATTGGGCGAGGCAATTGTTGTCTAACTGCACCTGTACTTACATCCCAAAGCCAAAGAGAACCGTCAGCATGTCCAGTGAGTAAATAGTTGCCAGAAACATCCATCGATAACAATCCTAAGTGAGCAGCATAGCTCCGAACTTCAATCGCATCAGGAACCGACCATTCTATGATCGTGCCATCACTGGATGCCGCGATTAGGTGGGTCTCTTCAGCTACTTGAGTAAAGGCAAGAGATCTAATACTACGGGACTGTAAATTAGCCACCATTTGAGCTTTGTAATCACCTGTAGCAATATCCCAAACAACGAGCGTACCACTATCGGTTCCAGCCCCAGCATAACGACCATCCGCGCTGACATTAAGAGCATTGATGGCATTCCCTTGAAATGTATTTGGGACAGCTTCAAAATACCTTACGAGTTGTCCACAATTCTGGTCTGGCGTAACATCCCACAAACCCACCATGCCATCAACCGTCCCCACTACCATCAAGGATCGTTCTGTAATGGGAAGTGCCGACAGACTGCGAACGTCACTGACCAGTCCTTGTAATAAACACAACCGAGACCCATTCGAGACATTCCAAACTCCAACTTGATGCCCACCCCGGAATGACGCAACCGCATAGAGTCCCCGTTCACTGGAGAGTACTTCCAGATCATAAACTTTCTGAACCTCTAAATCCGATTGGTCGAACCGTTCAAGAATAGGTTCGGTACGTAAAGACCAAACGTTGCGTCTAGAAGGAGACACGATGACCACAAAGTCTTCTTCAGGACTCACCACTATGTCAATATTGCTCCCAACTGAATTTGAGGTAGGATATTGTTCGAACAAGTAGAGTCGTGAACCTGTTACACTATCCCAGATTGCGATCTTTTGATCTTCAGACGCACTGATGACCTTACGTCCATTATCAATAAAACCAACCGACAAAACAGTATCTTCATGACCGAGGTCAGCGAGGCGTTCCCCAGTATTCGCGTCCCAAAGAATCGCGTTATCTGCGTAATATGCACCAGAGACAACTAAATCATCGTTTGGAGAAAATGCAACACTCCTAACCGAGTCGCTATAGTCCCCGAAGCTGTTTGACACTTGAGAGCTTGTAACATCCCACAGGAGTAGTGTTTCGGGTGGATCTGCACTCGAGTTACTTATATTATTTGGATCATTCCCGCCTTCAGATCCAGAAATCATCTGACGCCCTGTACTATCAAAGGCGATTGCATTTACTCGTCTGGGATGCCCCTCGAAGAAATTGTCTGTGATTTGCCCGGTCGCAATATCCCACAGGTAAATCGTGCCATTTTCCGTTCCAAAGGCAATTTTTCGTTGTAGGCTGACGGCAATCGCGGTCACGTCGTGTTCGAAGGGGATCTGTTCACACGAATCAATCGTGGACGGGTGACACAACATTACATTGAGCGAAGCAGTCAAAATCACAACCTGATCACTATTCGGCAAAAAATATATATCGTTGATTTGTCCAGCCCCCGAGATAAGATCATTGTTCCTTAGACTGCGCCCTGAGATCTCCCAATTGAGAAGCATTCCGCTTTGCGTCCCCATGACAGCGTAGCGCCCATCTGCCGAGATCGCAGCACTGACTACATACTCGTTACTGGCATCGGGGAATTCAAAATCACCAATGACTGAGGGCGTGTAGTATGCTTCTCGGAGTATACGTTCAGCTTCGACTGAATGGTTGGTGTATCCAATGGCGTTGAGCGCATGAGCAAGCGCCAAATTCGGATCGATGACCATACTGGGATTGAGAAAACGCCGTGATTCGGTTACAGCTAAAAGGCTGTTGGCTAATTCTTCTCGGTTACTTGCAACCGCTTCTGCTGTCTCGGCACGAATAGTTTTCTCCCCTGCTTCTATTGTTGCAGTCACGGACGTAATCACTAGACTAATAAGAGCTATAATTACTATAGAAAATAAGGCAACCACGAAATTGCGATACATTTCTGAACTACGCCGAGCGTTTACATTTGCATGATAAAATTCAGTTTGGAATGTAGTGAACTTAGGAGCGTCGTTACCATAGACCGAATAATTTTTTTGCGCTTCCATAAAATTATTTCCGTGCAATAAATATTCTTTTTTGCGCTGGCGTTTTTCCCAAATTTCAGCTTGTTGCATTAACAGCGTGTGGAAATAATTACGCTCGAAATTCATATGAATTAATCTCAAAATTTCACGAGCGCAACCCTTAGAATCCGTACATGGGTTAACCCAGTTCATGGCACTCAAAATTTGGTAATGCTCTGAGGCATCCCCTTCCGTCGTCCATGTTAGTTGTGCCCATTTAGAACGCATTTCGCCATCAGCCTGTGCATCAATGGGGCGGTACAGCACTGGAATGATGGACTTGTTGTGTTTAAGCGCAATATCAAGTTCAGTATGACAGTAGGCAGATTTCAGGGAGTTAGGGCTGATCACAAAAACAAAATAACACGATGATAAAATGCCATTGCAGATTTCTTCTTGCCAATTGGCACCACCGGGAATGTTACGATCGAACCAAACAAGTTCGTTTTTGAGTTCAAGGAGCAGATCGCGCGTAAGTTCTTCAGGAAACGGCCCATCTGCGCGGGCATACGAAATAAATGCGGCGTATATTTTATTCTTCATCTTCAAATGCCCTAAGGTGCCCCATCGATATCAAAGGTAGGACCGCAAAAAACACTGGTACGAGTATGGATAGTCACAAAGCTGGATATGTCATCTTCGCGCTCGATGAATATATAGACCTGATTGTTGTCCCGCTCGAACACCAAAAGTGCTTGTTGGGGATCACTGTCGCTTGGAGAATAAACGCTCATTTCAGGACGCAAAGTCCACTGCTGGCTACCGTAGCTAGTGGTGTAAGCTGCAATACGGTCCAAAACGGTCCCTATCTCCGTATTTGCCTCGTTCTTGACACCCGCTGCAGTAACACCATCCATCGGATCCATTTGCTCGACATAATCTTCTTGCAAGTATGGACGCTCTACTTCGATTTCGAAAGAGTCAGCACCGGGCGGCATTGCGGGCAGGTACCTAAGTATAATACGGCATGTGCTGTCGTCCAGTCGATGCGTATACGTTAATTGAAGAGGAACCGTCGTATCTACATATTCATAGGTTCCAAAGGCGCTGAAAAACTGAGCATGTTCCGCCTGTAAATTTGCCAATGATACATCGTTTGGATGCGACAAAATCACACGCGCACGATCCATATACTGAACCATGGTTGATCCCGGTGGTAGGGGCAGGGGTGCATCCATGCAGTAGAGTTGAACGTGTCGGCTATCTGTAATAATCGACTCTGGTTCCGGCATGAAAGTGTTGTACAGGGTATTGATAGTTGCCCTGCTGCTCTCGGCAGTATATTTGGCTTGTAACAACACCTCATCCGTAGAACTCATGACCCGGGACCCGTCGATAATCGATGATGAATGACCGGGAAGATCCACTTGTGCATCCTCAAATTCACAAGTTATTGCACCTGTAAGGGCATCGCGCGCTCTATCACTGCACGCGGCATTCAAGGATGAAAGTGCAAACCCCTGAAGCAGCCCCCTGTAGCGGAGATTCTCCCAAGTGGTGGTATTTTCTTGAGACTCCATCAACTCATGCTGCCCATCGTTCTGAGTACTGATGAGATGAATTGCTGGTTCTGTTAAGCTGAGGCGAGCATATTCGCAAATCCCCGTAACATTCCTCTGTGTATCACTTTGTGATTGAGCAATCACGATCTCGCGAAACTGAGACGAAGGGTGGTTGCTTTCGGTCACCCATGCCTCAATCCATTCTACGTTTAGAGGGTCATTATTTTCGACGATGCGCGTCAAATAGTACGATTGGGTGACTGGTGGTTCATCCTCTTGGGCCCCTGCACTACAGGGACCCAAGGTTGGCACGACACTGGAAAAGAGCGTTAGAAAGAGCAAAATGACCACACTATAACGCGGCAACTTGGAAACCAACCGGTGAAAGTTCACGCTACTGCCTCCCTTTTTAATTGGATTGAGTCGGTGTGTGTGTTGGGGTCGGCGTGTATGTTGGGATTGGAATCAAGTCTGACGGCGGTATTTCTATAACCAAATTACAATCGCCCTCTACTTGTACTTGTTCGCTGTCATTGAGCGTCCAGTAACGATTATCGTCACTCGATGGTGGATTAGTTTGTAACAACCACCAGACGTTACCTTCGCGGTCAAGGGCGCGACCTACCACGGAGAACACCATATTGGTGGGGAGAGATTGGCGGACACCGCGATTAAAACCGGGACCACTTCGAACAGGAACCGACTCCTCCAATGCCCTGAGTGTGCATGGTTGCGGGGTGTTCGTAAATGTGGCTGTCGGTGTAATCAGCGAGACGATGTTGAGATTACCAGCCGTCTGAACGAAGTTATCATCAACAGCAATCCAACCACTTATCCCATTGAAGTTAACGAAATACCATCGATAGTCTTCTGTGATACCACGAATTGTAACCAGAGTACCTTCGGGCATAGTCGCGATGACTTGGCTAGAAATTTCCGGCTCAGCACGCATATTCACAGTACGCAAGGTTTGTGCAATAGCGTTTTCTGGCGTTGCCGTCGGGGTGTTTGATGGAGTCGCTGTCGCTTGAGCCGCTGTGACCGATGCAATAATATCCATACCCACACGGAAAAGATCAACTGTTGCCGTTGCTGTTGCCGTCGGGGATGGGGTATATGTCTGAGTCGGGATTAACGTCGGTGTCGGGGTATCGAGGATGATCGGACGACGAAGTGAGAGATAACCATAGCCTGTAGCAAGATCTAATCCCGGATTAAGTAGGTCATCGATCACGCCTTCACCTATCGTTGTGAAAAAAGCGCGCAAAGACTCTCGTGTCCGTGTTAAATCAGCAGACAGGACAAGCGCCGAAGCGGCAGCCACCACTGGGGCGGCTGCCGATGTCCCTATGAAGGAACGACCGTTGCTCAAATAAATCTCACCAGGAGCTGATAAATCAGGTTTGATTCCTGCGCTGTTACCAGGAAGTCTGCGCGAACTATAAGCTGCGACATTTTGCCCAGAGAGAGCGCCAACTGTCAAGGCGTCACGATGATCTGCCGGTGCAACAACGGAACCAGGGCTAAAACTTTGTATATTTGCGAATTCGATATGAAGATAGAAGGGTAACGAAACCGCGTTTGGGTTGGTAATTCCAGAAGCACGCGGATTAAGGCGATTCTTGTCGTAGATGCGAATATAAAAAGGGTTGTCGGTGGCAAACCGGACAACCTCAAGTGGTTGGTCTGAGACTGACTGAGCGATACGATTACCATCAAAATCCACGATTTCAAGGTCAAGATCGAATAGTTCCGCAGCGAATCCTTCAAAATCTCCCCAACTTAAGCTGATGGTTCGGTAAGAGGCATTTTGGACAGGTAGCACCTCTAAACGCTGGTGTGTTGCATCTGATACACCCGGAAAATCGTGATAGGCAGATAATTGATTGGTATTCTCAGGATCAAGATCGGTAAAGTTAGTTTGTAAAAATCCCCTACCGTAATTCCCTGCCGAATTAATCCACAAAATCCCCGCATTGCTGGCGGTCTGTACATTTCGCGCCCAAAGATTATCGCCATTAAGCGGTTGGGCGGCAACTCCCGCAGAATGATTAATAATGTCTACTCCTTGACGATCCATCGATTGTACACATTGAGTAAACGCTGTGATGTCCTCGTATTCACAAGCGAAAATGCGTGCGTCGGGGGCGATGGTGTGAATAATTTCAATCACATCTAATCCATGCCGGATAGCATCTCCTACTAGGTCAGAAACAATGTTGGAATTAGACAGAGTCAAATCTGTCAGTATAGGTTGTCCATTTACATCATTGCCGTATTCCGCCACCAATTCATCCGTCACGGTGAGGAAAGGATCGATAACTCCAATTTTCACTCCCGCGCCAGAATATCCCGCATCGCGCCATGCCTGTATACCCGTTCTAAACATCACAGAACTCAAAGGTTCGAGGTTATAACCTGTGTCTTGCGCACTGCCAAGATTTCCACCTAGAAGAAATACGCATATAATAGTGATCAACAAAAGGGTGATTGGGAACGACCTCTCCCAAAAAATGCGGTTCGGGCGATGGGTTAGGGGTGGCATGTTATTGTCCCATTGATAACAAAAGGCTTGTAAATTAAAGCATTTTGATTATAGCGCCTTTTGGGTATAATAAGCAAATAGAGGGATCAATACCTTCGCCAAAATTCTTTAAGTCTAGTGATGAGATTGAGAGAAGCCCTGATTGATAGGTTTTGACAGTTTAGAAACTAAATCAACAGGCGTAGCGCACACTCACGATTTAGTTTCTGTCTCGTTTTGCTAGACAGATGTTTTTGAGTGAATGCTGTTGCATTCACTCACTGTAAAATTGGCGAAGGTATTGAGGGATGGTTCAATTCTTGTATTGTAAATTGTTCCATTGCCGATGGATTTTGCTATCCATTTGTTAACTTGCCGATGACAACCAAGGTAGAGCGATCATATGCGGCACAAAACACGTTTAATCAATTTCACAGTCACTGCTATCACGCTTTTAGCACTATGTTTTTCGCTTCTATTGGTTCTCGAAGCCCAAAGCCAGGAACCAACAGTACCGTCGCTTCAAGATGAAATCATCCGTACCGGCATCAGCGGTTGGCGAAGCGCTGGTTGGACAGGAAGGGGATTTTCTATTGGTGTGCTGGCAAATGGATTTCAGGATCTAGCAGAATTTCAAGCTGCAAATAAAATCGAGGTATTAAGTATCGGCGACGTAAGCACATCAATGTTTGGCGAAGGCACCTCTTACCTTGAAATGCTTCATACAATTGCGCCGAGTGCTTCCTTGAGCGCTTGTAGTTATCATAGTTTCGAAACGTACCAGACGTGTGTAAACGAAATGATCAACAACGGGGTGAAGATTATACTGCACGGTAATACTTTGCCAGTAGTGCCGCTCGATAACAGCAGTGCATGGTCACAACTTGTATCCGATGCCGCCGCCAACAATATTTTATGGGTCAATGCAGCGGGCAACTTTGGGCGCGGCGTCTTGTACCAGTCGTTTGTGGATACCAACGGCGACGGCGCACACGATTTCACAGACAATGTAGGCAATGTCATCGATCAACTCATGGTGACAGATTTACTCACCCCCGGAATTATCTCCTTGGGATGGGAAAGCATCGATCAATCGACTGTGGCCGACCTTGACTTGGTGATTTACGATGAAAATAATGAGATTCTCGCAGAAAGTCGATTGTCATCTGAAACAGGACAGAATTTAGAGTTTATTCAACTTGCTTCAGAAACGCCTGTGGGAATTCGTATCGTCAGTAGCGAACCAAATTCCAATGTTCGATTTATGTTAGCCGTCGAATTTTCTTCGCTTAGCGTACCTACAGTATCCACTTCAGTCTTAGCGCCTGCGGATAGCGCCGATGCCCTCACCGTGGGTTCTATCGATGGGATTGAGGTTGCAGACTACAGTTCTCGGGGTTCAAACGGACCAAGCATCAAACCGGATTTGGTGGCACCGGGACGTATCCTCGCCAGTAGTGGAACAGAATTGACGGGAACGGGAACGTCTGCTTCCTTCGTCGCTGGCGCAGCGGCGTTATTGTGGGAAGCGTCGCCCCAACTGTCGGCACAAGAACTCCGTGTATTCATTCGGGAACAGATGACTATTGATGACTTGCAATTTCCGGGGATCGACTCGATCTCGGGATATGGCGTCCTCAATATGCGTGTTCCTCAGTTCAGCCCAACTGCAATACCGACTGAAACACTTGTCCCTTCGCCCACGTTTACACCGACCGAAACACACACGCCCACGCCGACCGAAACGGCGACCATGACGCTCACGCCGACGCCGACTGAGACGCCAACGTCAACCGAAACACCGACAATGACCCTCACGCCGACGGCAACCGAAACGCCAACCGAAGCAGTAGCCGTGGCTCCAACCATTGATGGGACTGGCATTATTAGTACATTTGTTGCAGAACAAACTGCAGCAGTCGCCACCCTTAACGCTGAAATTCAAGCTTCGCAGATGGCGGCGACAGAAACTGCGATTATGCAACTAACGCTCTTCCCGCCAACTCCCACCCCGCTCCCTGAAGACATCACTGCTCGGGTTGTGGGTCTTGTTAGAGATATAAATCCTGATATCGTCAATCGACTGACGCGACAAGAGACGCAGATTTTAGTCGAGGCATTCCGACCATTTGTACAACCAACGGGCGATCAAGATGGAATACAGTATGTTCGCTTCAAGTTACTTGATCCCAATAGGAACCCGTATGGTTGGACTTTTGCACCATCAACCATACCCTTCTGCGCCTTCGGCGTGGATAACGCCACAACACCTGCTGGATGCAACCCAATGACTGCTGGACTGTATTACTTCCTCGATCCTAAAGTCGAATACACGTTGTCGATCGAAGTCGTATCTGCTGGTTTAGTTCCTGAAGTCATTGAAAGGATAAGAATCAAGCTTCAAACAATCGAGCCTCCAGAGAGCTTTATAGAGTGGAACTTCGCGGGACTAGGACGTAACGTCATAATAAACGACCTTGCCCAAACAAATTTCCGCCTTAATGCGATGAGACCCGCCAGTGGGTCATATACAGACGGAAGCGGAATCGAAGTCGTCATCTTTGAAATCTATGACAGTAATGATGAGCTTGTCGAAATACCGCTCATTGGTAATGCAAATGTACAGGATGGATCAGTTTACGAATTTAGCGCCCCATACTGCGCATTTGGTACGAGTGACGAGGAATTCTGTTTGCGGATGCCGCAAGAATTATTCGATAGTTTGGAAAATGGAGAGTATTCGCTCAGTGCGAGCGTCTATTTCGATGCAAACCCGACTGTTCCAGAAGAGTTTGAATTGATCTTTACTATCGAAAAGCCGTCCATTATCCAACCATCAGGTTAAAAACCCTACCCAAGAACTGGGAGCCTACCATCTCCCAGTTCTTCATGTCCCCTTTTTGTCGAGGCAATCAGGATAGACTCCTGCGCAAATTAAACATGTCCGCTCATCCAAACCATTTCAAGTTTTGGGTTGGTTTCGATCAGAAACCGTGCGAATATCTCAAAATACTCTTGTCAGGATGCACAAAGGCGTCATCCGAAACACCGGATGTGCGCCCTTGTGCATCCCTACACAGGTGATAGTTCATTTAACCGCTATAATTAGTTCAAATGATAGCCTCTTACAGGAAATTGACCCGATGACCCAACTCAATAGCCGCAATGGAGGTCTTCCCGCTGACCTGCAAACAAAACTCTGGGCGGCGGCAGACAAGTTGCGTGGACACTTGGACGCTGCCGAATATAAGCACGTTGTTTTGGGGATCATTTTCCTAAAATATATTTCTGATGCGTTTCAAGAATTGTTTGACACCCTGACGAACACACCCAATGCTAACCCGGAAGATCAGGATGAATACGCGGCGGAAAACATCTTCTGGGTGCCGAAAGAGGCGCGCTGGAAACAGCTTCAAGACAATGCCAAGAGTACCGACATTGGTATCCTGATCGACAAGGCGATGGCGAGTATCGAACGCGACAATCCGACGCTCAAGGGTGTGCTGGCGCAAGATTACGGGCGCGCCGATCTCGATAAGCAGCGGCTCGGTGAGCTGATCGACCTGATCGGTACGATTGCGCTGGGCGGCAGCGAACATCGCTCGATTGACTTGCTCGGGTATGTCTTTGAATATTTCCTTGGGCAGTTCGCCAATGCCGAAGGCAAAAAAGGCGGGCAGTTCTACACCCCGCGCTCGGTCGTGCGATTGCTAGTCGAGATGATTGAACCGTACCGAGGGCGTGTCTACGATCCCTGCTGCGGTAGCGGCGGGATGTTCATTCAATCGGAGAAGTTCATCGAGCAGCACGGCGGCAACGTGAACAACATCTCCGTTTTTGGGCAGGAGAGTAACCCGACGACATGGCGTTTGTGCCGGATGAACCTCGCCATTCGCGGCATCGAGAGCAACCTCGGCACGCACGCCGCCGACACCTTCCACAACAGTCTGCATCGTGACCTGCGCGCCGATTTCATCCTCGCCAATCCGCCGTTCAACATGAGCGACTGGGGCGGGCAGCTCCGCGAAGATGACCCGCGTTGGGTGTATGGTGTGCCGCCGACGGGCAACGCCAATTATGCGTGGGTGCAGCACATCCTCTATCACCTGAGCGCGAACGGGCGCGCCGGCTTCGTGCTGTCGAACGGGTCGATGAGCAGCAATACCAGCAGCGAAGGCAAGATCCGCGCTGCGATTGTGGCGGCTGACCTGATCGACTGCATGGTCGCGCTACCGCCGCAGTTGTTCACCAATACCCAGATTCCCGCCTGCCTGTGGTTCATCAATCGGCGCAAACCGGAACACCGCCGGGGGCAAACACTCTTCATCGATGCCCGCGCGATGGGTAGCCTCGTCAACCGCACCTTGCGAACGCTGAGCGAAGACGAGATCGGGCGCATCACCACGACGTATCACAATTGGCGGGTCGGCAGTGCCGACTTGAGTGAAGACGAATACGCCGATGTGCCGGGCTTCTGCAAAAGCGCGGCGCTGGACGAGATCGCCGGGCATGGCTACGTGCTGACACCGGGGCGCTATGTCGGCGCAGCGGATGTGGAAGATGACGGCGAGCCGTTCGCGGACAAAATGGAACGCTTGACGGCAACCTTGCGCGAGCAATTCGCGGAGTCGGCGCGGCTGGAACAAGTGATCCGAGAGAACCTGCGCCGATTAGGGTATGATGACTGATGGCAGATATTCAAGTCATCCGCGAGGCGTTCAGCAAGCGGGAGTACTTGTTCACCGCCCATGCCTCAGATCGGGCGGCTAAACGGGCGATCCGGTCGGGCGAAATTGAGCAAGCAGTCG
>Ga0163154_10008998_pt1 | contig 11485 bp, 11 predicted proteins | sample OliLakLV19MP9P1_FD_148649 | JGI IMG/M metagenome (GOLD analysis project Ga0163154, IMG submission 148649) | Freshwater microbial mat bacterial communities from Lake Vanda, McMurdo Dry Valleys, Antarctica - Oligotrophic Lake LV.19.MP9.P1 | ecosystem: Environmental > Aquatic > Freshwater > Lake >...
GATGCTTCAGGCTTGCCAAATACTAGCACCACATCCCCCTTACGGACCCGCTTCCCAACGACCTTGGTTTGGTTACTAAATCCCACAACATCGTAGAAGCTTACCTCGTCTTGGCGGTCTTGGCCTCTGTATTCGTTGATTGCCATGCCAAATTTAGAGAACTCTTTGCCGGTTTTTGTAGTAAGGGTTTCGGCGTCCCTTGTAGCACGTCCCATGAGGACTAGGGTTTGTTGATTCATTATCAGCAAACTAAAATTAGATATGCCTAATCTTAGAGCTACCTAATGAGGAAGTTATAAACAAACTAGAAATTATCTCTTACAAAAGCAAAGTTTTCAGTAGATCTAGGTCAGTTGTCCAACTTCCTGAATCTATATCCCACCATTCCAATCCATTGAACTGTAGTTTGTATTTATCTGTAGGTCTAGTCACTCCACCTAAGTAGACAAATCTTTTGCCATGCATTTGTGCCCATAATATTGCTTGCAGCATCATATACATGCCTAGGTTACTATTACTAAGCTCCAATTTATAAAACGGGTAAGAATAATGCAGTATCTCTTCGTTCTGATAGCTGATTGCATAACCTAAATCAGGTTGGGAGTTAAAGGTGAAATTAAACAGCAAATTGAAATTATGATTAACAGTTAATAACTCACGGATTTTTGCTGCGGAAAACTTCGTCTCTGGAAATTTCTGACTATAAAATTCTTTGCCTAAAGCATGGATTTGCCAACGGTAGATCACTGAAGCCAGTGGCAACGATTGTGCCACTAGGTCTAAATTATGTTTTTTAAGAATACGTCTATTTTCACTCGTTAAAGTAAACTCTGCCAAATCTAAGCGCAAGGATCTGGTGGTATAAATATAACCGGGATGCTTTCTACCCCATAGAAATCCCTCTGCAAAGAGTCTGGTAACCTCATCTGCCAGAGGAGCAACTATAGTTTGCTCATTATAAATTAAATACATTAATGCAAAACTTTCAAGCTAATTATTAAGAGACCTAAAATCACTGCCCCTATGCTTAAAAACAATGCTGTACGAATATTGTTATTTAGAGTAAGGTTTTGGTCAGTTGGTACCTCACCCCCGACTTGACCACTCACTTGGGCACCTAAAGCTTGATTGAGGCTCTCAAAAAAATTAGGTATGGACTTTTGTCCTGCTAGACGTGTAGTATAGCCACCCTTATTACTACCTAATTTCATCTCTGTAACTACGCTGGCGAAGTTTGAAAGGTTATAGAATAAGCCAACATTGCCTGGATCGCAACGTAATTTATCTAGCAAAGGGTCAACTATTCCTCCAGACAGTACTCCTATTATTTCATTACTGCCATTTGACTTGAAAACAGGGCCCCCACTATCACCAAAACACATACCCACCTCAGAATTAAACTCCACAAAAAAACTACTACTAATTGATCTACTGCAACCCTCACCTGACTTGCGTTTAAAACTGTCAGGACTAGCTTCGCCACTACTGATACCAGCTCCATACGCCACAATTGAAACCTCGCAACTTGGAGTGATGGGAGCGCTGTTTACCTGACCGTAACTAGTTAGATTGATTGGCCTTGCCAGTTTGGCAATCGCCACATCAGGACCTTTATTTGAGCTAGGGTCAAAACCAGTCAAAAAGCTAATACTACTAATGTCCACTAATTCTTCCTCTTCTAAGCTAAACTCATTAATTCCAAATTTAAAATTATCGCCAGCTGAATATGCAAGACAATGCCCTGCTGTGATAATCGTGAGCGGGTCGAGTAAAGTCCCTGCACAGACCTTATTTTGGTCGGAAATGATGTAGCCTACAAACTCGTAGCCAGGTTCCAGCCTTCCGGACACCAAGGCTTTACCGGTTTTGGCTGCATTGGAGTTTCCCTCTATAAGCAGCGCACCAATAACTATGGTTAGGGCCACTGCAAGAAAAGCCACTAACAATCCTAAAAATCTCTTATTCACAGGCCGAATGTTTAAGTTACTACTTAAATAATACTCAATTTGCCTAAAAAAGCTAATTGTAAGAGTTTTTTTACCGTGCGTTAAGCTTTTGCAAATCTTGAGCAGTTATAAATGGACAATATTAAATACTATCTATGAACTGGGAAACCGACATGAATTCAATTCGATCTTTGCGTCTTTTTTGTGCAATCGTGTGCATCTGGTTAGTATGGCAGTTTTGCCAAACAAATATACATGCTGATAGCTTTTTCCCTACAGGAGAAATCGACAACTGCCAATTTGCCAGCACAATTGGAGTTCAGTATCAAAATCCAGGCATAGGTGTGAATTTTAATGCTGGCAGCCTGCAAGGCGAGTCCGGAAATTGGCTTCAAAACAAGACAATGAATGATGTAGCTGATATAAGCTTTCCCGATGCGCGCCGCTACCCAGGTGTAGCCGACTCCGTGTCAGTACCGCCAAATACCAAGGTAGAAGTGGGGTTGTTTGCCTGGAACTATTCTGGACATACAATCGGTGTGCAGGGCATTGAGCTGTTTACTTCTAGAACTGACCCGAGTTTAGGTGATCTGACCAGAATTGGGGCGGGCGGGCGTCAAGGTGAAATTAGATTTGACCAGAATTCCAAAACTAGATTAGGTAAAAAAGTTAGTACGGGACCCTTAGGGACTTACCAAAACAGAGTGCACACTGGAGGTAGGATTTTTTATAGTTTCACAACTATTCAGCCCATCCAGCTTGTCAGCAGGAGCGTGACACCCGTAAAAACTGGTGCCAACCTCAAGCTTAACTATAGCCTTACCTTACGCAACTCTTCAACCTATAATGTTTGCGGACTCAAAGTATTGGATAACTTACCCAATGGCATTAATTTTCAGCAGGATTTGTGTCTTAATGCCAATGAAACTAAAACTATTAACTATGAAGCTGATTTGGGCACAAACTATGGAACTAGTATTAGTATCTCGCCCGCCACTATCCAAGATAATAATTATTATCGCGAACATAGTGGTTCTAAGTATAGTAGCCCTAATGCCGTAGACAATTATGAGGCCCGCACAGCTTACGTTTGGCGTAATGATTCCTCTGCTCCTTCCTGGTCTGGTTTACAACCGAGCTGGGGTCAGGCTGAAAGAAATCTCATCTCAGTAGAAATAATTCCCTACAGCTTTAGCACAACCAGCACTACCGTATTTATTGCCCCAGACTTAACTATTAGTAAACTAGTTTCAGACTCGGATGAACAGAATGTACAAAGCAATACTGCGAACGCTGAAGAGGTTTTGAATTATACAATCCAGCTAAAGAATAATGGCCCTCGACTCAGTGGGATAAAGCTTTTAGATATATTTCCCAATGAGTTCTTTGAAGTAGCAGAACTAGGTGACGCTGCTCTCAATCCTGACAATACAATGCAATGGAACCTTGGCTCATTAGATCCAGGTGCTGAAGTGAGTTTTACTCCAAGGTTAAAACTAAAGCGACCTCAGACAATCGGGGATCATATTGTGACCAATAAAGTAATTGCCAGCTGGGGGGACTACCGCGTGGAAGCTGCTACCCAATCTCAGGTGCACTATTGGCCTAAGCTGGAGGTGCAAAAGACTTTAGCCGGCCTTAACCCCGCTCTAGCTGTTAATCCCAATCAGATACTGACTTATATCCTCAGCTACAGAAATACTGGTAATATTTCTACTTCGGTGACACTGAAAGATACGATTAATAAACACGTAATTCTCAAGACAGGGGAGAAGTTTCAGATTATTACTGCGAATGCTGTAGATCTACCTGTAGGCTGGGAGCTAGTCGAAAATCCGGATAGCCTTGGCTTTATTAGCTCGCCGTTCAATTTACCCGTTTCCTCTGACTGGCAAAGTATCAGCATGGCAATAAAGCTAGCTGACTTGAACAATCTTGAACTAGCTGGGGACAAAGAGCCACGGCTAATTACAAATATCTTGAGCATCAGCGCGGATAATCCTCAAGTTGATCCTAACTCAAGCTCAGTATCCGTAGTTGTGGAACAGCCTTTATTAGTAATTACAAAGACTGCTCAGCTACCCGGAACTCAATCTAGTATCTCTGACCAGTCACTATTGACCTATTATATTACGCTAGAGAATAAAGGCAGCGCCAATGCCAGTGATATCATAGTAAGCGATAAACTGGATCACAGGCTTAGCTTCAAAGGTTTCTTGGACAGTCTTACACATAGCTACGATCCCAACCAACTATTGCTAAATTGGAATATTCCCAATTTAGCTGCAGGCGACAAGCTAACTTTACAATTTTCTGTAATGATTAATGCCGGCTTGAATCCTAAAGAATTAAGCAAGATAAGCAACTTCGTCAATCTGCAAGAAACTACTGGGATAGATATTAGCTCAAATATCGATGAAATAAACGTAATTGGAAAAGATGCTCAAGCTCAGTCACAAAATGTTACACCTAAATTTGCCAAGACAGGGGATAGCCTAGAAAACTTCTTGGGTTACTATCTACTTGGAATGTCAGGCTTATTTAGTCTAGTTCTGGTGCCATGGCTACCAAAGCTGACTCGATTGCAGCAATCAATTCGAAATCCTTATGACTAATAGCTTTCTCATCCTCAGTAAAGGTGAAAATTGTCACGTAGCTGTAGTCGTGCAAAAGCAAATCAGGGTGATGCTTAGTCTCAGTGGCAACTTCGGCTACAGAATTAAGGAAACTCAGTGCCTGCTCAAAATCATCGAATTCAAATCCTGCCACCAGCTTACCAGTCTCTGGATCTAAAGCCCAGCCATTGTATTTTTTTAACTCCTCAGTAATTTCTTCGTTAGTTAGTTTTGCCATTGCAATAAGAATAATTGTTAATTAATACCATTAGTATAGTGCAAAGAATACTTTAGAACAAATCTTGCACAAAGCCTTTAAGCTGTTTACTTGCTTTGCCGAGTTCAGTTGGAGTGGCTTTGAAATTGAACTCGTGCACTAGATTATTGCGAAATTTATGCCCAGCCCAGACTTCATCTAAAGTTTTCTTGGAAAATTTGCTCTTTTTCTCTTTCAGAATCTGTCCCAAGCTGAGTTTGGAATTGAACTTTTGCTGTAGGGCAAACTCAGCTAACTTGTCCAACTCTATGACCAAAAGCTTAGGATCAAGACCCTTACGGCTCTGTATTTGCGCTAGCCTCTCAGTAACTTTAGACTGCCAATCGGAATTACGATTGCGGGATTTGAGAAAAGCTACAGCGACGGCCGTTAGCGCTACAAACGCTAAAAATACAACTAGATAGACTATAGAATTATTACTCATTGTTATTGCAATCGCGCCTTAATGAAAGCTAGCAGTTCTGCGATCTTAACTCGTGATTGCAGCATAGTATCGCGGTCTCTAACCGTAACAGAGTCATCTTCTAGAGTTTCAAAATCGATAGTCAAACACAGAGGTGTGCCGATTTCATCCTGTCTGCGGTAGCGCTTGCCGATTGAACCTGACTGATCGTATTCACAGATAAAGCTTTCACCCAAACTCACAAATAACTCGCGGGCTTTTTCAGCTAAGCCACCTTTTTTCACTAAAGGCAGAATCGCCAACTTCACTGGTGCTATTTTGGGATCTAACTTTAAAAGTACCCGTTGTTCGCCATTGACTATCTCTTCGCGGTAAGCGTCCATCAAAATAATAGTCACCAATCTCGATAAACCAAAAGTAGGCTCAATCACATGTGGTGTTAGCTTCTTACCTTCGGGGTAAGTATATACCAACTCTTGACCGGAAGCTTCTGTATGAGTGCGCAAATCAAAATCACTGCGGTAAGCGCACCCCCACATTTCTTTAAATCCCCATGGAAATTCATATTCTAAATCTTCTGTACGTGAGGAATAATGTGATAGCTCGAACTCCTCATGCTTGCGCCAGCGCAGCTTAGTTTGATCCAGGCCAATTGCTTGGCTGAATTCTGTCATTAATCCCTTCCAATAATCAAACAACTCATTAATATCTTGAATTTCAGGGTCGAAGAAGTACTCAAATTCCATTAAATCAAATTCCAACGTCCTAAAAGTAAACTGTCCTTTAGTAATTTCGTTGCGGAAAGCTTTACCAGCTTGTCCAATACCAAATGGTAGTTTAGGGTGGAGTGAGTCGATAATATTTTTAAAGTTGATAAACAGCCCTTGAGCAATCTCACCACGCAAATACACTGTGCTTCCTTCTCCTTCAATGATTCCAATTTGGGTTTGAAATAACAAATTGAATTTTTTAGCTGTTGTCATTTCATTACCTTCAGGGCTCTTGATACTATTTTTTTCTATAATCTCCTGCAATTCTGCAGCGGTTTTGCCATCAACTTTCACTTCCTCGCCTTTGCCAGCAAAAAAATCTTCAATAATATGATCTGCGCGATAACGTTTATGAGTCTTTCTGTCCTCCACCATTACATCACCGAAATTAGCAACGTGCCCAGAGGCCTCCCACACTTTAGGATTGATGATAATGCTACTGTCAATCCCAAACATGTCTTCGCGGCTACTAATAAACTTTTTCCACCATAATTGTCTGATATTTTCTTTTAGAGCCGTGCCGTATGGTCCGAAGTCGTATGTATTTGCCAAGCCTCCGTAGATTTCAGAGCTGGGGAAAATAAAACCCCTACGCTTAGATAGGTTTACTACTTTGTCAAAGGCGTTTGTATTCTTGTCCATGAGGTTTAATATTTGAACACTAATATTGTGTGGTTTAATTATTTATTCTGCACAATCTCCACTATTTGCTTCACATAGGCTCCTATCAAGGGCACGGTGATGAGCTGTTGCAAAATTGCAATAAGTATAGCCAGTACTAGAGTAGCTCCCAAAACTGTGCCCAAGCCCGCAAGAACACCATTCCTAAAGGATTCCAGGCTGGTGATTTTGTTGGTCTTCAAGACCTTCTTTATATCTTTGAGTAACTCTACCGTTTGCTCGAGGTTTTCCTGGTGTTTAAGCTCTTTTTCTTTGATACGGGCGATTAATGATTTCTCTGGGCCTAGCATAGTATTTACAGCAATTTATGCTTGAATTGTAACATTTATCTGCAGGAAAAGTGAGACCTAGAAAGAAGAATGGGCAGTATAGGACTCGAACCTATAACCCCACGGATGTAAACCGTGTGCTCCACCAATTGAGCTAACTGCCCTAACAATGTGCCGAGGGTCAGAGTTGAACTGACGACATCTCCCTCTTCAGGGGAGCGCTCTACCAACTGAGCTACCTCGGCAATTTGGCTAGTGCTTTTACGCTGTAATTATATCATTTAGACTTAGAATAAAGCTATGGGTAGATAAGCTCGCCAGTGGCAATCATATTGGCATTGTCCACCATTTCCAAGAAATCTGCCCCCACAATTCCATGCACTCTAGCCCCATCCTCAAGCGCCTCAAATGATGAGACAAAGCAGCTCACGCAGTGAAATCCATATTCTGCAATTAGATAATCTACTACCTGAGGAAAAGTTTCAACAATATCAGATATCAACATATCGCCTGTAATCACAGTTACTGTTTCTGCGGCTGTATTTTTAGTTGCACTTTGATCCATAGGACAATTATACTAGATTAGGATTTAATCTTTTAGACCCTCGAGTTGAAATTAGCCCAAAGAGCGGTTGCACGAAAATCAAAGGCCAGGAAAACACGACTTAAAGGCATTGTAGCCAATTTGCGAGACAAACTATCGAAGATAAGTTTACGCAGAAGTAGTGCCCCCCATGAAACCCCAAAACAGCACGACTGGATTATCTTATACGTGGTGGCAGGTCTATGTATATTTGGATTACTGATGATTTACAGCGGCTCTTTCTATGTTGCCAGCCAAAGGGCAAATACAATCTTTACTCCCAATAATCCATATCATTTTTTCATATTGCAAGCAGCATGGCTAGTTGTAGGTTCCGTAGCAGGGTTTATTTTTTACAAATTACCGTTGGGCACCATTAAGGCACTTGCACTGCCAGCTCTACTAACTATCGGCATACTTTTGCTAATTGTCTTGGCAATTCCGGGTGAAATCAATGGCGCCAAATTATGGATCAAAATTGGACCATTCAGCTTACAACCCTCAGAGTTTGCAAAACCTTTCTTATTGGTATACATTGCAGGGCTTCTGGCCAAGATTAATACTAAAGATTTGAAAGAACTGGAAAGCTATGCCAAACACAGCCTTTTGCCTTTTCTTCTAGTAGTTTTGCCTATAGTGGGGTTGATTTTTTTAGGAAAGGACCTTGCTACTGCTGGACTAGTGGGTGCGATGTGCCTGGGAGTGTATTTTTTTGCAGTGAATTCTAGACTACATCACATCATCACTATTGGCTTAGTTGCAATCGCTATAGTAGCTGGAATTGGCTTTTCCTTGTCTGAGCAATATCGAGTTAACAGAGTCAATACATACATCCAATTTCTAGAGACTGGAGAAGTACAAGACCCTACAGATACCGGCTACCAGCTCAGGCAAATTCTCATCGCAGTGGGCACTGGAGGCTTTAATGGCTTTGGGTTTGGACAATCAAAACAAAAGTACTTCTACCTACAGGAAACCGCTTTTAGCGATACTATTTTCGCTATCGTAGCAGAAGAATTCGGTTTCTTAGGTTCAATTTTAGTTATCTTAGCCTATGTGATTCTGATCTTTAGAGCTCTAAAGATTGCCCAGAACGCCCCTAATGCCTTCAGCAGCTTACTTGCTTTGGGTATAGGAATTTGGTTTTTTCTACAGACGGTAATTCATCTAGGGGTAAATGTGGGACTGATTCCCTTAACAGGTATGACTATTCCGTTCCTGAGTTATGGAGGTAGCTCATTATTAGCCTCATTAATAGGTGTGGGGCTATTGTTAAATATCAGCAAAAAGGTAAAATTAGATTAACCATGAAAAAGCTTACAACAACATTGTTAACTGTTTTTATTCTGAGTAGCGTTGTTTTTAGTCAAGCACTAGCTTCTGTAATTGCCCAAACTCCACCAATAACTCCTCCCATAAGTCCTCCGGTAAGCCCCCAGGAAAATTTCCAGATTAATGTAGTTATAAAAAATAGTGGCAACAGAGTAGCTGGACTTGAGGTAAGGCTAAGTGGCAACGGCCAAAATGAAAGTTATACTTCAACTGAAACCGCTGATGGCAAATTTACCCTTGCTGAAGCTGGAACCTACATTATTCAGCTGATACTCCCTCGCTCTAGTGAATACGAAGTGTTAGCAGGTACTATTGATTCAGCCACGGTGACTCTCACTGAAACCAACCAAACTGATGACGTGAATTTCCTGCTAAATAAGAAAGCACCCCCAGTTGATGAGAACTTAGAGAAAATCCGTAGCATCAGACTGCCTGATAATCTAGTGAAAATAGGCAGCGTTTCGACTAAATTTACCGAGTTGGATAAAACTAAGCTGGCTTCGGTACCTAACTTTATTTTTGATAATCCTGGAGTAAACAAGATAAGCTATGTAGATACTCTCGATCTATCTAACTACAATGAATATAGCAAAATCAGTTTATTGGCCAACTATCTAGATTTAGAGACCCGGGGCAAAGTGAAGTTCAATACTGAACTTGTTCCAGTGTTCAATAAATCAGCCAAAGTCACTATGTCTGGCATCAAGCTAGTGAGTTGGGAAGACGGAAAATTGGCACAAATAAAAAGGGACAATAGCATTATGTCTGACCCAAAGGAATTATCTTACAAGAATGAAGAACTAAGTTTCATAGTAAGCGGATTTTCTACGTACACAGTCGTGCCACGTTTACAGCTAAATCTTGAGGGGCTGGGCACTAACACACTAGAAGGTACTGATAAGACACTAAAAGTATATGAGGTTTCTAGCGATAGTTTCAAATTGGATTTCAGGGTTGACAATCTCAATTCAACAATCACAGTGATAAATAATGGGCAACCAGTAAACATTCCATCCTTGCCAAGTGTTGATGGAAGTGTAAACCAGACTGTGCAGCTTGTAGATGGTAGCAACCGTTTTAGAGTGCAGGTAAAGCTAGACAACGGCGAACAGGTAGAGGAAATCTTTACCATAAACTATAGTAAGCCCAGAACTGAAAATAATGTTTCAAATTTGTTTGCAGTAGTATTCTTCACTTTGATTATTATGGGAGGAGTTGGTGTAGGCATTTACTATTTACGTAAAAGACACCTGCAAGCAGAACTTGACAGTTTGATACTTCCAGAAGTGCTAATCACTGAGCCTAGAAAAAAATACAATCTGGATTTAATTACGCCTGAAGAAGAAAAGATTTATGGGACAGAGGAAATGACCACTGAGGAGATTGCACAGCTGCAGTTGCAAAAAACTAAAGATGACAAACTTCCTGCGGATAACTAAACTGAATTTTAATTCTATATAAAAATCTTATCGAAATTAGCAGCTTATTAAGAATTGCAAAAATAACATTAATCGCAAGTGCGCTAGTCCTGCTGAGCCCTAACATCAGCACAGCGGCATTAGCCGCGCCAAGTCAGAAGACTGCTAATTCTATACTGAATATTAATTTTGCCTTTAATTCAGTGTTAGGCACAAGCACTAGCACTCAAACAGACTCAATACTACAGGATGAGACCCAAGCTAAGATTGATCAAGTAGAATCTTTTTACAAGGAGCTAGAGAAAAAAACCTCACAGGCTAAAGAGCGTGAAAAGAGCATTACACGCCTAGTAAATTACCTCAGGAGTCAGGGTTCTCCTGTAGCAAATCGTAAGTTGGCTGAACAGATAATATCAACATCAGAGCGGAGTGGGGGGGATTACAAGATGATAGTGGCAATTGCAGGTGTAGAGTCAGGGTTTTGCCGCGCGAACTATAAAAAGTATAATTGTTTTGGATACTTAAATAATGTGCAATATTCAAGTTTTGAAATGGCTTTTGCCGCATTAATTCCCAAGATTTCTCGAGAGTACGTGAGAGTTTATGGCACAAATTTCAAAGCCTTTGCCAAGGCATACGGAATACGCAGTGTAGACGCTAAGTCTGAGCTGTTAGCCAAATACTATAACTCGCTTTAAGACAGCTTTCCAGAAACAAAACCCGACACCCAAGCCCAAGATAGATTGAAACCACCAACGTCTCCATCAACATCCAAGATTTCTCCACACAAATATAGGCCTTTGTGCAATTTAGACTCCAGCGTATTTGGCTTTAGTTCTGTTGTATCTACCCCACCAGCGGTAAATTCTGCTTCATTCCAACCTCTGGTGGCGCTAATTTTAATTCTATAGTCGCTGAGAATTTCAACGAGCTTCTCAACTTCGTCTGCAGACAAAGCTTTTACAAGCTTGGTGGAATTAATATTAATTAATTTTAAAATTACTGGGGCAATTTTGTTAGGGAATAGTCCGTAAAGGCTTTTTTCAATTGTCTGCTCAGACCTCTTGCGCCAACGCTTAGACAGTAGATCCTTCACATCGTCTGAAGACTTACCAGGAAATAAATTTAATTTTATTTCTACATCATGCTTCTGCTCACGGTTAATTCGTAGAGACACTTCTCGTCTAATAT
>Ga0163154_10009002_pt1 | contig 11481 bp, 13 predicted proteins | sample OliLakLV19MP9P1_FD_148649 | JGI IMG/M metagenome (GOLD analysis project Ga0163154, IMG submission 148649) | Freshwater microbial mat bacterial communities from Lake Vanda, McMurdo Dry Valleys, Antarctica - Oligotrophic Lake LV.19.MP9.P1 | ecosystem: Environmental > Aquatic > Freshwater > Lake >...
GAGGACACAGCGAAATCAATGGATAGATCAGCGAAATAAATTTCTCTGCTGGGAGCCTTCGGCTGTGCCGTGCTTCGCACTCCCCATTCAATGAACCCGCCCCGTATCGCCTTTTTATCCGTCTCCCCATCCAAAAAACCTTCCATATCGCGTATAATTCTATGATAGATTGCATTCCGAGTGCGAAGCACGGCACAGCCGAAGGCTCCCAGCAGAGAAATTTATTTCGCTGATCTATCCATTGATTTCGCTGGGTTTACAAAACATTTCGCTGATCTATCCATTGATTTCGCTGCATTTACAAAACATTGCGCTGTATCAATACATCGCCGCTCATAACCCACTCTCAAAACATATTCTCGCTATTTTCTCACTATCAACCCCTATTTTTCTATCTATAGTCCTGTTTTGAGGCACAAGAACCCTATTTCGAGCATATTGAATACTATTATTCTTCGCCAGAACAGAACTATTTTATCCATGAATACTATTCCTGCGGCAAGAGAAGCATTAAAGAAGAGAAGAACACTTTTCAGGCACACAATAATATAATCCAAGAAGAGAAGAATGTTATTCCCGCACGCGATAACATATATCAAGGACACAAGAGCCTATCCATAGCACACAAGAGCCGTCTTTAAGGAGAAAAGAATGCCTATCAGTACCCTCGGAAGTTATTTGCCGACCATGACACAGTTTAGCAACCCTTGAACACTCGTCAATGCGGAACTCGGCGCACGCGCCCCTGACTTCTCCCTTATTGCCAGCCGACCCGCAATATCACGCCATCGGGAGAGTTGGGATAACGGAGCAAGAGGCTGTCACCTTCGGTAACCGCTTGCAGAGTGACGGGGCGACCAAGGCGATCCATGGCACGCGCCGCGTCGAGGGTTCGCCCCGCACTGTGAATACGAGCGACGCCGACGGTATTGAGCGGTGCGCGAACAAACAACGCCGTCGTATTGGCGGTTTCCAGTCGGGCATTGACGCGCCCCGAAACCATGCCAATCCGGGGAACGATTGTCGTATTGGGCAGGTCGCACAAGAACGCCAGCGAACGCGCCGGAATGATACGATCCACCGCGACAGGAAGATTCGAGGCGAGCAAGTCCATCGTGCGCCCTTCAATGGTGCGCGATTCGCCGAACGTGCGAAGAACGGTATAGCGTCCGCGCTTGACTTGGAGATAGCCGGGTTCGCGATAGATGCCGCCTGCCTTCTGATGCGCGTACTGAGGTAACAGTTCAGGTTTCTAACCCAAATCCGGCGATGCGGCGAACTCTTTGCTGCCGATTTCCTGCGCCAGTTGCTGCCACAATTCGCGATACGACGGGTATTTCGGCGCAAAGCCCAACTCCTGCCGAATTTTGGCATTGCTCATGCGATAGGACGCCGTAAATACGTCCAGTGTCAAACTGCCCACGATCATTTTTGCCATGAACTCCGGGACTTGGCGCGGTGCAGACGCCCTTAGACACTGCGCCGCATACGTCAAAATGTCCCGCATGGAAGCCGGTTCGTTGTCCCCAACATTGTAGATTTTGCCCGCCGCAATTGTCGGATTCTCAAGGGCGAGGGCAATACTCTGCGCCACATCGTCCGCGTGATTCAGGCTCACAAATGCCGATCCGTTGCCCACAATTGGCAGCAGTCCGCGCCGCAATGCGACAACGCTCTGCTGAAAATGCCATGACTCCGCAGACATAACCGCCGCTAAACGCAAGATGACACTCGGAACGCCGCTTTGCCGTACCAGCGTTTCCATTTTTTGGGTCGCCGCCAAAAACGGGTGATTTGAGAGCGGAGACGTTTCATTGAGCCAGCCCGTCGGGTGAGGAGCGCACACATATCCGACACTCTCCTGAACAAACAGCGTGAGATTGCTTGCTTTCGCCGCCTGAAGCAGATTGTGCGTGCCTTCGGTTCGGACTCTGTCGTTGAGTTCCCAGTCTTTCGGCGTCACGCGCAATTTGAGAGGAATTTCCGTTGCCAAGTTGACAATCGCGTCTGGCTTTATTTTCTCTATAATTGCACGCATTGCCGCGCCATCGAGGACATCACCGCGTTCGGGTTTCGCGCCCAATCGGACAACGTCGAGCAATTTCTCCGGTGTGCGTCCCAAACCGGTGACTTCATGCCTCGCCGCGACCAAACGCGGCAATAACGCTCTCCCTAAAACTCCTGTTGCTCCCGCCACAAACACACGCATCTTGCTCTAGTGCCTTTCTTACTCCGACTTCGACGACAGCAACTCGACAATATAATTTCTGTGAAACACGTCGCCTACATTGGTGATATGGTTGTCAATTTTGCCCTCACTCGGAACCCCGACAAATCGAACTTCGTTTTCGACAAAATGATGATCATGATCGTGGGCGGGATTGTCGGGGTCGGAAAAACGCAGCACGCCCGGCAACGGCGTGATATAGACGTAATCGTTGTGGTGAATATGTGCCTCAAGCGTTTCGCCCGGCGCAACCGCCAATTCCCAAACCCGCACGCGCTCATTCTCGAACAACAACTTGCTTCCAATACTTTCACTCGGTTCTGCCGCCATCATATTTGCCTCTCGTATCGTGTCTTTTTGCGCCGCAATGCCATGCCGCCGAATGTGAGCAGTCCCGCCATCAACGCGGATATGCCCGGTTCAGGAACCAACGCGCCAAAAGCGAACTGTGCGATGAGTTGATGCCCGCGTGCAGACGGATGAACATCATCCCAAAAAAGATATGTGCTTGGGTCTGCCGCGCCAGTGAGCAGCGCACTCTCCGTCACATTAGTCAAACCGTAAAGCGCGGGATTCGCAATTGCTGTATCGAACAATGTCGCCGTATTGAACAGAGCGATCTCGGTTTGCGGCAATTGACCGCGCAAAGTGTCGAGTTTCGCGGCGAGATTGAGATTATGCTGCCGCGAAAGTGCTGTTGCGATTATACTTTAAGGACACAACGTGATCTGTCCCGCTGCCCGCACCTGCAAGCGCAAAATTTGTCTCTTGACGGTAGGACAAGCCCAATCTTGGGGCGAGATGCTCCACCCAAAGGATTCCATTGGAGTAGCGACCTCGATAGTAGTCCGATGGAGGCGGAAACAATCCGCCGCTCAATGCGAAGAGATTGCCTGTATCCGAAAGACTGTCGCCAAACACCACCAGTTGCGAATAACGCTGTGCCGAAGCGGGCAGTTCCAACGCCGCTATCCAACCCAAAGCCAACACAACAGACAGATTTGCGCGAACGGTGAGCATAGCGAGTGTCCTTGTCTTCATCATGATCGTTCTTGTTCTCCCGAAACAACGAATGAGAGGAGAAATGCGTTCCCTCTCATCCCTCTTCTTCTTCTGCCTTGAACTTGGTACGCCGATAAACATCTGCGAGTTTGAGTTCATATCCAATGCAGTCTAACGGCACAATTGTTTCCAGTCAACGAGTGACAACAATTCTCAACGATTCTATTAACGGGCTTTTCAATCTCAAAAAATCCCGTTGAAAGAAGGACAGTATGAGCCTGACCGAAGGGGAATATTCCGGTCAATCGTCACGAAATGAGATGCAAAGGTCAAAAAAATTAAATGCGTTTGCCCGACCCAAATCGCCTCTGCCGGTTGACTTTTCTGGCGGCTTGTGTCAGACTCGCCATAACAATTCCAAACTTTGCCCTTTTAAGCGCGTCCGGTGAGACGAACAAGGGGCGATACAGAACGACACCACCCGAAACCTTGAGATTTTTCAGGAATTGGGGTTAAGGTCATATCTGTTTTGCGCCTTCATCGGGCGGCTTCGAATCCAAAGAAAGCCGTTGCGGGAAGGCGTTTTTGTGTTTTCGTAACCCTTCCGTTCTGACGGGAGAACTTTTGCCGAGAGAACCATGCCCGATAAACACGTCCAAATTATGGAGGCAGACGACATTCGCCGCGCCCTCACCCGCATCGCTCATGAGATTGTCGAGCATAATCATGGCGCAGGTCAGGTCGCTCTTGTCGGAATTCTGACTCGCGGCGTTCCGATTGCCGAGCGGCTTGCCGTCCTCTTAAAACAGATCGAAGGCGTGCAGGTTCCCGTCGGCAAAATCGACATCGGACTGTATCGCGACGATTACGCCGAACGCACTCCTTCGCCGATACTGCCAACTGCCATTCCGTTCGATGTGACCGACAAGCATATCGTGCTGTGCGACGAAGTGCTGTTCACCGGCAGAACCGTGCGGGCGGCTCTGACGGCACTGCTCGATATAGGACGTCCTGCCAGCGTGCAACTCGCGATTCTGGTGGATCGCGGACATCGTGAACTGCCGATTCGCCCCGATTTTGTCGGCAAAAATATCCCGACTTCGCGCCACGAACACGTCACCGTTCTGCTCCAAGAGGTGGACGGCGAAGACCGCGTGTTCCTGCGCGGTGCGGCAAACGAGGAGACCCGATGAAGCACTTACTGACCCTGCGCGAAACCTCTGCCGCCGAGATTCAGTATTTGCTCGACACAGCAACCGCGCTCAAAGAGATTCTACAGCGTCCCGTCAAGAAAGTCCCCACCTTGCGCGGGCGAGCAATGATCACCTGCTTCTATGAGAATTCGACGCGGACGCGGACGAGTTTCGAGATGGCGGCGAAAATCATGTCGGCAGAAGCGATCAATATCGCTGTCGCGCAGTCGTCGGTTACCAAAGGCGAAAGCCTTAAAGATACGCTTCTCACTCTGCAAGCCTTGAAAGCGGATTGTATTGTCATACGGCATGGCTCATCGGGAGCGGCGGAGTTTGCGGCACAACATTTGCAGATACCTGTGATCAATGCGGGCGATGGTCGCCACGAACACCCGACACAGGGCTTGCTCGATATGTTTACGATTCGGCAATATAAAGGTGAACTGAGCGGTTTGACGGTGGCGATTGTCGGCGATATTCTGCACAGCCGCGTCGCACGCTCCAATATCTGGGGCTTGACTCAGTTGGGGGCGAAGGTCAAAATTGTGGGACCGCGCACTCTCCTTCCGCCCGACGCCGCCCGCTTGCCCGTAACCGTATGCGACAATCTCAAAGAGGGACTCGAAGGCGCGGACGTGGTTAATGTCCTGCGGCTCCAGACTGAGCGAATGGACAAAGGACTGCTGCCGAGTCTGCGGGAGTATTCGCGCCTGTTCGGGATTTCGCCGTCCAGCCTCAAATATGCCAAGCCGGACGCACTGGTCTTGCATCCGGGTCCGATGAATCGGGGCGTCGAGATTTCCGCCGATGTCGCAGACGGCAAGCACGGCATTCAGAGTGCTATCGAGGAGCAAGTCACGAATGGCGTGGCGGTACGCATGGCGGTTTTGTATACGCTGATGGGCGGACAAACTCCGCCGACACAGGAGTAAAGCAAAGAGATAGATATGAGAAGGGCAAACCTATGTCTCTCGGCACAGTTATCGAAACACATACTCAGAAGGTCAGAGAAAAAGGGATCACGTTCGAGAAGTTTCTCAAGAAATATGAGGGGCAACACTGCGAATGGGTTAACGGGAGGGTGATTCAGTTGTCACCAATTCATGATCTGCACGAGGATATCTGTGTCTGGTTGAAAGGGATATTGGCTGCCTATGTCAGAAACAAGCGTTTGGGGCGCGTTGTTGGCGATCCCTATCTGTTCAAGTTGAGCCATCACCTTCCGGCACGCTGCCCCGACATTGCCTTCAATCGAACCGCGACACTCTCACGCATGAGTGGAAATTTTTTTGATGGCTGTCCTGATCTGGCGATTGAGATCATCAGTCCCGATTCGCGCAGACGAGACAGAGTGACAAAACTCCGCGAATACGAGCAAGCAGGAGTTTTGGAATACTGGATTATCGATCCGCATAACAAAAAAATTGAATTCTACGTGCGGAATGATCAGGGCAAGTTTGAGCGTGTTCTGGTCGGAGGCAACGAAATTTATCAATGCACAGTGATTGAAGAATTTTGGATAAAACCTGAGTGGCTTTGGCAAAATCCACTGCCAAATGAATATAATGTCGCCCGCGAATTGGGACAGATTCCATAGAAGGAATAAACGCAAATGAAGCGAGCAAAAATCTCGTTGATATTGGCAGGGGTGATGCTGTGCGGGCTGGCATTGCCGACATTGGGCAAGCAGACACAGCAAGAGATGAATCGCCAAGCCGCCGCCGATTACAAAAGAGCCGATGCCAAACTCAACGCTTCCTATAAGCGGCTTATGGCGGAACTGCCGAAAGCGCGGCAAGCCAAACTCAAAAAGGCGCAAATCGCTTGGCTCAAATTTCGAGATGCCGAAAGTGAGTTTTTCGGTTCGGAGATGGAAGGCGGTTCTGCCGAACCCATGTTGGTTTCCGGGGCGATGGCATCCTTAACCGAGGCACGCACCAAAGCGTTGGATATGACCCGTAAGAATCTCATGTCACGATAAGTGGTAACAAGGAGCAAATACGATGGCTCTGAGCAAGACACCCGAATTAGAGAAAACAGATAACCCGAAGACGCACATTTCTTATGATGAGTTTTTGCGGATTTACTCCAATGGCGAACGATTAGAATGGGTCAATGGAAGGATCGTTAAAATGGCGGCGGTGACATTTATGCACGAATCGGTTCGTGGTTTTCTCTACGCTATAATGAGAGAGTATGTCGCGGTCAAGAATCTCGGAATTGTCGCCTGTGAGCCGTATAATGTGAAGTTAGGTTACAATCTGCCCGGACGCTCGCCGGATATCATGTTCATCGCACAGATTAATATAACCCGAGTGCTGGATGCTCATTTGGACGGTGCGCCTGATCTCATCGTGGAAGTTTTGAGCCCGAAAACGCGCCGCATAGACAAAGTGGAAAAATTTCGAGAGTACCAGCAAGCAGGAGTACGGGAATACTGGATTCTTGACCCGAAGCGTGAAAGTCAGGAATTTTATGTCCGTGACGGCACTGGCGTCTTTCAGCGCGAAGTTACGGATGCAAAGGGAATTTACCATTGCCCGACAATTGACGGCTTTTGGATCAAAACTGAATGGCTCTGGCAAAATCCGCAGTTGACTGTAATACAAATTGCACGGGAATGGGGATTGTTTTAGGAGATGAGGGCGCAAACGTGAGGAAAATTTTGACAGGCGGGCGGGTCGTCGATCCGTCGCAAAATATAGATCGTGACGCCGATGTGCTGATCGAAGGAGATCGGATTGTCGCGATCACGAGTCCGGGTGAGGCGGCGAATGGAGCCGAGAAGATCGATGTGCGCGGCAAGGTCGTTGTGCCGGGCTTGATTGATATTCATGTCCACCTGCGCGAACCCGGCTTCGAGTACAAAGAGGACATCGAAAGCGGGACACGCGCCGCCGCCGCCGGAGGCTTCACGCGAGTCTGCTGTATGCCGAACACTAATCCCGCGATAGATACTGCCGCCGTCGTGCGCCAGATTTTGGAGCGAACGGAGCAGGTCGGTTCTGCCCGCGTCCATCCCATTGGGGCGGCAACCCGCGCTATGCAGGGCGACCACCTGACAGAAATGGCAGAACTCCAAGCGGCAGGAGCGTGCGCGATTTCCGACGATGCGTTTCCGTTGCAAAACGCCGATACGGTGCGCTCTGTCATGGAATACTGCCGAATGCTCAACCTCGTCTTTATGACGCACAACGAGGACAAACGTCTGACGGACAAGGGCGCAATGAACGAAGGCTATACCGCGACAGTCATGGGAATTGCCGGAATGCCGCGAGTGGCGGAAGATATTGCAGTCGCACGAAATATCCTGCTGGCTCAGTTGACGGGATGCCGACTGCATCTGCTTCATATCTCGACTGCCGAAACCGTCGAACTCTTGCGCCGTGCCAAAGCCCAAGGGATTCCTGTGACGGGCGAGGCGTGCGCTCACCATTGGGTTTTAACGGATGAGGCGTGTCACGGCTATAACACCGACGCCAAAATGAATCCGCCGCTCCGCACAGCCGAAGACTGTGAGGCGATCAAGCAGGGTTTGGCAGACGGCACGATCGACTGCATCGTGACGGATCACGCGCCGCACGCCGGGTACGAGAAAGAAGTTGAGTTCGATGCCGCGCCGTTCGGGATTTTGGGGCTGGAAACGTCGTTTCCGCTGGTCTATACCACGCTCGTCAAAACGGGCATTTTGACGTTCGCGCAAGCCATCGCCAAAATGACCTTTGAGGCGGCGCGTGTCCTGAAATTGCCGAACGATGCGGGAACCTTGAAGTCCGGCGCGTTAGCAGATATTACGGTTCTCGACTTGGAACACGAGTGGACGATTGACCGCAACGCCGTTCAGTCCAAATCGCAAAACACTCCGTTTCATGGGATGAAGGTTCAGGGCAAAGCGGCGTTTACGGTTGTTGGCGGCAAAGTGATTACACTCTGACACTCATCTGACGCGGTGGAACAAATTCCACTGTAACCGATACGAATAAATACAATGCAAGATGAACCTAACCAAATGCTTTCTGCTGAAGATGTCGCCTACTACATTGCGTTGGGCGAATTTTGGGATACTCACTCGTCGGCAGATTTTCAGTGGGAAGAAGTGCATTTCGAGGTGCATATCAAGCGGCAGAGACGCCCTGCTCGTACAGAACAGAACGAACATGACAAACGTAACTCTCCTGATAACTAATGGGCGCATATTGACGATGAACCCTGAAATGCCGACAGCAGAAGCGATTGCTGTTGGGCTTGATGGGCGCATTGTGGCGATTGGGCGGCAGTCGGATGTGCAGAACCTTGCCGACGCCGAAACCCGCACCGTCAATCTCAATGGGCGCACACTTCTGCCCGGTTTTTTCGACTGCCACCTGCATATTTTGTGGCTTGGGATCAATCTCGGACACGTCAATTTAGCGTCTCCGCCCGTCAAAAACGCCGCCGATATTATTGCCCTGCTGCGCCAACGCCGCACCGAAGAGCCGAACCTGACTTGTTTGCAAGGCAACCGCTATGATCAGAACAAACTGCCCGGCGGAGCGCACATCACGCGGCACGATCTGGACAAAGTGGCGAACGATATTCCGGTGCGGGTGGTGCATACATCGGGACACGCGGCGGTGGTCAATTCGCGGGCGTTGGAGATGCTTGGGATCACTAAAGAGACCGCGAACCCCGTTGGCGGCGAGATTGTCCATGATGAGAATGGCGAACCGAACGGCGTTTTATTGGAAACCGCGAGTTGGAGCAATTTAGACAAAATTCTGCCCGAAGTTACACAATCCGACGCTATCACAGCGTTGGGACGGGCAAACGGTTATCTTTTAGAGCGCGGAATTACCAGTGCGACGGATGCGAATACCATGCCCGCCGATATTCCGGCATACGGCATGGCATCGGCGCAGAACGGCTTGACTGTGCGAACGAATCTCATGATGAGTTGGGCGGAGATTGTCAAGCAAGCAGGTCAGAGTCTGCCGCGCCCGCAGGATTTTTCGCTGTCTGCATACGCGACGAACGGGCATCGGCTCCATGTCGGGCAAGCGAAACTCTTCTCCGATGGGGCGATCACGACGCGCACCTGCTGGCTCAGTGAACCGTTTAGCGGAATGCCGGAGAATTATGGAATTCCCATTCACGCACCCGAAGAACTGCACGATCTCATCGTCAAGGCACATACGACGGGCTGGCAAATCGCGACTCATGCTATTGGAGACAAGGCGATTGACACGGTTTTGGCGTGCTATGCCGACGCCCAGCGAGTTCAATCGCGGTTTCGCCCCGACCATCGCATCGAACACGCCATGCTGCTCAGTCCCGACCTGATCAACCGAATGCGGCGGCAGAATGTTTGGAGCATCGGACAGCCGGAGTTTATTTCGGGTTTGGGCGACGCCTATATTGACGCTCTCGGCGAAGAGCGGGCGTTTCGATTGTCGCCGTATGCCACTCTCGACGCGCAAGATGTCGCACAGGCGTTCAGTTCGGATTGCCCCGTGGTTCCCGGCGCACCGCTCGATGGAATTCGGGCGGCAATCGAGCGCAAAACGCCGAAGGGACGCATCCTGAATCCGCTCGAATGCGTGTCGTCTGAAACCGCTGTTTACAACTACACGGCGGCTCCGGCGTATGCGACCCGAACCGAGCAGGATCGCGGCACATTGGAGATCGGAAAGTGGGCGGATTTCGTTCTGCTGTCCGCCGATCCCACCACAACGCCCGCCGACGAATGGGAACGGATTCAGGTGAGGGCGACGTTTATAGGCGGCGAGTGTTTGTATGGTGCGGAACAGTTGGACTAGTTGGACTAAAGGATAGGTTTTTGAGAAAAGCGATTTTGATTTTGGAAGACGGCACAGCGTTCGAGGGCGTTTCACTCGGAGCCGAAGGGCGCACACTTGGCGAAGTCGTTTTTAATACAGGAATGACCGGCTATCAGGAGATTTTGACAGACCCTTCGTATGCGGGGCAGATCGTCATGCTGACCTATCCACTGATCGGCAATTACGGGATCAACGCAGACGATTTCGAGAGTCGGCGCGTACAGGTGGAAGGATTCGTGGTGCGGGAAGCGGCGGCAGTTCCGAGCAATTGGCGATCAGCGCAAAGCCTCCACCACTTTCTGGCGGAGCGCGGCATTGTCGGCATCGAAGGCGTGGATACTCGCGCCTTGACGCGGGCGTTGCGGGTGCGCGGGGTTATGCGCGGCACGATTACAACCGACGAGACACCAGAACAAGCCCTCGAAAGATTAAAGGCAAGCGGCGGCTACGCGGGAGTAGATTTTGCGCGGAAGGTGACAACCGAAGCCCCGTACCGCTGGCGTGTCGGCGGCAATAGACCGGAACTGCTCGCCTCAGATGAGAGCGCGGACACAGAAACAAAATTCCGTGTGGCACTCTTGGATTGCGGAGTCAAGTACAATATCTTGAGGAGTCTCGCCGAACTCGGCTGTGAAACAACGGTCTATCCGTGTACAACTGCCGCGAAGGAAATCCTGCGTGCCAACCCGGACGGCATTATGCTTTCCCCCGGTCCCGGCGACCCCGAAACACTGGATTACGTAGTCAACACGGTACGCGAATTGGCGGGGCGCAAGCCGATTATGGGCGTCTGCTTGGGCAATCAGATCATCGGGCAGGCGTTCGGCAGCAAAACATTCAAGTTGAAATTCGGGCATCGAGGCAGCAATCATCCCGTCAAAGATTTGCAAACCGGGCGCGTGGTTATTACGTCTCAGAATCATGGCTACGCGGTAGACCCCGACGGACTGCGCGATGGCATGGAAGTCGCGCATCTCAATCTTAACGATGGAACCGTCGAAGGCTTGCGGCACAAAACACTGCCGATTTTCACCATTCAGTATCATCCCGAAGCCTCGCCGGGACCGACGGACAGCAACTATTTTTTTGCGGAATTCGTCCGAAGTATGGAATCCGAGGCATAGCAAATAGGTCGTTGGGTTATTGGGCAATGCAGACACGGCGGAATGAATTCCTCCGCTGGGGGCGTCCCGCCGTGCCGTGCGTCGCACTCACAATGCAAATAACGCTACGGGTATTGAAT
>Ga0163154_10009004_pt1 | contig 11477 bp, 7 predicted proteins | sample OliLakLV19MP9P1_FD_148649 | JGI IMG/M metagenome (GOLD analysis project Ga0163154, IMG submission 148649) | Freshwater microbial mat bacterial communities from Lake Vanda, McMurdo Dry Valleys, Antarctica - Oligotrophic Lake LV.19.MP9.P1 | ecosystem: Environmental > Aquatic > Freshwater > Lake >...
GTTAACACGAAACTGGAAAACGGGCTGAGTTTCGTGTTAACTCCCGAAACGGGGTGGATATACGAAGTAAAATAATTTTTAACTTCGTGTATAAACAAGTTATCGGTAACTCTATTAGCGACCGTGCAGACATCAAACTGACGAGCTTTGAACTGACGGTTTAAGGCAAAACAGACGACAGACAGACCGCTTTAAATGAACAGGCAATCGCAAAAAAATAAATAATTAAAAAACCGCCACCGCACAAAAAAAAATAATTTGAATTTCTATGGCAACCGCACAAAACACACTTTCATTTTTTTTGCCACCCTCAAAAACCCAACCCGAAAAAAAATGAAAGAGTGTTTTCGCCAACGCTTTATTCCGCTTCGTAGCAAAATCTTTGTTAATAAATAGTTCAATATATTGCACTACAAACAAAACTAACTCCTATATTTGCGACAACTAAAAGCGGGGGCAACGCTATAAACACTGCACAAAAATTATGAAGCCAAATAAAGTCGGGCAAGTAGCCAAGTTCCACACTCCTAATGAGGACGAAGACCCAAATCAACTTTATGTTGTTTTGGAAATTAAGGGAGACGATGATTCAGCAAGAGTTGACATCAAAGCATTAAACGCTGGACTTTCATTTCCACCAATCAGCACGGTAAGATTAACTGTCTTAGAAGTTGTCAAGGTTGACACAGCAGACCTCATTGGACACACAGTAATAATCAACAAGGCAGATTACTCCCAAGTTTCAGGGAAAGTAATTGAAGTTAGCGAGCAGCAAATTATGCTTGACCTGAACAAAGGAGTTAAAGGCGTAGAAACAAATGTTTGGGTTACGGTTCAAGACGAGAACGGAAAAGAACACAAAGGAACTTTGTTTGTAAACTAAATTTCTATGACAAAAATTAAAGCCAAACCGAAAGAAGAATACTTGCAAGAACAGCGAGAAAAGATTGGTGACAATATTCGTGGCTTCAGAGAAGAGAAGAAATACAGTCAGGATGATTTGGCGGAAATCATGGATGTAAACCGTTCAACAATTTCAAAAATTGAAAATGGAAAGTTTGCAATCACAATTGATTACATAGTGAAATTCAGTGTGCATCTTGATTTTGATTTTGTCTTACAGAAAAAAATCAACAGCAAAAAATATTAAACAAATAAAAACAAATTCCAATGCTTAAAAAAATCGAAACAACAAAAGATGTTGTTGCTTTTGCAAAGCAACTCATCAAAGAAGGCGTGAACTTTCACCCTGATGATGATTTCAAAAACTACATCAACCTTGAAACAGACGAACCAACTTATTCAAACGAAGAAGCTAAGTTCAGAAATGAAATGATGAATCAATGCTTCGCAGTTTGCGAAAAAAATGGTGTTGACATTTATGACACCATGAGTGAAGTTGCACTCAAAGAAACTGGTTTGGACAAATTCATTCCTCTGCCTTCGGCAGCATACAGCGAATGAGTAAACTAAATTACATAGACCTATTCGCTGGTGCAGGGGGACTCTCAGAAGGGTTCATTAGAGAAATGTTTGAGCCAATTGCTCATGTTGAAATGAGTGCAGAAGCATCCGACACTTTGCGGACAAGAGTTGCTTATCATCACTTCAAAGACAAGAAAAAATTAAATCAGTATTACGCTTACTTGAAGCAAGACATTTCAAGAAATGAATTGTGGAATTCCATTCCACAAGAATTACTTGAATCAGTTATCAATGAAGAAATCACTGACAAGAGCATTGAGAATATTTTTTCAAAAATTGATATGCAACTTGATTCAAAAAAAGTTGATGTAATTATTGGTGGTCCGCCTTGTCAGGCGTATTCACTTGTAGGAAGAAGCCGAGACCCAAACAGAATGAAAGGCGACAAAAGAAATTTTTTGTTTCGCTATTATGCACAATTTCTCATGCGCTACAAACCAAAATTCTTTGTCTTTGAAAATGTGTTGGGATTACTCACAGCCGGAAATGCAAAATATCTGAATGAAATGTTGGAACTGTTTTCTGAAATCGGCTATTCAGCCGACTTCCAAGTTCTGAATGCAGAAGAATATGGAGTGCTTCAAAAAAGAAGAAGAGTAATTATCATTGGCAGAAAAGGGAAAACAAAATTTACTTTTCCGAAACTCGAAACGATGGAGAACAGTTGGCAGACAAAAAAAGATTTATTCTTTGACTTACCTTCTCTCATTCCTGGGCAAGAAATGCAAGTTGCGAAATACACAAAAAAAATAAACGAGTATCTGCAAAAGACGGAAACGAGAAACGGAATTGATTACACTACACAGCACTTAACAAGAAACCACAACGATAGAGATTTAGAAATTTATTCCCTTGCAATTGATAAATGGCTAAATGAAAGAAAGCGATTAAAATACAACGACATTCCAAAACGATTACAGACACATAAGAACACGATTGCATTTCTTGACCGTTACAAAGTTGTTGACCCAACTGGACATTCACACACAGTTGTTGCACACATAAGCAAAGACGGACATTATTACATATTTCCCGACCCAAAACAAGTTCGTTCAATTTCAGTTCGTGAAGCAGCAAGAATCCAATCCTTCCCTGACGATTATTTTTTTGAAGGTGGAAGAACCGCAGCATTCAAACAAATTGGAAATGCAGTTCCGCCATTGATGGCAGAAAAAATTGCAACATCAATAAAGGAACTTTTACTGAATGGATAAACCCACTTTTGAAGTGAACTACAATGAACAAAGAATTAATTCAAAAACTGCAATACTCTTATGCAGGGCAACACGATGAAGCCCATTCGCTTCCGTTGCCTCTGAAAGATTCGCTACAACTCATTTCGGATTTCTTCGCAAGCAATACAACAAACAAACTTTGTTTGGTTTTTCCTTCAAAGGAATTTGCTGCACAATGGCTTTCTATTCCAACAGTTTTATTCCTAATTGAAAATGACTTTGCACATTTCAAAGGAGAAATATTTGAATCTTATAGACAATATAAACCAAGGGAAAAACTAATTCTGAACAACATTGCAATCGTTGAGTGGTTAGGTATTAAATCAAACGGAGTTACTTTCAAAACAAAAGGGACTAAAGATTCTTCCGGTGCAGAAATTACAATCAGATTCTCTGATGTAATCATGTTACAGAAAGCACCACCGAGCAGAAAAGTTTTATCCTCTCTCAAAACTGTTAAGGAAGCATTGCCTTCAAGAAATGTAACACCGACAGAAAAACTTTTGAATATTGATACTTACGGTAACAAGGAATTTATCAAGAACAAAATTTGCCTTGTAAGCAAATTCAAATCTTATGATGATTCAATTGCAGAAATTGCAATGAACCTCGCTTCTTTACCGGAATATTTTCAGGAAGGAAAGATTGATGAAAATGGAGCAGCAGACATAAACAGTCCGCTACTCATTTCAAATAACCTTTCAACTCTTGCTTTGTATGTAACACTTTCAGCAACTTCTGTTTCTAAAATTATCATTGACGGTTTTGCAACTATTCAGGAAAGAGGAACGGACTTTTCAGACATTGATGTGAAAGGCATTCCAACAATTTTAATAACTGATTTATCAGAGATAGAAAGTTTTGAAACCATCGGCAACTTTGGTTTTGAGTTTTTCAATTTCACCAAAGAGAATTTGCAACTTGAAACAACAGCAAACCTTTCTCCCTTTCATTCATTTGACAAGAAGTTGAGAAAATATATTGCGTTCAATCTTGTAAAAGAGATTTGCCAAAACCCAGAACTTGAAATCACAACACAGAAAATTCATTCCATTGAGAAAGATGAATCCAACAATGATTTGAATTCTCTGAAAATTTCTCTTATTCAACTCACTAATCTTGTTTCAAGAATATCTCACATACCAACTGCTGATGAAATTTCTGTTTTCAATTCTAAAATCAACAGCATTGAAACTTTATTTCTAAGATGCAGAATGTGGTTAGGTGATTCACACAAGCCGATTGAAGAAAGTGTTTCACTTCTCAAATCTGTAATTGAAAAATTTGCTTCAAGTCCATCTGAAAAATGTGCAAAATTGAAAGTGCTGATGAATGCAACACAATATGATTACATCATTTGTCCAACAGAAGAAGAAGCGAAAGCATTGAATGCTTCACTTCCTAAATCTGCATACACACACAGACCGGAAGTAATTTCTGTTGCTGATGTGAATGACAGTTTGCTATCAAGCAAAGCGATAAAAGGAATTCTAACAGGTTGGGCAAAGTCAAACAACATCAACAGAATTCTTTCTTCATTTCTTTTTTCAGAACTCACCGTTTTGTTCTACCAGTTTGAAAACAAGTATTACAATTCATTGCAAAGGAGAAACCGACAATACAGTGAGAACATCAAAACAACGATAAACAGTAAAGGCATTCGTTCCGAAGGGGAATCAGAAAAGCCAAAAGGTTTTTCTGATTTGTATTTAGAAGATGAAGTTGTTGGAACAACTTCTGATAGTTCCTTTGACATTTTGGATTTTGAATTCAAACTTGACAACGCACAGTATTCAAAATACATAGCGAAGGGAAACATGATTGACAGTATCAAAGCAAAACGGATTGTCTTTGAAAACGACTTTTTTATTTACACAACTGAATCACATAAATTTTTGGTCATAAATGAATTGATTGAAAAACAAAGTGCGAAAGCAAATCTTCACAGAAGAAAAGTTGAAGGGTTGCAAACCGGAGACGTGATTGCTTTGATAAATACTGACAGAGATATTTTGGTTGAGTTGGTTGAGAAAAACACCAATACAAAAGAATTAGCTTCTGTAAAACAGTGGACAGAACTATGGAAAAATCTTTTGAAAGAACATTATGCCTCAATAGGAAATGATTTCAAAAAATTGGTTGAGGACTTGCGGAAGAATGATTGCAAGAAGCATGAAGTTACAATCAGAACCTGGTTACAAGACGAAAGCAGAATTGGTCCTGATGATAACGCTGACTTAATCAGCATTGCTCTACTGACAAACTCAAATCTTCTGAATGATAACATCAACACAGTAAGAGAGGCGATTAGAAAAATGACTGGTTGGAGAATGAAAGCGTCTGACTTTATCACTGATAAAATCAAAGCACAAATTCACGAGTTTGCAGACAGTTCAATAATCAACAAGAAAATTTTGGTTGAAGGATTAGGAAGTGTAATCGTTTTGAAAGTTATTGAGGTTTCAAATGTTTGGGAAAATATTGATGTAAAATATGTAAACCGTTTACTACAAAAAGAAATTATTTAATGGCGAAACTATTACCACCATACATAGACAAGAGTTGCAAAAGCACAGGCGAGAAAATGATTTTTGAAATTTTCAAAAACAGTTCTTTTACTAAGGATTGGATTATACTTCACTCATTAAATCTTTCGCAACACACTGTTCGCTTGTATGGTGAAATTGATTTTTTGATTTTGATTCCAAGCGGTGGAATTTTTGTGATGGAAGTAAAAGGTGGTGATGTAAAATGTATTGACGGTGTTTGGTATTTCACAGACAAATTCAAAAATACATACACAAGCAATGTGGGTCCGTTCAACCAAGCAAGAGATGCAATGTTTTCATTGCGTTCTGCAATTGAAAAAGAATTTGGTAGAGGGCACAAGTTCACAAAAATCTTATCCGGTTTTCTTTGTGCATTTCCACACATAAGTTTTGACAAGCACAGTGTTGAATATGAACCGTGGCAAATACTTGATAAAGATTCAATACAAAACGGAACAGAGATTTTCTTTAAGCATTTAGTTTCGCAGTTTACGCAAAAGCATAGAGGACAAAGATGGTTTTCAGAAAAAGATTCTTTGCCTGATGCAAACGATTTGAATTTGTTGTGTGATTTCCTAAGAGGAGATTTTGAAAGAGTGCGAACAGTGAAAGAACGATTGGCGGAGTTTGACAAGGAAGTAAAAAAATATACAGAAGAGCAATACAGAATTCTTGATTCCATTCAAGTCAATGACAGAAGTGTTACACAAGGAAGTGCCGGAACGGGAAAGACAATGATTGCTCTTGAATCAGCAGTGAGAGCAGCAGCAGAAGGCAAAACAGTTTTTCTCACTTGCTACAACCGTTTAATTGGTGAGTGGATGCAAAAGCAAGTTGAAGAATGGAAAGACAAAATCACAGTTTCAAGTTTACACAGTTTTTTGTTTGAGCAGTCAAAAGGATTTGACCACGATAGAACCCAAGACAGCAAGCAAGATTTTTACAGTAAGTATTTACCGACATTGCTTAAAGACATTTATAATAAAGGAATCAGCAAGAAGTTTGACAAGTTGATAGTTGATGAAGGACAGGACTTAATCAGAGAAGAATATTTAAGTTTGTTTGATTCAATGGTAACAGGTGGTTTGACAAATGGTAATTGGGAAATTTATGGTGACTTTGAAAGGCAAGCCATCTATGCACAGCTTTCAAAAAAGGAAATGATTGACTTGCTTAAAAGTTCAGGACAACATTCAAACTTTCTTTTGAAAATAAATTGCCGGAACACAAAACAAGTTGGAGAGGAAACTTCTTTAATTTCAGGATTTGAAAAGCCACCGTTTTTACTTGAGCATCTTGAAGGTATTCCGGTAGAATATCTTTTCTACAAAGACGAAGCAGAGCAAAAGAAATTATTAGCAGAGCAGTTGAAAAAACTTTCTGAAAACAAATTGCCATTGCATGAATTGATAATTGTATCACCAAGAAAATTTGAGAACTCCTGTTCAAATTCGTTTTCCGGTTTTACAATCCGAGAAATAAAAAATACAAGTGAGATTGCAGCAACACAAAATTTCTTTGGCTTTGCAACAGTGCAATCATACAAGGGAATGGAAAGCAATTATGTTATGATTACAGACATTGAAGATTTGACAAGCGAAGTTGCAAAGTCATTGTTGTATGTAGGAATGAGCAGAGCAAGATATGGTTTGATATTGCTTATTGCAGAATCAAATCGAAACGATTACAGAGAACTTTTAAAAAGAAAACTCAATTAAAATGAGAGACGATATTCTGAATTTTATAAAACGGGAATTAATTGGTCCCGACCCCGTGAAGCCACACATACAGGAGAACGGAGAAGAAATTTTAATCAATGAGCCACCACGGTTGAGATACGGTGCAGGAATTTTATTTCCAAGAGCAGCAACTTTTGATAAAGCCGATTCAACTTCTTCTGATGAAGATAAAGTTTTAGAAAAAATTGAAGAAGAAAAAAAGAATACTGATGACCCTGTAAAAACAGAAGACAGCAAAGCACCAGTTGACATGAGTGAGGACTTTGAAGAAGAAATAGGATTGGCAAATAGTTTTCTTCCATCAGCAATGGGATTCAGTTGCTTTTCACAAATTCCTAAAGACGGTTTCAAAGTGAAAGCAAATGTTGCAGTTTATGAAATCAAAGAATATTCCTTACCGAAAGAAGATGGAACAGTAGTTACACGAAAAGCATATTACCGAATTCCATTAGACCAGGAATTCACTTTGAACGCCAAGGAAATTCCTTTACAGTCAGGAAAATTCTTTGACAAAAATTTGATTGACAAAGACGGAAAAGAAATAAATCTAAAACTGAATATCCGAAACAGAACCCACGGAGAAAGTTTAGGTAAGAACATTCATCTGCTAACTTTTACTCTTATAAACTTAAACACAGGTGGAACAGAGAATATTAAAAACGAAGATTGTTTTTTTCAAGTTTCGTTCTCAGTAAGCGCTGATGAAAAATGTTTTTGTCCTTATAAAGCCGCTTCAGCAAAGACAGACAAGGAAGATGAAAAATCAAACCTCTTACTTTTTAGAAAGAAAAAGACTTTTGCAGTGGGACACGGTTGTTCCCCTTCATGGAATGATAGCGATGAAACTTTTACAAATTCAATTACAACAAATGCAATTCCCTCCTACGAAATAAAACCTATTGTTCCGAATGAATTAAAAAGTGTTGAACTGAAAATGTTTGACCTAAGCGATTTGTCAGGCAAAGACATTACTACAAATCTTGTCAAACTGAATTCAGAATATGAAACATGGATAAACGAACAAGAGAGAATTGCAAATGCAGAATTGAAAGACGAACTTTTAGAAACTGCATTGCGACACATTGAAAGGTGCCGTTTGTGTTTATCAAGAATGAAAGAAGGTGTTCAACTATTGAACACGAATGAAAAAGTTAATCGTGCTTTCAAGTTGATGAATCGTGCAATGTTGCTTCAACAACTTAATTACAGCATTGAAACTCGGAACTGGATTGTTGAAAGAGGAAACATAACAGGTTTGAAAGATGCAATCATTCCCAATATCAATGACAGTTCAACTTGGAAGCACGGACTTGGAGCATGGAGACCTTTTCAACTTGCGTTCATTCTAATGAATCTGAATTCAATGTTTGATGCACAGCATCAAGACAGAGAAATGGTGGACTTAATTTGGTTTCCGACAGGTGGTGGAAAAACAGAAGCGTATTTAGGATTATCAGCGTTTACTATATTTCTAAAAAGATTAAAAGACAAAAACGATTCAGGCACTACCGTATTGATGCGTTACACATTGCGACTGCTAACAGCACAGCAATTTCAAAGAGCGGCTTCATTGATTTGTGCTTGTGATAAAATCAGAAAGGAAAACGAAGAAGAATTAGGAACACCGAGAATTACAATTGGACTTTGGGTTGGTTCTGATTCAACTCCAAACAAAAGAGATGCAGCGAAGAAAGCATTTCAAATAATGGAGCAAGGCAGAGAAGAAGATAATCCGTTTATCGTTTTGAAATGTCCTTGGTGTGGTTCTCAAATGGGATACTTGAAAGAAGCAAGAACAAACAAAGTAAAGGGATACAAGAGAAGAAAAATTGGAACGAAAGAAACAATCGTTTACCAATGTGATAATCAGCAATGCGATTTTTCAAAAGCAGATTTCAATTTGCCTTTAGTTGTGATTGATGAAGATATTTATGATTATCCCCCTACTCTCTTAATCGGAACGGTTGACAAATTTGCAATGCTCACATGGAGACCAGGAGCAAAAACACTTTTTGGTTTTAGAGGAAATGAAAGACCGTTTTCACCACCTGAATTAATTATTCAGGATGAGTTGCATTTAATTTCGGGTCCGTTGGGTTCAATGGTTGGTTTGTATGAAACAATGATTGAAGAACTTTGCACAGCGAATAATATCAAACCAAAAATCATTGCATCGTCAGCAACTATCAGCAGAGCAAAAGAACAAATCAATTCTCTTTACGGCAGAGGAACAAACAATGTAAATATTTTCCCTGCACAATGTTTAAGTGCCGGTGATTCATTCTTTGCATACGAGGACAACACAAGCACAGGCAGAATATACACAGGCATATTTGCATCTGCATTACCTTCACATGCAACAGCACAGGTAAGAGTTTTATCAGCGTTGCTTCAATCAGTAAAATCAATTCCGGTTACAGATGAAAAAGAACGAGACCCATATTGGACTGCATTGACTTACTTCAATAGCATTCGTGAGTTAGGTCATGCAGCTACTCTTATTCGTGCTGACATTCGTGAATACATGAATTCAATTTGGATTCGTAAAGCAATCAAAGGCGATGAAAGAAGATTCATCAACAGAGATATTGAATTGACAAGTCGTATCAACAGCAACGACATTCCAGAATATCTTGAACAACTTTTGAAATCATGGACAGGAGATAAAACTGAATATCCGGTTGATGTTTGTCTTGCAACAAATATGATTTCTGTTGGTGTTGATATTCCAAGATTAGGTTTAATGACTGTTATCGGACAACCGAAAACAACATCAGAATATATTCAGGCAACAAGCCGTGTAGGTCGTTCAAAGAAAGGTCCAGGAATTGTTTTCACAATTTACAATTGTTCAAAGCCAAGAGACCGTTCACACTTTGAACACTTTCAGGAATATCATTCTAAAATTTACAGCAAGGTTGAACCAACAAGTGTTACACCTTTTTCAGCACCGGCAAGAGAAAGAGCATTACATGCAATCTTAATCGGACTGATTAGGTTTTATTCAACAGACCAAAGCACAGAGAAGCCAAGACCATTTCCGAACAAAGATGTGATTGAAAGAGTAACTCAAATTATTTATGACAGAGTGAATTTGATTGATGAAGAAGAATATGAAAAGACAGTGGAATTGATTGAGGAAAAATTGGACTACTGGAAAAATCAACCTCCATTTACTTATGGACAGCCATTTGGTCTTCCAATCGATACTCCACTGATGTATCCTGCTGGTAGCAATCCACCTGAAGAAATGAAACAAAGAGCATGGTCAACACCAACATCAATGAGAAGTGTTGATTCAACTTGTGAAGCGTATGTTATTCCAGCAGAATATATAAACATTGACAACTAAAATATGCCAGCGAAAAAACCAATAAGACGGTCTCAATTAATTTCTCCTTGGGGGGTTGGACAAATGATAAATTTTCCAAAGGATGAATCATTGATGGTTTTAGGACTTGACATGTGGGAAGAAAAATTCAGAACTATTTCTGAACTGGATGAATTCAAAGTAACCGAAGAACGATTAGCAAAAAGATTAGGAGTAAGAGACTTCCGTTTGCCACCTGATTTCAGAGATCCTGGGCAAGGTGTTACAAATCCATCACTGAAAATTCCTTTTATAAGATTTCCACGGTGGCACTATTGCACACGATGCGGACACATGGAAAAAGTTTCAATTTACGATTCCCACAAACCGACTTGTACAGGAGTTACATTTGGCTCAGGTAGGTCATGTTCTGAAATACCTGAAAGGAAAAGACAGAGATTAATTCCAGTTCGTTTCATTGCTATTTGCCCACACGGACACATAGAAGATTTCCCTTTCATGGAGTGGGTTCACCGTGGAACACAACCGGAAGGACAACACAATTTAAGATTGAGGGCAGGTAGAAGTTCAGGTGCATTGTCAGGTATTGAAATTACTTGCAGTTGTGGAGCACACAAAACAATGGCAGGAGCATTCAACGAACAATCACTTACAAAGATTAGTGTTACTTGTTCCGGTGGCAGACCGTGGTTAGGTCAAGAAGCGGAAAGAAGTAACACAACGCATTGCGGACAACATTTAATCGTAGTTCAAAAGGGTGCATCAAATGTTTACTTCTCACAAGTTCGCAGTTCAATTTATTTGCCTCAATGGGAAAAATCAGTTGATAGAAGATTGGTTGAAGTGTTGGAAAAGAATTGGGGTTTTCTCACAACAGGAATGGAGAACGGAAATTTTCAGCGAATGAGGTTTGAATTGGTTGCTGAAAGAAATTTTGCAGAGGACAAAAAAGAACTCTACACAGAAAAATTATTAGAAGCAGCAACGAAAAGAATTTCAGGTGCTGACAGTTCAAACACTGATGATTCAGAGGAGAAATATAGAAAGATGGAGTATGATGCAATACTTGCAGAAGCCGGAGGAGAAAATCAAGATTTCTTTGTTTCAAAAAATCAAGCAAACACTTATGATGATTCAG
>Ga0163154_10009007_pt1 | contig 11475 bp, 10 predicted proteins | sample OliLakLV19MP9P1_FD_148649 | JGI IMG/M metagenome (GOLD analysis project Ga0163154, IMG submission 148649) | Freshwater microbial mat bacterial communities from Lake Vanda, McMurdo Dry Valleys, Antarctica - Oligotrophic Lake LV.19.MP9.P1 | ecosystem: Environmental > Aquatic > Freshwater > Lake >...
ACACCGAGGTCTTTTGTTCCCCGCACGATCGCCTCTGCGAGGGGATGTTCGCTCGCTGCTTCGACGGCGGCGACATGTGCGAGCAAGCTCGCTTCGGTCCAGTCGCTCACCGGCTTAACCGTGACGAGTTTCGGCTTGCCTTCTGTCAGCGTGCCCGTCTTGTCGACGATGACCGTATCGACCTTCTCCAGCATCTCGAGTGCGGCGGCATTCTTGATGAGCACGCCGTTCTGTGCGCCCTTCCCGGTCCCCACCATGATCGACATCGGTGTCGCCAGTCCGAGGGCGCAAGGACACGCAATGATCAGCACCGCAACTGCGTTGACGAAAGCAAAGGCCAGGGCGGGATCAGGTCCCCAGACCGCCCAGACCACAAAAGTGACAAGTGCGACCGCAATCACTGCGGGCACGAACCAGCCGGACACGGTGTCGGCAAGCCTCTGAATGGGCGCGCGCGAGCGCTGCGCCTCTGCTACCATCCGGACAATCTGCGCCAGAACCGTATCATCGCCGACGCGGGTCGCCGCCATGACCAGGCTACCTGTCCCGTTGACCGTCCCACCGGTTACCTTTTCCCCGACTGTCTTCTCGACCGGGATCGGTTCACCGGAGATCATGGATTCGTCAACGCTGGAACGGCCTTCGGCAACTTCGCCGTCAACAGGGATTTTCTCACCTGGACGTATCCGAAGCCGGTCTCCGGCGGCAACGGCGTCGAGGCTGATATCCTCTTCGGTCCCATCCGCCCGGATGATCCGCGCGATCGGGGGTGCAAGTTTCAGCAAGGCCCGGATTGCGCCGGACGTGGCGCTGCGGGCACGCAGTTCGAGCACCTGCCCAAGCAGGACCAGTGTGGTGATGACGGCGGCGGCTTCGTAATAAACGCCGACGCGTCCAGAAGTATCCCGGAAGGTATCCGGGAAGAGCCCTGGCATCAGCGTCGCGAGAAGGCTGAACCCGAACGCCGCGCCGACACCCATGGAGATCAGTGTAAACATGTTCGGGCTACGCTGTAGGACAGACCGCCATCCCCGCGCAAAGAAAGGCGCCGCGCCCCAGAGCACGACCGGCGTCGCCAGCACCAGCTGCAACCATGTAGCCCAGGACGCATGAACCAGCCCGTCAAACGGCCGTCCCGGGATCATGTCGCCCATGGCGAAGATCAGGAGCGGCAATGACAGCGCCGCACTGATCCAGAACCGGCGGTTCATGTCATCGAGTTCGCTCGTGTCTTCTTCCAGTGAGACGGTTTCTGGCTCCAGCGCCATTCCGCAGATCGGGCATCCGGTATTGGATGTACTGCGAACCTGCGGGTGCATGGGGCAAGTCCAGACCGTTCCTGAATAGTCGGCAGGCACATGATCGAAGGACTTGTCGTTACCGTCCAAGATATCATGATAGCGGGCCTGCCCGGTCGCCGCGGCGCTCGCCGCCTCGCCATGGCAACCGGCATGATCGGTTGTCGCGGCAGGTTTGGAAGGATGAGGATGATCTGCCATGGCCTGGACTTTCTGTCGATTGAAATGAAGGTTCAGCGAACGCTTGCACGCGAAAGCGGCGTGTCAGGAGAGTTTGGAGACCGGCTCAACCGGGCGATTAAAAAACCGGTAGAGCGGCACGAAGATGAGCGCGATAAACCACCCGTAAGCGTAGGCCTCGACGAGGCCGATCAAGAAACCGGGCCATGTCAGGAACGTGAAGCCAGGCAGAAGCGGCTCCCAGGCCTGATGCATGTGCATCGACGTGGGGGCAATCAGACCCCAGCCAATACAGATCAGGAAGGAGATGGCGAAAAACAAGGACAAAGCCTGTCCTGTAGGAACTATCTTCATGGTGAACCCCTTCTTCAGCTGCGGCCGTGAGTGGCCTTCATCGGGCCGGCTCCGAAGCGTTCGGGGTCACCCTCTGTTTGATACCCCTTCAGGGTATACTCAAGCGGAAATCGTCTCGCCTCCTAATCAGGTATCTCGGAGAAGTCCGGCACCCGTCGCGCGCCCGCGTCCTGAGCCGTCTTCACCGCCCCGTTCTCGCGAATATCTTCAACGAGCCACTGCATTTCCCTGATCTCCCGGCGCTGCGCTTCGATGATAGTATCGGCAAGTTTTCGAACGCGGACATCCTTGATGTTAGCGCGTTCGCTGGTCAGGATCGCAATCGAATGGTGCGGGATCATTGCGCTCATCCAGGAACGGTCTTCGATCGTTGCCTGACTGCGGACGAGCCAAAGTGCGAGCACAAATACAAACGCGCTGCCAGCGAAAACGGCCCTGTTTATTCTGGAGTTCCTGTACATGCCAAGCATGAAACCCAGCATGATCACCGCCATCGCCGCACCCATGATGAAGGTCATGTAAAGGCGCGTTTCGCTCCACCAGACATGGCTGAACTCGTACGTATTCAGATACATCAGAGCGAACATCGCGGTCATGCATACCGCGATCATGGCCCCAAACTTCCAGTACTTCTGCGTCTCCGGCATTTCGCTTCAATTCACTGCTCGAGCTCATACCATGAGGGGGTATATCCCGATCTTAAATGAACGCTTCAGGAGGCAGGATGGTTCCAAAACCTTTAGGAGCCGTCGAATGTCAGCAATCGAAATCTGTGCTTGCGCCGACCGGAATAGAACGGCGATCAAGCGTCGACTGCGGGGAAAGCGCTCCTTCAGAGCGCCCCCGTCGGCGTGATTCGTATCCGACATCATTTTCATGCACGCCTCATGCCTAGCCTGAAGGTCCGGCGAAATCTTGCTGTGATCATCGGCTCTCCCGTTTCCAGAAAATGCGGAACTTGGAGCAGCCCTGGGCGCGGCGTTGAGCGCAATTGCTCCTCGCCGGCCCTGCCTGATCAAGCATGCTGGACCGGGCTCAACAGATCGTCAGGACTGCATACGCCTGGCACCCGTAAATCTGTGAAATTCTGCACTGACGACGCGTTAAATTGAAATCGTGACGACTTCGTTTGACAGACACACATAGTCAGGAACAGGCAGGTCGCGCGGCGCCTCGCCTTTTCGAATTCTTCCGCAAATGTCGTTTTTGGAACCATGACAGGGGCAGTACAAGCCGCTATATCCGGCTGCATTTGCCTGGTTCGGACCGAGGGGCACGCAACCAAGGTGGGTGCAGAGTCCAGATGTAGTCCGAATCGATCATCAACCCGTGCCATCCCGCGCGTATTCGTCGGCAGCAGGGGTTCGATCCGCGCCCACTGCTTATCAGAAAACCAAAAAGAAATCAGACATTGCCGCTTGCCTCCTGAAACAGAGGCAGTGAATCATGATCCGCGCTGGACGGGATCCCCCACGATTCAATCAGGCAGGAAAATGCTCTAGTATTGCCGCTGACGCCGATGGCTGCATGAAGAGCCATTCCGACACTCACCAGGACGCCCGTGTTCAACCCGAACGCAAAAAGGAAGCGCCCGGCCGAGAGGGCGTCCGGTGACACTGTCTATTCTGCAATCGTGAAATGCACCATGCCGATCATGGCGTGACCGTCTTTCGACATCGTCGTCCAGTCGATCATGTAGGACCCGGCGCCGAGCAAGGGCAGCGGCACTTCGAACGAGGACGCCAGTGACCGCGTGGGTTTATAGCCGAGTGCGATCTCCTTGCCGTCCGCGCCGGTCAGTCTGACTTTGGCAAGACCAACTTTGTCCCCGGACGTGACCGTGAAGGACTTGGGCGCCTCGGCCAGTTTGGCATTGTCGGCGATACTGGCGGCCGCGTCGCTGTGGGCAAAGGCGGCGGGCGCGGCGAAAAGCAGAGCAGCGGCGAGGGCGGCGAAAAGAGCGGCAGGTCGATTGGCCATGATAGCCTCCTGGTTGGGTAAACGAGATACGCGCGGCGAATGCAGTTCCCTTGTTTTTTGCCAGGAACGGCTTTTCCGGAAACACGGTTCAAAAGATCAGGCGGCATAGATCACTCTGGCCAGCTTGAAATCAGCAGAACACCCGCGACCGTTCTGAAGGTGGTGTGTCACATCGATGTCCGCACAGGGGTGCGTGTCTCGCCGGGTGCCTGCACCAGCATCATGCAGCCAACGCGTGCGTAGCGCGCAGGAGGTCGCTGCGCGCATCGCTCTTCGAGACGTCTGAAGCGAAATGCTGCCACGACGAGTTTCCCCACTCCGCAACGGGTGGACAACTGGTCGGAATCTTCGAGACTGGTTTGTAAACAGCCTTCTGCCGGAGATCATTGCATCCGATCGGTGGTCCTGGAACAGCTGATGCAATTATCACACTTGCTTTTCATCACGCGGAAACGCGGTCCTTGCTGAAACCGGTCAGGAAACCTCAGTTAAATTGGCAGATCGGCGCAAAACCACCACCGGCCGTGCGGAAATTCGTCGTCTGCCCCTGATAAACCCGCGCGGCAGTTAGAAGCGCCTGCCCCCGCCGTCGGTATAAATACGGACGTCATATTTGAGGGACAAGCGCTCATCTCCGACCGTCACTGCACGGACGGTCGGCAGCACGCAGGTTTGTGCAATATAATCTCCTGTCAGTACCTCCGGCCAGACACGCCGCGTCAGCTTCTCGCAGCGATAGGCCGCACGGCTGCCAAATCCTGCCGCTGGCTTAAAGAAGTACTGTTTGCGTTCCTGCCACAGTGCCTCGGCCGTTTCCGAGGTCACTGCGGGCGATCGCAGATGATCGCAAGTGAGTTGAGAAACTTGTGCGGCGTTTAGTCACTGCTTGCAGGCTTGAATGCAAGCAAGATGCGCTACTTCGGACAAGACTACACAACCAAAGTGAGCAGATATGGAAAATCTATCAGTAGGTCAGTACGACCTCGTTTATAATGCCTTTTCGTTTGGCTTCGCGACGTTAGCCGCAGCAACAATTTTCTTCTGGCTAGGCCGAAGCCAGGTTACATTAAAATATAAGACGGCCCTGACAATTACCGGTCTCGTTACTTTTATTGCTGCTTACCACTACTTTCGGATATTCGAGAGCTGGGGCGATGCATACGTCTACGTAGACGGAACAATTCAGGCGACCGGTACGCCGTTCAACGACGCCTATCGTTATGTCGACTGGTTGCTGACCGTGCCGCTGTTGTTGATTGAACTGATCCTTGTGATGGGGCTGAGCAGGGCTGAGACCTTTTCGCGCGCCACACGCCTCGGCTTTCTGGCCGCGCTGATGGTGGCCTTGGGTTATCCGGGCGAGATTTCAGAAAGTAACAACGTGCGCCTGATCTGGGGTGCCTTGTCGATGATCCCTTTCCTGTGGATTGTGTACGAGTTGTTCGTTGGCCTGTCAAAGTCGATCGCAAGCCAGCCAGAAGACTCGCGTGGACTGATTATCTGGGCGCGGAACGTGACAGTTCTGAGCTGGGCGTTTTATCCGGTCGTCTACTTTGCCGGTGCTCTCGGCCTCGGTGGTGCGTCCTCAGACGTTATCATTCAGGTTGGTTACACCATTGCAGACATTATTGCCAAAGCAGGCTTCGGCGTTCTGATCTACATGATCGCTGTCAGAAAAAGCCGCTACGAGGAAGAGCAAGAAGCTCTTCTGCCCAAGTGAACTGAAACACTCGGCCGCTCTCATATTGAGAGCGGCCGATTTTTATCATGTTTAAGCTTGATCGAAACAAGCTCGGTATCACTCGGCAACAGCAAGACTTGGGACTTTTTACGCCGAAGACTGCTCGCCGTACCTGTTCTCTCATCCGATTTATCCTGACACCCCGTGAGGTCTTGCCTTCACCTGGCCCGGTCGCTGAAATGAGCACGATCTGATGACGAAACTATTGATTACGCTGCCGGCCCTCTTGATTTGCGGTTTTTATCCTGCCGCTGCCCAGCAGGATGAGGGTGACGAAAAGAGACTTGAAACGATAACCATATCTGCGGACCGTTTCGCCAGTGCTGAGAGTTTGCGCGCCGTCAGCGCCGAAACCATCGGGGCTGAGGATATAGCCCGAACTTCAATCACGCGGGCCGATGACCTCTCCAGCCTGTCTGCATCGCTGACGCAGCGCTCTATTTTCGGAAGTTCCGCGCCTCAGTTTTTTATCCGCGGCGTTGGTTCCAACGATATCAACCCAACCGCCAATCCCGGAATCGCAATCTACGAGGATGACGTTTTCATTGCGTCCCCGCTTGGCCAGAATCTCGCGTTTTTCGACATTGCCGGAGCGTCGATTTACAAGGGGCCCCAGGGTACTTTGTTCGGGCGAAATGCAACGGGGGGAGCAATCGTGGTCCAGACCCGCTCTCCTGGCGAGACGCCTGGCGGCGACATCAGGGCAAGCGCGGGAGACAACAGTTTCAGGGGCGTCGAAGCCGCATATGATACAGGCCGGTTTGGACCCGTGGCCCTGCGTATTTCAGGAATGGCGCGAAATTCTGATGGCTTTACGACCAATGCGGTGACCGGTAACCGGGTAAACGGTCTCGATGAATGGGGCTTTCGGGTTCGCGGCGATCTTGATCTCAACGGACCCTGGGGCGCTGCTGCGATGCTCGAATTGGGGGCGGACCGGTCAGAAATGACGGCTCATCAGGGCCTCGGCCTTTTTGCTCCTGAGAGCCTTGGTCCGGGGAGTGTGCCTGGAATTTGCAATCCGGACCGCATTGCCGCTGGGAGCTGTGTCAATTTGCTCGGGTATAACTACTCGTCTGACCCCTACACCGTTGCCAACGACCGGCCCACTGAGGAAACCCTTGACGTTACACACGGGTCAATCGTTGTCACCCGCGATGGACCGGTCAGATTCAAATCTGTAACTGCGATACGCGTCGCCAACCGGAATATTCTTGAGGACGCGGATGCAAGCCCGCTATCGATTGCGAATCTTGATTTTTTAAACGAGAGCGAGGCGATCTCGCAGGAGTTCAATCTCAAAGCCCAGGCCGGGCCGCTATCATGGACATCCGGCCTTTTTTTCCTCGACGATCAGCTGACGACGGCCAATCGCTATGACAATCTGGGTCAGCTACGCCAGAACGGTGTGACCTTCTCGCCAGTGAATTTCTTCCTCGGGCCATTCCGCCTGCAACAGGACTATGCGCAGACGGTTAGTTCTGCAGCCATTTATGGCGAGGTTGATTGGCTTGCGACCAGCGCGCTGACGCTGACGGCGGGCCTGCGATACACGCGCGAGGAAACTGACTTTGAAACCAGCACTGTCTTCCGGGAAGCTTTGCCAGACACGACACTGTCTCCGCGCCGCGCCGGGAGCGTAGACGACGAGGCGTTGTCTTGGCGGCTTGCAGGCTCATGGGCGTTCGCCGAAGACCGGTACGTCTTCGTCTCAGCCAGTCGGGGATTTCGGTCCAGCAGCTTCAATGGCGGCGCGCTCTTTCCCGCTGATACGATCGGGCCGGTCGAACCAGAAGAGATTACGGCAGTTGAGGCAGGTGTTTCCTGGCAATGGGCAAGCGGGCTCTCCAGTCAGGTATCCGTGTTTCAATATGCCTATGATGGGTTACAGGATTTTACCTTCAGGCCAAATCCGCCGCCAACACGCCAAGTACTCGATAGCGCTGATGCTGGGATCACTGGAATGGAGGCAAATTTTGCCTGGAAAGGCACCTTCGGACTATCTGCAGATATCAGCCTCGCCTTGCTAGATGCAACGTATACGGACTTTATTGATGCCAACGGGATCGATCGCAACGGAGCGCGCCTGACGGCCACGCCTGAAACAGCTCTGAGGGTTTCAGCTCAATATGAGCGGGCCATTGGCTCAGATTTCGGTCTCACACTGGCGGTAGATCTGGACCATCGATCAGAAATCTACTTCGATAGCTCGAACAGTGCTCTCTTGTCTTCTCCACAGGTCACCCTGTTGCGTACGCGGGTCTTGTTAGTCGATCGCAAGAGAGGCTTGGAGCTGGCGCTTGAAGCATCGAACATCACCAATGAGGCGGTACTCGTCGACGCTCTGAACATCTCTGAATACGGTTTGATACAGCAGACCTATGGCGCGCCGAGGCAAGTTTTTCTGTCAGTTAGCAAGTCGTACTAGGATCAGGGAAACCGCGAAGCGACAAGCCACACCGTTTCGATATGCTCCGGCGACTGACAATGGTATCTGCCGGAAGACGAGAGGTCGCGGCTCCGTTGTGGGTGACGGGCGATAGGCTGCTCGCCCTGGCCGCGACAGGCTTCGTCATACACGGCGCCGCATTATTTGTTTTTGCAAAGTGGTGATCGAGTAGCTCCCGGCATGGAAACCGCGCTCCGGCAAGTCGCGGGCAATCCCAATGGCGAGGTCGCCATATTCGAGGCGGCGCCGATCCGACGCTCTCTCTGCTTGTTGCGGATCTCGTCGCCCGGGCCGTGCGCTCAAGCGCGTGCCAGGCAGGCCGTGGCTCTGCAAGATGGCGAGCCCTGCGGCCCTGACTTGCAGGAGATCAAAACACCTCTCCGCCCAAGTGCCCGGCTTTGCATTCGCCGGTCACCTCCGCGCCCCGGCGCCGACTGAAGCGCGCCCAGCGTGTTTCCTCGAGGCAACTACTGCGCCGCGCGGCAGCGAAGGCTCGGTGCACCAAATAATTGCGCGACACGCCGAATAATAAACCTCAGTCAAAGCCGCTTTGCCATTGCTTGCGCGCGAGCGAGGCATATATCCTACGTGAGATCGCAAACACTGAATCAGCGTCTGATTAAACAGCTGCTTCAACTTCATTTCCGAAGTATCTGTCACTTGTTCGGCGGTCTCTGATCTTTATCAAGAATGCTTAAAAACTCCAAAAGGAAGAGAGATTCATGTCTGAACACGACATTGTGGACACCGCCATTGCTGCGGGCTCGTTCAAAACCCTTATCGCCGCCGCTCAAGCTGCAGGGCTCGTCGACGCCCTTAAGGGTGAAGGCCCGCTCACCGTTTTTGCGCCCAGCGATGACGCCTTCGCGAAGCTTCCCGCCGGCACAGTCGATACCCTCGTCAAGCCTGAAAACAAGGACAAGCTCGCCAAGATCCTGACCTTCCATGTCGTTTCTGGGGCAGCCATGGCGGCCGATCTCACCGATGGCGGCCATCTGGCCACGCTGAATGGTGAAGCCCTGAGCGTCGATCTGAAAAACGGCGCCAAAATCAATGGTGCAACCGTAACCAAGGCCGACATCAAGTGCACCAATGGCGTCATTCACATCATCGACACGGTCCTGATGCCGGCCGGCTGATCGCGCCGCGCTCAGGCCTCTTGGAGCTGGCGGGGTTCGCCCTCGCCAGCTCTTTCTTTTCCGGCCTACAATGAAGAGATCCAAGCTGCCCGCGTGTTCTGAACCTCGCGGTCGCAGCCCGGTACATCGCGGCATGTTCACCGGGGTACTCTCAGGCAGCCCAATAGACGAAACCTGACGCAGAAGACAGAAGACCGTGATTTGAAATGGCGCGGCCGTCGGCCGGCGGATACGATTTCGGGATTTTCTTTGACTGATTTTATGCCGCCGCCCTTCGGGCTTCTTGGGCCAAGGCCAAGGATTTCCAAGACGTGCGTTCAAGATCAGTCTTGCCAGTTAGCAGATCAGCGCGGTGATGAACGTACTCCAAACGTCGCGGCACCGACAAAAGACCCGGGTCACGGGTCGCGGCCAATCCTGTTAGGCAAGAGCGCTGACTTGCGCCAGCTGTAGCACGATCACAACCAGCACGACCCTGTCGGTGGTTGCGCAGGATTCAGCATTCTCCGGGCTGGTCACGCCTTGCTGAAAAGCGTACCAGATCGTCCGGGTATATGGCGCCGGCGCCGAACCCGAAGGACGGCGGGCCGTCATGGAGCTGCCTCTGCGTGAAATCTGCCGCTCTGGGGCTCATGAGCGCACGCCAAACGTCCCTTTCACCTTGCATAGAGCCAGCATTGGCTTTGCCTACGCGCCGGACAAGACTTTGCGCCGCCTCGTCTGTTGGGCACGCGGTAACAGAACCGCCCCCGCCTCCTGTCACACACGCCGCTGACGGCGGCATAAACCTTATGGTCAGGGCCAACCGGCGCAATATAACAGGGGTCAGGCAAGGTCAATAACGGGTCAAACGCTCGATAGTCATTTGGGGTCTGAGAAAGTATTGGCCTCCGCCTCAAGTGTCCCGATCTTGTTGAAAAAGTCGGCCGGCATACATTCGATGCGAATTCGCAACGATCAAGGCCAGCAAAAACAGAGTGAGTTTTTATTTCGTGTACGGATCTATTGGAGGTTTCCAGGTATCTGCGGAAATTTTTAGCATAATCTCCCGAAATAGGGCGAAGCGTCGATCGTCAACCTTTGTTCCAAGACTTTCAATTCCATCAGAATGTTTGCGGGACCGATAGGGTAGCAGACCACTAATGTGAAAGTGCATTCAGGGTTCGAACCCTTCACTCTCCCATCCGGGAATTGCGAAGTTGGGTTTGCATCAGCCTGACATCATCGGCGCCGGGCTCAGCGTCTGCGCCACCGCTTCCGTCAGGTGCACCCGCTCGTAGGGTTTCTGAACAACGATGACCGACGCGTGCGTATCGCCCAGCGGCACCTGGTCGCCGTAGCCCGATGCAAATATGTAGGGTACTCCCTCACGCCGAAGCCGGTCCGCGAGATCAAAACTGGTGCGCGTGCCGACGTTGATATCAAGCATGGCAAAGTCGAAGCGCTGGGTGCCGGCCACAGCCTCCGCAGCCGGAATCGTGGCAGCGGTGAAAATCGCCGAAGCGCCAAGGTCACGAAGCAGATCTTCCGCCTCGATGGCGATGATCATATTGTCCTCGACGAGCAAGACCGCCATGCCTGCCAGCGGACGAACATGCGGATCGGCCAAACCCGCGGGACGGGTTGGATGGGAGCGATCGGCGACGGCTGGAACAGCCGGCGCGGTTTCGGCCGCGAACACATGCTTCTGAGGTATGAAGAAGTCGGCCTCCAGCCCGGCAAGCGCAAACCGGATTTCAGCGGTCCCTTCGAGGTCGAAAGGAACCGTGCGTTCGACGATTACTGAGCCGAAGCCGCGACGCTTGGGTGCCTGCACTGCCGGGCCGCCGCGCTCACGCCAGCGTATGTGGACCCCCTCACCTGGAACCGGCTCGAATGTGACATCGATGTTGCCGCCGCTGGACAGCGCACCATGCTTTACCGAATTGGTCATCATTTCATGGACGACGAGCGCGAGCGTGGAGATCGCTTGTGGATGTAACAGCACGGGTGGCCCTTCGATCGCGACGTGCGCGGCGGACTTGGCGTGCGCTGCGATCTCGTTGTCGAACAGCAAATGAATTTCGCTTGGACCCCAGCTTTGCCGCGTCACCTGGTCGTGCGCCCGCGCCAGCGCGTGCACCCTGCCGTTCAACGATGCAATGTAGCTTGAAACGTCGATTGCTTGGCTTCCGGTCTGGGTCACCAGGCCGTGGATCAGAGCGAGAATGTTGCGAACCCGGTGATTGAGTTCGGCGATCAGCAATTCCTGCCGCTCGGTGGCACGCCGGCGATCGTCGCTGTTGACTTCCGTCAGTCGCAGGATGACTTCGATCATTGCCTGACGGACAGCCT
>Ga0163154_10009009_pt1 | contig 11474 bp, 9 predicted proteins | sample OliLakLV19MP9P1_FD_148649 | JGI IMG/M metagenome (GOLD analysis project Ga0163154, IMG submission 148649) | Freshwater microbial mat bacterial communities from Lake Vanda, McMurdo Dry Valleys, Antarctica - Oligotrophic Lake LV.19.MP9.P1 | ecosystem: Environmental > Aquatic > Freshwater > Lake >...
TCTCTATCTACCGGAACCGAAACTCCTCGCCTCTTCCGCCGAAATTTTGGGCGTTGACGTGGAACTCCTGCCGCCCGTGTTGGAGCAGATGATCGCCGCCGAATCGGTCATCAGCGAAGACGACCCGACCATCGAAATGGCAGATCGAGCAATGCGCCTGCTCTATCATCCCGCACTCTACTATACCGAGGTAGGACTTGCCGCCCAAATCCGCCGCCGCCTCGCAATGGAATTAACTTCGCCGCTCAGTCGGGAACGCATCACGGTTTGGCTTGATAAGCAGCAGGAAAAAAGCGGCATGATCCTCGCGGAAGAGCAGCGGGAGGCAGTCGCGCTTGCCCTCGAAAACCGCGTGTTTGTGCTGACAGGCGGTCCGGGATGCGGCAAGACGACAATCACTAATCTGATTGCCAAAGCGTTCGATGCCCGCAAATTACGAATTGTTCTCGTTTCGCCTACAGGACGCGCCGCCAAACGTCTCGCCGAAGTGACAGGGCGGGAAGCCCAAACGATCCACCGCCTTCTCAAGTTCGATCCGGCGACCCGCAGTTTCCAATTCAACGACACAAACCCCTACCCCTGTGATGTGCTGATCGCCGATGAGGTTTCGATGCTCGATGCGGTCTTGGCGAACAATCTGCTCAAGGCGATTCCCGAACACGCGCAGATCGTCTTCGTCGGTGACAGCGATCAACTCCCTTCCGTCGGGGCGGGCAATGTGCTGGGTGATTTGCTGGCTTCGGGCGTTGTGCCGTCCATTAAATTGGTGCAGGTGTTCCGGCAAGCACAGGAGAGCCTCATTGTCACTAACGCGCACCGGATACGCGAAGGCAAAAGCCCCGTTCTCGTTCCGCCGAAAGAGCGCGGCGACAAGAACTGCCTGTTTGTCAATGTCGAAGAGGGCTTGAGCGAAGAAGACAACGCGGCGGTCAACGGCGCGGAGCAGGTCGTCAAGCTGGTTCGCAAGTCACTGCCGATGCTCGGTTATCGCGGCGACGATATTCAGGTTCTCTCACCAATGCACAAAGGCACGCTTGGCGTCGGCTATCTCAACGAACTTTTACAGGAAGCCCTCAATCCCGCCGATCCGACGGGGCACAGACCGGAACTGCTGCGTGGTTCGCGGCGGTTCCGCATCGGAGATCGCGTTATTCAATTGGTCAACGATTATGACAAAAATGTTTATAACGGCGATGTCGGCGTCATTGCGGACATCAAGCCAGACGATCAACTGATCTTTGTACGCTTCGGCGAAATCACGGTCGAATACGATTTTGCCGATTATGATCAATTGCAACTGGCGTATACACTCAGCGTACACAAATCGCAAGGCAGTGAGTATCGCGCCGTGGTTTTGATCTGTCATTCCAGTCAGTATATGATGCTTCAGCGGAATTTGCTCTATACCGGAATGACCCGCGCCCGTGACTTATGTATTATAGTCGGGGACAAGCGGGCAATTGGTCGCGCCGTCAATAACAACAAAACCACACGCCGTTTTACGCGCCTTGCGGAACGCCTCCGCGAGACGGAATAGGTCATTGGGTTCGGGTACAAGAACGTACCCGCCTGAAAAACAGGCGTCCTGCGGACGCAAATCCCAAATTGAGAGTGATCACGTTGCAGGGGAGGGTTTCGTCCGTAGGACGACTGTACTTGAGTCGGGTGCGTGATCTCTACCCGAACCCAATGACCCAAACTGAAAAAGAGGAGAGATGCCCGAACAGTTCGGACTTCTCTCCTCTTGGGTTGGTTGTGTTTTTTTCTCGATCCGTTACGCCTTACGCCGCCAGATCGACTCTGCGAGCGACGATGCTGTTCGGTTGGACGCGATCTGCTACCGCTCGCTGCTCGACCCGATTCTCTACCGCTTTGTTGGGTTCGACTCGGTTTGCGACGAGCGCGTTGGGCTGCACACGGTCCATAACAGGACGCGACGTAACGCGAGAGTGCGTGCCGATACCGTTGATCGTCATTTTGGTATCCCCCTTTCCCTTCGAAAGGCGACACGCAGCAGAGTTATCGGCAAGCCAATCATTGGGCAGTACGCGCAAAAATTCGAGTTCTGAAAAGATTTCAAGAAATTTTCGGAAAATGCTGCATTTCGGGAACGAATTGGGAGGTAATTTGCGATATAGAACCATATAGTACTATAATAACAGGAATTTTCCCCATCAGGAACTTTTCCGGTTTCGCAGGACTTTAAGGAAGTGTAAAGATGGCGCGTGCGTGTGTCAGCAAAGACAAAATCCTTGCGACGGCGAAAGAGTTGTTCTATCGTGTGGGTTACGAAACCACCAGCGTAGACGATATTCTCAAACAGTGCAAAGTTGCTAAGAGCAATTTCTACTATCACTTTCCCACCAAGGAAGACCTCGCCCTTTCCGTTTTGGAGTTGCGGGTTCAAGAGTATGAGGCTGTTGTTCTCCAATCGTTGAAAAACGAGGCACTCGCACCGACGGAACGCTTGGAGCAGTTTTTTGCGCGATTTTGCAAAACGCACATCGAGGAAGAGGGAAGCGCGGGCTGTCCGTTTGGAAACTTCGCGGCAGCCCTTCCGACCTTAAAAACCGATGAGAGTTGCGAGCGTTTTCGGCGGCAGTTGAGCAAGTTGTTTTCCGAGATGGAAGCCGCTATTCGACACTGTATCGCGGCAGGAGTACGGACGGGAGAGTTCCAGCCCAATATCCTGCCAGCGGAATGTGCGCTACTCATGGTAGCGGTTTTGCAGGGGCTTTTAATGCTCACAAAAACCCATCAAGAGCCGCGTATTCTGAAAGACAGTTTGATTGCGGTGCAAAAACTCTTGCAACCACACGTAAATTTGTGAAACGAATCGGGGCTTTGCACCGTCAAACACATAGAAGACGATGATTAGTGTTTCTCGGAATTAGGACTGACTATTCCGATTTAATTGAAGCGAGTTGGCAGAAAAGAGCAGGTAAAGCCAACCGACTTGTTTAGGCGAGAGAAGAGGGTTCAGACTATGACACGGACATTAGTAAACGGACAAAATGCGGTCGCTGTTCCTATGAATAGCCGTCAGGATCAGACTGACTTTCAGAAATTGATGAGCCGGACACAAAAACAGGCGTATAACATGGCGTACCGCCTAACCGGAAACCGCGACGATGCGGAGGATTTGACTCAAGAAGCATATCTTCGTGCTTATCGCTCGTTTGCGACTTACAACCGACAACTGCCGTTCGAGAGTTGGTTTTTCCGTATCCTCTCGAACCTGTTTATAGACACATTGCGCCGCCGCCCGAAGCAGAAGCCGCTTTCACTGGATCAGCCGGTTTCGGAAGACGAAAGCGACGACAATTTGATGTTCCAGATTGCCGACGAAACAGCCAATCCTGAGAAGAATCTCATGGAGTCGGTGATGGACGAAAAACTCCAGACGGCACTCGCAGCATTGCCGGAGCCGTTCCGCGTGGCGGTCTTGCTCTGCGATGTCGAAGGCAAATCTTATGAAGAGATTGCGGACATCATGAACTCCTCCATCGGAACGGTGCGTTCGCGTATCCACCGAGGACGCTCTTTGCTCCGTGAGGCGATGATTCCGAAGCCGGAGACGAAGAAAGCACGCGGCTACAAGGCTCGCCTTGCCGCCCTGACGCATCCCCGCGCTTTGATGGCATAAGTGCAAAGCAGAAAATGGAATGGCAAACGCCCCGATCTCAATTTCGAGATCGGGGCGTTTTGTTTTCATTATAGGCTTTTCAAGGCAAGGAAAGTGATGCAATCACGTTGTTTCATGAGAGCGGCATTATGAGATGATGCAAGCAAAAATCTTCAAAAACTACATGGTTGGTTATGCCTCTTCGATGAGTAGATGTTTTGTGGCAACGAGACGAAAATTCAGCAGACGCAGAGAGGGTTGTTGACAAACGTAAGGCGATATTCTCAGCGACAATTTCTGCTTGCCCTGAACGCAAAAATGCTAACATTGCACCACTGTTAGCAAAGGGAGCATATAATCCTGCAAGATACCGTCCAACACCATTTTCAACATAATCTTTCAGATTGTATGCTGCGTCATTATCATCTTGGATGACTTTTGCTTCCAATGGCCACATAACGGTTCTATTCGTCCTCCAAACAAAGGCAATATCATACGAGGGCGGACGAGCAGGTGCGGATGAGCGAGTTGTCTCCTCCCATGCCTCATGCTGTGGATTAAAGGGCAATATCGCATCCCATTCCTCCTGAATTTCTTGTTCCAATTCTGATGTAAGAGAACGCTCCACATTTTCAATAGGCATTGACCAATCTATGTGTTTAGGGAATTCAGCATATAGCCGGTCATAAGCACTCCAGACACAGGACAAAATGTTATAAATGAGTGTCGGATTCCAAAGGTTCAGGAGTGTATCAATGTCACGCGGCTTATTTGCGTAGCGTAGTTCTTTAGGCGTTGGCTTCCTTTGCACGCAAATCCTCCTGCATTACGGAAAAGGTGTTTTTACGTGATGTTGACCATATTATCATATCAGTAGCAACCTCATCCGCATCGTTCATTGCTTGTGAGCGTGTCCAATAACGCACTTGATCTGGTTTGATGATATGAATAGCCAACACTACGCTACCATCTTGTAAGCGGAAGGTTTCGTATGACCTTGTGCAACGCTGATAATAGGCAGTATGATGCTCCTCTGAAGAAAGCATTAAATGATACAAGAAGTTGAGTTGGTCTTTTAGTAGAGAAGACGCCATTGGGATAGTTTGTACTTCGTTATGTTCAGGACTATTGAGGTAGATGGAAACCAAACGAACAGGCAACTTAGTATCTGCCAGCGTTTCGCTATGGATATTTGCTCCAATATACTTATCCTTCCCATATGCCGCATGAAGTACTTTACAAAATGCTTGGCAGTACATATTGAGTTCTGGTTCTGGTTCATCTATTACGTGCCGCAGTGTTACTAATCGTCCTTTAGTTTGCATTCCCTTTGAGTCAGGTAAAGTAAATTCAACTAAATCATCAACCAAAATTTGCTCTGCCTCTTGGAAGGCAAAAGCATTTATTGTGAGTTTGTCAACCTCTGAGAGAGAAGTGTTTTCATTCAACAAAATATCTTGCTCCGGCAACGGCATTTTAGTAATGTCTTTTGCCTCCACTGCATTTCTGTCCATCGAAAATGAACCGCTGGTCAAAAATAGAAAATAGACTGCGAATTGGCTGTTCATTACGGCACAAGCGTTATAAAGCAACTGCGGATTGCGCTTGGAGTGAACACTAAGGAATGTATGAGGAAAGATAACACCAGACATATTATCTTCAGCTCGAACTAGTCCGGCTCGGAAACGATTTTGGTCTTTCAGCCAACTCTGTTTAATAATGAGTTGAGGCAATGCAAAAGCCTCAAAGTTTGTTGAAGCATCAGCATCAACATATCCATCCTCATTATTTGGAAGTTGAGATGCATCAATCCATAGCTCGTCTGCTTTTGGGAATTGATCTGCATCTAAACGTGGTCTATTCAAAATCTGGCTTAAATACTTTTGCCTATTCCCTCGAATAATTCCTTCTCTCATGAAAATATCAGAGGTTGTTTTCAGTAATTGTAATGTTGGACGATGAGAAAGTTTCTTTAGAAGAGAGAGGTCGCGGCGACTACCCCAGAATAAAATCGACCAAATTGAAGGAATACTCCATTCTGAAGCGTAAACCTGCTGAATATCCTGTGGCTCAATTACCAACTGGTAATTATCTGCGACAGTGAATTGCCTTTTTGGACTGGAGTACCAGAAAGGGTCGCTGGTTGCTTCGCTATTATTTAAAATAACAGCAAAGCATGGTGAGTTGGCACCAGCAAAAAGGATATGCCTGAAACTGGAAAGATTAATAATTTCTTCGACTCGTATAGACGTAAAAATATGTTTCTGGAGCGATAAAGCATCAGATGTGGTTTTGAATAAAGTGCTGGCAGGTTGTAATAACCCAATATACCCTTCCCTTTTAGTCAAGGTAATCGCTTTTCCTAAAAAGAGACTGCTTATATCATTGTAAGATGCTTTCCACTGTGGGTACTTTTCTAACCAGTCTTGCGCTTCAAGGGTGGCTAATGTGTTCCTTCCCCATGGCGGATTCCCAATAACGACATCATACATTCCGTTACCAGTCATGAAATTGGGATTAGACTCTGCAAAAAAGTCGGAAGCAATCAATCGTTTATCGCGCAAAAGTGGGAAGTGAATCTCTGTCCAGTAATTTCGAGGGCTAATTTTATCGCACATCGTCAGGTAGAGACTGAACGAAGCCACGCGAACAGCGTGTGGATCGACATCAACCCCAAATAGATTATTCTCTAACAACGTAGAAAGAACACGACCAGAGATGCTTTGGTCAGGATGTGCAGTTTCCCACCTGTAAATTAGACGCTGATACGCTTTAACAAGAAAGACACCAGAACCGCACGAAGGGTCAAGGACTTTCAAGTTCCATTCATCACCTTCCCATGGCAAAACTCTATCCAAAATGAGGTCGGCAATGTGTGGAGGGGTATAGTGTACACCTCGTGAATTTTCTTTCTTAACAAACTGTTCGTAGAGCGTGCTGATGAATTCCAAAGGAATGGCATCAAAACTGTAATAGGGCCAAAAAGAGCGTTGTCCATCTTCGATTTGCTCCTCCCCGCTAACAAATCGCGCCAAGAGTAGCAAATGTGATGGCTGTACGTTTCTCATTTCAGATTGCCATGCTTCTTCTTTTGTTGCAGAGTCTTGTTCCTTCTTGCCGGGAAACAAATCCCCGTTGAATTTGCTGTCCAACCAGCGGAATAATCGGTACGTATCCTCATAATTTTGAAGAATATCTTTGAGACTTTGGTAATCTTGCGAGAGATGCCCCTCCTGATGAAGCAAAAGAAGCCTGTCCGCATCCAATGCCGCCTTTCCATCAGTATCTTTCCGATCAAAAAGATACTGAATAAAAATAATGCGCCCTAAAAGGTCATGGCAGATGTCCTGATTTCCCAAACCATTTGCTTGTAACTTAGTTCTAATTGCTCTCACATTGCTTAATAACATCTGATCGGCGCGAGTGTTCTGCTCGAATCTTTTCTCGTGCTTAGCGAAGAATTGATCAGATAACAATTCCACCCAATGCAAAGCATTTGCGGCATCTTCCGATACAAATTCGTGCGTATTCTCATCAATAGAAATCGGAATGGGGATTTCCGGCGTTTTTGCAGGACGTGACTTTAGAGGAACATTCTCAGGTGGCTCGTAGCACGTCCAAGTGCGAATAATGTGAGGTTCGATGGTAATCAGAAGGCGTGCATAGCCTAGGCTCCATGCCAACCTATGGGTTTCTCGAAGAGATTCTTCTGAAACCTTGCGCGAAAAATTACAGACGATGGCAAGTGGTGCTTCAGTTTCATCAGGATTGGAACAAAGAATACCGACGTCCATACCATCAATATCATGACGACGTGATATTGTGTTTCCCAATTTCTGTTTGACGAAACTTAACAACACTTTCGCGCCAACGCCATTCGGAGTCAGTATTTCTTCTTTCGTTGGCCACCCCAACCGGCGATGTATGAGTTCCAAAGCCATAATTAAATCTGCGCCTCCATCAGTGATGCAGATGTCTGTTCTCCTGAGAGAAGTTTTTGAAGTAGTTGTTCGTGTTGCTCACTTACTGGAAATATCATTAAAGCCTGTCCAGGCTGACGTAAAGCACTGACTTCAGAAAGATCATCTGTGTCCTTCCAAAGAATATCCTTGCCACTCACTACAACATTGAGTTTGGAAAAAGGACGCTCCTGTCCAGATAACTTCCGCAGATTTTGGAAGGCTTCTCGTATTGCTGGGAACTTAAAGCCAACGGACACAAGATTTTGAACAACCACAAATTCGAGGAGTCCTTGAATGCCGATGGTGTATCCCTTTCGCCCAACTCCTCCGCCTTCAGGAGTAATAAATCCTGCATCAACCCACTTTAGAACAGTTGCAATGGGTATGCCGGATTGCCTTGATAACTCTCTTGCCGTCCATCCTGTCATAAGAAAACTCCTTATTGATCATTTTATGATCAATAAGGAGTTTTTGTCAAGTACTTATGTGACTTTTTTTACAGGAGTGCCATAACGCCGCCCTATAGAACGTCATGGACGAAAAACTTCAGACGGCACTCGCAGCATTGCCGGAGCCGTTCCGCGTGGCGGTCTTGCTCTGCGATGTCGAAGGCAAATCTTATGAAGAGATTGCGGACATTATGAGCTCTTCTATCGGAACGGTGCGTTCGCGTATCCACCGAGGACGCTCTTTGCTCCGTGAGGCGATGATCCCGAAGCCGGAGACGAAGAAAGCACGCGGCTACAAGGCTCGCCTTGCCGCCCTGACGCATCCCCGCGCTTTGATGGCATAAGTGTAAAGAAGAAAATGGAATGGCAAACGCCCCGATCTCAATTTCGAGATCGGGGCGTTTTGTTTTCACCTCACCCACTCTCTATTGAGAGGAGATTTCGCGCTGTTGTTATCGCCTTTGCGACTTTACCAAATGCTGGTGGAATACTCGCCCCATACGCGACTGTAGGTTCCGCACGTTTGATCTGCGATCAAATCCCAATGGAAAAGTTTGACGGCGCGTTCGTAGGCATTGCTCGCCATCCACTTTCCGAAGTCGGGATTGTGCAGTGTCCGCAAGATTCCCCATGCCAGACTGTCCGCACTGCCCGCCCAAGTCACGGTTCCGCTGACATCGGCTTCGACCACTTCCGGCAAACCGCCCGCATCGGAAACCACCACGGGAGTATGCGCCGCCATCGCTTCGAGGGCTACTATCCCGAACGGTTCATAGATCGATGGGAAACAGGCAATGTCGGCGGATTTGTACATTTTGAGCAGGGCGGCATCGGGAATAAATCCGGTGAAATAGACGTGCTGCCCCATGCCGACAGCAAACGCCTGATCCACCAGATGCTGACGATAGCCGCCGCCGCAAATTATCAATTTGGTATCGTGAAAGTGAGCGCGAACACGAGGCAGGGCATCAATCAAAACCTGTGCGCCTTTTTCGGGAACGCCGCGCCCGACAAACATCAGGATTTTTACTTGAGTTTCTTGGAGTCTTGGCACGCATGGCACACAAATTTAACACAAATTTAATACTTTTTTTGTTGATGAAGGGTTATTTTTGTGTCATTCTATTGGCGTAGTTCCTCGTAATCTCAACATCCTCGTACTCATGGAGTAAGACAATGACAAGATATGTGCCGGTTTCCCTTGCAGGATTGCTACTGTGCATTGGCAGTGATGCCTCCGCCCAACAGCCAATCTATGGTCCGGTTCCCTCTGCGCGTATTCCTACCGAATACGGTGATCTTTTCGACTTCGATTGGACGGGGGCAAACCTCCGTGTGGTAGGAAAGCCGCGTCTCAATCCTGAGCAAACCTACAATTACTCTCAGATTTACAGCGGTCTGACAGTTCCCTCTGATCGTTTCGCCCCCTATCTGTTTAGTAACTCACCTTACGCACGGCACTCTCAAAATGAGGTCGAAATTCCTCACTCGATGAGAGAGGTCTGCGTAAGGTGAGTTAGTAATTCCATTCAGGGAAACGAACACGAATACCTCACGCATACGACGAACGGGCAGTATACGCAAAAATGGAAATGGACTGTTCCGCTCAACGCAAATGGTCAGCCGGATTATGTCAGTTATCCTCCCCCGCCCCGTCTCTTCACATTCGCGAGAATGACCCGCGAGGCAGAGATCAATTTTCTGATGTCAGGCGACGACGCTTTCGCCACTGTAAAATTTCCTGCAATCCCGAACTGGTCAGGCGGTTCTCTGAACGCGGATGCCTACTCATTCTTGCAGTCTTACAATGCGTTTTCGCTTCTCAACGACACCCTCAGACAAGCCACCACTGCACCCGCCAACACTTACTCCTTTATGATGCCCTCCTCTCTTATCATAGACGCAGCCACCAATCCTATGAGCAGTTCGGATCAAGCGTCTTTCGGAATAATCGACTGGCGTATCACCGCCCGCGCTCAAGCCCTGATGCTCACAGGTGATGACGGGAAGCCTGACGCCAATATTACCCAGTACATTCTCCACCGTCCCCAAGAGAAGGGAGACGGGCGCAATCAATTTGTCTATGACGACCATCCTGTCATCAATGCCCCGCAGAAATTCCTCGCTATTCCGGCGATGGTGACGTTGTTTGGTCCTTCTTACGTTGATCCCAATGCTCTCATCGATACCGACGCAGTGCGACTGGCACGAAAGAATGTCGTTCGGCTCAAAACCGACATTCCTCTCAGCAATTTCGTGACAGCCAAACCTTACACGCTGGACGATTTCGGCGATCATGCTGTTGTCGATGAGGAGAATCTGCTGGAGTATTCCACTCTCGAACCTTTCACTCAGTTCGGCAGTCATAAGGAGAAGGGGCGTCTTTTGTATCAGGGAATGCCGGACAAAAACAGTGATTTCGGCAATCGGCGAGTGGCACTGGAGGTTTTCGGTTGGAGTACGCCGGACAAGAAGCCGGGCGGCAGCGGGGCAGTCAGCACCCAACGGAAGTGGTGGGAATCGATGGCGGCTCAAATCCAGACCTTCTTCAAGCCGCGAGACTTCACCCATCCCAACCAACCCGCTGGCAATCCCACCCCGAACTGGCTCTATTACTATCAACAAGCGTTTCCCATTTCGGAAGGAATTGCTTATGCCAATCTGAGAACAAATCCAAATATGCAGATTCCCTTGCTGTCATTGCGCTTTACCCCTGTGAATGATATGTTTGATGCCCAAACTGATTATGCAAGCATATTTTACAGATCATCAACCTTTAGCGTGAGAAACGAGCAAGCTATCAAAGTTCCAGTTTACGGACTTTACGATGTAACACATGATGGCATTCAGTACAAGCAAATTGCCCGTATGGGCGAATTGAGGTTGTCAGGACTGCTTGGCTATATCGCAGTAGCAGGACACGAAATAGGTCACAATGCAAATGCACGCACACTTGCATTTGCTGGTAATCCCAACATTAACATTGAGTTGAGACAGCCTTTTCCTGAATTTGACGTCGACGGGGATCGCGTTCCCGACTTATGGGCATCTCAGCATTATTTTGTCAAGCAAAACGAGCCAAACCCTTACATTGAATCAGTTCCTAATGATTTTAGTGAAGTGCTAGCTGAATTTTGGGCATTAGAGTACGTCAATATTGCTAAAGAGTATTGGACTAAGGACTGGGCGAGAGATGGATTACAGTGGGGCGAAATCCCTCCTACTCAGGAGGAACCATCACGCCATCCTTGGGAATTTATTCCTTACAATGCCATTACAAGACAGTGGGGGGCTTCGTCTAATACTACAGTTGTAGATGTGGGATTTTCGCCAAGAATGTGGAATAAAGGGTTGTCTCTGCCTCCAGATACAGCGTCCTCAGAGCATCCCCAACACTATATTCCATAGTAGACATCTGAAGTACAACTGTAGTATTAG
>Ga0163154_10009012_pt1 | contig 11473 bp, 6 predicted proteins | sample OliLakLV19MP9P1_FD_148649 | JGI IMG/M metagenome (GOLD analysis project Ga0163154, IMG submission 148649) | Freshwater microbial mat bacterial communities from Lake Vanda, McMurdo Dry Valleys, Antarctica - Oligotrophic Lake LV.19.MP9.P1 | ecosystem: Environmental > Aquatic > Freshwater > Lake >...
GTCTTCCTGCAGGAGCAAATCATACCCACCAGGACGTTTAGGCGGCGAAGGTGGTTGCCGCTCGGTTTGATATAACTGGCTTTGGTAAGCATCGAAAGCATATCTTTGTAAAGGCTTTTGCCCATAGAAGGTGAAGTTTTTGCGTCGAAAACACAAATTTACACCTCCTATCTTTTTCTCAACTTATCAAAGAACTTTGTATTTTTTTTGCCCAACTATAAGTGTACGGCTGGAAATTCTAATGATAAAACATCCATTATTGTCAAAGATGATTTATATCTTTTAGGGCTTTTGAATTCAAAAGCGGTTGATTTTGTGATTCAACAAACTTCTTCTACGAAGCGCGGTGGTTATTTTGAATACAAACCTACGCATGTAAACAATCTTCCTATTGCCAATGCTTCTGATGATTCTAAAAAACAAACCACCGACCTCGTCACCCACATCCTCGCTGCCAAACAAGCCGACCCGCGTGCGGACACCCACGCCCTCGAAGCGGAGATAGACACGCTCGTGTACCAACTCTACGGCTTGACGGCGGCGGAGATCGCCATTGTGGAGGGCAAGACCTGACAGGTTTTGGAAACCTGTCAGGTCTTCAAACTACGGTTTCGCCTCTTTCCCAATCGAAAGCATATTGGCAAACAAGCGATACGCGCCCGACACGCCACTGGGCAGCTCGCGGAAGAAAGAATAGCCGGTATAGATGTAGTGTCCGTTGCCGTATTTGGCCACGAGTAAGCCGCCGTCACGGGCAGGCTCGCCGGGATCATTGCAAGATAGAACCGCTTCATACTCTGGTGCCCACTCGGTGGGAAAGTACAAACCGCGCTCCTGCACCCAGCCATCAAAATCTTTGGCGGTGATTTTATTAGGAAAATTCAACACAGCATGGTCAGGCTTTAAAAAGCGCACTTCGGCATCTTCTACCGCGGTGCGGTCGCGCGATATTTTAAGGCTGTACGGTCCAATTTGTTCGACGGGCAGCACAAGATCGTTGGCGGTGTTGTATTGTACAATGAGTGTGCCGCCGTTGTTGACGTATTCCATCAGCTTGGGTTGGGCAAAGCGAAGACGCTCTTTCGTGTTGTAGGCACGTACGCCCATGACGACGGCATCGTATTTTTTTAGGTTATCAGCCGTGAGGTCGTATTCATTGAGCAGCGTTACGTTGTAGCCAATTTGTCGGAGGTTATCAGGAATCACGTCGCCTGCGCCCATGAAGTAGCCGATGCGGTCGCCCGCTTTTTTGATGTCCATTTTCACGACTTTAGCAGCGGCATCGCGCAGCACGGTTTGGGTTGGAATGTGGTCGTATTGAATGAAGACGACTTCTTCGCTGTAATTTTTTCCGTTGACGGTGGCAATGGGTTTTATTTCACCTTCGCTTTGCGCTTCCGATGGAAACAATTGGAACCGAACGACTTGCTCCTCCCCTTTCATTTTCATATTGAAATCAATCTTCGCGGGGTCGGTACGCCAACCTTTCGGTACGGATAATTCGATAGTACCAGTCACGTCTGCGGCACTGGATTGCAACAAGATTTCCACATTTTGCGGCGCACCATTTGAAAATACATAGACTTTTTCCGCGAGATTGGCAAAAACGGGCGGCGTAATTTCAAACGGGCGGTACACTTCGCCGCGTACATCTTCGGTGCGTTTGAAGGCGATGGCTTGTTCAAAATCAAAGGGTTCGTTATTGATGAGCAAGTTGTACTGCACTTTAAAAGGGTGCGGCGTTTCCGGCAAGCCACGCAGTTGCTGGTCTTCCACGGTGTACATTCCGATTCTCCACGGTTTGTTGAGCCAATAGGAATTGGTGAGGGCGATGTCTTCCGGGATTTTTATTTTGTGTTGGGTCAGGGTGGCTTCGTTGACATTCAGCGTGTCGTTCAATTCGCGTACCTTATTTTCCGGCAGGAAAGTGACTGATTTTAGAATCATCGGCGTTTTAGAACGATTGGTGGTTTCCAAATTCAAGTCTATAATCTGACCCGGCGTGGCGGAATAATCTTTGGCAATGGCTTCCGAAAATAAACCGGTACACGCGCTGATGACTTCCTTGATTTCAGTGAGTTTCACGCGCTTCCAGTAGCCGTCGGGCAAAGCGTTGAGCAATTTATAAGCTTGCATCAATTTCGGTACACTGGCACTGGGGTTTTCGTATTTGAATTCTTTTTCAACTGCTGCGAGGATTTTGCCAATTGGTTCGCCACCTTTCACGCGCGTCCAAGTCGTATTGATGCCTTCAAAAATATCGGAATTTCCTTTTGGTAAATCGCCTTTTAGAATCTTAACGTATTCCAACTCCGAGCCACGCGCACCCGTAGCACCCATGCCTTGGCACTTGTGCATACTGCGGCTTTCGGCTGCGATTTCGTTATTGGATTTGCCTTTGATGGGATAATATTTACCAATGTCAAAACTCATAAACTCAGACTTATCCGCTTTTTGAAACGCCTCCTGACTGCCAAAAAAGAACCACGACGTATTGAAAAATAAGCGACGCGGCTGCCAGGTTTCCACATATTTCAACTGCTCTGGGTATGCGTCTTTCTTGCCCGCCAAATCAAATGCCTCGTGCGACAAAATCGCGGAAGCCGTATGGTGTCCATGATTGGGGCGCGTGCCAGCGTGGTCGAAGCGATTGATAATCACATCAGGCTGCCATTTGCGAATTGCCCAAACGACATCAGAAAGCGCCTCTTCTTTATTCCACATTTTGAGCGTCTCCTCTGGGTTTTTAGAATAGCCAAAGTCATTAGCACGGGTAAAGAGTTGATTGCCGCCGTCCACGCGCCGCGCTGCCAGCAGTTCTTGGGTGCGAATCACACCGAGCAATTCTTCGATTTCGGTACCAATCAAATTTTGACCGCCGTCGCCGCGCGTCATGGAGAGATAGGCTATGTTTGCCTTGCGTTCATTGGCGAGGTAAGCGATGAGGCGCGTATTTTCATCATCAGGGTGCGCCGCTACGTACAGTGCCGAACCGAGGAAATTGAGTTTTTGAATCGCTTCGTGAATCTCACCGGAAGTCCACAGTTTGGGCGCTTGCGCAAATGAAAATTGTACAAAAGCCGCTACAAAAAGGAGGAGAAAGTATCGTTTGCTCATGTTCCTAAAATAATTTGTAAATCAATCAAAATCAAAGGAGAAGCGACAAAGATAATAGCTTCTGGGAAGATGGAAGCTACGAGGCGCGTTAAGGAAATGCTAATGGCATCCAGTTTCTTGTTGCACACTTCATGTTGACCGTTCAAAGTTCGAGGTTTCTTGTTTGGAGCGTCAAGGTTATTTTTTAAACGATTGAAAATTTGCAGAAGTGAAGAACGTTCTTTATTTTTAAATTTATCGCTACCAAATTCAAAAACCAAATACACATGAAATCATTTTCGCTTTTCCTTTTTATTACCTTGGCAACGGCGTTTGCAACTACGTCGAGTTATCCCGCGTCCAAGCTACAAGGCGCGTGGAGCAACCAAACGGCAGACGTCACGCAAGTCTTACTTTTCAGCAATGGCTATTTTTCTTGGACTTCGTACAAAACTGGTTCTGGCGAATTTATTCAAACCAAAGGCGGCAGCTTTACTTTCCAAAGTAGTCAACTGGTGCTGACGTATGAATTCAGTTCTGCCGATAGTGTGCAAGTAGGCACGACCGAAAAATGGACCTTATCTCAAAAAGACGAGGTATTGCAATTCACCGACAAAGCCGGAAAACCCTTCCCACTTAAAGCCCTCGACGCAAACGTAACCACCGACCTCACCGGCTCATGGCTCATGGCAGGTCGCAAACAAGACGGCAACATCACACGGCGCGATACCACCACGCCCCGCAAAACCATGAAAATCCTCACTGGTAACCGCTTCCAATGGATTGCCTACAACACCGAAACGAAGCAATTCTCCGGCACAGGCGGCGGCACGTACACGGCAACGGATTCTACTTACACTGAAACTATCGAATTCTTCTCCCGTGACAACAAACGCGTGGGTATGAAACTTCAATTCAACTTTGACGTGCAAGGCAACGACTGGCATCATAGCGGTAAGAGTAGTGTGGGCGAAGCGATGTATGAAGTGTGGGCGAAGCGGAATGAAAAATGAAAAATGAATGAAAAAATGGGTGATAGGGTGAAAGGTTTATAAGGTGATGCGTGCCGAAGAGACTAAGGGAAAAACTTTGTCCCGATGTATATAGTATATAGGGATGAAAAATGTCTGAACCGTAATTGATATGATTTTTGTGATGGATGTGATTTATCACATACTTTGCGCCCTCTGCACCTCTGCGGTTAGAAAAATGCTGGAAGAGCAAGAACTTTGCGCCTTTACGCCTTTGCGTGAAAAATATCTGAACCGTAATTGATATGATTTTTGTGATGGATGTGATTTATCACATACTTTGCGCCCTCTGCACCTCTGCGGTTAAAAAAATGCTGGGAGAGCAAGAACTTTGCGCCTTTACGCCTTTGCGTGAAAAATATCTGAACCGTAATTGATATGATTTTTGTGATGGATGTGATTTATCACATACTTTGCGACCTCTGCGGAAAACTCTGCGACCTCTGCGGTTAAAAAAATGCTGTAAGGGCTGCAAAAAGAGACCGTGAGAAAGAGAGACTAAGTGACGAGTAAGGAGAGAAAACAAAATCTGCGGAATCTGCGGGAGACACCCCAAATTTGTCCAATGCTGGCAAACATAGCTGAATTTACATTTAATTAATTCTAAAGAGTTCCATACAAAACGATAAGTCGGTTATCTTTGCAAATTCTAACAACCTCACAGTCAATCAGTATTGAATGTGAGGTTTTTCTTTACCAAAAACCTTTTTTATGAAACAAAGATTTTACGCACTCCTACTGGCACTGGGTTTACTCCCCCTTTTTGGAATGGCGCAACAAGCGGGCGACCTCGCTTTCGTTGGTTTTAATGCCGATGGAGATGATGATTTCGCGGTTGTCACCTTTGTAGATTTAGCACCAAATACCACCCTTTATTTCAGAGACTCCGAATGGAATGGCACGGTGTTCGGCGCGGATGAACAGGCTTTTGCTTGGAATACGGGCGCGACCACAATTCCGGCGGGTACAGTGGTTGCCTTTAATAACTTGTCGGCGGCTTCCACTGCAACTTTAGGTAGCATTCCAAGCAATACGAGTATGGGCTTGGGCAATTCCGGTGAAGCAGTTTTCATTTACAAAGCAGATAGTTTGAATGCAACGCCCACCATTATCACCGCGATTGGCAATGGCAACGAAGCATCCAGTTTTGGTACTTTGATGGGTACAGGTTTAGTGCTTGGTTCTACTGCAATTTTGCTTCCGAATGGCACAGATATTGGCGTTTACAAAGGTGCGAGAAGTGGTTTAGATAAAAATGGATACACCGCCGCGCTCAATAATATCGCAGTAAATTGGATTACCCAAGACGCGACCGGCGACCAGCACAATGATGGCACGGCTCCTGACCTGCCTTTTGATTTGAATCCATTTACATTCGGAAATACAGGCGATGTGACAGCACCAACAATCGTGAGTGTGACCGTTCAATCGGCAAAAATCTGGGCGATTCGATTCAGTGAACCTGTGAACGCAGCATTGGCGGTAGCCGATAGCAATTATTTAATCACGCCTACTTTAACGATTGACTCGCTGCATTACAACGTTGCGACAAATACGGTTTTGTTATATCAAAGCGGCATGAGCAATGGCATAGAATACAGCCTGATTATCAGCGATATAGCTGACACAAGTGGCAATATAATGATCCCTTTCACTGCACATCGTTTGATTTTCAACAGTACGCAACCCAAGTTACTCTTCACGGAAATTATGTACAATGCCGGCGAGAATTTGGACTCGCTGGAGTTTTTTGAAATCATCAACGTTGGTCCTGATACAGCTAATGTGGGCGGCTTGGTCGTGCGCGATGTGAACCCCACCAACGGTGCTGTTGGACAAATCAATTTGGTGTTGCCTTCGCAAAAGCTGGCTCCAAATGGCATTCTACTCGTCGCTCCTGACGGCGATGGTGCGCGCAATTTTTACAATAAAACATTTATTGATTTAGGCTTTGTCGGCAACGCACTCGGCAATGGTGGCGAGGCATTGGTTATCAAAAATAGTTTGGGTGTCGTGATTGATTCGGTGAATTATGATGATGTCGCCCCTTGGCCCACGGCAGCAGATGGCACCGGACCTTCCTTGGAGCGCAAAAATTTAACCGGCAATTCTTCAGATGCAGCCAACTGGCGCGCTTCGACGACTCCAGCCGACACGATTCCAAGCACTAATATTCTGGCTTCTCCGGGCACGTTCACGTCGTTTGCAGCTGCTACCATTGCGTTTGCGAAAACGCACAGTGTTTTTACAGAAGGACAAAGCAATGCTACCATCGTTCTAAATATTGACCAAGCACCGCAGCAGACCGTTACCGTGCAACTTCAAACGATCAATTTGACCGTCAATACGCTTCAGGAATTGAGTGCTGTTGTTACGCAACTTACTTTTCCAGCAGGCACGAGTCAATCCCAAAATATTCAATTTAATATATTGGATAATGCCACGGTGCAGGCGGACCGCTATTTTGCGATTCGGTTGAGCACGATTACGAATGGCGTTGCGGGTGATGTAAAGGAACACATCGTTTACATCAAAGATAATGACCAACCGGCTATCGTCGGCACGAAAGAAATTCAACTAAAATATGAAAATAGCTACGCTATTGGTGACGGCGGTTCAGCGGAAATTGTCGCGTTTGACAGCATTTCCAATCGCCTTTTCGTGGTCAATTCTACCCAAAACAAGCTGGAAATCCTGAATTTCAATGGTCCAAAAGCGGTTACAAAATTTAAGACGATTGACATGGCGGCGTATGGCATTGGTTTGCAAAGTGTGGCGGCTAAAAATGGCTTATTGGCAGTCGCGGTGGATGTCGCTAATTTTGGCAATGGTAAAGTCGTTTTTTTTAATGCGAATGGCGATTTTCAAAAACAAGTAGAAGTCGGCAACCTGCCGGATATGGTCACGTTTACACCCGATGGCAAACAAGTGCTGACCGCCAATGAAGGACAACCCAATAGTACTTACACGATTGACCCGGAAGGCAGCGTTTCAGTTATCAATTTGCCTGCAAATATCGCCGATTTGAAGCAAGCAGACGTGACCACGATTCGATTTAATAATTTTGACGCCATTTTGGAAGATTTGAAAGAAGAAGGATTGCGCATTTATGGTCCGAACGCGACGGTTTCCAAAGATTTAGAACCAGAATACATTGCTGTGTCGCCCGACAGTCGCGTGGCTTGGGTCACCTTGCAAGAAAATAATGCGATTGCTACGATTAGTTTGGAAGCGTTGTTTGTCATAGAAATCGTGCCGCTTGGATACAAAGATTACAGCCTTTCCAAAAATACCTTGGACGCCTCTGACCGCACCGATAGTGTATTATTTGCCAATTATCCCATTTTTGGAATGTACCAGCCCGATGCGATTGCAACCTTCAGGGTAGGCGGCAGAAACTACCTGATCACTGCCAACGAAGGCGACGCGCGCGAGTATGATGCGCTCGAAGAAGAAGTAGCTTTTGGTAGCCCAGGTTTTAAGCTGGATTCGATTGCCTTTCCAAATGGTGCGATTTTGAAGTCGAATGTCGCACTCGGACGTTTGAACGTGACCAACCAACTCGGTGATTTTGATGGCGATGGCGATTTTGATGCGGCTTATACGCTCGGCGGTCGCTCGTTCAGCATTTTAGACAATAATGGAAATCTGCGCTACGACAGTGGCGACGAATTTGAACGCATCACCGCAGCCGATCCAACGTATAAAACTTTGTTCAACGCCAGCAACCAAAATAACACCCGCAAAAACCGCAGCGACAACAAAGGTCCAGAGCCAGAAGGCGTTACAACGGCAGTTATCAACAATAAAGTGTATGCGTTCATCGCGTTAGAGCGCACCGGCGGCGTGATGGTGTACAATGTGACCAATCCAGACAGTGCTGTTTTTGTACAATACATCAACAACCGGGATTTGGGACCGAACGAAGGCGGCGACCTCGGACCGGAAGGTTTGATCTACCTCTCTCCGTCTGCCAGTCCAAACGACACGGCGATGCTCATCGTTGCCAATGAAATCAGTGGCACTTTGACGTTCTACCAATTGAGCGATCTGCTAACGGCAGTGGACGATATTCGGAAAACGCCTACTGCGTTGATTGCTTTCCCAAATCCAGCCAGCAGCCAAGTTTTCTTGGAGCGCGAAGACGATTATAAAATCATTGATATGCAAGGTAGAATCGTACAAAACGTTCAAAGACAGAACGTTCTGGATGTGAGCCATTTATCGAATGGTATTTATTTTGTGGTAAGAAAAGATGGCGCGGTGGCGAAAGTGGCGGTGCAACGGTAATAATTTGCTGATGTGTCAATATGCTGATTTGCTAATGTAGCCGTAAATGGAGGCGCAATAAGTTAACCTAATGTTGCTTTCTCATTGGAGCGCAATGTTTGAAATTCGGGGGCGAGTCGCTCCCGAATTTTTTATTATTTTCTGATTGCTTTCAAACGTTTTTCTGTTTCTTGAATCTGCTTTTGCAATTGAAATCGCTGGGCTACGTCGCTCAATTTGGCGTGTTCCAATCGTAAAAAATTGAGTTTTTCTACTAAAAGCTGCTCCTCATCTCTACGTCCTTCCAAATCCAAATCCTCCCATCTTCTCATCCTCCTATCTTTCTTAAAATCAATTCCCGTTTTCTTTAAAATATCCCGAATGTCTACCTTTTTCCGACTCATTTGACAACGTTCATCATATTCTCCATCATTGAGTAACTCCACTAAATAATCATAATTGAAAAAATACGGCACTTTCGCTTCGCTACAAACCGCACACGAACACGGCACTTTCTTCTCCACCTGCAAATTCGCATAATTCGACTTCCGATGAATGTCGTCCACCTCGTCCAAAATACGATTCAATAAATCCGCTCGTTTATCGCCACTCACTTCTATCGCAATTTTATTCTCCGCATATACCTCTCTGGCGAAAGCCCGCGCTTTATACTGTGAGAAAATCACCGCGTCGTTCCAGACATTTTTACCTTCAATTTTCTCGTGCAAGCGACAGGTGAGGCGCGTGATGATACCCTTGGGCATAAATTTGTATTCGTACTCCACCCGCGTAGCTTGCGGTTCGTTCCAGCCATACGATTGCTGCTCGGCGGGCAGGCGCTGCGGCACCATATAGTTGCGGCTGTCTTTAATCAAATAGCACAGTTCAAAATTTTCCATGATGCGCATGAGCTTGTCGTCCATATCCGCATACGTCTCGTACGACCAAATCCGCGCCAAATCATTTTCTGAAAACTGCCCCTGCTGCGTCACCACCAGCGGATGATACAACAACTCAAACAGCGCATCAATAATCCACTTGGGATTGAGAACCACAAATTTCCGCAACACCGCATCGTCCTTGAAATGCAGGCACACGCCCAAAATCGTAAACGTCGTAGCAATATCCTGCATCACATCGGAGTCGTCCACTTGCGCGGCGCGACACAAATCCTGATAGTCCTTCCAAGTAATGTAATGCTTTTCTTGGGCAGCAAGCTCCAGCGCCTCGCGCACCCGCACGTAGGAGGTTGGATACTCCTTGCCGATGTGCGGCAACTGCAAAGCATGATGAATAATCGCTTCTTTCAGATTTTTAAAACGCCCGTCACTACTGGCTTTCGACAAATCCACCTGCTGAAACGGATTCACCACATTATCAAAGCGCTCCCGAATCGCGGCGGCATTTTTAATCGGCTCGGAGTGCCCTGCAATCTCATTCTGCACAATCAGCACCGGACCTTTTCCGCCCAGCATCTCGATGATATTGAGCCAATACTGAAAATTTGGATTCTGCTCGCGCTCATTGGTCACCAGCGCATACAGCGAGCTCCCCGTGAGAAAAAACTGATGCGCATAATGCTGCACATTCTGCCCGCCAAAGTCCCAGATATTGAGTCGAAAGTCCTCGCCGCTATTGGTTTTGCAATCCAATTGCGTGACATCTATGCCACGGGTCGTATCTTCGGGCTCCGGCATTTTTTCATTTACATTATGCAGTTTTCGTTTGAGCGAAGTCTTACCCGCGCCGCCTTGTCCAACGATGAGGAGCTTGGCTTCCATGAGTTTTTGCGCGCCTTTTTCTTTTTCTGCAAAGTAGCGGAGGATGGCGGCGTTGCCTTGTTGAACAATTTCAAGGGGGAGATTGGTTAGAGGGTTGTTGTGTAAAAAAATACTGCCATATTTTATTCCGCCAGTATTGTTAGACTCTATCCCTCTGCCCTTATAATATTCTATTCCAATATCACTGCTATATTTTATTTTATCATTAATTATTCTAAAATATGAAAAGATGCCGCGCGCATATTCTACTATGTAACTCTCATTGAAAACACGATTTTTCTTAATCAAATTTAACAATGGGTAAATATTTTTAATAAGATTATCACTAATTCCTAAATACGTTAATTGACTTAGATTTTCTAAAGGTCGGATGTCTTCAATATGATTGCCATCTAATGCCAACCCTTTTAAGCTAATCAGCTTTTCCAAAAAACCAATATCTTCGATTTTGTTATTATTGAGAGCTAAAGTATTTAGATTAATTAAATTTTCTAAATGACTAAAATCACGAATTTTATTATTGCCAAGGTTTAAAAAAGTCAAGCTGTTTAATACTTGCAAAGGGCTAACATCGCTGATTTCATTTCCGCTGAGGTCTAAAGATGTTAGGTATCTCAATTCAGACAATGCTTTTGGAATCTTCATCAATCCTTTATCACTCAAATCTAATGCTCCCGTCTTTTCTTTTTTTTCCTTTTTAATTAATTCTGATGCAGTAGGTAGTATAAAATCTTTTGGATTAAATAGAAATTCTTCTTTACTCATTTCCAAACATTTTTAGCCATCCCTTCTGTTCCCTTTTCAGAAGCACGAAGGAAGATGTACAATTCGCTGCTAAAATTATAAAAAGTGCTTAGATATTTGATATTTGTAATTACTTCTACTTTGGCACTTTAGAAAATGAAGAAAAAAGGAGAGATTTGGAGATGGATATATATGACGAAAAAAAACTGAAAATTATCTGAAAGGTTATGGGCGTTTATTTGTATGCCACAAACGGGATAATATATTGAAATGTGGTCAATTTCTGAGTGGCTTGCTTCCCGACTGTAAGAGTAAGTAATCGAGCAGAATTAAACGACATTTTTATTTTAGAATAATTAATTGATTTTCAATGTTTTGCGAACTGCCAACTGCTTACTGTAAACTGCCTACTTACTTAACGTATTGAGTATGACAGAACGAATATCGGAAAGCGATTACGATCAATTACATCATTTTATCAGCTACTCGCCGTGGGATTCCTTTTTGGTGATGGATTCGGTATCGGAAAAAGTAGGGGCTACCTTGGGATTG
>Ga0163154_10009016_pt1 | contig 11468 bp, 11 predicted proteins | sample OliLakLV19MP9P1_FD_148649 | JGI IMG/M metagenome (GOLD analysis project Ga0163154, IMG submission 148649) | Freshwater microbial mat bacterial communities from Lake Vanda, McMurdo Dry Valleys, Antarctica - Oligotrophic Lake LV.19.MP9.P1 | ecosystem: Environmental > Aquatic > Freshwater > Lake >...
GTTGTCTGAGTGTGATCAGCCAATTCGATGGTCCTTCGATCAAGCTTGGCGATGGTCGTTGAGCAATGAGTCGACGGTGTCTGGCAAGACGTTATTCAATTTTTCTGATGGCCCACGCATGCGTGAACAAGAACGCCGCCAGGTTTGCGCCTGGCGGCGTTGCGTATTGAGGCGTGATGGCTTCAGAACGGCGGGTCGTCGTCGGCGGCGGGTGGGGACGGGCGAACCATGTTGTGCTCTTCCCTGTCCTGGTAGAAGCGGCGAACTTGGCTCGCGTAGTGGATATCGAACTGGTCGAGCAGGTGCTCGATGAAGTTTCGGATTTGGACGACGGCTTCATCGCTGAGCGTTGGCAGTGGGGTGGGGTAGGCGCGGGGATATTGGCGGTCGGTGTTCATGATAGTAGCGAGTGTGCTCAACGCCGGGGGGCCGCGCGGCGGGTGGTTGGTGTGTCGGGTGGCGCGAAGACCTCCAGGTAGAGCTTCTCGTCAAGCTGGGGCAGCTCGCGTTTGGCGGCCACGGCCAGCAGCTCGGCGGCCATGGTGGTGAGGATGCGGTAGTTGCCAGCGGCGTGATCGCACAGCGTGTGACGCAGCTGCTGCGTCATCAGGGTGGCGTTGCCTGCTGCGGCCAGCAGATGAGTCAGTGCCTCGATCAGCTCCTCGCGGCTGGCGTGCTCGGTGGCCAGGCGGGTGCGGATGCGGCTACCCAGCGGGATCAGCTCCTCGCGCCGGAGTTTCTCGATGAGACGGGCGTCACCGGCCAGCACGACGCAAAGCAGGGGCTGCGAGTCGAAGCGCGCGCTGGCCAGCAGGCGCAGCTCGCACAGGGCCGCCGGGCTCATCTCCTGCGCCTCGTCGATGAGCAGCACGCAGCGCCGGCGGGTGCTCTCCAGGTGCGCGAGCCAGCGTTCACGCAAGGCCTTGAAGCCGCCCCATCGGTTGTGCGGGCGCAGCGCGACGGCGAAGATGTCGCCGAGCTCGCGGTAGAAGTCGGCCAGATTGCTTTGCGGATGGTTGACGGCGCCCACGGTTACATCGGAGAGCTTGGACAGCCGCTCGGCCAGCAGGCGCAGCGCGATGCTCTTGCCGGTGCCGGGGTCGCCGTGGACCATGGCGAAGCCCCCCTCGCGGATCTGAGCGTGCTCGATGCGCCAACAGAAGTTCTCCAGCTTCGGGGGCACGAAGATCGCCTCGGTGGGGAGTTCGGGCGAGAAGGGGTTCCACTTCAGCCCGTACAGGGCCAGGAGTCTTTGGTTCATACGGGTTCCTGATCGTTGGGGCGTGGCGCTGCGGGCTCGGGCGCGCACAGGTAGGCCGGGGGCATGCCGGTGGCGGCGTGCTCGGCGAGCAGTTGGAGCAGCAGCGGGGCCATCCCGCTGGGCGGTAGGGGCGAGAGGTCTCGTCCGACGGGGTCGAGCTTGCGCCGCTGTGCGTCAGCGTTGGCGGACTTGTCCAGCGGCTTGATCGGGCACAGGACGGTGCCAGTGCGCGGGTCGACCAGGTCGACGCGGCTCAAGTCCCAGCGCGCGTAGCGCACATGGACGTCGCTCAGGTAGCGATAGCGCCCGGGGATCTCGAAGCGACAGCCCTCCAGGCTGAAGGTACCGTCGCTTCGACGTGCCCGGCGCTTGACCTCGATGCGAAAGGCGTCGCACAACGTCGCGGAGTCGGGGCATGGGCGTGCCACGGTGGGCCCGGCAAGATGGTGAGCCAGCGGGGTGACGCCGATCTCGGAGTGCACCGTACGGTGATATTCCTGCTCGACCCAGGCCTGGGTCGCCTCGTTGAGCCGGTCCAGCGTGAGGGTCTGCTCGCCCTCGAGCATGGGCATCAGCCGCCCCTCGATACGGCCCCAGAAGGATTCCTGTTTGGCGTTCTGGTACGGGCTGTACGGCAGCGTCGTCTGGTGCACGACACCCAGCCGGGCCAGCCCGGTGACGAATTCCTCGCACACCATGGCAGAGCCGTTGTCGGTCATCACGGCCCTGGGCAGGCCGCGCTTCATGAACGCCTGCGACAAGCCATGCACGAGGGTCTGGGCCGTCTCGTCGAGGTACCACTGCAGGTGACAGACCAGGCGCGAGCGGTCGTCGATGAAGCCCACCAGCATGGGCGTGGCCCACAGGCCGGCTCGGGTAAGGACCTTGCGCGAGCCATGGTGGAAGTCAAGATGTACCAGAGCGCCGACGTGCTCGACTTCGAAGCTGCGCACCTCCAACTGTTCGAGCCGGTCGCGGGCCAGCACCGCGCCTTCGGTGGCGCGCTTGGGTCGGGCCTTCCTGTGCATGCCTTGGCTGAGCAGGAAGCGGCGCACCGTCGCATACGAGGCCACCGGCAAGCTGGCTGCCTGCAGCGTGACGCGCAGATTGTCCAGGTGCAGTTGGGCCGTCCAGCCGCAGTGCTCCCGGTACTGCGCGGTCAAGGCGGCGACGGCCTGCTCACTCATGCTGGGGAATCGGCCCTCATCGCCACGCAGCCGGTCGCGCAGCGCAGCCAGTGGGTCGTCGCACCGCCTGGCCGCGTAGTACCAACGCTCCAGCGTCGAGACGCCGAAGTGCACGTCCAGGCCCGAGTCGGGGTGCCGCCACGTCTTGGCCGCCAGGACCAGCAGCGCCTGGCGCAGCCCTCCGGGCGCGGGGGGTGAGGCCATCAAGGCGCCGATGACCGAGAAGCGCAGCCGCGCCCAGCGATCCCGATTGGGTGGATCGAATAATTTCTTCACATGAGGCTCCAGGAGATGCCACACCGGCGGTGCGGCTTGCTGGAGTCAAGGCTATGGCCCCCCGCCCAGGACGTCTAGGTACAGGTTCTGCGTGTGATCAGCGGCCCTCGAATATCTCGGTGGCGGCCGGTTCCCCGGCGCGCAGCGTCACCGGGCTGAGGAACACCAGCAAGCGCATCAGGCTGTCCTCCGGCGAGCCCATGAAGCGCTCGAGCAGGGTGAGCGGGAACCCCAGAACATCAACGGGCGGCATGAAGCGCGCGCACGCCGCGCGCCACAACGGCGTCAGCGCGAACTGTTCGGTCCACCAGAGCTGCCAACGCTTGAGCGTCTGACGCGCGACGCCCAACTCCGCGCCCAGACGCGCGCGCGTTGAATTCGATCCGGCGCGCGACCCCGACACCAGCACCACCGCAAGCGCCAGGTACACCCGCCGGCCCAGGAAGCGCACCGACAGCGAGGTCGACCGCTTGCGGCACACCGCACAGCAAAAGCTCAGGCGCCATGAATAATGGACGCGCATGCTGCGCGGGCAGCCTCGCGGCTTGCGCGGGTAGTCAGCTCGGTGGAGATTGCCACCGCATTGACAGCCATCAGCACGACATTGCGCCGCGAACTCGTGGTCGATGCGAAGAAGCAGGGCGAGGAACTTGGGGTCTTGTAGCAAGGCATGGCACACTGGGTTGGTCTCCTCTTGTGGTCAAAAGAGCCTGCACTATGCCAAAAACCGGTCGCAACGATCCCTGTCCTTGTGCCAGCGGCAAGAAGTACAAGCACTGCTGCCTGGAAAAGGACCGGGCGGCCGAGCTCTCGGCTGCTGTTCGCCAGCGCGTCGCGTTGCAGGAATCCCAGGCCCTGGATGTGGCGTCCAACGCCGTGGTCGACCTGGTCCATGGCGGGCGCCTCGAAGAGGCCGAACAAGCCGCCCGAGACCTGCTGGTTCGCTACCCCGAGGTGCACGATGGCTATGATCGGCTGGGCATGGTCCACGAGGCCCGCGGCCAGTTCCGCGAGGCCGCCGACTGCTACCGCAAGGTGATCGAGTTCACGCGCGCCAATCCCCAGGACTATGACGCCGGGTTCGTAGACAGCTTCCTCGAACTCATCGTCAAACTCGAAGCCTCTGCGGCCCAGGCAGAACGTGCGCTGAACGACGCCGTGCGGTCTGGTTGACCAAACTCATCGGCCGACCGACACCCGCGTGCATCGCGAGCGGACGAGAGATCATTCGTCGCACCCACCGCCCGGCCGAAGGGTTGAACCATGAGGTACATGGCTCAACCGGGGGCGCCTCCGGCGGCCTGGCAGGGGCCTTGATTAAAAGAAGATCAGAACGGCCCTCCGTTGGCTGCAAAAACCAATGTCTTGTTCACGATTGATGAGGGTGGACGAGGCCGGACCATCACGCAACTTGATCAACAACAGGTGTCTGCCCATCAAGATCAGTGCTCATGCTCACAATGGCAGCCAGCATGAGTTGCCGGGTCTGTGGTTCTCATCGTCAGAAATCCACGCCTTGCTGACGATGCAACACCTGTTGGCCAATCTGGATACCGGCGGGCTGCTGGCCTCGCACATTGCGCCGTTGATGGACCGGCTGGATGCCTTGCTGGATGATGACGGCAGCGAAACCGCTGAGCTGCGGCGCCGCGTTCGTATCGTCGGCATGGCGCAACGTACCGTGGCCTTGCGCCACTTCAAGAGCGTGGGAACGGCACTGGTGCAGCGCAAGCGCCTGCGCATCGCTTACCTCGCGCGCGGCACCGGTGTTGCCACGCAACGCGAGGTGTCGCCGCTGCGGCTGGTGCATTACCGCGAAAACTGGTACCTCGACGCATGGTGCCATTTGCGCAAGGGCTTGCGCAACTTCGCTCTGGACGCCATCTCCGCGGTTGAACCAACCGATAGCGCCGCCAAGGAAGTCAGCGAGGCCCAGCTCGACGCAGTCTCAGGCCCCGGTTACGGCATCTTTTCGGGCCGCACCGTGCGCTGGGCGCGCCTGCGTTTCTCCCCCGAACGCGCCCGATGGGTAGCGCAAGAACAGTGGCACCCGCAGCAGACCGGAGGGTACGAACCCGACGGCAGCTACCTGCTGCGCATCCCCTACGCCGACCACCGGGAACTGATCATGGACATCCTCAAACACGGGGAACATTGCGAAGTGCTGCGGCCGCCTGGGCTGAGGAAACTGGTGTCGGCACAGGTGGAAGCGATGGCGGGGAAATATTTGTTGGGGTGACGGTGGCAGGGTCATGTGGTGGGCCTCTGCCCCACTAAACTTTGCCTGAAATGCCGTCACCAAAATCCTCTCAACCGATGAACATGCCACGCACCGAGCCATTGGCACATTCTGGTGGTCATCTGCTTGCAGACCACCTGCACAGCGTGGCAAAACTGGCGCGTCAGTTCGCGCAAGCATTTGGGCATACTGGCTCTTCAACCGACTGGACGTATCTCGCCGGCCTTTGGCATGACCTTGGCAAATACCGCCCCGGCTTCCAGCGCTACCTTGCCCAGTCAAACGACGAGAACGCCCACATCGAGGGCCGTGTCTCCGGGCGCGAGAAAACGCATTCGATTGCCGGGTCGCTTTGGGCTTTGCAAACGTTGGAGCAAAGGCACGGAGCGAACGGCAAGCTGGCGGCACGTGTGTTGGCGTACCTGATTGCCAGTCACCATGCTGGTTTGTATGACTGGCATGGCGGGTTGAAAGAGCGCTTGGCGGAGTCAGATTCCCTAGCCGAATTGCGCGAGGCGCTGGAGGCCAAGCCGCCGCAGGACATTCTGGACGCTGGGGGCTTTGATCCCACTTTGGCCGACATTCCCGGTGGTTCCAAAGGCTTTGCCTTGTGGGTTCGCCTGTTGTTTTCCTGTCTGGTCGATGCCGATTTTCTGGATACTGAAGCCCACTTTGATGCTGGAAAGCCGGCCAGGCGGGAAGGCTTTCCGAAGCTTGATCAGATGCAAATGGCGTTTGATGACTACATGACAGCCAAGACGGTATCGGCCAGCGCCACGCCCGTCAACGCTTGGCGCACCGACGTCCTGCGACAGTGTCGTGAAAAGGCGGCGCTGCCTCCCGGCTTCTTTTCCCTGACCGTCCCTACGGGGGGCGGCAAGACTTTGTCCAGTCTGGCGTTTGCGCTGAAGCATGCTTTAGCGCACGGGAAAAGCCGTGTCATCTACGCCATCCCTTACACCAGTATCATTGAACAGACGGCGGACGTATTTCGCGACGTGTTCAAAGCATTGGGCGATGAAGTGTTGATTGAGTATCACAGCCAGGCCGATGCCGCAGAAAAAGATGAGACCGCCCGCAGCCGCCTGGCCTGCGAAAACTGGGATGCGCCGCTGGTTGTCACAACCAATGTTCAGTTGTTCGAGTCATTGTTTGCCGCCAAAACCTCGCGCTGCCGCAAGCTGCACAACCTGGTCAACAGCGTCATCGTGCTGGATGAAGCGCAGCAACTACCGCCCGAATTTTTGCAGCCCATTTTGGATGTGCTGAATTTATTGGTGAAGCTTTACGGCGTGACCGTGGTGCTGTGTACCGCTACTCAGCCCGCTCTCAATACGACGGACTATTTTGATGCCAGCAACAACTTGCGTGGCCTCGACCAAGTATGCGAAATCATCGCCGACCCAGACGCGCTGTTTGATGCGCTCAAACGCGTGGATGTTGAACTGCCCGGCGATTGGCAAACGCCGACGCCTTGGTCCGACATCGCCACACTATTGGCCGCAGAAGACTGCGTACTGGCCATCGTCGGCACCCGCAAGGCCGCACGAGAGCTGCATCGCTTGTTACCGCCCGGCACTCTGCATTTGTCCGCACTCATGTGCGGCGCGCACCGCAAAGCTGTTATTGACCAGATCAAGGTGCGGCTCAAGGCCAAACATGAGGAGCAAGACCTGCAGCCGCTACGTGTGGTCAGCACCCAATTGGTCGAGGCGGGGGTGGATATTGACTTCCCGGCGGTGTACCGGGCCTTGGCCGGGCTGGACTCCATTGCCCAGGCGGCGGGGCGTTGCAACCGGGAAGGGCGGCTGGACGGCAGGGGGCGTGTAGTGGTCTTCGTGCCGCCAGAGAGGCCGCCCATGGGGCACCTGCGCAAAGGCGCTGATGCCTGCGTCAGTACCTTACATGACAGCGGGTCTGACCCATTGGCCCGTTCCTTGTTCGCCACCTACTTCCGGCAGTTCTATCACTCGGTTGATCTGGACCGCAAAGGCGTTTGTTTAATGCTCAAGGTGGAGCCTGAAACGCTGGGTGTGCAGTTCCGCTCTGCTGCGGAGGCGTTCCGCCTGATTGATGACCAAGACACGGCCACCGTCGTTGTTCGTTACGAGGCGCATCGTGACGAGCTGGACAAGCTGTTGGCCACCCTGACCGCCAAAGGTCCGGAGCGGTGGCTGATGCGAAAACTTCAGCGCTACACGGTAAGCATTCATAAGAGTGTCGCCGACAAGATGCTCGGACAGGGGAGCCTGACACTGCCTATGCCGGGGCTCTATGTGCAAAAACAAGTCGATAACCTTTACGATAGAAATTTGGGTTTGAAGCCGGATGACGATTTATTCAACCCTGGTGGATTCGCACCTTGAAGGGATGCTGTGAGCAAATTTTGTCTTGAAGTTTCAGGCCCCTTCGCCTGTTTCACCCGCCCGGAAATGAAGGTTGAGCGGGTCTCCTACGACGTGATGACGCCGTCTTCTGCGCGTTCCATCTTTGAAACCGTTCTCTGGAAGCCTGCCATCCGGTGGCGCGTGCATCGCATTGAGGTGCTCAAGCCGCTGCGCTGGATCAACCTGCGGCGCAATGAAGTCAGCGCCGTGGTTTCCACGCGCAATGTGCAGCAGGCGATGGCGGAGGGCAGCGGCACGCTCGGACTCTACATCGAAGACGAACGCCTGCAACGTGCCGGTTACTTTCTGCGTGACGTGGCTTACCGTATCCATGCTGATTTGTCGCTGGTGCCAGGGCGAACCGTCGAGCCCTTGATGAAATACACCGAGATGTTCACCCGCCGGGCCAGCAAGGGGCAATGCGTGAACCAGCCTTACCTGGGGTGCCGGGAGTTTGCTGCCGACTTCGGTCTGGTTGATGCCGCCGCACCAACGTCCGCATCGCCCATTGCCGAAACCCGCGAACTGGGCTGGATGCTGCACGACCTTGACTACACTCATCCTTCCGATCCACAACCCCGATTTTTCAACGCCAAGATGGTTGCTGGCGTGATTGAAGTCCCGCCATTTGAGGAGGCACGAGGATGATTCTCCAAGCGCTCAATGCTTATTTTGAACGTAATGGTAATTTGCCGAAACAAGGATGGATTCGTCGAGGCATCGACTATTCGATTGTTCTTGACGAAGGTGGAATCTGTCTGGCGATGGAAGCACTGGGCACGGCTAGCAAAAGGAAAACGAGACCACAAGAAATGCTCGTTCCGGCAATCGGAAAGCAGGCTCTCAAACACAACAATAGCGGCTCTGATGCCAATTTTCTTTGGGACAACGCCAGCTTCGTTTTTGGACGCGGCACTAAGGGCCAGCGAAAATTTTCATCTTTTCTTGAAACCCTTCAGCAATGGACAGCGGGCCTAAGCGATCCTGGAGTTAATGCAGTGATCCGGTTTTGCACTGCTATGCAGGATCCTGTTATCTCGAATCAAGTTTTTCACCGATTTCAGGTTCAAGACGATTTTGAAAAGCGTGATCCAGTAGTGGTGTTTCGCTTGGCCTCGGATGTTGAGGGGATCCATGCACGCGCAGCGGTGCGAGATTGCTATGTACAAAAACTAGCGGAGGTAATTGGTGAAGATGGACTGCGAGGAAATTGCCTGGTTACTGGCGTAGTTGACACCCCAATCGCAGGGAATGAGACCGTAATCAAATGTGTATGGGGCGCTCAACCTGCAGGTGCAAACATCATTTCGTTTAACAAACGCGCATTTGAGTCGTATGGGAAAAAAGATAGAAACGGCGAGAATGCTCCGGTAAGTGTTCGTGCATCGTTCGCATACACAACAGCCTTGAACTCTCTGCTTTCTACCGAGAGTCAACGCATTCAAGTCGGTGACGCTTCCACCGTTTTTTGGGCTGAAAAAGATTCAGAGTTTGAAACTGCGGTCCCCAATATTTTTGGCGAGCCACCAAAGGATGATCTGGACCGCGGCGCACGCGCCGTAAAAGCTTTGTTCGCTGCCGTGCAAAGCGGCAGGCTGGCCGGACCTGAAGGTCAGACCCGCTTTCACATGTTGGGCTTGGCCCCCAACGCAGCCCGCATTAGCATCCGCTTTTATCACTGCCTGCCGCTGCATGAGTTGGGTGAGCGCATCCTGCAGTACTTCAAAGACCTGGAGTTGGTACGTGGTCCGAACGATCCGCAATATCCATCCTTGTTCCGGCTGCTTGCCGCTGTGGCAGTGCAGAACAAGGCGGACAACATTCCCCCAAACCTGGGCGGCGCCATCATCGATGCGGTGTTTGCCGGGCCGGATGTGCCTTACCCCAGCCTGTGGTTAAACGCTGCCGTGGGCCGTTGCCGGGCAGAGCAAAACGTTAACTACCTGCGCGCTGCCATCATCAAGGCGTGCCTCAATCGCCGGCTTCGTCGCTCATCTGTCTCATTGCCAAACCAGCCAACCGAAAAGGAGTTTATGCCCATGCTTGATCTCAGCAACACCAGCCCTGCGTACCGGCTTGGCCGCTTGTTCGCAGCGTTGGAAAAAATCCAGGAAGAGGCCAGTCCCGGTCTGAACGCCACCATCCGCGACCGCTACTACGGCGCCGCATCCAGCACGCCCGTGGCCGTGTTCACCACTCTGCTTCGGCTCAAAAACTCGCACCTTAAAAAACTCTCCGTTGGGCGGGCGATGTGGTTTGAAAAATTGGTCGGGGAAATATTGGGTGCCGTTGTGGACTTCCCCAGACACATGCCACTGCCCGACCAAGGCCGTTTTGCGTTGGGCTACTACCACCAGCGCCAAGACTTTTTCACCAAAAAACCTGACGCCCCCAGCGCCACCCTCTCGTCCCCCTCTACTTCCGAAGGAAACTGATCATGAATCTCGCTAACCGTTACGATTTCGTTTTAGTTTTTGACGTGAAAGACGGCAACCCCAACGGCGACCCCGACGCTGGCAACATGCCCCGGCTAGACGCTGAATCAGGCCATGGCCTGGTCACCGACGTGTCAATCAAACGCAAAATTCGGAATTTCGTAGGTCTTGTGAAGGCTCCTGACAACAAAGACCCAGAACCTGGTGAAAAGCGATTCGCTGAGAAGTTTGCGCCAGGTGAGAAGCGCTTCGAAATTTATGTGCGCGAAAAAGCCATCCTGAACCTGGAGCATCAGCGGGCGTATTCGGCGCTCAAACTGGATGTGCCACCTACGGATCAAGGGGACGATGCCGTTGAAGTTGCTGACGTCGACGCAAAAAAGAAAAAGCCAGCCAAAGAAAAACGCAAAGGCAGTGCTGACGAGGTTGGCCAGGCGCGCCAATGGATGTGCCAAAACTTCTTTGACGTGCGCACCTTCGGCGCAGTGATGTCCCTCGGCGTGAATTGCGGCCAGGTTCGCGGCCCCGTGCAACTGACTTTTGCCCGCTCAGTCGAACCCATCGTGGCGCTTGAACATTCCATCACCCGCATGGCCGTTGCCACCGAGGCCGAAGCTGAAAAGCAGCAGGGCGACAACCGCACCATGGGCCGCAAGCACACCGTACCCTATGGCGTCTATGTAGCCCATGGCTTCATCTCATCCTTCCTTGCCAAGCAAACCGGCTTTGGCGACGATGATCTCAAATTGGTATTCCAGGCACTGGAAAAAATGTTTGAGCACGACCGTTCTGCGGCACGCGGCGAGATGTCCACACGCGGGTTGTATGTTTTTAAGCATGACTGCGAGCTTGGCAACGCGCCAGCGCACGCATTGTTTGACCGCTTGAAAACCCAGATCAGGGTTCCCGGTGCCGTGGCTCGGGACTTCAGCGAGTATTCGGTTCAGTTCGATGGGCGGGACTTGATTCCCGGACAAACCGTGCAAGCAGCATCCGGAGTAGCACTGACTCGGGTTTGCTAACACTTGGTATCGACCGAATGGTTCGAGGCGACGACAACCTCCCAAAATTCCTTGATCTGAAGGAGCACGTATATGGAATGGCGTGAACGCATTGTTTGTGACCCCAAGATACTGGTCGGCAAGCCCTCGGTCAGGGGAACGCGTATCTCGGTAGAGCTGATTCTCGGGTGGTTGGCTGCGGGTTGGAGTTTTGAGCAACTACTGGACTCATACCCCAACATCACGCGCGACGACGTGTTGGCGGCTCTCGCCTATGCGCGCGAGTTGGTGCATGACGATGGCATCCTGCCGCTAGCCGAGCCAGCAGCGTGAGCCCCAAGTTGCTGGCGAACGAAAACTTTCCGTTGCCATCGGTTCGATTGCTGCGCGCCGCTGACTTGGATGTTGCGGCCGTGCTGGATGTCATGCCTGGGGCAAGCGACGAAGACGTGTTGGCTTATGCCCGACGCGGGCAGCGCTGGATTCTTACCTTTGACCGCGACTACGGCGATCTTGTGTTCCGCAAGGGAATGCCGCCGCCGCCCGCTATCATTTATTTGCGGCAAGAGGCCTATTCGCCGGAAAAGCCGGCAGCGTTGGTGCAGGCTATTCTGGCCATGCCCGACAAGGTGTTGGGTTGTTTTGTAGTGGCGACCACGCGCAACATTCGCTATCGACGCTT
>Ga0163154_10009019_pt1 | contig 11466 bp, 11 predicted proteins | sample OliLakLV19MP9P1_FD_148649 | JGI IMG/M metagenome (GOLD analysis project Ga0163154, IMG submission 148649) | Freshwater microbial mat bacterial communities from Lake Vanda, McMurdo Dry Valleys, Antarctica - Oligotrophic Lake LV.19.MP9.P1 | ecosystem: Environmental > Aquatic > Freshwater > Lake >...
TCATCGCACCTTGAATAAATCTCATCGCCGCACGGAAGCGTATACCTAAAGCCGGATCAACCTATGCAGTCTCGATTTGAGCAGGCGCGAATCAATCAACTCATTAGCTCGTATGCGCCGAATGATCCCCCTCGGCTCGTCCTCGATTTCGGGGATATGCTGTCGCTGGTATGGCGTCTGGACAAAAGCGCCGGACAGGGCAACCGCGAACGCTATTATCGCCAGTGCGTGCGCTCGGTCAGCAGCGGCTTAGAACTGTCAGCCCACCCCCTGTGCCGCTTGATCGATTTGACGGCGGCAGGGGAGATTTATCAGCAAATCCCGAACTTGCCTTATCGAGCGGGCAAACGGCTGGTTGACGCGCAAGATCGCAAGGGGGCAATCGCACAGTTGATGCATCTGCGCGACGATACGCTGCGTATTGGGACGTATCAAGAAGGGTGGGGCGGCGCGTTTCCCGGAAGCGGCATTTTAGATACCGAAACCCGTGAGCGAGTTTTCGCCGTGTTGTTGAATGCCTTACAGGGACAGTACAGCAATTTTGGTCGGCTGCTGCTGGTGTTGGATATTGTGCTGGCGAACCTCATGCTTGGCTTTGACGCCATGCCAGAAATTCCTCTACAAACGCTGGTGGCGGATCACGGCTATCCTGACCCGGCTGATCCGCGCATCCACCGCGATTATGCCGCTGCCCCTTGATTAGAACTGGGTCACGACCTTTTCCACGCCGGGAATTTTTGTCAGCAGCGCGAACGAGTCTTCGGGTGTTGTCTCTTCGGGAAATCCCCCCGTCAAAATGACCGTCCCATAACGCATGGTGACCTGTATGCCTATCGGGATCACTCTGCCGACTTCGCGCCGAAGGGTGTCCTCGTCATAGAGCGCCTCGCCGTTCACCCCTTTTACGCCTTCAAGCGTCGGGATCAGGTCAAGCAGAGTGCGGCGGCTTGGCTGCGATTTGACATGCCCCGACACGTTGACAACGCCATCGCTGACGACGATGTGAATTTGATGCAGATCAGCCGCAAGCGGCGGGTAATGCAGAATGAGGTTGTGAACGTCCTGATGAATGTCCATATCGGGGCGGGTGGTCGAAAGGGCTTGCGGGTCAGCCATCGCGGTTAAATCCTTCACTCGGATAGAATAGGCTTGAATTTTGCCCCAACCCTCTGAAATATACAAACTAATTCATGTTAAAATGGATTGTCATAATCAGTGCTTATGGTATCATTTAGAACATAGGTTCTTGATGCAGTATTTATTAGGTAGGGTTGCCACGATGACAAACGAAAATAGTACGCGCTACACCTACTCATTTCCAAACTTGGACAGCGATGTACGAATTAGCGAATTAGTTCTCTACATTGCAGAGAAGTGCCTTGACGATCCCCGTTTTGGGGCTGTGAAGCTCAATAAAATCTTATACTTCGCTGACGTTATGTCTTATCGCCTGTACGGTGAACCGATCACAGGTGGGCAATATATGAAATTGTCTAAAGGGCCTGTTCTTAAGCGTATGAAATTGATACTTCAAAGTTTGGTGGATCGTAACCGGGCTGTCATTGTGAAACGCAAAGTCCATGATTTTGAAGAAAATCGTATTGTAGCGACCTCAGAACCTAATTTGGATATTTTCAGGGCGCGCGACATCGCCCTGCTTGATGAAATTATCCGTATGAATTGGGGGAAAACAGCCAATGAAGTGAGTGAGGCTTCTCATGGAATTGCTTGGGAAGTAGCTCAAGACCAACAATTGATTCCCTATGAGGCGATGCTGCTCTCTGACCAAAACGTGACTGAAGACGATATAGCACGGGCGCAGGAGTTAATTCGTCAGCATGGCTGGAATGTTTAAAGGATACACACTACGCTACGATGAATTGTTTGAAGCCCAACTGAATGCAATTGCCTCTGCACGTCACATGGATGAAGCGTTGATAGGTGTTGAGTGGATTCTTTCTAACGAGCCAGAGAAATGCCCTGTTGTTCCCGGCACAACACGTCTTCGCGTGATCAAAACTGAACCTTACCGAAGAAATTTGGTCGAAATCCCGGCATTGAGAATTTGGTTTTCAATTGAAGACGGTGGAATTGTGTTGATGAGGGCAATTGACGTGATTGAAGACTGGGACGCGCCGGACAATCAGTGAAAAAGTAGGGTATTGGTCAATAAAAAAGGACGAGCAACTGCTCGTCCTTTTTTGTTGACTCAGTCCTGAATTTAGCCTGTGACCGGGATGCTGTTCACGTTCGTGCCAGCGGGGAGAACGAAATACTGTGCGCTCACCCAACCGACGATCCCGTTGAAGTTAACCTGATACCATTGGCTAGCGGTGTTACGCCCGATGACCGGTGCCGTGCCACCCGCCACAATGCGAGCCACACGCCCAAACTGCGTGCCGGGACCTGAGCGGACGTTGACCGTGAAGGGAGTCGCAATGCCGACGACGATCCCCGTGCCGGGATTAGCTGGCGGGGTCACGGTGGGCTGAACAGGCGTGCCGTCGGGGGTGATCACTGGAATGTTGAACCCGTTGGCAATGCTGACAAAGCGCCCCGATACCCAACCCGATGCGCCGTTGTTGAGGCGAATCTGATACCAGATGCTGTTCGCCGTGCGTCCCAACACTTGATACTGCTCCAAGCGGTTGATCCGCGTGATCACGTTGCTGGTCGTTGAGTTGGGCAGGTCGCGCACGTTCAGGCGGAACGCCGTTACGGTAGCGACTGCGCCCGTCAGTACCGGCACTTGAGTCGGTTGGATGCCGCCGGGATTACTGGTGAAATACACGCTGAATTCGATGTAAGCGTCCAGTGTTTGGTCGTTATATTCCACTTGGAACGTGTTCCCACCCGCTGGAAGCTGCAACGTCGCCGTGTAGGTTTGACCCGTCGCGCCGCCGAACTGGTTGATCAACAGCACGCCGTTCACGAACACGCGCACACCATCATCAGCCCGCGCCGCTACGGTATAGTTGCCCGCCCCCAAGGTTTGGACACTCGACCAACGCACCGAGAAGTTATCGGCTGGCAAATTCGGCAGGGGCGCACTTTGTCCCCATGAATGCGATGGGCTGGTTTCCGTCAAAATAGCCGACGGATCACCGAGTAAGCCGCCATTGGCGTAATACTGCGCCGTCCACAGTGAGGTTGCGACTGTCGGAGGCAGTGATCCCGTGCCTGTCCCTGTGCCGGGAACGGGGAAACCGGGTCCCGATGGGTTGCTGGCGAGGTTGGCAAACGAGAAATAGGCGAACGCATTGTTCGACAGTTCACGATAATCGATCTGAATGTGATAAACGCCATTCGAGGGAACAGTCAAATCAGACGTAACCAACTGACCCACGACCCCTGAACCATAGGTGTCGATGACCGGAGTCAGCCCGAAGTTGAAAATCACGCGGATATTGTCGTCCGCCAGCGCGTAAAAGCGATACGTCCCGGCGGTGAGCGAAACATCCGTCGCCCAACGAATCGAGAAATTGTCCACGTTCAATCCAGCAATGGGAGCACTTTCCCCCCAGTTGTAACCGATACTGGTTTCATTGCGAGTCAATACCGGGCTGCCTTCAAGGGTGCCGTTATTGAAGTAATACGCAATGTAGGTTGGGTTTTGCGCCGCTGCTGGTTGTACCAACAAGATTGAGAACGATAGGAGCAGAACGACGATTAAGGCTTTGCGCCACATAATAGGAACTCCTTCACATACCACTACATCAACTCCGCTAATTATAACAGATTTTATGACCGAGGGGCGGATCGTAGGGTAAGCGTCATGCAAACGTCTCATTTGCAGCCTCACCCCCTGCCCCTCTCCTTTAGGAGAAGGGAGTTTAAGGGAGTGTGATTTGCCATACGGTAGCGCCCCATAAGATCGCCCCGACTTCAAATTCGGTCTCTGAGTCGCCCGTATTGGGAATTTCGGTGATGTTGTCGGCTGACCAGATCGCTGCGCCATTGAACGTGGGGTAGCCGATGAACGCCGCCGCTTGTCCGTCGGGAGAGAGCGTTACGCGGGAGGGCGACCCCGTGAATGCCATCGTCGTATCGAGCAGTTCCCAGAACATGCCCATATCGGGCGTGATGTCGAAACGCAGATGCAGCGACGTTTCGGGATTCTGGAGGTTGACCAGATGCGGCACATCGGGGAACGGCACGCCGACTCCGGTACGCCCATCGAGGATTGTCCAGCGACCCGATGCGTAGAACAGCCCGACATAGGTCTGCGACTCGCCTTCAACGGGGAAGAAGTCCAACACGTAATCGTCAGGCACGGGGGCAATACGCGGTGTTGATTCAATGACGCCCGTTTCGCTCACGATGAAGTAAGTTTGATCGCCCGCTTCATCGGCAGACAGGTTGATGATGAAGATGTGATTTCCCCAACGGACTTCGGGGGATCGCCCCTGCGTGATAGAGGCGAAAATTTCGGGGATCAAGGCGCTGGTTGTGCCGCTGGTGAGGTCATAGATCATCAAGCGGGAAACGTCCGTGCCAAAATCAAATTCTGTCCATGCGATGCGTGTGCCGTCGGGCGACCATGCGGGCGCAGAACGCACAATCGCTTTATCTGGCACGCCTTCCACAAGCAGCGAGGCATCCTCCGGCTGTGCGGCAATAGTCACCGTGTTCCCTGTGGATGCATCGAACACGGCAATGTTGGCGGGAAGGTCAATCTCTGCGATTTCACCTTCCGCCTCCACGCGATCCAGCGCCTCTAAGCCCACTTGCGCCGCTTCTTTATAAGCGATGCGCGTACCGGTAGGGGATAGGGCAGGGCTGGAAACGGTGCCGGAGTCGGTGATCGGCTCGGTGGTCAGCGCAGTCGGATCAACGCGATACAAATCTCCCCGTACCCATAGATAAATGGAGGACGTGTTGTCTTGTGCAAAAATGCTATTGGCGACTGAAACGATTAAGACGAAGATCAAAAAAGGTTTTCTGAACATGGGCAATCCGGTGTGTGTGCGAAATCAGGTTAAGTTTAACCTAGATTGAACCACTGAACCTGCTCCTGTGTAAATCTGTGTAGAACGTACAAGTGCTTACCGTAGAGCAACCTTGCGAGTAGCACAAACTCATGTTAAGGTTCAACGCGGTCATTAAAACCTATTCAGTAAGTTGCGGGTATCCGCTAACAATTTTTTCTAGGAGGAATGTATGCATAAGTTTACACGTTTGACTGCTCTGCTGCTGTTGGTCGCGCTCGTATTCGCGGTTGTCGGTGGTGTGGCGGCGCAAGATGGGGGTGGTAAAATCCTCATCACAGGTCGTCAGATGGGTCCCAGTGACATCCCGACGCTTGATCCGTCATTGGCGGAAGATGTTCCGTCGGTTCAGGTGATCACCGAAATATTCCCCAGCTTGCTCCGTCTGCACGAAGAAACCGTCGCAGTTGAAAACGGTATCGCAAGCTACACCGTGTCGGAAGATGGTCTGGTGTATACGTTTAGCATTATGCCGAACGTCTACTGGGTTCGTTACAACGCCGAATCGGGCGCTGTCGAACAACTGATGGACGAAAGCGGTACCCCGCTGACCGTCACCGCGCAAGACTTCGCTTATGGCATGATCCGCACGCTCGACCCCGCGACTGCCGCACCGTATCAACTGGTGTGGGCGCCTTGGGTGGCTGGTGGCGTGGAATATGCTGCTTCTGGTGAGTCTACCCCCGAAGAACAACAGGCGTTGATGGAAGCTCTGGGCATTCGCGCCGTCGATGAATGGACGCTCGAAGTTACCGTCCCGCGTGTCGCCGCGCCCACCGCTTTGATCTACGCACAGTGGTTCGCCATCGCGCAGCCGCAAGCGATCATCGAAGAATTTGGCGATTTCTGGATCAACCCGGAAAACATTGCAACCTACGGTCCTTTCGCACTCAAAGAATGGGTGCGTGGTGATGGCGGCAGCTTGACGATGATCAAGAACCCCTTCTGGGCTGGCACGACTGAAATCCCCGCGCCCATGATTGATGAAGTGCAGTTCCGCTTCCTCGATGAAGGCGTGCAGTTGACCGAATTTGAAGCGGGCAACCTCGATGTTTCGGAAGCCCCCTCCGCCTCGATTGACCGCATCAACAGCGACCCGAACCTGAGCGCCCAACTGCATGTTGCGCCGGGTACTTGCACCTACTATTACGGTTTCAACACCGAACAAGCACCCTTTAATGATGCACGCGCCCGTCGCGCCTTCTCGCTGGCGATTGATCGTCAGTCGATTGTTGACAACGTGACCCGTGAAGGTCAAATCCCTGCGGCGCTGTTCGCTCTGCCCAGCCTTGTGGCTGCGCCTACCAGCGAAATGTTCCCCGATGTGGGTATCCAAAGCGATCCTGAAGGTGCAGTTGCGCTGTGGAACGAATACCTGACCGACACCGGAATGGCGGCTGATGCCTTCCAGATCACGCTGTACCACAACGACAGCGCCCTGCACGCATCGGTTGCACAAGCAGCACAGCAGATGTGGGCGGAAACCCTCGGCGTGAACGTTCAGATCACGACGGCAGACTTTGCAACGTACCTCGATCAACGCGGCAACTACTCGATTTACCGTGCGGCGTGGTGCTTCGATTACCCGGACGCGCACAACTTCTATTATGATGTGCCGTTCCACAGTGCTTTGATCGAACAAAATGACACGCACTGGATCAACACAGAATTCGACGCGCTGATCGACCAAGCGTTCCTCGAAACCGACAATGCCGTTCGTGCAGCCATTTACGCGGAAGCGGACAACATCCTTGTCAACACGGATGCCGCTGTCGCCCCGATTTACTACTATGTGACCAACGACCTGACTGCGCCGAACGTCACGCGCACCTACTCGAACATCACCCGCGAATACTACGAAAAGTGGGACATCAGCGAGTAGCAAGAAAGAAGACTCCAATAGAGTCTAGAAAGTCAACGATTTTTGTAGGGGCGGGGCAATGTCCCCGCCCGAATGAAATGGGCGATCCCTTGGGTCGCCCCTACAAAGATTGGGCGGGTATTAGGGGGACATGGTGACAACGTCATGTCCCTAATTCTCATCAGAGGGGACGTATGGCAAGGTTTGTAGCACAGCGGTTCATGTGGTTGGTGGTGGTGCTGTTCGTCGTTTCAGCGATCACGTTTGTCCTCATGCGTATTGTGCCGGGGGGTCCTTTCGCCACTGAACGCGGAATTCCTGACAGCATCTTACGAGCGTTAGAAGAGAAATACAGCCTTAATTCAACCCTGCCAGAGCAGTACCTCAAGTGGATTGGGGACATCATCTTTCCGCGCATCACGGGGGAAGAATACCGCCCGTCTTCAGTGAATGATTATTTGATCAATATTCGCCTTGATGTTTTCAGAGCAGATACCGATTTTCGCTGGATGAATTTTGGACCCTCGCTGCGGATTCGCAGTCGCACGGTCAATAATATTTTTGAAGAGAACTTGCCTATTTCGCTTCAACTGGGGTTGGCGGCATTGATGGTCGCTATGGCGATTGGCATTCCGGCGGGCATCATCGCCGCGCTGAATCGCAACACGATCTATGATTACGCCGGGATGGGCGTAGCGATTATCGGCGTGTCGATTCCGGTGATCATTATGGGTCCCATACTTCAATATGTGTTTGGGGTACAGTGGCGTCTGCTGCCTGTTTCTGGGTGGGGCAACCCGCAGCACGTCATTATGCCCGCGTTCGCGCTCGGCTTCGCACAGTCGGCGCTGCTGGCACGCTTGACTCGCGCCGCCCTGCTGCAAGTCATGAATGAAGACTATATCCGCACCGCCCGCGCTAAGGGCTTAAGTGAGCGCATGGTCATTTTGTTCCACGCGCTGAAAAATTCGCTCATCCCTGTCGTGACCGTGTTAGGTCCGTTATTTGCCGCGCTGCTGACCGGGACATTTGTCACCGAAACCATTTTTGGCATACCGGGCATGGGGCGATTTTTCGTCACCAGCGTCACGAACCGCGATTACCCGGTCATCATGGGAACGATCCTTCTGTATGCCGGTTTCCTTGTGTTAGCAAATATGGTCGTTGACATTACGTATGCGTGGCTTGACCCGCGTATTCGTTACTAGAGAGGCGTGCAATGGCTGTCTTACAACAGAGACAACAAAATGCAGGGGTGACTAAACTAGACAGCCGCCCTAAAGGTGACAGCCTGTGGATTGATGCGTGGCGGCGCTTGCGTAAAAATCGTATGGCGGTGTTGGGGCTGATCATCATCATCCTTGCCGTGCTTGTGGCGATATTTGCCAATTTTCTCGCCCCGAAAGCCTACGATAAGCAGGTGCTGGCAGACAACAACGCCGCGCCCCGTTGGGTGACTCAGCTTTTCCCAAGCATGATCCCCCGTGATATGGGCGGCTATGTCACCATTAGCGAGAGTTACCCGCTCGGTGCGGATTCGTTGGGGCGCGATATGCTCAGTCGAATCATCTACGGCACACGGGTATCGCTGGCGGTGGCGTTCATTGGTCCCCTCTCCGCGATGCTCGTTGGCATCCCCTTCGGTTTGATCTCCGGCTACTTAGGGGGACGCTCCGATAACCTGATGATGCGCTTTGTCGATATTATGTACGCCTTCCCAACCCTGTTGTTGATCATTCTGTTGATGGCATTTTTCCGTTCGAGTACCGCACAAAATGAACCCGGCACGCTTGCCTATACCCTCGGTAGGCTCGATGCCTCGATGGGCGGGATGCTGTTCATTGCCATTGGCGTTGGATTCACCTCATGGATGGGCTTGGCGCGACTCGTGCGCGGTCAAATTTTGTCGGTGCGCGAAAAAGAATACATCGAAGCGGCGCGTTCGATGGGCGTTGGCACACGCGGCATTATGTTCCGTCACATGCTGCCCAATATTCTGGGTCCCATCATCGTCGCGGAAACGCTGACGATCCCGACCTATATTTCGTATGAGGCGTTTTTGTCGTTCATTGGCTTGGGCGTGCAAGCGCCGACGCCCAGTTGGGGCGGCATGATCGCAGACGGCGCACGGGCGATCACGTCGTACCCGTCTCAGGCGATTTTCCCGGCGGTGGCGCTGTTCCTGATCATGTTCGCGTTCAACTTCTTGGGTGACGGTCTGCGCGACGCCCTTGATCCCCGTATGCGCGGCATTGACTAGAAGCAAGAAAAGCAAGAGAAAAGACTCAACGCAAAGGCGCGAAGCCGCAAAGACGCAAAGAAGGTTTATATGACTTCTTCTTTGCGCCTTCGTGTCTTTGCGCCTTTGCGTTAGATATGTTCTCTAATCTTTGTTTTCGGTGTTCAGCCGATCTGCAAACACGTCAATATGGGCGCTGTGTTCCCGTTTATGCCCGTAATACGAATACACGATGAAATCATCGAGCGAGTATTCGCTCCCGTACCAGGGGAGAGTTCCGACTTGTGACCACTTCTCAGCAGGTACGCCAAGCGCCGCCGCCATTACCCGTTGATTCGATGCCGCATACTCGCTGATCATCTCGTCAACGCTCAAGGTTTGGCGTTTCTCCACCTGTGAATCGTTGAAGATGTAGGGTCCTTCTGACCCTAATTCGCTTAACGTCGGCGTGAGGATGGGCGCGGCGCTAAATTCGCTCAGGAGTTCTTCCAGTAAAACTTCATACGATGCCAGATGCGCGATGATATGTTTCACCGACCACCACCCGCATACCCCTTTACGTTCCCATTCTGATGGCGGGATGCGTGCCAGCGAGTCCTGCAAAGTCGTCTCACCATATTTGAGAATGTCCAACGGATTCATATCGCCCCCTGTGCCTGTCTGTGTTTGTCGAAAACCAGTATAGAACATCTTTGAAAAATCTCCCCCCTTGTGACAGGCTGTCCCACCTGTTTGCGTAGTTCATCCCTAATACTCTCCATAATCTCATCCTCTTTTGTTGGCTACCCTCCGGTCAGGTGTTATACTTGCCCACAAATCAAATTGTTTGTAAATCGCGTTCGGCGGCATCGCTGTTCCACAAGCCGCCACCTCGAAAATTGCCACTGAGGAGTTATTTACCTTGACCTCGCTTGTCTACACCCTTACGGAAACGCTGCGGTATCGCGGCGCTATCGGTCAGTGGAGCTGGGTACTCCACCGGCTCACAGGTTTGGGCGTCGTCCTATTCCTGACCTTGCATGTCATTGACACATCATGGGCGGTTTTCTACCCCGAATTGTACGTGCGTGCGATTGGCGCGTATCAAAGCCCATTGTTCACCATTGGCGAATTTGGACTCGTTGCCGCTGTTGTCTATCATGCGTTCAATGGGCTGCGTATCGCCATTTTCGATGCGCGTCCTGTGCTGTGGAAGCATCAAGCACGGGCAGCGTATTTCGTGTTGGGCGGCACGGTGCTGCTTCTAATCCCCGTGTTCCTGCTCATGTTCACGCACGTTCTGGAATTCTACCAGTCGGGCAAACCCGTTTTACCGCTGATCGATGTGCTGCTTGAACAACTGCCGTTCGCCATCGGGATTGCGGGCGCGGCGATTGTGGCGATCATCGTTTCGGCGGCGATTGGTGTGGTCACGGGCAACAAGAAACCGGGCAAAGTCAGTAAGGGCATGGGCAGCCCGATTGAACGGTTCTGGTGGTCGTTCATGCGCGTCAGCGGCTTGATCATTCTGCCGCTTGTGTTCGGTCATCTGGCGCTATCACACATCGTACAGGGCGTGTTTGACATCACCGTAGCGGGATCAACGGTTGCCGGAACCCTAATCGACAACAACGCTAACAGCATCCTTGCCAACGGCATCAACGATTCGGGGACTGCCGTCGAATATGTGGCTGAACGCTGGAATTTCCTCGTCGCGGGTGTTGCGATCTGGCGTATTTATGACATTTTGCTGCTGGCAACGGTCACGCTGCACGGCTTCAATGGCTTGCGCTACGTCCTCACCGATTATACGAACGAGAACGCGCTCTTTCGTCGTGCCGCCGTCATTCTTTGTATTATCGCGGGTGTGGTGCTGCTGACGGTGGGCGGGTTGGCGCTCGTGAGTTCAATTGGGACAGATGCGGTACGTGCAGCGAGCGAAGCGGCGCGTAACATGGGACTAGGCGAATAACACAGTTAAAAGTAGAAAGTTAAAAGTCGAAAGTGTTTCGCAGTTCCTTTTAACTTTCCACTTTTAACTTTTAACTAAACAACGGTAGTTGAGGTTTCAGGGGTTATTCAATGAAGACACATCAATACGAGGCGCTGATCGTAGGCGCGGGCGGCGCTGGTTTGATGGCAGCCCTGTACGCGACGAAAGGCGGGGCGAAAGTCGCCGTCCTCAGCAAATTGTACCCCACGCGCAGCCATACCGGGACGGCGCAGGGTGGAATCGGCGCGGCGCTTGGCAATCTTGAAGAAGACAGCCCACTGTGGCACGCCTATGATACGGTCAAAGGGGGCGACTATCTGGCAGATCAAAACGCGGTCAAGGTGCTGGCAGAAGAAGCCATTGACGCGGTGATCGAACTGGAACACATGGGTTTACCGTTTGACCG
>Ga0163154_10009021_pt1 | contig 11464 bp, 8 predicted proteins | sample OliLakLV19MP9P1_FD_148649 | JGI IMG/M metagenome (GOLD analysis project Ga0163154, IMG submission 148649) | Freshwater microbial mat bacterial communities from Lake Vanda, McMurdo Dry Valleys, Antarctica - Oligotrophic Lake LV.19.MP9.P1 | ecosystem: Environmental > Aquatic > Freshwater > Lake >...
CTGGCAGCAACCACGGTGCGGTGACCTGGCGCAACGGCTCGGCCGCGACCACGGGCACTTTGGGCGCTGCCAACTCGCTGATCGGGAGCAGCGGCGACAACGTGGGCTCCGGCGGCGTGTTTGCACTCAACAACGGCAACTATGTCGTTGCGAGCCCGAACTTCGACGGCGGCACGACCAATCGCGGCGCCGTAACGTGGGGCAACGGTGCGACCGGTGGTCCGATCGGAACACTTTCGGCCGCCAACTCACTGATCGGCGGCGGCAACGACGACCTCGTCGGAAGCGGCGGCATTATTGCGCTGACCGACGGCAACTATTTGATCCTCAGCCCAAGCTGGGACGGCGCCGGCACGAACCGCGGCGCGGCGACATGGGCCAGCGGCACAGCCGCGACCTCCGGCACAATCTCCACAGCCAACTCAATTTTCGGCAGCACGGACAACGATCAGGTCGGCAGCGGCGGGGGTATTGCGCTCGCCAGCGGCAACTATGTCATCGGCAGTCCGCTTTGGAACAATGGCGCCACGGCCGATACCGGCGCGGTGACGTTCGGATTCGGTGGTGGCACGACGGTTGCGGCAATCACAACGACCAACTCCATCATTGGTGGTTCGGCGAACGCTCAGCTGACGACAGGCGGGTCGGCAACCACCGGCGAAATCTTCGCGCGTAGCTCGGCCTCGGGCACCGTCTTCGTCGGTCTGACCAATCCGAACCAGCTTACGTTCAACCGCGCCCTGGCGCAGACGCTGACCGTCAATCCGCTGTTCTTGACGCGAACGCTGAACACTGGCACGGCCGTCACGCTGCAGGCATCGAACGATCTCACCGTTCTTTCGGACATCATCGTCAACAACCCGAGCGGCAATGGCGGCGCGCTGACTCTGCAGGCCGGCCGCAGCGTCCTAATCAACGCCGACATCACGACCGACAGCGGCAACCTGACGATTGTCGCGAACGAAGTTCTTGCAGCGGGCGCAGTCGACGCGCAGCGCGACCCTGGCTCAGCCCTCCTCACGATGGGCGTGGGCGCCGACATCAACGCCGGCACCGGCAACGTGCGGCTGACCATCGCGTCAGGCGCAGGCAAGACCAACACCGCGTCGGGCGACATGACGTTGCGCAACGTCACGGCCGGCACCGTCATCGCCGAGAACCTAGGGCCGTCCAATGGCGACGTGATCCTGGCCTCTGGCGCGCTCACGGCGTCCGGCTCGGGCACGCCGTTGGTTGTCGCGTCGCAAGGCGGTGACTTCATCAACAACGCAGGCGCCGGCGCTCTCTCTGCACCAAGCGGCCGCTGGATCGTCTACTCGCAGAATCCAACGTCAAACGTACTCGGCGGTCTGACGGGCAGCCCGTACTACAACACGCCGTACAATCCCGCCGCCCCGACAGCCTTGAGCGCCGCGGGCAACAGGTTCGCGTACACGCTCGCTCCGAACCTGACGGTCACACCGAACAATCAATCGCGCGAGTATGGCGAGCCGAACAGCGGCTTTACGTACGCCATTACCGGGCTCATCAACGGCGACACGTTGGCGGCAGCAGTGGCTGGTGCGCCGACGTTGAGCTCGACGGCGACCCCGACGAGCAATGTTGGCAGCGGGTACACGATCACGGCCTCCCTCGGCACGCTCGTCTCTGATTACAATTACAGCTTCAACTTTGGTGCGGGCACGCTCACAATCACGCCGGCAACGTTGACCTATGTTGCCGATGCGGCAGTCCGCGCCTATGGAGACCCGAACCCGCTGTTCACCGGCAACGTCACCGGCTTCAAGAACGGTGAGACGATTGCGACCGCTACGACGGGCACGCTGACGTTCACCTCGCCGGCCACGGTGACGTCGAACGTCGGCAGCTACGCCATCGACGGCTCCGGCCTTACCGCCAACAACGGCAACTACCTGTTCGTGCAGGCCGCCTCGAACGCGACGGCTCTCACGATCAACCCGGCCACGTTGCTATATCTCGCCGATCCGAAGGCGCGCCTTTACGGCGATGCCAACCCGGCGCTCACCGGAACGGTGACCGGCTTCAAGAACGGCGACACAGTGGCGACAGCCACGACCGGTACGCTCGCCTTCACGACGGCCGCGACGCCAACCTCGAACGTTGGCAGTTACGCCATCAACGGCTCGGGCCTCACGACGACCTCGGCGAACTATGTCCTGGCGCAGGATCCGAGCAACGCCACCGCGCTGACGATCAATCCGGCGACCTTGACCTACATCGCCAACTCGGCTTCGCGCCTCTACGGCGATCCGAACCCGGCATTCACCGGAACAGTCACCGGCTTCAAGAACGGCGAGACGGTCGGAACCGCAACCACAGGCACGATGACGTTCGCGTCGCCGGCCATCGGGACGTCAAACGTCGGCAGCTACGCGATCGACGGTTCGGGTCTTATCGCGAACAACGGCAACTACGTGTTCGTGCAGGATGCCGCGAACGCGACGGCGCTTACGATCAATCCGGCGACATTGACCTATGTCGCCGATCCGGCATCGCGTCTCTATGGTGATCCAAACCCGGTCTTCACCGGCAACGTCACCGGTTTCAAGAACAGCGAGACGATCGCCACCGCCACAACCGGTTCGCTGACCTTCACCTCGCCCGCGACAGTGACGTCGAACGTCGGCAGCTATGCCATCGACGGCTCCGGCCTTACCGCCAACAACGGCAATTACCTGTTCGTGCAGGCCGCGTCGAACGCGACCGCGCTCACGATCAATCCAGCGACGTTGCTGTACGTTGCCGATCCCAAGACGCGCCTCTACGGCGACGCCAACCCGGCGCTCACGGGAACGGTGACCGGCTTCAAGAACGGCGAGACGCTCGCGACGGCCACAACCGGCACGCTCGCCTTCACGACCGCCGCGGCGCCGACATCGAACGTTGGCAGCCACGCCATTAACGGCTCGGGCCTTACCACGACGACGGCGAACTACGTGTTGGCGCAGGATCCGGGCAACGCGACAGCGCTGACGATCAATCCTGCAACCTTGACCTACATCGCCGATCCGAAGACGCGCCTCTACGGCGACGCCAATCCCGCGCTGACCGGCACGGTGACTGGCTTCAAGAACAGCGAGACGGTAGCGACCGCAACGACGGGCTCTATGGTCTTCACGACTGGTGCCACCGCAACGTCGAACGTCGGGAGCTACGCGATCGACGGTTCAGGTCTTATCGCGAACAACGGGAACTACGTGTTCGTGCAGGATGCCACGAACGCGACAGCGCTCACGATCAATCCGGCTACCCTAACCTACGTTGCCGACCCGGCATCGCGTCTATACGGCGATCCGAACCCGCTGTTCACTGGCAACGTGACCGGCTTCAAGAACAGTGAGACGATCGCGACAGCCACGACCGGCACACTGACCTTCACTTCGCCGGCCGTGGGCACGTCGAACGTCGGGACTTACGCCATCAACGGCTCTGGCCTCACAGCCAACAACGGCAACTACGTCTTCGTGCAGGACGCGTCGAATGCGGCGGCCCTCACGATCAATCCGGCGACGCTGATCTACCTCGCCGATCCCAAGACGCGCCTCTACGGCGATGCCAATCCGGCGCTGACGGGAACGGTGACAGGCTTCAAGAACGGCGAAACCGTCGCGACGGCGACGACCGGCACTTTGGCCTTCACGACAAGTGCGACGCAGGCGTCGAACGTTGGAACATATGCGATCGACGGTTCAGGCCTCAGCGCGAACAACGGCAACTACGTCTTCGTCCAGGGCTTGAGCAACGCCGGGGCGCTGACGATCAATCAAGCGACCCTATCCTATGTCGCCGATCCGAAGTCGCGCCTCTATGGCGACGCCAATCCCGCGCTCACCGGTACTGTGACGGGTTTCAAGAACGGCGAGACGCTGGCGACCACCACGACTGGTGCGGCCGTGTTCACGACGACCGCGACAACGGTATCGAACGTCGGAACCTATGCAATCACCGGGTCGGGCCTCACTTTGGTCAGCGGGAACTACGTCTTGGTCCAGGCGGCGTCGAACGCGACAGCGCTGAGCATCAATCCGGCAACGCTGACCTACATCGCTGACCCACAGTCGCGCCTCTACCGCGATCCGAACCCGGCGCTCACAGGCACGGTGACGGGCTTCAAGAACGGCGAGACGGAGGCAACGGCGACCAGTGGCGCGATGGTGTTCACGACGCCCGCGAACGAATTCTCGCCGCCGGGGACCTATGCGATCAACGGCTCCGGCCTGACTGCGCTCAACGGCAACTACATCTTCGTGCAGGACCCGTCGAACGCCACGGCACTAACGATTGGCGGCACCGTCGACATCATACGCATGCTGCGCGAAGGCGACCTGGCGGGCGACAGCCTCTTCGACCACGTCGAGGGAATCCCGGCGGCGAAACCCAGCGTAATCAGTATCGTGGGGCCCGGCGAAGTCGGTGTCGATGAAGACCAAGGGGACCTCAGAGATCCAGGCATCAAGGCGTGCATCGCCGGCCCGACAAACGCGCCGCTGCCGAGCAGCTGCAACGTGAAGGACCGCTAAGTAAGCTTGTAGGTCGGCCCGCAACCGGCCTCCACTTGCGGCTCTAACGAATCACCACAGTGATGCGATTCCCATTCGCCAAGGCCTGATACGAGACCTGCGAACTCAATCCCATCACCATCGCAATGCCTGCCTGACCGACGCGCTCTGGCGACCCCGGGGGAGGGGTCCAATCCGTCGGGTCGAACAGGGGCGCGTCATCCTCGATGACCAAGGTCAGGGCGCCCGCAAGGCGAAAAGACAGCCGTATCGGCCGCTCGCTCTCGCCGCCATAGCCGTACTTGATCGTGTTGGTAAACAGCTCCTCGAGCACGATCCGACCACGCGAAAGCACGCTCACCTCGCGGCAAATCGCCTCCAACGCGTTGAGCGCTTGGCTGAGCCCCCTTGTCGTCGCAGGCACACTCAAGTCAAGATTGCCCGGCATCCGTCAGTCCTGTCACGGGGATCCGCCAAATGACAGCCTTCCGCGTCATCGCCACCGCCGTCGCGCTCTTCATACCTCACACGGCCCTCGCCGGCGAGCCGATCGGCCAAATCAAAACGCACTCGGGCAACGTCACCGTCCAGCGTGCCGGCGTGTCGAAGCCGCTGGCCATCGGCGACCGCGTCTTCGAGTCCGACACAATCATCACGACAAGCGGCGCCGTCGGCATCACCTTCATCGACAACAGCATGATGTCGCTCGGCCCCAACAGCCGGCTCTCACTCGACCAGTTCAAATTCGACCCAACGACACACAACGGCGTCTTCAACAGCTCGCTGCAGACCGGCACGCTGTCGGTGAAGTCCGGCCAAATCGTCCGCCAAACACCTGAGGCAATGCGCATCCGAACACCCGCCGCACTGCTCGGCGTGCGCGGCACAGAATTCGTCGTCCGCGCTGACGGCACAGCCGGATGAGCCGCCAGCTACATTTCATCGCGCCGTTCGCCTTCGCGACGCTGCTCACAGCGTGCTGCGGCCCGAAGGATCTGATCGTCATCCTGCCGGCCAGCGACGGCCGCATCGGCGGCGTGGTGGTTGAAGCCAGCGGCAGCAAAGTCGTCCTCGACAAAGCCTACGCCGGCGCAAGGCCCGGCTCGGGCGCGTCAGAGCCCGTCGAAGTCGGCGCCTATGAAGTCGAACGCGTGTTTGCCAAAGCGTTGGCGGCGCGTCCGATCCCGCCCAAGAGCTACACGCTCTATTTCGAGAGCGGCGGCGACGAGATCGTGCCGGAGTCGCGCGCGGCGCTCGATATGATGCTCGCCGAGATGTCCGAACGTAAGGCCGTGGAAGTCGTCATCACAGGCCACACCGACACGATCGGTCCGTCGGGCGACAACGACCGCCTCTCGCTCGATCGCGCACGGGTCGTGGAAAGACAGCTGAGGGACACCTTGGCGGCCAAGGGCGTGCAGTCGGACTCCGTGACGGCGGTCGGCCGCGGCGAGCGCGAATTGCTGGTGAGGACGCCGGATCAAACCGCCGAACCACGCAACCGCCGCGTCGAAATCACGGTCCGCTAAGGCCCGTTCCAGCGTATGGCGAGCACGGTCAAATCGTCGGACGCTTCGGCCCCGCCAACGAACCGTCCGACCGCCGCATAAAGTTCGCTGACGACGGTCTTGGCGTCGGCCTCCGGCGGTATCTCAGCGAGAATCCGCTTCGTCCTCTCGATGCCCAAGAGCGCACCCGATCCGTCCATCGCCTCGGCGACCCCGTCCGTCGTCACGCAGAGCAGATCGCCGGGATGCAGCTGCAACGTCTCTGTCGGATACGTGAAGTCCTCGACCACGCAAAGCGGCGGCCCGCCGACAGAGACCACGCTCTCAGGTGCAGCGCCTTTGCGCAGCACAAACGGCGCGTCGTGCCCTGCATTGCAGAAGTGAAGCTCACCGGTGTTGAGATTCAAAATGCCGGCGAACATCGTGATGAAGAGCATCTCAGGATTATCGCGCGAGATCTCGGCATTCGCGCGATTGACGATCGCACCCACATCCATCTCGCCGCGCAGCGCATAGCTCTTGCAGAGCGACTTGCCGAGCGCCATGAACAGCGCCGCCGGCACGCCCTTGCCGCTGACGTCGCCGACGGTGAAGAACAACCGGTCGGAATCGATCTTGAAGAAGTCATAGAGATCGCCGCCGATCTGCCGGGCAGGGACCATCAGCGCACCGAGATCGAACCGGCCGTCGCCTGCGATGCTCTCGGCGCTCGGCAGCATGCCCGTCTGTATGCGCCGCCCCGCTTCCATCTCACCTTCGGTCTTCGCCGCGGCGATCCTGCGCGCTTCGACCTCACGCCGCAGATGCCGCCGGTGCATGTCGGCTTCGGCAAAGCTCGCGGCCAAGAGAGAAACGAACACCAGCGCCGTACCGATCGCCGGCGTCGCGACGTCGATAAGCAGCAGCGATTGCTTCCAGAACTCGAGCCCGACGATCCCCAGTACGAGCAGCGGTAGCAGGCCAAGCAACCCCTGCCAGCGCGCCCGCACGAACGGCAGCGAGGAACAGGCCGAACAAGAGCGTCAGCGCAAGTTCGGCAAACCGCGTCCACCCCGGCCGCTGAACCATGCGCCCGTCGAGCACGTTCTCAAGCAATTGCGCGCTGATCTCCGTACCCTGCATGTAGCCCACGGGCGTCATGCGCATGTCCTGCGTCCCGAGGCCGGTCACGCCGACGAGCACAATCTTCTGTTCGAAGGTGTTCGGGTCGACCCGTCCGGAAAGAACATCCGCAGCCGACACAAACCGGCGCCCGTCATGCGGGGAATAATGGATCCACACAGTCCCGTCGCTCTGCGTCGGAATCCTAATCGGCCCGACGCCCACGCCCTGCACCGCGCCGTCGTCCACGTACAAGTCGAACCACGAGGCTTGTGCCGTCAACCGCAGCACCTCAAGCGCCATAGACGGCGCGAGACGATCCGACACCACCGACACGAGCGGCAGCCGGCGAAAGACGCCATCAAGATCTGGGTCTACCGACAACACGCCGTGCCCGGTCGCGGCATTGTCGAGTACCGCAATACTCCGCACCGTCGCATTGAAGCGCGGCAAGCCCGAAGGCGGCGTGGACGCACCGCCCGGCTCGATCAAGCGAAACGGCGCCAGCGGTCCGTCGTCCTTCTGGCCCTCGACAACCCGCAAGCCGCCGATGCCCAACATCACCGGCCCTGCAGCGATCGCCTGACCGAACATCGCATCGTGACTGGGCAACACTCGTATTCCGTCCCGCAGCGTCGGCGGCATGTCGCCGGCATAGCGCAGCCATTCCTCCGGCGATTGCCGATCCGCCTCAGGCAAGATCATGTCGATGCCCACCGACGCCGGCCGGCCGCTGAGAATTTTCGAAATCAACTGGGCATTGATCTGACGCGGCCACGGCCACTGACCGAACGCGTCGAGACTGGCTTCGTCGATCGCGACAATCACAACCGGATTGGCATGCTCAAGCCGCGGCGCCGTGTACTGATAAAGATCGAAGAGCGAAAGCTGCGGCGAATAGAAGAGGGAAGGGACGGCGGCCTGCAGCAACAAGAAAACGCCAAGCATCGCCCACGCCGCGCGCCGTCCCCAACCGTCGAACAGATATCGAGTGAGACGCGTCATTCTCAAACGTCGATCACAAGGCCGTCATACGCCGCGCACACTTTCAGCGGCGCGCCGGATCGCGTGATCTCCTCGAAGCGAATAGTCTCCGCCAAGACGTCGTCGATCCGCGCGTCATCGTTGACCGGTTCGTGATGAAACAGGCACAGCTGCTTGGCGCCGGCCATCTGACACAACTCGACGCCCAAAACGTTGCTCGAATGGCCCCAGTCCTCCTTCACGGAAATGGACTCGGCCAGCGAATACATCGCATCGAAAATGACCAGGTCGGCGTTGCGGAAGAACGCGGCGGCGCGCTCCATCTCCGCGGTGTCTTCCGGCTTGTGCTCGGAGTCGGTTGTGTAGACGACGGTCTTGCCGCCTTTCTCGATGCGATACCCGTAGGAATCGTTGCCGTGCAACTGCAGCATGCCGGTGACCGTCGCACCAGCGATCTCATGCTGTTTGCCCGGCTCAAGCGGGACGAACTCGATGCTCGCCGCAAGCGCTTCGAACTCGACCGGAAAAGACGGCTCTTTATTTTGCGCGCGAATGGCCTGCTCGAGCTTCGGATGACAGCTATAGAGACGAATGCGATTGCCCGGAATGAACGCCGGCACAAAAAACGGAAAGCCCATGATGTGGTCCCAATGCACATGGGACACGAGCACATGATACGTCTGCGGCTTGCCCGGTCCATGCTTGGCGAGCGCCGCGATCGACAACTCCCGCACGCCCGACCCCAAATCGCAGATCAGATATTCCGGCCCGCCGGTATCGATCTGCACGCACGCCGAATTGCCGCCATAGGTGCTGGCTTCGGCGAAACTCAATTCCCGCTCGCAAAACGCCTGCGCCTTCGCAACCGTGTCGAGCCCGGCGTCCGCACCCTTCACCAGCGCGTTCACGATTTTGCGGCGCACGGCGCGCCCATTGATCGGCGCCGGCAGCGACCCGCGTGTTCCCCAAAAGACCACTCTCATGGCGCGACCTCCTTCAGGATGCCTGAGAACCGGGCGCAAGCTTGTCGACCGCCTGACGAACCGTATCGAACAGAGGAAACACGAGATTGAACCGGCTGATGGTGAAGATCTCAAGAAGCAGCGGCTGAAGCGCCGCGATCCCGAACCCTTTGCCGTCCGCCTTGCCGGCCTTGAACGCAATCATCAACGCGCGAAGACCGGCGCTGCTGATGTAATCCACGCCGGACAGATCGAGAATGAGCGCGGCCTTCGCCTTCGCCATCGACGCAGAGAGCGCGTCCTTGAAGGCCTCGGCATTGGATAAATCGATACGCCCGGACGCAGACACCAAGACGGCATCGCCAACCCCACGCTCATTCCAACTCGCCGCCTGTCCGTCCATTCCTTAGCCCCAACCGTCCTCCGACGCGCCGTCATCATGGCACGAAACGCGGTGCAGGGGCATCGTCCGCGACGGATTTTCGTAGCGTCCGCGGTATTGACCGCCCCGCATTTTTCGCTCCCGTTTCGCGGGCCGCTGCAGGTAGTCTCCCGCATCAACGCCATTTAAGGACCGATCGATGAAAGCGCTTTGTTACCGCGGCGAACGCGACATTCGTTGCGAAGAGATACCGGCCCCCACGCCGCGCGATGTTTCCGGCGCGGTGGTCAAGATGAAGGCGTGCGGAATCTGCGGCAGCGATCTGCACATCTATCACGGCCAGGGCTTTTCCAAAGACGACGGTTACTGCGTCGGCCACGAAGCGGTCGGCGAAATCGTCGAGATCGGCAGCGGCGTGAAATCGTTCAAGGCGGGCGACCAGGTGATGCTCGCGGCCTCCGTTCGCTACGGCGGGTGTGGGGTGTGCCCCGCGTGCGTCGGCGGATCGCCTGTCAAATGCGCGAAGCAGCAATGGGGCTGCTACGGCCTCAGCCACGCGCTCGAAGGATGTCAGGCGGAGGCGATTGCAGTGCCCGCGGCCGACAACAATTTGAGTCACATCCCTGAGGGCGTCACGGCGGATCAGGCGTTGCTGCTCACCGACAACTTGCCAACCGCTTACATGGGCTGCAAGAACGCCGACATTGGCCCCGGCAAGACAGTCGCGGTCGTCGGTCTCGGGCCAATCGGGTTGATGGCGGTCGAATGTGCCTTCGTCCTCGGCGCCTCACGCGTCTTTGCGCTCGATCTCGTGCCGGAGCGGCGTGTGCTCGCTGCGTCGCTGGGCGCGACACCGATCGATCCGGCGAATGCCGTCGAAGAGATCAAATCGTTGACCGGCGGCGCGATGGTCGACTGCGTGGTCGAGGCGGTCGGCGGCGACAAGACGCTCGAACTCGCCATCGCGCTTGCCGGACGCGGCGCAACGATCTCTTCCTTCGGCGTCAACCAGAACCAAGCGTTCAAATATCCCGTGTGGACGGCGTTCAACAAAATGCTGACGTTCCGCGTCGCCGGCTGCCTCGTCCAAAGCCACTGGCCCGAACTCATCCCGCTCGTACGCAACAAACGTCTAAGGCCGGAACGCTTCATCACCCATCGCATGGCGCTGAAAGACGGCGCGGAGGCCTACCGCCTGTTCGACGGCAAGATCGACGGCACGCTGAAAGTCGTCTTGACGCCTTAGCCGCGTTCGGTGAGCACACGCCGGCAAGCATCCGGCAACGCATCAAGACGTATCGCCTTGTCCGGCTCATACGTCCCTTCGGACGGATGGGCCCAATCCGGCTTGTCGAACCAAGATTGCAACTCGCCGCCGCAACCATCGCCCGGCGGCGGCGCTTCTTGCGGTTTGCAGTCGGGACTGCCGGCGGGACACCCGAGCCGCACATGCATGTGCCAGTAATGCCCGGGCCAAGGCCGCACCTTGCGCAACCAACTACGCTCACCCTTCACGCGCTGACAGAGCGCGCGCTTGATCGGCGGCGAAACGAAGATCCGCTCAACCTCGTCCGACTGCGCCGCGCGCGACAGCATGGCGACCTGCGCAGCGCCAAACGCGGACGTCACGCGCAACGTGCTGAAGTCGACCATCGACACGGGAGCAAATGTCTCCAGGTCCCTCGACGGCACTTTCGAGGCCGGCATCGGCGTCAACCAGATGTCCGCGTCGAGTCCCACCTGATGCGAATTGTGATCCGACGGCGAAGGCCCGCCGCGCGGCTGTCCCAGATCGCCGATCAACAACCCGCGCACGCCATCCTTCGCAACATCGTCGGCAAGCCCACGCACGAAGCGAACCAACGCGGGATGCCCCCACGCCCGGTGGCGCGACGGCCGCATCACCTGCCAGCGCGGCGCATCGAGCGGCAGTTGCTCAGCCCCAGCGACGCATCCCCGCGTGTAGGATCCGATCACCATCGGCGCGCCGCCCGTTCCGGTCCGCAC
>Ga0163154_10009022_pt1 | contig 11462 bp, 9 predicted proteins | sample OliLakLV19MP9P1_FD_148649 | JGI IMG/M metagenome (GOLD analysis project Ga0163154, IMG submission 148649) | Freshwater microbial mat bacterial communities from Lake Vanda, McMurdo Dry Valleys, Antarctica - Oligotrophic Lake LV.19.MP9.P1 | ecosystem: Environmental > Aquatic > Freshwater > Lake >...
AGGCCGCGGGGCGGAGCCGTGGCATCGGCTCCGAGCCGATCCCACATGTAAGGAGCGTTCGATGCGTTGGTTCTGGGGGTTGATGCTGTTGGCGGTGGTGGCCGCGGCCGTGCTGCTGGTCGTTCGGCGTCAAGCGCCCGCGCCGCAGGCTGTGGCCGCGAACAACTCCGCGCAAAGCGGCGCGATCGATTCTCGGCCGCCTCGCCCGAATCCGCAGCCGGCCAACACTGAACCCGCGTCCAGTTCCGCACTCCCCACCCCGACGACCGTGGACGTTGCGCCGAAGCAAGCATCGGAAGTTCGACCGATCGAATCGCCCGCGACCAGTCCGATCGTTGCGGCCAAGCCCGTGGACCCGGCGGCTCTGGTGCTCGTGCCGACGGAACTTCCCAAAGCAGAGAACGCTGCCGTGCCGCTCGTGGGTCCGCCCCGCCCGCTCGAGGATGAGGCCGCTCGGATGCGCGAAGCGGTCGAAGCCGCAGTGGGTGTGGGAGGTGGCGGCAAGGTCGCGGTGTCCGCTCCAGAAGAGATGGGTCCGCCGATTTCGGCCAAACCAGCCGTCCAAGTCGCTGCCAAGGCCAAGCTCACCCCGCGCGAAGACGGCAGCACGCTGGTCGATGATCGCTTCGTGATCAAGGGGGTGGGAAGCAAGGACGACCCGTACCTCATCTCATGGGAGATGCTCGTCTCGGCGCAGGACAGCTACCAGCCGCGGCTGGGACGAAAGCTCATTCCAGACCGTCTCAAGATGATGGACGGCAAGTGGATCAAGATCGCGGGCTACATTGCGTTTCCGATGATGGCGCAGAGCCAGGATGAGATGCTCATGATGCTCAATCAGTGGGACGGGTGCTGCATCGGCGTGCCGCCGACGCCGTACGACGCCATCGAAGTAAAGCTGAAATCCGCGGCCAAGGGCGACGACCGGCTGCGCATGTCGGGCAGCGTGCGCGGCATCCTGCGGGTCGATCCGTATCTGGTCAAGGATTGGCTGGTGAGTCTGTACCTGATGGACGATGCCGAACTCAACGTCGATGCGGGTTCCGGCAAGCGAATCCCGACGGCGGTGCAGGGGCACTTGCCGACCCAGTGATGCGGGCGCGGAAATGCTCAGTCGTCATCCGGGATCGGTTCGAGCATCGGGCCGGTGATGGCAGCACGCACGCCGTATTGATGCACCAGTCGGCCGCCGAGGTGGCTGGTGTTGATGAGCGCGAGCATGCCGAGGGTGTATCCCAGCAGAAACAGCGCGTGCAGCGCGACCCATCCCGAGCGCTTGAGCCGGTCCTTGAGGGCCGCGGCCGCGAGCAGGATGAGCAGGTACGCGCCCGCCAGAATGAGGAACAGGTTGCGGGCGAGTTCGCCGAGTACCTCGTGCTCGGCCAGCACGCGCTCGCCGTCGCCGCGGGGCGCGGCCGAGTTCTGCGCGGCGTCGCCGGTCATGGCCGCGAGCACGCAGCCGCCCGCCCCGATGAGAAGCAGGATCAGGGTCGCCCCGGCGATGCCCTTGTTGGTTCGGCCGAAGCAGAGCGCGAGCAGGATCAGCACCGGTGCGGCCGCGAGTGCCCCTATGGGCAGATGGACCGCGATCGGGTGCAGGGCCTCCCAGCTCGGGAGCGGTGGAAAGTTGAACAGGGGAAATCTCCTTGCCTATGAAACCGCACGGGGCGGTGGCCGGAGAGAGAAGTCTAGTGGATACTTGGGCGGTCGGCAAAGCGGGATAAAAAGGGAAGAAGGCATCAACGCATGAGGCATCGAGGCATCAAGATTGGAATGGCGGCGGCGATGCTTGGCGGTCAGGCGCTGGCGCAGGATCGCCAGAGTGTGCCGCTGCAGCTCAACTACAACCAGACCCAGGTGGGCCAGTCGGTGTTCGTGCTGGGAAGCCTGCCGGAATTGGGCGGGGGAGACATCACCAAGTCGGTGAAGCTCGAGCCGACGCAGTGGCCGCTGTGGAAGAGCACGTTCAGCTTGCCGGCGGGGCGCGACTACACCTACCAGTTTTATCGGCGGAGCGACGGGCCGGGGATGCTGGGCAGCACGGTGGGGACGGTCGCCATCGGATCGGTTATCGCGGCCAGCACTCCGCCGAGCGTGCCCGCGGCGACGCCGCTCGGCAAAGCGGTCGTGTATCTCTCGGCGCTGGTCCCGCCGGTGATCTCCTGGCGCGATGTGGGGAGCGGGGCGTATCAAAGCAGGGCCATGACGGCGATCGGGCCGGGACGGAGTGGGGGGGGTGCGGGCGAGCGGCGGTGGGTGGCTTGGGAGCTGGGCGGCTCGGGAGGCGAGGCGCGGCGAACGATCGAGTTCTATTTCACCAATGCCGCGGGAGCTGTGCGCGATCCGGCGGGCACGGCGACGTACTCGACCGCGCTCGATGCAATGGTGGTGCAGGATGCCCAGGTGTTCGGCTATTCGCCCGGGTCCGTAGTGGGCGCGTATCGGCGGGATTACACCCCTTCGTCACCGCCCGCGCTCATCTCGACAAACCTGAACAACGAGAGTCGGCGCTACCGGGTGCTGCTGCCGCGCGGCTACGACCAGCACACGTCGCGCCGCTACCCGGTGCTGTACATGCACGACGGTCAGAACGTGTTCGAGGTCGGGCCTTTCGGAAGCTGGAATGCGCATACCACATTCGCAGATCTGGTGCGGCGGGCGCAGATGCGCGAAGCGATCATCGTGGGTGTGGACAACACCTCCAACCGCTTCACCAACTATGTCGCGCCCGACGACGGGGGGCAGGCCGATCGGTATGTGCGGTTCATCCGCGATGAACTGAAGCCGTATATCGACTCGCACTACCGCACCCTCACCGGTACCGATGACACGGGTGCGATCGGCTCCAGCCTCGGCGGCGTGGTGTCGCTCTACATGGGCTGGGATTTTACGGCGACCTTCGGGCGCATCGGTGCCATGAGCGGGTCGTGGCAACTCACCAATTTTCCAACCCGGGTGATGAGTCAGCCCAAGCGGGCGATCAGGCTGTATATGGATTCGGGCGATTCTGGGACCAGCAGCGACAACTATTGGCTCTCGTTCAACCTTCGCGACAACCTGCTGGCAAAGACTCCGGGCTATCTGCTGGAGGGCGATCTTCGGCACCGGGTCGGGCTGGGTCAGCAACACAACGAGGCCGCGTGGGCGGCGCGGCTGCCGGAAGCGCTGAGGTTCTTGTTCCCCGCGACCGAAGGCGACAACCCGTTGATCGGGCTGGCATCGGGTCAGAGCCTGGATATCAACGGCGACGGGGTCGTCGATATAGAAGACCTGCACCGGCAAGTTGGTGGGCCGCCGGGCACGGGGAACGGCGACCTGAACCAGGATGGTTCGACCGACGCTTGGGACGCGGTGACGCTGGCGGCGTATCTGAGGCGGGGCGAGGCGACGAGCCGCTGACTTCACCGTTCCGGAGAGCGGTGCCGCGGGTGTGGTACCCTTGCCGAGTGCTTGCGATCTGGATCATCGTCTTTCTGATCGTCGTCAACGCCGCGTTCGTGCTGGTGGAGATGGCGCTGGTTTCCTCGCGGCGCTCGCGGCTCGAAGCCCTCGCGGCCAAGGGCAACCGTGGGGCCGTGGTCGCGCTGCGTCTGCTGGAACGCCCGACGATGTACCTCTCGACCGTGCAGGTGGGGATCACGCTCGCGGGCGTGCTGCTGGGTGCGTTCGGCGAGGAGGCAATCGCCAACGATATCGCCGCGTATGTCGGTCGCTACCCGCCGCTCGCGCCGTTCGCCCACGCGATCGGGCTGGGCGTCACGGTGATGACGCTGACGTTCGTCATCATCGTCGCGGCCGAACTTGTCCCCAAGCGGCTGGCCCAGATCGCGCCCGAAACCTTCGCGACGCTCGGGTCGCGCCCCATGTGGCTGGTGTCGCGGGTGTGTGCGCCGCTGGTGTGGCTGCTCAGCGCGTGTACGAACCTGATTCTGCGGATGGTCCCGCTTCGTCAGCGGCGCGACGATGCCCACGTCGTCGAGGAGGTGCGTGCGCTGGTTGCAAGCGGTGCCGAGACCGGCGTGTTTCACGAGGCCGAGCAGCGGATCGTCGAGCGGGTGTTCAAGCTGAGCGACCAGAGCGTCAAGGCGATCATGGTTCCGCGGACGGATATCCTGTTTCTGCTCATCGACGACTCGGCGCAGCGCGTGCGCGTGGTCGTTGCGACGAGTTCGCACTCGCACTTTCCGGTCTGTCGCACCGGGCTCGACGATCTGGTGGGGGTGGTTCATCTCAAGGATCTCGTGAAACGCGGCCTGATCGAAGGCGATCCCAGGGAGGTTCGGCTCGGAGACATCACTCGTCCGCCCCTGTTCGTGCCCGAGAGCACGCCCGCCATCAAGATGCTGGAGACGTTCCGGCGCGAGCAGACGCACATCGCGTTCGTGCTCGACGAGTACGGTGTGCTGGAGGGGTTGGTCACGCTCTACGACGTGCTTGAAGCATTGGTCGGCGAGGTAACGCGGCACGGTGACATCAACGACCCGCAGATCGTCGAGCGCGGCGACGGCAGCTACCTGCTCGACGGAATGCTCGGCATCGGCGAGCTCAAGGAGCTGCTCAAAGTCGAGGCGCTCCCGAAAGAGAGCGAGGCGGGGTACGAAACGCTGGGCGGATTCGTGATGACGTATCTGGGGCGGATTCCGGCCGCAGGTGATGTTTTCAGCTGGGATGGGTTTAAGTTCGAGGTTGTGGACATGGACAAGGCGCGGGTGGATAAGGTCATGGTGGGGGCGATCGAAGCCCGGAGTGTGACGGCTTGACCGGCGCTTTGCCGGAAGCCCCGCCGCGACCCGCAAAGCGCAACGGCATCGCCGGCCACAGAGCCGGACCAGCGTGGCACCCTCTTTCTACAAGCAACGTGCGAGCCGCGACCGTGCCACCACGAGTCGTTCGTCGAGTGCCTGCGCGTCGTCGGCGATGATGTTCATGTGCCCGATCTTGCGAAGTTCTCCGCCGCCCCCCCCCGCTCGCGGCGACTTGCCGTAGAGGTGAAGGTGCGCCCCGGGAACGCCCAGCACCATCTTCGGGTCCGGCAGTTCGCGCAGGATGTTGAGCATGGCACAGTGCGGTCCTCTGCCTCCCGTCAACGTGCCCCCTTTGTGCGGGTGGTGGCATCCGGTGGCACCGAGCGGCCAGCCGAGGATCGCACGCAGGTGGTTCTCGAACTGCGAGCAACCCGCCCCGTCCTGCGTCCAGTGACCGCTGTTGTGAACGCGCGGGGCAATTTCATTGGCCAGCAACGTACCGTCGGCAAGCTCGAAAAGCTCGATGGCCAGCACGCCGATGTAGCCAGTGTGGTCGAGCACCCGCTCGGCGACGGACTCCGCGAGAAGTTGGAGTTCCGGAGTGAGGCCGGGTGCGGGCGCGATCGACTCGCGCAGAATGCCATTTCTGTGGGTGTTCTGCGTGAGGGGATAGAAGGCATCTTCGCCCGTGCGCGAGCGGGCGGCAATGATGGACAGCTCGCGCCGAAACGGAATGAGAGATTCGAGAATGAGGCTTTCCGGCGCGCGATTGCGACCCAGCAGCACGTCGCCCTGGCGACGTTCGGCAGCGGACTGGATGTCGTCGGACGAGCGCAGAGTCATCTGGCCTTTGCCGTCGTAGCCAAACCGGCGGGTTTTCAGGATCGACGGAAATCCGAGTTGCTCCGCCGCGGCCGGGAGCTGATCGAAATCGTCGATTGCGATGAAGTCGGGCGTGGCGACTCCAAGCTCGCGAAAGAACTCTTTTTCGGAGAGACGATCCTGCGCGATGGCGAGCACACGTTCGGGCGGAAAGACCGAAACGTGTTCCGTCAGCCAGCGGGCCGTGGCCGCGGGGACATTCTCGAACTCGTAGGTCGCAACGTCGATTCCGCGCGCGAACCGCTCCAAAGCGGCCGGGTCGTCGTAGCGCCCGACGATGACCTCGCCGACGGCCGCGGCCGGACAATCGGTCTGATTCTCTAGAAAACGGAACCGCAAGCCCAACGGCAATCCTGCCAGCGCGAGCATGCGCCCGAGTTGGCCGCCGCCGAGAATGCCGACCGTGGCGATCGCGTTCATCGCGCCCCCGGATGGGGCCGCGAAAGAACCTTCGTGGTTTGCCGCTTGCGGAAAAGCAGCAGCGTCTTCTGGAACTCTTCGTGCTTGTTGGCGACGATCGCGGCCGCGAGCAAGGCCGCGTTGATCGCCCCCGGCTTGCCGATGGCGAGGGTGCCCACGGGAATGCCCGCGGGCATCTGGGCGATCGACAACAGCGAATCCAGCCCCTTGAGCGCCTTGCTCTCGACCGGCACGCCCAGCACGGGCAAGGTCGTCTTGCTCGCGCACATTCCAGGGAGGTGAGCGGCACCGCCGGCACCCGCGACGATCACCTCAATCCCGCGCCCGGCTGCCGTGGTCGCGTAGTCGAAGAGCAGGTCCGGCGTGCGATGGGCCGACACGATGCGCACCTCGTTCGGGACGCCGAGCGAATCGAGCATGGTTGCGGCGTGGCGCATCGTCTCCCAGTCCGACGACGAGCCCATGATGATGCCGACGAGTGGATTGGCCGGACGCTTCTTGCCCATGCGGGCAGAGGGTAGCCGCCGCCGGCGGAATCCGAGAGGCACGGATCGACACAGATGCACACAGATTCAACGCCCTTGGCCTGGCCTTTGATCCGCGGCAATCCGCGTTCATCCGTGCCCCTTTTATCGCTTTCCTCCGTGCCTCACAGCGCGATCGTGAACGTGGCGATCGTCCCCGCGGCCACGGCATTGCCCAGAGTGTCCTTGATCGTGCCGCCGACGACCATGATCTGGTAGGTGCCGTTGTCCGCCGCATCCCACGTTCCGCCGGGAGCGCCGATGGTCCACTCGCCCGTGATGACCGGGCCGTTGACCGGCGCGGGCGAGGGGAAGATGTGGCTGAGCAAGGTCGTCGTCCCGTCGGGGCGCATAAGCAGCAGGTTGTTGTTGCCGAGCGTGGAGACGTTTACGCCCTGCGTGTCGCGGATGGTGATGCTGATCCTGGCGGGGAGCGAACTCGAATCGAGCGTCACGTCGGTCAGCAGCGGGGGGGTGAACTCATCGCGCTTGAAGCGCATATCCGTCGACGTGTTCACCGCTGCGTTGTTGATGCGGAACGGGCCCGCGCCCGGGTAGCGCCGCGCCAGGAAGCGGCTGCTCGCCGAGGCCGTTCGGTTGACCACCACGCTGTTGATCTGCCCGCTCCTGAGAACATCGTTGCCGTTCTTGAAAACGCCATCGACCGGGTCCAGCCCCGCTCCGACGATCGAGTTGACCACGGTGCCGAACACCTTGAGCGTGCCGATGGTTCCGCCGCCGTAACTGTCGGCATCGGCACCGGTGCCACCCAGCCGGGCATCGTTGCCGAGATACGCCCCGGCCAGAATGTGCGCGCTCCGCAGCCCGCCGATCATGATGGTGGTGATCGCGCGAGCCGCGATCACGCCGTGGAAGTTGGTTCTCACGGTGAGCGACGGCAGGTTGTTGCGGACACTCCCCGACCAGCTCGCGGCCACGCCGCGGAAGCTCCAATCGCCGCCGCGCCCGACAACGCGCCACGCGCCCTTGCTGGCCGTGCCGCCGATGGTCACGGCGTCGAGCGTGCGGGCCCCACCCGGACGTCCGCTGAGTTGCAGCCCGGCCTGGAAATTGCCGGTGCTGGTCAGCCGCGCGATCCACCTGGCCTGCACGCGATCGAGCGCGGTGTCGGAGTCTGTCCACGATGAAACCAGAAGCGAGTCGATCCCCGACGCGGTGGTGAGCACCAGATTGGTCACTTTGCCCAGCTCGAAGTCGGTGTTGACGCCTGTGCCGCGGATATCGATGGCCGACGGGCCGCGAACCTCGACAAAACGGACGAAGCCCGCCGTGCCGCTGATGTTGACGTTGCCATGCAGCCGGGCCTTGAATCCGTCCAGCGATTCGAGCGAGCCGGTGACGGTGACATTGTTGATGAGCGCGACGTTGGCGTTCGCGCCGCTGCCGCCGGAAGCGGAGATCACCGCATTGGAGGTCGCCACGCTGTTTTCGATGGTTACGTCGAAGCGGTCGGTGTTGACGGAGTTTCTGACCACCGTCCCCCTGCCGCCGCTCGAGAGCGCAAAGATTGCCTGCACGCCTTCGGTCCCCGTCAGCGTCAGCGTTACATCCGTGCGCCCGTCAAAGTTGCCGAAACTCCACTTGAACGGCTGCGCGGTCGTGTTGAACTTCACGTCGTTGGCCTGGTTGAGATCGCCGATGGCCGAATCGGGCGTGAGTTGGACCAGGAAGAAGTAGCTGTCGGGCACGACGTTCGGAATCGTCACCACGTCGTTGCGGTTGGCCGAGGCCCCGACCGAGAGCGCCAACCGCAAGTTCTCGAAGTTTCCGATCTGAATGTCGTTGGCATCGACGATGTTGTCCTTTGACAGCAGGTACCGGATGGACACGCGCCCGTCGATGGGCTGGTCGCCCTGGTTGCTCGTGACCGTCGGAATGGTGAGTCGGTCTCCTGGCACGAGCGTCATCGGCACACCCGAGAATGTGCGGAAGCCGATGCCCAGATCGGCGACCAGCAGTTGCCGAGCCTCCATCGGTTCGAAGGTCGCGGGCGAGTCGCCCCGCTTCGCCGCGCCACGGGATGAGCGAAGCGCCGATTGGCGCGAGGAACGCACGTTCGAATCGATCGGGTCTGGCACCGGAAATCTCCAAAGGATGGAACGACGGAAAATGCGGATAGGCTTGGCAGTTTGCCGTTGGCGATCGCCGCGCGTCGGCGGCTGACGCAATGAGGAAGCCGGCGCACCCCATCGCCCGACTCCGCTTCCCCACCGGTTCGTTCGGCCAACTGGGCACGGCGCTTAAAGCTACACGCCAAGTCCGGTAATGATACGGGCGCGGTGGCCCGTCGGCTGCACATCCAGCGCACCAAAGCACAGCCCTGCCCGCAGCCGCTCAACTGCACCGCTCAATGACCGATATCGACGCGCTGCGCTCACCTTTCGGGCCGGCGTTCGGAGGTTGTGTGGTAGATCAGGCGAACAAACCTGCCCGTGGTGTATCGCGCGTCTTTCGACGCGTGCTCGTGCGCGGCGAATCGCTCGTGGCCACCGCGGGCCTTCTGGCCGCGGCCATTCTGGTGATCGCGCTCGGTGCGGCCGCGTGGTGGTCGGTGTACAGCTACCGCCAGGCGGTCGAGACCGCCCGCGAGGGTCGCGTGCGTGCCGTCGCGCAGATGCTCGCGCGCAGCGCCGGCGGCATGATCGGGTCCGACAACATCATCGGCGTCCAACGACTGGTGGACGAAGCTGCCCGCGTCCACGGTTTCGCCGGTTGCCGCATCGTGGTGCCCAGCATGAGCAACCACGTCGTGGTCGATTCGGCCCCGCTCGCCGCAGGTGCCGACGTTTCGGCCGATCCCCTCCCGGAGAAGTGGGCCACCAGCGGAACCACCGCCGCCGAAGCGCAAGAGGTATGCACCTATCGCCCCAATGGACTGCTCGAACTGCGAACGCCGGTGCCCGTGCCCGGACGCGGGCTTGCTGAACTTCAGATCGAGGATGCCAAGCGGCTCACTGCTGCTGACGCATGGCCGGTGCAAGCCGGCATCGGCGTCATCGGCGCTCTGGCGATGCTCGCGCTCTGGCTGGCCTATCGCGCCATGCGCCGCCGCTTGCGCGCCCTCGGCGCGATCGGCGAGGCGCTCAAGGTGACCAACATCGGCGACGCGGCCGAGGGCGACCTGATCGTCAATCCCCTGCTCGGACCCGAAGCCGCGGCCTGGAACCGCCTGCTCTCCGAACGCGAGCGGCTCCGCGATGCGATCGCCGGTGTGAAGGCCGCGGAGAAGCTCTCGGGGCGGCGCAGCCGCGACGGCGAGCTGGGCAGTGTGTGCGATGGCCTGTGGCTGGGCTTGTTGCTGGTGGACGATCAGTTGAAGGTGAAGTATGTCAATGGTGCCGCGGCCGTCTTCCTGCGCGGCAAGCGCGAGGATGTGCAAGGTGCGGACCTCAAGAAACTGCTCGACGACCAGAAGATGCTCGAAGCCATTCGCGGCGTGGCCGCGGGAACGATCCGCAATCGCGTCATCAGCGAGATCCAGCGGCAGGGAGAGCAAGGCGCGCCCGGCGAACCGGTCGCCGGCGGGAGCGTGCTGCGCATCACCGTGCGACCGCTGCGGAAGGAAGACTCGGCGATCGCGATGGTCGTTCTGGAGGATGTCACGCAGCAGCGCGTGGCGGATGAGGCCCGCAACAGCTTCGTCGCGCAGGCGACCCACGAGCTGCGGACGCCGCTGACCAACATCAGGCTCTATCTGGAAATGCTGCTCGACAGCGGCGCGGCCGAGGATCCGGCCAAGCGGGCCGAGGCGCTCAACGTCATCAGCCAGGAAGCGCGGCGATTGGAGCGCATCGTCGGCGACATGCTGAGCGTCTCCGAGATCGAGGCCGGCTCGTTGAAGCTGAACAAGGACGACGTGCGCATCAACACCGTCTTCGCCGACATGGAAGCCGACTTCCGCGAGCAGGCGGCGAGTAAGGAGATCAAGCTCCGCTTCGACCTCCCGCCGAAAATGCCCGTGCTGCGCGGCGACCGCGACAAGATCGTGATGGCCCTGCACAACCTGGTCGGCAACGCGATCAAGTACACACCCAGCGGCGGCGAGGTCACGGTGCGGGTCGGCGAAGACAAGGGGCAGCTCGCCATCGATGTCAGCGACAACGGCATCGGCATCCGCGATGAGGAGCGCGAGCTGGTATTCGCGAAGTTCTATCGCGCCAAGGACCGCCGCATCGCCAATGTCACGGGCACCGGGCTGGGCCTCTCGATCGCGCGGGAAGTTGTTCGGATGCACGGGGGCGACATCACGCTGCGATCGCAGCTCGACAAAGGCAGCACGTTCACGATGACGCTGCCGGCGGCAGCGTGAGCAGCGAGCAGTGAGTAAGTAGCCATGGAGATTCAGGAGCAACGACAAGGGGCGGTGACGGTGCTGCGGCCGCAGGGGCCGTTGTGCGGCACAGATGCCGATCGGTTCCTGTTGCGCATCAAAGACGTGATGGAGAAGAGCCTCGGACGCTTCGTCGTCGATTGCGCCGAAGTGCCCTTCGTCGACAGCCGCGGACTCGAAGTCCTCAAAGAAGCCACCGAGCAGCTCTCCGACGGAGGGCAACAGCTCCGCATGTGCGCAGCCAATGAAACCGTCCGAGAAGTGCTCGATCTCACCGACATCTCCAAGCTCTTCGAGCACTATCAGGATGTGAACTCGGCGGTGCGGAGCTTCTTGTAGGCGAGAAGTGAGGGAAGGTTTGCGCTGAACAAACGATGACGACGATGCCCCCAAATCCCGGCCCGAACCCCACGCCGCCGCCGAGCAGCCGACGGCGCGTCGGCGATGCCCTCATCGAGCAGGGCGCGATCTCGCGCGACCAGCTCGAGAAAGCCCTGAGCGATCAGAAGAACACCAGCCGCATGCTCGGCGAGCTGCTGG
>Ga0163154_10009024_pt1 | contig 11460 bp, 9 predicted proteins | sample OliLakLV19MP9P1_FD_148649 | JGI IMG/M metagenome (GOLD analysis project Ga0163154, IMG submission 148649) | Freshwater microbial mat bacterial communities from Lake Vanda, McMurdo Dry Valleys, Antarctica - Oligotrophic Lake LV.19.MP9.P1 | ecosystem: Environmental > Aquatic > Freshwater > Lake >...
GTTGAAGTCTGAATGTGCATACGACACCTCCAAAGAAGTGTGGTGAGTCTGAAAATAAAAAACCGCGCCGCCTCTGGATGAGACGACGCGGTGGGAGTTGGCTCCTCTATCATGCCCGGTTGCGGCCCGAACGTGACCAACTGCTGCGCCTCTTGCGGCACACCAATCAATGTTCAGAGGTCTTTCCGACGCAAGGTACTGGTGTCAGCAGTCCCTTGCAGTTCGCGACCATCGGTCATACCCCGCCAGAGTGCGGGGAGGAGTTTGCATCTTGGAATCAGGTGCTGCTCGCTAGGGCTTCTGCTGCGGATAGTCCGCAGTGCCATGGGGAGCTTTGCAATCCACCCGTAGCAGCATCTGGTTCGGTCGATGATTTTTTAAGGTGCGGAATGCCACACCAAAAGCACGGCGCGAAAAACGGCGCATGTCGGCATCGCCCTGCCGAATTTTGCGGTGAGCGCGCATCGCACAGCGATGCGAAGCGGCACAAGCCCAGAGCAAAATCCGAGTAGCAGCCGCGTCGATGCACAGCAGCGACCGGCTGGACGTGCGCCCGCGTCGTGCTACAGTGGCAGTTCATCCGCACCGAAAGCATCGCCGAGATGCTGAGCAACGGGGGTGAAAGCCGCTCAATACGCTAAAGCGCCAGACCTTAGGCACAGGTTAAACATAGGTTTTGGGATCTCTGGTATAGTATTCATGAATATTTTCCAAACTGCCTATCACTCCCGTTATCTGATTCCTGCTTTGGCTTCCCTTACGTATTTAGTTCCCGTTATTGCACGGCTATTTTTTCGCAATAGACTTACTATATAATTTGTCTTCGAAGGATGTCGATGATCCAAGTCACGTTTCCTCTGTATATTGAAATGTTTAACTGTTTTGATTTCATTGATGCTACGCGCCAGTGTCCTCATAGTCACACCGGATCGCCGTTTAGCGTTAACAGCTCTGCAACGATCCATTATTGCTCAACGCCCGTTGGTTGGTTTTTAATGTAAAAAATTCTGTAATAGCTGGCACAAAACGCGGTCTCAGGGTGACCATACATCTATCGTTTTTCTAGCTAGACACCAACTTTGATGCCGATTTGCAGCCAGAGTGGATGATGAAACCTTCACAAGCAGAGGATTTATAAGTGGATCACAGCGAACTCAAAAATCTTCTTCTTTTACAGAAGCATTTACCTATAAGCCCAATTTCAGTGGCGGACTATTCACTCTACCGTATGTTCTTCAATCAAGATGATCGTGATGCCGCTTATGCCAATACTTTCACCTACATTACACAGGCTTGTCGAGCCTTTGGACTAGGGATCAAGTACGTTGCAGGGGATCTGCTCTATTCTATAGGCGCATATCGGGGGCACTATGTAGTGGTTCGTCCAATAGGTGCGCTGGATCGTGGGTTTGTTGATATGCTCGATCAGCTTCAAACATTATCTGGTAAGCCTGTATTCATCAAAAAACTATTTCCCGATCAAACGGTAGCACTTGAGCGCTATAGTGGTTTCAGCTTAGCAATGACGGTTGAAAGCGGTGTGCCCCAACCGGGACGCTATGTTTGGGATCAGTATGCCTATGCTGATGACGACACTTACCCTGAACTAATTTACGACGCCGAGGTGTTGGTCAATCATGATTTGCGAATTGACCATTGGGGAGAAATATTCTCAGCGCGACGTGCTGGACTTAGAGCAGAAGAACTAAAATCATTCAAACATAAAATGAAAAACCTCAATAGAGCCGTTTATAATTTAGAGAAGAAATGGGGAAAACCCTACATCACGCGATATACAGAAGACCAAGCGACCAGCGTGCTTAAATTTTTATCAGCCTATTTCGATGGTCGCGAGGAACATTTTCATGCCCATTTAAATGTGTTTACACCACCTCCAGATGCACTTGAAAGTGATTACTTCAACCTAATTTCCTATATTGGGATTGATAACCTGCCTGTTGCATACCATGTTGGTGAGCGTATAGGGGCTGATGCAGTCAGCTTTTGTATTGGTGTAGCATCAAAAGAAATTCGTTTGTTGGCAGCTACAATTTATCTAAACTTATTTGAGTATTTGAAACCATATGCTATCCGGCGAGTCAATATTGGCGGTTCAGAAACAAAGAGCCTTCATGAATTCAAACGTACTCCTGCGCCTGTCGAAGAGCGATATATGGCAATGGTGGTCTATGGGGTTTCTTGATTCGATAGTTTCAAATCTCGTAAGCCAGTTTTTACATCGACATCATTACGAGGAAATTCAGGTCTGGTATAACTGCCAGCGACCCTATTCTTCACTCGGTTATTTAGTCCCGCCGCTTTTGAGCAGTTTTGCGCAGCAGTGACCTCAACTCCCCATGCTGACAGCGGGCTGCTTCCTCTATAATGCGACGTTTATATTCAGCACTCAAACAGCGACCTTCGGCTTTCGGCTGCACTTCCGGCTTGTCTTCGCCCTGTAATTCTATTCTAAACTTGTGAACGAAGTTGTTTCATTCATTATGGCACACAGGGGCCATAATTTTTTGATACAACTCTGAAAAAAAGTGTATACTTTTGTGATTGTTAATTTCCTCTGTGGTTTTACAAAGCAGGATAGTATCTATGAGTAATCCAAACCTATTTTATCTTGTTGCGATTGAAGCAGCGCATATTCAAGACTATATCTTCAACAGTAACCGTCTTAGAGAAAATATTGGTGCATCTTATCTTGTGGCGGCGGTTACAGATACTTGGGCGCGCGAAGAATTTGCAAAAATAGAAAAATCCATTTCGAACGAAAAACGGATCGAATTTAACACCCAACAGAAAGCAGAAGTTTTATACGCCGGGGGCGGCAACTTCGTTGGAATTTTTCGTACTGACAGAGATGTTAAAGCATTTACAAAAGCACTCACCCAGCGTGTTTTGTTCGAAGCCCCCGGATTGCATATCATTGCCCACAGTATTTCATACGAATGGGCTGATCACAAAGATAATCCTAGTCTTGCCAGCGCCATTAAACAATTACTGAGCGAGCTTAAAAAGCAACGGAACCAGCAACCTGCCAATATCGGTCTCTCTGGATTAGGCGTGACCGCTATGTGCGATTCCACAAGCTTACCCGCTGTGACAATGATTGAAGATCAAGATAAGGTTGCTCGCATTTACTCGGCAGAGTCGGTAGCAAAACGAGCCTTCGCATCTGATGCTAATGGAATGCTGGCAAAGTTTATAGATTTAGATAATCGTTTTTGTTATCCTTTCGATTTTGATGATCTTGGGAGGACTGAAGGCGAAAAAAGCTACATCGCAGTCGTTCATGCTGATGGCAATGGAATCGGGAAGCTTGTAACAACGATATCTAATCACTACAACACTATTGCTCAAAATCGTGCTTATATTGAAGCCCTACATACCCTCTCTGACAAAATCAAAAGCGCCTCGAATGCAGCCTTAAAAGCCGTCGTGGATACTCTGCAATCTCAGATCAAAGATGGTATTTTTACAGGGTTGCATGATCAAGCAGATTTAACATTGAAGAAAGATGGCAACCACTTCATTTTTCCATTCCGCCCTCTGGTTTTCGGGGGGGATGACGTGACTTTTGTCTGTGATGGTCGCATCGGCATCGCACTGGCGGTCGAGTTTGTTCGCCAATTTGAACTGGAGACGAAAAACCTACAAATCGCGGATAACTTACCCATTAAAAATTTAACAATGTGTGCTGGAATCGCCATCACTAAAGTACATTACCCGTTCGCACGTGCCTATGACCTTGCCGAAAAACTTTGCCAAAGCGCCAAAGCATTGGTGCGAGATCCAAAAGGTGAGATGCCAACCCACAGTGCCATTGATTGGCATTTCACGGCGGGCGGCTTATATGGCACCTTAGAGGCGATCCGAGCACGCGAATATAAGGTATCAATGCCTAAGACATCACTCACGTTGCGCCCCGTTTTTATTGATGGGACTGCTCATGCTTATCGAACTTGGCAGCACATCGAAAGAGTAACGACCGCCTTTCAATGGGGAGACTGGCGTGACAGTCGAAACAAAGCCAAAGCCTTAACCACCATCCTGCGACAGGGGCAAGATGCCGTGAAAGCCTACAAAACGCGCTATCTTGAAGGAACGAAATTATCCTTGCCATCTTCCCCCTACTTTGAGGAAGATGGTTGGCATGAGCTTGAGGAAGCCGATTCTAAAACGTTCTTTTGCGGCTATTTTGATGCACTTGAATTGATGGATTTACATATTCCCTTCTCGTCCTCACTCTCTTTGGCGGAGGAAGCGCATGGCTGATTTACAACTCCAGATTCGGTTGATCAGCGATACTACCTTCGGGCGTGGCGACGGCATGGCAGGGGTAGTCGATCAAGAGGTCGAGCATGATCCCGTGACCGGATTGCCATTTATCAAAGGACGCACCTTAAAAGGGTTGTTGGTAGAAGAGTGTGCTAATATTTTATATGCGCTCGATCAAACACAATCACCAGCTCATGAAACAATGAAAACGACAGCTCTGCGCCTTTTTGGAAAACCGGGGAGCGATCTCACCGGTCAGGCTATCATCCATATTGGTACCGCCACGTTGCCCGCCGATATCAGCCGCAAAGTGCGCCAAGAAATCGCCAACAATCGACTCGCGCCACAAGATGTCCTTGATGCGCTTACAACTGTTCGTTATCAAACTGCCGTTGATTCAGAGCGTGACACTCCGAAAGACAATACGTTGCGAGCCATGCGTGTTATCCTGCGCGAAACTGAATTTTCTGCCCCGATCATCGTGCGAGAGTCTTTAACATCCTACGATCAAGCCTTACTGGCAGCTTGTGCCGCCTCGCTGCGACGAGCCGGACTAAGTCGCAACCGCGGACGTGGGCGTATTGCCGTCGCAGTCAGTGGACTTGAGGGGAATGCCCTCGCTAATTTTGCTCAGCGCGTGCGGGGAGAATCATAATGCCCTTAATCAAGCTTCACATCACGTTAGAAGAAGCCGCTTTATTTACCGGATTACAAGGCGAACCCAACAGCGTTGTCTCCTACGACTATATCCCCGGCAGTGTCCTTCGCGGGATGGTCATCGGCTTAGCGCAAAAAGCCGGGCACGTCATTAATCTTGCTGATGATAATATTAACCGTTGGTTCTTTTCATCGGCAAATCAATTTCTCAACGCTTATATAGTCAATAGCGAGACCCATACGCCGTCACTCCCTGTACCATTATCGTGGAGACGCAAAAAATATCCCAACAGTCAGACTGAGGCTGACATCATTTATGACGATGCCATCAGCCCAATTTCTGAACAGACGAAAACGGTACGGGGTTTTGTCACCATAAATGGGCAGAATGCGCAGTTGATCACGATTGAGCGCACGTTGAATGTTCATACTGAACGCCCTCGTCGTGGTGGTGGTGAGGGCACCGTTTATCGTTATGATGCCGTCGCATCCGGTCAAACATTCATCGGGCACATTCGTTGTGATCAGTTTGCAGATGCCGAACTTTTAAGCAATCTACTCGCGAAAACACCCACGATGATGATTGGCGGGGCGCGCAGTGCTGGTTATGGATGTGGACGTATCGATCAGGTTGATATTAGTATAGACGAGAGTACTGTTCTCATTAAGCAGGGCGAGGCGATTATCCTTACGCTAATGAGCGATACCATCGTGAGTGATGCTCATGGTGTTGTACAACCAACCATGGATGCCTTGCTTTATGCCCTAAACCAGCAGGGTGGCACGCTGACAATAGATAATATCGATACCAACGCTCTGTTTCTGGATACAACGATGGTCGGTGGTTTCAATCGCAAGTGGGGTCTACCCCTACAGCAAACACCTGCTCTCATGATGGGCAGCGTGATAGTCTTCTGTACAGATACCCAGATAAGCTTGGATATCCTCACACAATGGGAACGTTATGGTATTGGGTTGCGTACCGAAGACGGATTTGGGCGGGTAGCAGTCAATTGGCAACGTGAACCTCAGTATATCATCCAAAAAATAACGTCGCCTACCGAGGATATCTCCGAAGTGATCTTGCAGGGTGATGCTTTACAGCTTTGGCAACGTATTTCTGAGCATAAAGCGGCAATCGCTGGCGGAAATGAGTTGCAAATCGTCTTCCAAGATCCCCAATACGCAATCACTGGGAATATCCCGCGTACCCAATTGGCGCGTTTGCGACAAGAAATTGCCATCGAACTTCGTAAATCAACTCCTGAAATGACAGTTATTTCCAAGTTTTTGATGGATATCAAAGGCAAATATGCTGACAAGCAATACCAAGCGGCGCGCATTGACAAGTTGACCCTCAAAGAGTGGTTAAGTAACCAAAGCGCATCCGAAAAAGGATCCCCTGAAGAGATAAAACTGGCGCTCAAGATAATCGATGCCGTCCTAGAACGCAAACAGAAAGAGAGCAAATCCTAATGAGCGATAACTATCGCCATTCTGGTTCACAATCTCGTGGTATTATCCGGCGCATCGTTATTGAAGGCGAATTAATCCTACAAACCCCCGTACACTTCGGTGCCGGGGACAGCGATGGCACCACCTTGCTGGTGCTAGAAGACGCACTGGACAAAAAGCCCTTGCTAACCGGAAGCTCTATCGCCGGCGCACTCCGTCATCATTTGCTGCATCGTCTATTAGGATATCGTGTTGCTGAAACGAGTACTACCCTAGCAGCACAATTATTTGGCGAAGCTCATGACAATAATCGCGGCACCCAAAGTCGTTTAATCATTGATGACGCCATTGATAGCACCTCTGAGAAACCATTAGAAGCACGCAATGGCGTTAAGATCAAGGGTGTTGATCGCACTGCCGAAGAGGGCGCGCTCTATAGCTTCCAAGTCTGGGCGGCAGGCACCCGCTTTCCTCTCCGTTTTGAATTATGCCAATATGAAGAAGATAAACATGTCGACAATGAGCGCTACAAATCTGCGTTAGCGACAGCATTAGCGGCGTTGTCAGCGGGCGAAATACCGATGGGCGCACGCAAACATCGCGGTTATGGGCGCGGTATTGTCAAGATGTGGCGTGTCCATGAGTATTTGTTGAATACTGTCGAAGGCTTAATCGACTGGTTGCAGACGGGCGGAAATGCCCTGCAAGATGCCCACCATGAATCGATTTTTACAGCGCTCAACACCAATCCGATACTTGAAGACGCGCGCCAATTTGTGTGCATGGAACTGACCTGTGGATTGGAAGATTCGCTCTTGATCCGAGCAGGATCGGATGTGGTCGATATGGCACATTTGATGACATATGATGAAAATGGACAGCCTGAACCTGTATTGAGTGGTACCACTGTCGCTGGGGCATTACGAGCGCGCGCCTTGAAGGTCGCCAACACCCTCACTATTCATGATGCTACATCTCTAATCGACGATATGTTCGGCAAACATGGTGATAACAAGGGAGATATGCCCCGAAAAGACTTGACCGCAAGCCGCCTGATTGTCGAAGAACATCCGATTAAAAATGCGGTATTTGATCGGGTGCAAAATCGGGTGCGCATAGACCGCTTTACAGGCGGCGCCTTCGATACCGGCTTATTCGGTCAACAGCCTGTGTTTGGTACGGACGCAACAGAAGTGATAATCAAGTTGGAATTGCACTATCCCACGACCATGGATGAAAACCTCATTACCAAGATAAATGCCCAAGTGGGGCTGTTGCTGCTGTTGCTGAAAGACTTATGGACAGGTGACCTTCCACTTGGTGGCGAAAGCGGTGTTGGACGAGGGCGGTTGTGCGGAAAACAGGTTATTCTTCATTTTCACAATCTCTATCATAACGAGAGTATTGTTATTGACGGAACACCGCGTGATTTGACACCAGAACAGCGTTCAATACTCTCAGTTTATGTCGAGGAATTGCAAAAGCGACGGAAAGGCGGCGTGTCATGAGCGCCAGTGGTAAATTTAATAAATCAAAAACCCGAGAATGGCACGAGAATATCAATGTCTCGATAGAAACTTCGCTTCTGGATGTCTCGGATCCTCTGGAATGGCTTGATGGGGCATTGAGCAATGGCGCCTTTGTACTGACACACGCCTTAGACGGCGTGAATTGGGGACGCATTGGCAACAGACAAAAGGTGTTTTCGCATAATATTGCACCCGAAATTGCCCCACCGTTACATCGAAACACCCTCCAACAAATGCGCGTGTTCAATGAGTCATGGGAATATTTTTTCTGGCGTGTTGGGAAAACATGGCATGTTCGCTCTATTGTGGAAAACCCAGCAGAAGATATGGCAGTAGTTGCTTATGCGGCAATGGATGAGCATCATCTTTTGTGGGGTATCGAAGCGGAACGGGAATCTAATGGTTTCTCAGTGTTGAAGGATGGGGCGCAAGGATTGCGTCATGTCATACCCTTGGGGAGTAGCAACATTTCTTCTACACAACGCGCAGCTTTGCTTGTGCGTCATTATGTCAGTAGCTACGAAAATGGCGTTCAGCATATCGCGATGAGCCGCTTGATAAACTTGGAGGTGAAATCTTATGACCAATAATCGTCCGACCTCGCGCCCACCCGCTCATGCGCCATACAACTTTGTTCCCTTGCCGGATAAGGAGGCGCTGGCTGGAGAACTACTTGATCGCCATGACCGCTTTTACCCAAAACGATTCAGTGGACGCTTCGATGTGGAATTGAGGACGGTCACTCCCTTGTATATTCGCGGGATGTGGACTGCCGCTGAGTTGGAAGCGCAAAAAAAAGTGGACAAGAAAGAGGATATTCGTGATTTTTTCATGGTGGATGGAAAACCATGCATCCCCGGCAGCAGTTTGCGAGGGATGCTTCGCTCTATGTTAGAGATTATCACGTTCGGAAAAATTCAGCCGATCAGCGACCGTCAAGGATTTTCTTTCCGTGCGGTGGCTGCTCAAAAAAACGATCCGCTGGCTGAACCCTATAAAACCGTCATCGGTTCGTTCGGTCGCAATGTGCGGGCGGGTTATTTGCACCAAGAAGGCGAACGCTGGTTCGTGAAACCAGCCCAACGCTTCGGTAGTAAAAATGAAGCTTATGCCAAAGTCAAAGATACCCTCAAGAACGGCAGTTCGCCGGTTACGGGCGTGAAGAACATGATCCGGCTGAACGACGAAAAATATAAAGTGCAGTATCACGATGTCGATTTTATATTCAGTGGTGATATGATCACCGCAGTGACCACCACAACAAACGTGCAAAAACCACAAGGTGTCTTGGTCTGCACGGGCAATATGGCGGAAACAGCGCAAGCCCGAAATGGACGAGTTATTACCCCCCGACGCAACTACGCGCTGGTGCTAGCACCGGACCCTAAAGCAAAACCGCTCACGATCCCCAAACAAGTGATCGCGGATTACTTGACTGCGCTCACGCCTTTTCAAAAGGAAGCCGATCTTCATCCTGAATTCGGCGTGCTAAAACATGGTCGCCCGATCTTTTATATTGCAGAAAATGACGAAGTCCTGCGTTTTGGGCATTCGCCTAATTTCCGCATCGCCCATTTGGTGCGTTCAGGGAAAGTAATACGTGCTGTCACAACCCACGATCTTGTTCCTGCTGGACTCCAAGATGAGAGAGGACCAGACTTAGACTATGCCGAAACCATGTTTGGTTATGTGCGCGAAGGTAGTGACAGGGTAGAAGCGTCTGCTTATTCCAGTCGTGTGAACGTGACCAGCGCCAAACTTATGGGGAATACTGTTGACGCATTCGAACCAGAAGCATTTATTCCAAAAATCCTCAGTTCCCCCAAACCCACGACATTTCAACATTATCTTGAGCAAAGACCCAACGGCGTCAACACCCCGATGAGCAATTTGGAGCATTGGGGCACCCGTGATGGACGGATCCGCGGTCATAAGCTGTATTGGCGCAAACGCATTACCAGCATTGAAGCCGTTCGTGAGACCGAGGAAGTTGTCGCTGGCGATAGTCAGCATACGACGATGCGACCCATCAAGAAACATCAGCATTTTCGTTTTCAAGTCTACTTTGAAAATCTAACTGCGACCGAACTGGGTGCTTTGGAATGGGTCTTGACGCTTGGTCGCGATCCTCAAGCCTACCATATGCTTGGTATGGGCAAGCCTTATGGTATGGGTGTCATCAAATTGGAAGCACAACTGACCCTCCATGATCGCGTCGTCCGGTATGCTTCTCTTTTCGACAACGAAGGTGATTGGGCAACGGGGAGTATACCTACACAGCAAAATTTCATCGCTGCCTTCAAAGCAATGATCATCGAAAAGACTGGCAAAGCCTTTGACGATCACCGACGTATTCGCGAACTCAAAACCATGTTGAAATTAGTTGCCCCCAATGTGAATTTGAATTACATGACTATTGAGCCAAATCAGTTCAAAGATCGTCCAGTTTTGCCTTATCCATCCGAAGTAAAAACCACGACCGTTGAAGACGTTTAATCGCGTTCGCCATTAGGGGCAAAAATCATGAGCCACATTTTCATCAGTTACAGTCGTCAAGACGCCGTATGCGCCTATAAGATCAAACGTATCTTGGAGGGGCAGGGGTTCAAAATTTGGATTGATAAGGATGATATTCCTGCTGGCTCACCGTTTCCAATACAGATTTTAGAAGGGATTCGCACTGCCGCCGCCGTGCTGATTTTGTGGTCAAAACAATCCGCTGGATCGCATTTTGTGAGTAAAGAAATCGAAGAAGCATTGAGTCAAAAGATGACTCGTAATTTATCCGTCATCCCCGTATGGCTGGATGATACACCATTACCCTCAAGCCTCACTAACTTGAATGCTCACAAAGTCGTAGACTGCGCCATCGGCGATATCCAACGCCTTGCCACGAAACTATCAGCGCACCGCTATCGCAAAAGTTTGCCTTTTGACTCTAATTTACCACTGAGTGCGCAAGGGGCAACGCAACTCCTACAAATCCCCTCTTTGGTAGCGCTGCCAATTGTCGAATCTGTTTATTGTAAAGGACGGGTTATTGCCCCTCCAAACATGAGTCTCAACGCTGCCAAGACGCATAAGTCCAAGACAATACAGGTATATTTAGACTTTTTGGGTACCGCAGGGGATGAGACTGCCCTAGATAAGATTTATCAACATCTCTTATCGACTCAGCCAACAACACCCTTCTTTATGTTCCATTTCACGGGGCATGAGCAAAATGGAATTTATACCCTGACCGATAGCCCTGACGATGCGCGTCATGGAGATTGGCTTGATCCGGTTAATACGGTGTATTCGACAATTCTTAAGCAGGTGGGGCGTGGGGGGGCGACGATACAATTGTTCAATGGCATTCCTGCATCGCTCAACTTTGCTCTTGGGATGCAATTCTATAATTTCTGGCATGTACAAATGTATCACTACACTCGTGCCAAAGCCTACCAATTTGTACTCGACACCGCCGAACTAGGCAGCTAACTCCCCATCCGCACCATCCCCATCCCCTGCCCGGTGTAGCTGCCGAGTC
>Ga0163154_10009026_pt1 | contig 11459 bp, 7 predicted proteins | sample OliLakLV19MP9P1_FD_148649 | JGI IMG/M metagenome (GOLD analysis project Ga0163154, IMG submission 148649) | Freshwater microbial mat bacterial communities from Lake Vanda, McMurdo Dry Valleys, Antarctica - Oligotrophic Lake LV.19.MP9.P1 | ecosystem: Environmental > Aquatic > Freshwater > Lake >...
CAACTGGGCGAAGCCAACACCCTAAAAAGCATGGGCGACCTGGCAAATCGGCTCGGTCAGGTCGATCAAGCCACCACCCACTACGAACACGCCCTCACGCTCTACGAGCTGGAGCGAGACATCACCGGGAAAATGAATGTATTCATCAGCATGGCAGGCTTGAACGCTGGGCAAAGCAAGATAGATGAAGCAAAATCATATTACGAACAAGCGTTTACTCTGGCTGATTCGATTGGGTTTGGCACTCATGAAGTTGTCTTAGAGTGGCGTAACGATTATCAGTTGCTTCTGGCTGGCGGCAGTGTCAAAATCGATGATCACAAAGCGCAGGAACTGCAAGCGCTCGCCAATCTGCTGATTGAGTGGGTACAAGCTGGTGATTGGGAAGCATCACAAGCGTTCATGGAAGCGCATCAGGCGGATCTGCTCACCGATGATGCGGTCAACGTCATGCAGAGGCTCATTCAGGGGAATAATGGCAATCAAACACTGGTGCAGCATCTCAACATCCTCCAAACCGCCCTTGCGAACGGCATCGAAGCCGCCTATGCGCCCCTGAGGAAATCGCCCTTTGAACAGTTGCAGGAACTCCGGCAGGTTTTTGACCGCGTGCAGAAGCCCGAAGAAGTGCAGGCGGTCATCGCCAGGTGGCTGATGTCGGGTCAGCGTTTCCTACAGCAGAAGGATATTCCACAGGATCACCTCACGCAGTTTAGCGCGGATTGTGAAACGGTGATCTTGCCGAGAGCAGTAGCAAGCGGTGAAGCCCAGTTGGTAGATGCGTGTAAGTCTCTATTGGGTCAGGTATACAACAGTTTGAACGTGGAATACGATAATCAAAAGGATTACCCACGGGCGCTCGCAGCCGCCAGCAAAGCGGTTGAATATCAGCCTCAGCAAGCCATGTATTATCGCAATCGGGCGGGAACGCACATGGATATGAAAGCCTATGCCAGCGCGTTGCCCGATCTGGAGAAGGCGCAGGAACTCGAACCCGACGCTCAACGCTTGCCCGAATTGTGGAAGACTTATCACGAAGGGATGGCAAAGTCGGATGACGAAAACTAGAATCCTCATATCATATGCGCGGGCGGATGGATTAGCAGCCTCCGCACGCCTGCGCGCCGAACTACAGCAGGCGGGTCATGACGTTTGGCGCGATATTGAAGAGATGCGCGGCGGCAAAGACTGGAAGGAACAGCTTCGTCAGGCTATTGGGGCGGTGGATGCGGTCGTGGTCCTGCTCACGCCGGCTGCGGTAGCGTCAAAGTATGTTCTGTGGGAATGTGATACCGCGCAAACATTAGGCAAGTTCATGGTCGGCGTACTCATCGAATCATGTACTGTGCCGGACGAACTATCCCGCCTGCACTATCATGACTTATCGGTTGCTAAAAAGTATGTAGTCGGCTTTGCGCATCTCATCCGTGATCTAAGCGAGTTGAAAGCGACGACGATGCCAACTCAACCACAAGATACCCCCCCATCCGGTTCACGCTATGATCTGCGAGATTCTAAAATCTCAGAGTCCCAGTTTGGGGATGGCGGTATCATGTTTAACAAGTCCTCGAAAACGCAGGATAGCGATTTACTGCTTGCCCGGCTCATACAGCAGATGGGCACGTTGTTGAAGAATGAGCATCAACAGCTTCGCCTCACACTGATTACCGAATTGCAGGCAATGAGTGCGGAACAACGTCAACAAATTGAGATGATTGTGCAGCATTACCAGCAGGGACGCATCAGCCCACAGGATATGGCAGCTTTCATGGCGGATGTCCGTGCCGTACTAGCTGCCCTGCAAAATGAGGCGAATTTCTCTAACAGTCAATTAGCGCAAATCAGTAAACAAGTCGAGCAGGTTTTTGACAGCCAGCTTTCACAGGAACACAAGTTTGAACTGACGATCCCCATCTTACCGGGTATTTTCGAGTATAAATACAGCTTCGGCGGGACAATCGACACGAATCTTCGTAACTTGATCGACAATCTCAAGCAGTCGTGGGAGGCGTGGATATAGGGCAGTGTTATACTATCATCATGTATGATCATGCGAGGAGCGATTCAATGGCAACTACGGGCATGTTAGCACTTCAGGGCGCGCGCCTCTATTACGAAGTCACGGGTGCGGATCATCTTCCGGCGGTGGTGATGGCACACGCGGGCATTGCCGACCACACCATGTGGGCGGGGCAAGTGGCAGAGTTCCAAGATCGCTACCGGATGATCACCTACGATGCGCGCGGGTACGGGCATTCCGAGACGACCGCCACCGTTGAATTTTCCAACCGTGCCGACCTGCTCGCCCTCTTGGATCACCTCCAACTGGAACGTCCGATCCTGATGGGCTGTTCGCGCGGGGGGCAGATCGTGAGCGAATTCGCGCTAGAATTTCCGGATCGTATCAGCGCGCTGATCTTGGTGTGCGCGGGCATCAGCCGCTACCCGTTTCCTGATGATCTCACCTTGCCCGAAGAAGCGGCGTTGTTTGAAGCGATGGAAGAAGCCGAAGAAGTGGGCGATTGGGAGCGCGTGGCGGAACTGGATGTGCGTGTGTGGGTGGATGGCGTGCGGCGCGGCGGGATGGGCAATGCCGAAGTGCGCGAACATGTCCGCGCCATGTGCTTGCACAATTACACACGCGGCGACAACCCCGGCACGGTGATCCCGCTTGATCCGCCGCCCGGTCATCGCTTGCCCACGCTGAGGATCCCGACGCTCGTGCTGGTGGGGGAATTTGATACCTCGGTGGCGCGTTATTCGGCAGAGGTGTTGGCGACGACCATCCCCAATGCGCGCAAAGTGGTGATCAAAGAGGCGGCGCATGTGCCCAACCTAGAACAACCCGTTGTCTTTAACGCCTTGATGTCCGACTTTTTGGCGACGTTATAAGCCTGTCCCCGCGTGGGCATAAACCTGAGTCAGCGTCAAAATCATTTTCCTTGATCCCATAAAATGGACTCCAGCCAATGGCATTCACCCCAGAACAAGCCTCTGCTATCACCACCCATGATCGCGATGTGGTGGTCGTGGCGGGCGCGGGCAGCGGCAAGACCTTTGTACTGGTGGAGCGTTACCTCGCGCTCTTAGACGCCAACCCAGATATGCCCCTCAATGCCATTGCCGCCATCACCTTCACCGAAAAAGCGGCGGGCGAAATGAAGTCCCGCGCACGGGATGGCATCACCAAACGCTTGCTCGCGGCTTCCACCCCCGAAGCCAGTTGGTTGTGGTCGGCGCGCTTGGCGGCGATGGACAGCGCCCGCATCGGCACCATCCACAGCTTATGCGCGACGATTTTACGGGCGAACGCGGCGGACGTGGGCATTGATCCGGCGTTCACGGTACTGGATGAGATTGCAGCCCGTTTGCTGACACGAACAGCGGTGGACGCCGCCTTACGCGACTCGGACGAAGCGGTGACAGCGCTGCTGAGTGTGTATGATGGCACGCGGGTGCGAGAGGCGATCATTCATTTGGTGAGTCAAGACCTGCCCCCCACGGGTGATCCAGAGGTCATCTTCGCGGGTTGGCAAGTGTTGTGGCGTGCCGATAGGCAGGACAAAGTCGCCGCGTTCTTCGCCTGGGTGCCCTCATCCGCATTCGCGACATGGACGGCGGGCGTGCCAGACGGAGACACATTGGGGGCGATCTGGCGCGAGGCGCAAACGGTGATCGCCCAAGCGCAAGCGACGGATGATCGCGACGCGCAAGCATCCTTGATCATCAGCTTAGGAACACGCATTGCCCTGCGTGGTGGCAGTGCCAAAACATGGGGTGATGCCGACATCTTTCGTGATGCGAAGGCGGCACTCACCGAATTGCGCGAATGGGTGCGCGCCCTGTTCGCGGATGCCGACCCGCCCGATGCAGACCGTGACGGCGAAGCCGCCCGTTTGATCCCGCATTGGGCGCGCTTGGCACAGCGCGCCCAAGAACGTTATCGCCAGCTCAAAAGCGACCGTGCCGCCCTCGATTTTGACGATCTCGAACGGTTGGCGGCGGACGTGTTGGCGCGCCCCAGCGTGGAGGCGCGCTATGTCGGTGCCGAAATTCGGTATGTGATGGTGGACGAGTTCCAAGATACCAACGAGCGCCAATGGCAGATCGCGCGCGCCCTAACCGCCGGAAGATCGGGGGCGCTGTTCGTGGTGGGCGACCCCAAACAAAGTATTTATGCTTTTCGCGGGGCGGATGTGCGCGTTTTCAAAGCGGTGCAAGCGACCATCACCGACGGCGGCGGGGCGCGCATCTCGATGATGCAATCCTTCCGCACCCATCAAACACTGGTGGACAGTTTTAACGCTGTCTTCGAGCAGTTGCTCCATGCCGATCACCCCAGTGCTGTCGAATTTGGCGACCCGATGCGGGCGGTACGCGCTGCCCCATCCGCCTCGCCATCGCTGGAACTGAGCTTGATCGTCAAATCCTATATCCTTGCTAAGGATCGCGAATCCGATGATTTGACCGAGCGCCAGCGGGAAGCGGTTGCCATCGCCGCCCGCATCAACGCGCTGGTCGCAGCGGGCGATCTCCACGTCTACGACAAGGACGCCCAACAGACCCGTCCGGTGGGCTATGGCGATATCACTATTTTGTTTCAGGCGATGACCCATGCGCAGGACTATGAAGAAGCGCTCAAGGATGCGGCGATTCCCTATGTGACGGTGGCGGGGCGCGGCTTTTATGACCGTCAAGAAATTTGGGATGCGCTCAATCTGTTGCGGGCGGTGTATAACGGCGAGGACGATTTGGCGGTGGCGTCGGTCTTGCGGTCGCCCTTCTTTATGATCAGCGACGATGCCCTGCTCCATTTGCGGTGGGCGGCGAGCGCGGCGGGCATCCGGCGGCTGATGGATGCGGTCACAGCACCCGGCGATCTGTCGTTCGCGCCCGAAATGCCCGACGCCGACCGTGAGCCGTTGCGCTTTGCCGCGCAGACATTGGCGCATCTGCGCGGCTTGGCGGGGCGCATCAGCATTGCCGATCTGTTGCGCGAAGGCTATGCGCGCACCGGCTATTTGGCGATCCTCACACTGCTGCGGGGCGGCGTCCGTTTGCGCGCCAATGCCGAAAAGCTGATCGCGCTCGCCGAAACCAGCCAACAAATCGCGCTCGGTGCCTTTATGTCCACCATCAATGACTTGCGCTCGTTAGAAGCGCGTGAAGGCGAAGCGACGTTGGACGCCGCCCGCGCCGTCCGCCTGATGACCGTCCATAAGAGCAAGGGGCTAGAGTTTCCGGTCGTCATCCTTGCCGATGCCTCCTATAAATGGCGGAGTGGGCGCGACGGGGACGAGGTTGTGACCGTCAATGAGGACGGGTGGGCGTGTCGCTTATATGACGAGGACACCGCCACCTATACCGATACTTTTGCGACTCGGCGGCGCAAGACACTGGCAAAACAGCGCGAAGATGCCGAACGCCGTCGCTTGCTGTATGTGGCGGCGACGCGCGCGGCGGATCACCTGATCGTCAGCGGGACGATGGAGTGGGATAAAAACGGGGTGGTCAGTGCCAATGGCTGGCTGGACTGGTGGTTCGAGGTGCTGGCACTGCGCGATCTGAATATCAACGAGACCGAACGCCAGACCGACGCCGGACGGGTGACGCTCCAGTTTCATACCGAAGACGAGGACGCCCATGCCCAACCAGCGGCGGACGATGCCGAAGCCTTCGGTTGGGACACCCGCGCCTTCACGGGGACAGGACAAGCGCCCCCATTGATCGGGCAAGTGGCGCGCGGGAGGCGCACGAGGCGCGATATCACTGTCACACAATTGGCGGATTTGGGCGCGGCACGCCATGCCCTGCCCGCCGAAACGCGGCGCTTTTATCGCGAACGCTGGCGGCGGAGTGTGGATGGCGGGGTGAGTTTGCCGATCCCGACGGTGACGGATGCGCCTCGGCGCGCGCACGCGAGCGTCATGGGCAAGATCGTGCATCGCGCGATTCAGTACGACTTGCCCGATGGCAAGTGCGAAGTGGCGGACTTGCTCGACCAATACGCATGGGAATATGGCGTGCTTGATGACGCCGAACGCGCGGCACTGGTCGCTAAATCGAAAATATTGCTGGAAGGCGTTCTCGAAGGCGAGGTCTACCGTTGGCTGGCGGACGCCAAAACAGTGCATCGCGAGCTGCCCTTCGTCTATACCACAGCGACCACCCCCCAACGAACGATTCACGGCATTATCGATCTGTTGATCGAGCGCGCTGATGGCGTGTGGGTGGTGGTCGATTTTAAGACGATGGTGATTTGGGGGGATGCCAACGGCGTTATCCGGCAGGCGGATGCCGAAGCGCACGCCACCCGCTATCATCTGCAAGTCGGCGTCTATGCGGCGGCAGTTGAAGCGCTTTTGGGGATCATACCGCTGACCTTCATCGATTATATTCAAGTGCCAGCGATGGTTGAGGTGCCCGAAGCGGCATGGCGTGGGGCGTTGGCAGAACTAGAAACACATTTTGGGGATTTATTTGCAGATGAAGCCTAAATGATGGGGATATTCCACTTTTTGATCGGCGAATTACCCGTGTGGGCGCGGCGCGAACATCCCGCGCTACGGATGGAACAGGCACAGAGAGGGCGTCCATCGTTGGGGGGGCGCTTTGTGCGCGCGGCGGTGAGCCTTGCGGCGGTGGCGGGGTTGCTGGTCATCGGCGTGATCGTGGGGACGGATTTTTGGCGTCGCCCCTTGACCGGCACCCTGTCCGATCAAGCCTTCGCGATCTTGAGCGTGCCGCTGGTCATCCTTAATTTGGTTATGGGGATATCAGCACTCGCGACGACGGTCGGTTTTGTGAGCGAACTGCGGGCGCGGGCCTTGTGGGATATGGTGCGCGTCACTGCGAATGGCATCGACTTGGCATTGCGGGCACGCTGGAGTGTGACGTTCGTCCGCTTTCAAGGGCTGCTGGTGTTAGCCATCGGCGGGCGGTTACTGCTGATCGCCTTGCTGTTGTGGGATATGGTCGCGTTTCAGGGGGGCTTTTTGCCGTTGCTCAGCAGCGGTGTCACCCCAGCGGTCGCGGCTCCAGTCGCGGTCGTGATCTTGGCGCTGGCGATGACGGCGGCGGTCTTGCTGCCGCTCACGGGCATGGGGCTGGATGCCGCGTTCGGATTATGGGCATCTACCTTTGTGCGCGGGCGCTTGAGCATGATGTTGATACGCGGCGTGTCTGTCTTGGGACGCGAAGCCGTCTTCGGGCTGCTGCTCTTCGGCGCGGATCGCGTCCGGGCGGGACAATGGCAGGAAGTCAGCGACCTGTTAACGTGGGGTGTGGTCACCAGTGCAGCACTGCTGGCAGAATACGGAGTCGGGTTTTTGAACTTGACACACGCCAGCGCGCTGTGGACGGCACTCCCGTTCGGGGTGTTTGTGGGGGCGGCAGCATTGGCGGGGGCGCTATTGCAAGCGCTGCTGGCGGATCAGTTCTTGAAGTGGGCGGCGCAGCGCGGGCAGCGGGTAGCATAGGGACGATTCTATTGAAAAACGCGGATACCCCGTTGGGTGTCGCTACAAACCACGCCCTTGTAGGGACACCCAACGGCATTTTATTGAAAAACACGGGCAACCCCATTGGGTCTTGGGCGTCAAGTTAAGCCTTAATGAAAGCATCCCCACCCCGTCTGACCTTCGGTCAGACGGGGTGGGGATTGAGGCAAAACAAGAGAATAAAGGCTTAACTTGACGCCCAATGTGGTCGCCGATTCAAACCCTTTTTCAACAGATTCAGGTGGAACATCGTGCGATCCAATGAGGTCGCCCGTCTCGTTTTGAAGCGGGCGGGGTCAGTGCCCCGCCCTATAACCCTGTTTTACATCAGGCGTTCTAATTCTCGTCCCAGTAAGGTGCCATCCAAAGGCTTGGGGAAATAAGCGGTGAAACCAGCGCGCAAGGCGTCTTCACGTAATTTGGAAGTGTGATAGGCGGTGACGGCGATGCAGGGCACGTTTTGCCGGGCGGGATCGCTCAGGATTTCGTTCAGCAATTCCCAGCCATCTTTGCCGGGCAGGGCGAGATCGATCAGGATGGCATCATATGATGATTGGGTGTTAAACAAAAATTCCGAAGCTTGTTCGCCATCGACTGCCATATCGACAGCATAGTTCAGATACTGCAACAGGGTCGCAACCGTCTCCATGCCATCGGGATCATCTTCAACAACTAAAACGTGTTTTTGGGACATGATTATTTTCCTTGATACATAAGCTTAAAGATGAAGATGATGCGCAAGCTCAGGGATATCGAGCAACAAGTTCAAAAGGTTGTCCATAAAAGAATCCACGGTTAGGGGTTTGGTCAAGTAATTGTGAAAACCATTGGCGATGGCGCGTTCACGATCCCCGATCATGGCATGAGCTGTCAGCGCGATCACAGGAATCTCGCTATAGGCGCGGTCATGCTTCAGCAAGCTGATTAACCCCCATCCGTCTAAGATCGGCATCGACAAATCAGAAATAACAAGGCGGGGCTTGGCTTTTTTGATGATTTCGAAGCCTTCTTTGCCATTGGTGCTGGTATGGACGGTCGCCCCATATTCCATCAGGATAATTTCGGCGACGGTGAGACTATCGTCCTCATCATCCACGACGACGACCACCCAATCTTTGAGTAAATTTCCCGGTATTATTTTCAACATCGGTCCTTTATGCGCATTAAGCCAAAACCAAGGAGTCTGGAGTCGCAATTATGCCTTCAAGGGGCACCATCACTGTAAAAGTACTGCCTACCCCAAGCTCGCTCGTCAGGGTGATGGTGCCACCCATTTCGCGTGCGATTTTTTGGGCAATTGCCAAGCCCAGCCCCGTGCCGCCATATCTACGCTTGGAGGATTGATCGACTTGGCGGAATTCATCAAAAATGAACTCGCGCGCGTGCGGGGCAATGCCAATGCCGGTATCGGTCACAGCAATCGTCATAGAGTCCCCCTGCTTAGAAAGATTGACCTTCACCGAACCGATTTCCGTGAATTTGATGGCATTGCCGATGAGATTGATGGCGATCTTGGAGAGCGCTTCTTCGTCACCCTCAATCGTGGTGGGCAAACTCGGATCAAACGTTACTTTAAATTCTAAGCCTTTAGACTCCGCCAAGACATTGAGGTTTTCTACCCATTTGCGCGCCATATCAGACGGCACGATGGTGTGATGTGCCAGTTCCATACGCCCTGATTCCACCCGCGATAGGTCAAGAAAGTCGTTGATCAAACTGAGTAAGCGCTCGCTGTTGGTATGGATTCTGCCGAGATAACGCTCGGTGACGCTGTTATATTCGACGCCCCCCATACGTTTTTGCATAATGCTGCTAAAGCCTAGAATCGCGTTCATCGGCGTCCGTAATTCGTGCGACATCGTTGCCAAAAATTCTGACTTCAAGCGCGAGTTTTCTTTGGCGATCCGTTGGGCTGCTAACGCTTCATCGCGGGCGGATCGCAATTCCGTCGTGCGTTCTTGTACGGCTTGCGCCATGTCGTTAAAGGCATTTGCCAGCACGCCCACTTCACCCGCTTGGGCATAGGCAACTCGTTGGTCAAATTTGCCTTGGGCAATCGCAGAAGCGGTGATCGTCATTTGGGTGATCGGTTGCGTGATCTGGGTGCTGACTACCAACCCGATGACCGCGGCGATGATCGCGATCAGCGCCGCCAACACCGTGATAATCGATTGGGTTTGCGTGGGGACACTGAACACTTCGGCTTGATCGATCTCGGTGAGCAAGCCGCTTTTTAAGTCCTCGATCCAATGATAATTCCCGAAGACAGGGATGCCACGATAATCGGAGTAGAGGGCGTCGCCGCTTTGTGCGTTGAGGGCGCGCTCGATACCGTCGCTGGTATAAGCACGATTTTGCGGGAACCCGTCAAATCGGCTTGTAGTCAGCAAGTAGTTGTTTTCTTGACTGATGAGATAGGTTTCGCCCGATTCGCCCAATCCTACTTGTTCGCCCAAGATGTTATCAAGTTGATTGATGTTGTAGCGAATCGCGGCAACGGCGATCAGATCGCCATCCTGATAAATCGGATTGGTGGCGATCAAGGTGAGTCGTTGCAACGACACGTCAAAAAAGGGCGCTTGCAAAAACTCTCCGGTTAAGCTGGCGTCAAAGTAGGGCTGGCGTAGGACCACCCGATTGAGCAACACGTCGTCTGAGGCGAGGACAACCTTCCCATCGGGGGCATAGATGAAAATAGCGTCCACATTGCTGCTGATATCGGCGATTTGCTTGATCACCGTTATGGCGGCTGCGGCGCTGGTGGGGGTTTGCACTGCGGCGATCACCTCATTGTTGACGGCAATCGCGCGTAACTGCTCGCGTCCATCTTCTAGCAAACGTTCCACTTGCTGGGTCTTAAGCACCGAGATTGCGTCCAGTTCAGTAAAGATCTGAGCCTGATATTGGGACCCGATCTGCGCAATCACGATCAGCGTAATGATGACAATTGGCACGATCGCGATCCCTAGAAACAGGAACGTCAAACGCCAACGTAAGCGCGCGAAGAAGGGAATAACAGTGCGATTTGTCACTTGCATGATGCCACCTGCCTATTTTTATTCATTATCAGCGGCAATAAAATCCAGCGTATACACTTGAGCAAGATCGACCGTTTGCGTCAAAATGCCTTGATTGACCAGCATATCATAGGTAAATTGCCAGACAGTTGCTTCCATGCCGCCGTGAGTTTTGCCGGGCACATTCATCAGAGGAATACTGGCTTCGAGGCGGCGCAGTTGTTCCGCGGCGACGAGCTCAGGTTTAAAGCTAAGGGTGTACTCAACCGCTTGGGCGGGGTCGGCGATGACATCAGCGATCCCCATTTGGACGGCATGGACAACCCCGCGCACCACGTCGGGTTTGTCATTGATCATCGCTTCGCTGGTGAACAAAACGAAGTCGTACGCATCAACCGCATAATCACTCATCAAGATGGTGTTGGTCGTCAAACCTTGTTCTTGCAGCGCCACGCCTTCGTTGGTGATCCATGCCACTAAATTATCGACTTCGCCATTGACCAACGGCTCAATACCAAAATTTGTCCGCCCGACCACATTGACGGTGCTGCGATCTACTCCTTGCGATTGCAGCAGGGTGTTCAACATAAGTTCTGCCCCGCCCGAAGCGACACTCACGCTTTTGCCAGCCAAATCCTGTGGGGATACGCTGCCCGTTTCGCTTAAAGACAAGATCGCCAACGGATTGCGCTGCATCATTGAAGCGAGGGCGACCACTGGCGAGCCGGCGGCGCGTGCCTGAATCAAAGTGGCACCATCAGCCATCGCAAAGTCGGTATTGCCTGATATGACTTGAGCGACCGGATCGATATAGCCTTGGTCATCAAATCCGCCTTCCGTCAGGGTGGCTTCGACGCCATTGGCGGCAAAATGCCCGTTGCGAATCGCGGCATACAACGGTGATGATGAATATTCATGAATCCACGACAACTGAATCTTGACA
>Ga0163154_10009034_pt1 | contig 11455 bp, 9 predicted proteins | sample OliLakLV19MP9P1_FD_148649 | JGI IMG/M metagenome (GOLD analysis project Ga0163154, IMG submission 148649) | Freshwater microbial mat bacterial communities from Lake Vanda, McMurdo Dry Valleys, Antarctica - Oligotrophic Lake LV.19.MP9.P1 | ecosystem: Environmental > Aquatic > Freshwater > Lake >...
AGTATCACGCCGCGCGGCTGCCGCATCATCCATGAGAGCCACTTCTTTTTTCGTGCCCGGGGGGCCGACCGGCAGCGCGGGGAAGTGGAACCACGACTGCCAGCCGGCACGTGCGGGGATCAGCCGCGGCCCGGAGGGTTGGCAGCCTGCCATGCGACGGCCGGCCAATCAACCAGCGGCTCGGCACCGCGTGGCACTGGCTTCTCAAAAAACGGGCCAAAAACCGCCATAAACCCGCGCGGCGTGGGCATTGGGGTCTTCCGTCGATAGGGTCATTTTTGTGGCGAACCACCCCGGGGCCGGCGTTTTCTGCGGGGTTCACGCGGCTCCCCGCGATGGCATGCACCGCCGTTGCCTACCCGATGGCTGGACGCGGCAGAAACCGCGGTTGCGACGATCACAACTCGCGAGATCGCAGACAACCTTCACCTCGCCATGATGGCGGCTGGGGCGAAGACCCGCGGCAGGTCGAGGCCGTCATTCGTGACGACCCCGAGGCGCTGTCGATGTACCGGGAAGCGATGAAGTGCGTCAATCAATACGATTTGCCAGATAACAATGTAATCCGTCTCGATACGCCACAGGGCAATTCCCGCGCGTACTCAATCGACCGGGTTCAGCGTTTGTGCGACACGGCGACGGTCGCGGCCCTTCCTGCAGGCGCTGTCCGCTGGAAATCGCGAGGCGCAATTGTGACTCACCGTGGCCACTCGGATACCGGCCGCTCCTCGTGTCCGAAAACGGGCTCCAAATTTCGCGTCCCTGACCATTTCAGCCGGCCGGGTGGCCTTGGTACCCTCAGTTTTCAGGAGGGCTCTGGGGGGTAGTTCAGGATCGAGGGTTCTTGGCGAACTTCTCCAGGAGCCGTATAACCCTCTCGTCGAGCTACGTGCAAAACCGTGGGCTGTGAGGTGCAGCCCGATAAAGCCGTTATCGAAACGCAGTGGTCGATACGACGGGCGCAACCACGGGAGGCGAGTATGGCAGCGGAATGGTATTACTCCAAGGGTGAATAGACGTTCGGCCCCGTGGATTCGGCTGAATTGAAACGGCTTGCCGCGGCCAGCGTCCTGTTACCCGAAGACGGTGTCAGGAAAGAAGGCCAACCGAAGTGGGTTCGTGCTTCGGCCATCAATGGACTGTTCCCCAAAAGCGGATTGCGTGCGGTAGCACCTCCACCATCGACGCCCGTGATGGTTTTGGCTGTGGCCGCGTCAGCCCCCACGGGCAAACCTGCGTTGACAGGAGCGATGAAGGCTAATCCGACGCTGATGCGGAGGAAGGCGACCTTTCTGGAGTGGTACGGGGTGACGCTCGGAAGGCAGTGGTGGATCGTCCAGGGGACGCTGTGGGTCTTGTACGGGTTCCTTTGGATACCGATCTGGTGGCTTGCCACTCGCCACAAGTTAGACCCCGAGCAACTGTCATTGACGACAACGAAGGTGACTACCGAGGAAGCTTGCCGACAACAGGAACTCGAAAAACTCGAACGCCTCCAGGGCAACGGCGTGCCGTTCATCCAGGGGGAGATCGTCCGGCTACGGGGCGTGAGTGGTCTTGCGAAGGGGGAATGTGGCATCCGCTTCCAAAAGGAGGGTGTCGTGCTGGAGTTAGCGACGGGCAAACGAGTCGGCATTCGCTATGACCAGATCAAAGGGCTTCAAATTGCAGGGAAAGGGAAGGTCGTGGAGTCAGTCGATAATGCCTTCGTCGTCGGCGGATTCGGGCTTGGAGGTGCTTTGCAAGGGGCCGCCCAAGCCATGTTGCTCAACGTTGCGGAAGTGTCGTTGACCGGGCTGTCATTTCTGCGATGCGGAATTCCACGCGGCTGCCTCGTTATCGTTTGAAATCCGGAATAGCCCGGAGCATGAACTCGTCAAAGAGCGGCACCGTGAAAGCCATGTCGCCGTGGGCTGGGCTATAGATCATTCCCTTCGTGATCAACTTGGCCCGCACCGGCCCAATGCTGGCAATCTTTACACCCAGGTTTTCGGCGATGTCGGCGGTGCGATGGGCACCGGGTCCAAGGCCTGCCATTGCGCGCAGGAAATTCTTCTCGCTCGGTGTCAGGCGATCGAAGCGAACACGGAAAAAATTCTTGTCGAGACGTGGGACCACGTCAGCCGTCGCGTGTTGCACGATCTCCAGGGTGATCGGACTGGAGGTCGCCCGGTTCCACGACTGATAGCCCCATTCTTGAACGAAGTACGGATACCCTTTTGTCAGACGAAAAACCTCGTCCAACGCGGCCTCATGAAAGGCAACGCCAACCGCTTTGGCCGGATCTTGAAGAGCCTTCGCGGCGTCTGCTGACGAGAGTGCTCCGATCTCCGGAAAACTAAAAAGCCGTTCGGCGTAAGACTTCGACTCACCGGCAAGCCCAGGCAGGATCGGCAGGCCGGCACCCAGCAGAACGATGGGGAGTTGTCGTTGCTGAATCTTGTGCATCGCCATGATGAGCGCGGCCAGCTCTTTCGAGCTGAAGTATTGGATCTCGTCGATCAAGATCGCGACAAAGGACTTCCGGTTTTCGGCGGCTTCACCGATCGCAACCAAAAGACTCGGCAGATCAATCTCCAGATCGCCGCTATCAGCGGTTCCCTTTTCCGGTTCGATGTCCAAGCCGTAGGCGACTTCATCCACGGTGACCTTTAGGGCACCTATAAAACTGCGAAGAATCGCGAGACCTCGTTTCACCTTGTCACCGACTCCCGCCATTCGATTCAGGTCATAGAGCAAAGACCGCAGGTAGGGCGCGATCAGCACACCGAGCGGTTTGTCTTCATGGGCTTCGATGGAGATGGTGCGAAAGTCATCCGATTTTGCCATCCGCTCGATTTCGTTGAGCAGGACGGTTTTGCCCACTCCCCGCAGGCCCGTCAAAAGCATGCTCTTTTCCGGCTTCTTGTGCTTGATCCGCCCAAGGAGAATGCGAGCCTGCTCAAGAATGGGGTCTCGACCCACCAATTCGGGAGGCGGGGAGCCCGCACCTGGCGAAAACGGGTTTTTGATCGGGTCCATTCGTTGATTCCTAACCGCCTCAGGCCACTTCGCCATTTTTATACTCAACCGACTTCTACCAAATTCTACTGACTTCTACCATCGTATAGCTGAAAGCAGGTATAAATTGATAGAAATCACTCGGCACGAAACACTTTCATCACCTCATCCCCGAGGTGGTTGATCACCTTCACCGCGATCGTTGATGTTTTGCCGGTGGCGGCCTCCACGCTCGTTCGTACTCATAGGGGCCCTGATGCGGTGGTCCGCGGGACCACTACCATCCAGGAAACCGGTAGCGGAAAATGCGATCTCTGACCATTTCAGCCGGCCGGGCGACCTTAGATACCCCCTGGAAAAACGACGGCACAGGGGGGGCGATTGTCCAGCCGGCCACCCCCTCCAAAGGGGGAGGTACAAAACCTCCGACCGGGCCTCTGGGCAGAGAACAGAGGGTCTCCGTCCCGAGCCTCTGGCGAGATTAACCCCCCCCTCCCCGTCACCCGCTCGCCTTCACCATCGCGAAGATGCCAGCCCGCACCGCTGGCGAGAGCGTTCCCCATGCCTCGACCACCGCCGCGAGGGCCGGGTCGGTGGGGGCCGTGGGTACATCCTGGGGTACACCGCTGCCGGAAGCCGCGTCATTCTCGGACGAAACGGGCTCTGCCGTCGCATTGCAAATCCGCCATCGTCGGTTCGACTCCGACCGGAGCCTCTTGCTCGAAGACCCTCGCGAAGCCCCGGAAACACGGGGGCTTTTCGGGGGTTTCTTCGTTTTCTGGCCTCGCTTGCCACGTGCTCAGCACCGCGGCTTATTCGCTGGTGAGCACATCGAGATACTTCTGGTAGGCGTACACGCGGTCGCGGCGTTTGCCGGAGGTCTCCTTCAGGATTCCCGCCTCTTCCAGGGCTCGAATTGCCTTGATCACGGTGGGTTTGCTGACGCCAAGCAGCTTGGTCGCAAGCGGCAGAGTGACAACGGGGTTCGCTGGGAGGAGTTCCAACAGCCGAACCGCGGGCACAGTGACGCTGTCATGAGCGATCAAACGGGCCCGATCCTTCGCAGTGAGCCCAAAGAGCTTCTCGGCTACACGGACCCCGTCGTCGGCGGCTGCACGGACGCACTCCAAATAGAAAGCGGTCCATCCCTCCCAGTCGCCACCGGCTCGCACTGCCGTCAGAAGCTCGTAGTACCGCTGCTGACGCTGCTTGAGTGCCAGGCTGAGGTACAGCATCGGTCGCTCGAGCAAGCCCCAGTGCTCCAAAAGCAGGGTGATGAGCAGACGGCCAATGCGGCCGTTGCCGTCGAGAAACGGGTGAATCGTTTCGAACTGCACGTGTGCCAGGCCAGCCTTGACCAGCGGCGGAAGCCTGTCGTCGGAGTGGATCCATTTTTCGAGCTGGGCCATCAAGCCAGGAACGGATTCTGGTGGTGGCGGTACGAACCGGGCGTTCCCTGGGCGCGTGCCACCGATCCAGTTCTGCGACCGGCGAATCGCGCCGGGCATCTGGTCCGCTCCGCGGGCGCCTCGCATGAGTCGTTTATGCGCTTCGCACAGCAGACGAGTGCTGACCGGCAGCCCCCTGGCGCTGGCGATCTCCTTCCGAGCGAAGGCCAGCGCATTGACGTAGTTGCAGACTTCTCGAACGTCGTCGGGCCGCTCGGCCTTCTTGGTAGCCTCAAACGTCACGACATCTTGGAGCGTCGCCTGGGTGCCCTCGATCTCCGAGGAGATGACCGCCTCCTTGCGAACGAACCCATAGAGGAACCACGGGGCGCTGCGGACCATTGCGGCCGCAACGCCGAGCTTGCCGAGAGCAGTCAGCGCCTCGGTATGAAGGGCAGACAGTCGGTCATCGAGCGCCAGGGGCGGGTCGGCTGGCGGCAGCGGTACTGGCACAAACGCCCGAACGTTCTCCCCTGAAGCGGGCCCCTCTGGAGAGGTCCGGTATGTCCCGGCGCTGCGCGGCATGACGAGGCAACGGTCCTTTTTGAGCGGACCATGCTAGTAAAGGATTGTTGACTAGCCAGCAACGCTCGCCACGTTTGCCTGCCTAGCGGTCGGTTGGCCCACCGGCTTCCTCGAGATTCACTCCCCGGGAGCGGCCAGACCAGAAGGACATTACTTGGTCAGCTTTTTGTACCGGAAGCGGTGGGGCTCGTCGGCGTCGAGGCCGAGCCGTTCCTTGCGGCTTCGCTCGTACACCTCGAAGTTGCCCTCGCAGACGTGGACGTAGCCGTCGCCCTCAAAAGCGATGATGTGCGTCGCGAGACGGTCGAGGAACCAGCGGTCGTGGGTGATCACCACGACGCTGCCGGCGAAGTGCATGATGCCTTCCTCGAGCGACCGAAGCGTATCGACGTCAAGGTCGTTCGTCGGTTCGTCGAGCAGGAGCAGATTCGCGCCGCCGCGCAGCAGCTTGGCCAGGTGGACGCGGTTCCGCTCGCCCCCGGAAAGCTTGCCCACCTTCTTCTGCTGATCCGGGCCCATGAAGTTGAACTTCGCCACATAGCTGCGTGAGTTCACCGCCCGCTTGCCAAGCTCGATGATGTCGTGGCCGCCCGAGATCTCTTCAAAGACCGACTTGTCAGGACTCAGTGCATCGCGGTTCTGGTCGACGTAGCCAATGTCCACGGTGGCGCCGATTTTGATCGTGCCGGAGTCGGGCTGTTCATCACCCACCAGCATTCGGAAGAGCGTCGTTTTACCGGCACCGTTGGGGCCGATGATGCCCACGATGCCGCCGGGCGGCAGGCGGAACGAAAGATTTTCGAACAGCAGTTTGTCGCCAAAGGCCTTGGAGATGTTCTCGGCCTCGATCACCTGGTCACCAAGCGGCCGGCTCGCCGGAATGAGAATATCGATGTCCTGGTCTCGGACCGCCGCCTGCTCGGCTGCCAGCTTGTCGTAGGCGGCCAGGCGGGCCTTGCTCTTGGCCTGGCGGGCCTTGGGCGACATACGCACCCATTCGAGCTCCTTGTCGAGAGTCTTCTGGCGGGCGCTCACCTGCTTCTCCTCGAGTTGGAGTCGGGCTTTTTTCTGTTCAAGCCAGGAGGTGTAGTTGCCCTCGTATGGCATGCCCCGGCCGTGATCCACTTCGAGGATCCACTTCGCCACGTTGTCGAGAAAATAACGGTCGTGGGTCACCGCCACGACCGTGCCGGTGTACTCGGCGAGGTGGCGTTCGAGCCAGTTGACGCTCTCGGCATCGAGATGATTCGTCGGCTCGTCGAGCAGGAGGAGGTCGGGCTTCTCGAGAAGGAGCCGGCAGAGGGCCACGCGCCGCCGCTCACCGCCGGAAAGGTTTGTCACTTCCCAGTCGCCAGGCGGCAGGTTCATCGCGTCCATCGCGATCTCCACCTGCCGGTCGAGATCCCAGAGGTTCTTCGCGTCGATCTCGTCCTGCACGGTCGCCTGCTCGGTGAGGAGCTTCTCCATCTCGTCCGGGTTGATCGGCTCGCCCAGCCGCATGTTGATCTCCTCAAATCGCTGGAGGACGGCCCGCGCGTGACCGACGGCCTCCATCACGTTCTCGAACACCGTCTTCGATGGATCGAGAGTCGGTTCCTGCTCGAGGTAGCCGACGGTGTAGCCCTCACCGAGTCGTGCCTCTCCTTCGTATTCCTTGTCGATGCCCGCCATGATTTTCAGGAGCGTGCTCTTGCCGGCGCCATTGCGGCCAAGGAGGCCGATCTTGGCGCCAGGATAGAAGGCGACGTTGACGTCCTTGAGCAGTTCCCGCTGGCCAAACTTCTTGAAGAGGTGCGAGATCTGGAAGATGAAGGCGGCGCCCATGCAAAGAGTCCGATCGGTGGGATGAAAGGCAGGAAACGAGCGAGAGGCCGGCGGTGCATGCCGGGCTGGCGGTCGCCAGTATCGTAGCCCAGCTGGCACCGCGTCGAGACGTGGCATCGTTGCAGCGGGGCAGGTGATGTCTTACGATCAATCTGCGGTTTCGAGGCTGCCGAATGGGGCCTGCCGCGACGCCTGCCAAAGGAGCTTTGTCCATGCCGGAATACGTCCATCCCGAGGTTCTCGTTTCCACCGAATGGGTGGCCACGCACCTCTCCGACCCCGGCGTGCGGATTGTCGAGTCGGACGAGGATCGGGCGCTCTACGTGCAGGGGCATGTGCCGGGCGCCGTCGAGATCGACTGGCAGACCGATCTCCAGGATGCCGTCCAGCGCGACTACATCGACCGCGAGGCGTTCGAGCGGCTCTGTGCCGAAAAGGGAATCACCAACGACACCACCGTCGTCTTTTACGGCGACAAGAACAACTGGTGGGCGTGCTACGCCTTGTGGGTGTTCAAGCTCTATGGGCACGAGAAGTGCCTCATCATGAACGGTGGCCGTAAGCGGTGGGAGCTCGACAGCCGCCCCTGGTGCAACGAACGCGTCTCGGTTCCGCGGGTTTCGTATTCGGCGCGGGAGCAGGACGGCTCCATTCGCGCCCTTCGCGACGAAGTCCTCAAGCACTGCAAGGCCGGCAAGCAGTTGCTCGATGTCCGCAGCCCCGAGGAGTATCGGGGTGAGCGGACGCACATGCCCGACTATCCAAACGAGGGTGCTATCCGGGGCGGCCATATCCCCGGGGCGCTCAGCGTGCCCTGGCCTCTCAACTGCAATGAGGATGGCACCTTCAAGGCCGCGAAGGAGCTCGAGAAGCTCTATATCAAGGAGCTCAAGCTCAAGCGACGATCACCCACGATCGCCTACTGCCGGATCGGCGAGCGATCGAGCCTGACCTGGTTCGTGCTTACGTATCTGCTTGGGTTTGGCAATATCCGAAATTACGACGGATCGTGGCTCGAGTGGGGCAACTGCGTTCGCGTGCCGATCGCAAAGGGAGCGGAGCCGGGGGGTATGACCGTCACGTCAAAACCAGCGGTGGTTGCCGCGGTCGCCGTGAGTGACACCGAGGCTGCCTCCGGCTAAGCGATGGGGAACGTCGCCGAACGGATCGCCGAGGTTGTGGACGAGTTCGCCGACCTCGATGGTCGGGAGAAACTCGAGTTGCTCGTTGACTACGCCGCGGGTCTCGAGCCGCTCGACCCCGAGCACGAGGCCCGCAAGGCCGCGTCTGAGGGTCGCATCCACGAATGCCAGACGCCCGTCTACATCTGGGCGGACACGGCCAGTGACGGCACGGCGAGGCTCGTGGCCCATGTCGCCCAGGAGGCACCCACCGTCAAGGGCTTTGTCGCGGTTCTCGCGGAGGCTGTCCGCGGTCGGCCTCCAGCAGAAGCCGCGACCATCCCAGACGAGTTTCTCGATCGCATCGGTCTGGCTGACGTCCTCGGAATCCTGAGGTCCCGGGGACTGCGGGCGATCACGGCCCGCGTGAAGCGGAGCTTTGCTGCAGCCGTTCGGGAGAAGGCCAGCCTCGAGGACGGCGGCCCCTGACGTTCGAGGATATTGTGGAATGAGTCGGCCGCCGCAGGTTGGAGGCCCGCAGCCAAGGGGAACGAGCGAGTGTCACCAGCGGAAAAAGTCGTTGCCGGCATCGACCTTGGCGGCACGGCAATCAACTACACGTTTCTCGACGAGCGTGGCCAGTTTCTCATTGACGGCCTCTGCGAGCATCCGGCCAGGAGCCTGGATGGACCGACGGTCTGCTTAGCGCAGATTGCCGACGGTCTGGCGGTTGCGGCGAAGAAGGCGGGGGTTCCAGTAAGCAAGCTCGTGGCCGCTGGCCTCGACACCCCTGGGCCCGCCAGTGCCGAGGGGGTCTTCAGCCTCCGAGGCTCGACCAATTTTGTCCACCATGACTGGGCTGGGTTCGACGTTCGCGCCGGCGTGGAGGAGCGACTCGGCATTCCAGTCACGTACCTCAACGATGGGAATGCCGCCGCACTCTGGGGCCACGCATCCCTGTTCGGTTCCGAGAACACGGCGACGAGCGTGTCGGCCATTATCGGCACGGGCCTCGGCGGCGGCGTGATCACGGCCGGCCGCGTCGTGACTGGCCGCAACGGATTTGGTGGCGAGTTGGGGCATGTGCTGATCCCCTATCGCGACATTCCCGGTATCGATGGGCTCGTGCCCCGCTGCAATTGCGGTCGCGTCGGCGATCTCGAATCGCTCTGTTCGCTGACGGCCATTCGGCAATCGCTTCTGCCGCACTTTCTTCGCCATTACCCGGATCACCCGCTCGCCGCGGAGCCCGACATCGCCGCGGCTGCCAAGCTGGTACGAGGGCTTGCGACGCGGGGAGACGCAATGTGCCGCCAGATTTTCCAGGTGCAGGCCAGGGCTCTTGGCCTCTTCTTCGACGAGATGATCAATATCTTTGACCCGGATGCCCTTGTGGTTGGAGGAGGCGCGGTCGAGGCCGACGAAGCGTTTCGGCAGTGGTTCCTCGGAGAGATTCGGGCTGGCATGCCGGATCAACGCGAGGAGCAGGCTGCCATCCCGATTCACGTCATTTCATCCGGCGATTCAGCGGGCGCCCGTGGGGCCGCGCTCGACGCCGCCCGCCTCGTCCGCGAACGCGGACTGTAGCCTTCCCCGCGAGGGAGTCAGGCCACGCGGTCGATAATTGTCAGGACGGGCAGGCCGTTGGGCGCAAGCCGATGGCCAACGTCGCCGGCGTGAGCGGCTGGGGCAGGTTCGGCTGCCGAAGGGCGAGGCCGCGGAGCACCAAAAATCGTGAGCCAGGCCGTGCCAAGGAAGCCGCGGAGCGAGCCGAACGTCGCCTCGACAGCCGCGGGCTCGTACCCACAGTGCACCATGCAGTCGGCACACTTGGGGTTGCCACTGGCGCGGCCGTAGCCACTCCAGTTGGTCTCCTCCATCAGTTCGCGGAACGTCTGGGTATAGCCTTCGTCGAGGAGATAGCAGGGCCGCTGCCAGCCGAAGAGGTTGTAGGTGGGCGTGCCCCACGGCAGGCAGTCCAAATCCCAGTTGCCCTTGAGGAACTCGAGAAACACCGGCGACTGGTTGAATCGCCAGCGGCGCGGAGCCCCATCGAGAATGCGGCGGAAGAGCGACTCGCTCCGTTGCCGCCGCAAGAAGTGATCCTGGTCGGGCGCCTTGGAGTAGGAGTAGCCGGGCGAGATCATCATCCCCTCGACGCCGAGGGCCATGACCTCGTCGAAGAATCGGTGGTAGCGGGCCGGATCAGCGTCGGTGAAGAGCGTGGAATTGGTGGTCACGCGGAAGCCCGCCGCTCGGGCAGCACGGATCGCCGACACCGCACGGTCATAGACCCCCTCACGGCAGACGGCCTGGTCATGCTCCTCGCGAGGGCCGTCGAGATGCACCGAAAACGCCAGGTACTTCGACGGCGTAAACCGTGAAAGCATTTCCTCGAGCTTGAGCGCGTTGGTGCAGAGATAGAGATATCGCTTCCGCGCGACGATGCCTTTCACGATCGCTTCGATGTGTGGATGGAGGAGGGGCTCCCCGCCCGGGATCGACACGATCGGCGCCCCGCACTCATCGACGGCTGCAAAACACTGCTCCGGCGTGAGATGTGACCGGAGAACTTCGGGCGGATGCTGGATCTTGCCGCAGCCGCCGCAGGCGAGGTTACAGCGAAAGAGCGGCTCGAGCATGAGCACGAGCGGATAGCGACGATTCCCTCGAAGCCGCTGGGTGGCCACATGCCTGAGCACCGCGATCATCTGGCCGATAGGAACGCTCATAGACGGACTCCTGATTGCCGAGCCTCGAGCGCACGGCAGATGGCCACGAGCGGGAAGTAGATCGGATAGTAGTGATATCGAAGGTAAAAAACTTGCGGGAAGCCGGTGCCGGTGAACTCTTCCTCAGCCCAGGTGCCGTCTGCATCTTGGCGGTTGACGAGCCAGGCAAGACCTCGATCAACGGCCGAGCAATCGGCGCGGCCTGCGGCCACGAGGCCAGCCACGGCCCAGGCAGTTTGCGAGGCGGTGACGGGGCCCTCGCCCGCGAGCGTGGGATCGGCATAGCTTTCCGGCGACTCCCCCCAGCCGCCGTCCGGCTGCTGATGGTCTTCGAGCCAGGCCGCGGCGCGGGCGACCATCGGGTCGTCGGTCGGCACCTCGACCGCCCGCAAGCCCTCAAGAGCCTGCCAGGTGCCATAGACATAGTTGACGCCCCATCGGCCAAACCAAGCTCCGGATTTCTCTTGGTTCCGCCTGAGGTATTCGACCCCGCGGTCAACCGACGGTTGGCCAGCCCTGAGCCCGCTCTTCCCATAGGCCTCGAGCACTCTTCCCGCGATGTCCGGCGTGCTGGGATCAATCATCGCGTTGTGGTCGGCGAATGGAACCTTGCAGAGCAGCTCCATCGTGTTGTCGCGATCGAACGCGGCCCAGCCCCCGTCCGAGCCCTGCATCGCCGCCAGCCAACGACGACCCCGGCCGATTGCGGCAGTCACACGCGACTCACGAACGGCCGAGGCATTGCCTTCGGTCGTCCGGCCAAACCGCTGCCAGGTCGCGAGGGCCACGATCACCATCGCCGTGT
>Ga0163154_10009036_pt1 | contig 11453 bp, 11 predicted proteins | sample OliLakLV19MP9P1_FD_148649 | JGI IMG/M metagenome (GOLD analysis project Ga0163154, IMG submission 148649) | Freshwater microbial mat bacterial communities from Lake Vanda, McMurdo Dry Valleys, Antarctica - Oligotrophic Lake LV.19.MP9.P1 | ecosystem: Environmental > Aquatic > Freshwater > Lake >...
ACGTGGCACCGCCAAATGGCAACGCGACCTTGCCCGTGGTCGGCGGCAATGGTCTTGATCTCAGCACCACCAGCGACATCACCTCGGGTCCCGGCAATGCCGGTGCGCTGACCGCCCCGAAGGATGTCATCCATTGCGGAAACGCACCCAGTTCAAACCGGGTGCTGATCACCGGCGTCACCGGTTCAACGTTGAACTACGGCTTATATATGGGCCACGCTTCCGACTGGAAGGTGACGAACTGCGAGATCACCCAGCGATCCGGCGCCCAGCAGCACGGTTTGCGCGGTGCCGTCAATCGCTTGTTGGTCGAGAACACCGTCGTCAACACCGAACAGGGTGGCAAGCGAGGGTTGTGGTACTACGGCCCGCAGGCGGCCATCGTGGGCAGCTCGTTCCGCGGCGGTGCCGTCTGGTTCGGCGCGCTTGACACCGACATGTCCGGCACCACCATCAACGGCGTCAAGGTCCTGATGCGAGATTCCGAGATCATTCAAACCCGCTACGACATGCCCGAGGCGATTTGTGTCCGCTCCGGCGTTGAGGAGTTGGTGCTGGAGGACGTGGACATCATCTATCAATCCCATCCCATTGCCGTCGATTCGCGGCGGACGGGCGATGTGATCCTCCGCCGCGTGCGGATTCGCCAGGCCGGCACCTCGACCTGGCACAACATCACCATGAACGACGTGGGCGGCGATCGAAGCAAGGTGGTGATTCAGAATTAGCCCGGAAAACCGCGATCCGCTCATTGAACGAGCGCGTTCCGGCCGATCAATGCTGACTCCGCGAATCCCCCTTGGAAACAAGGGGGATTTGATTTTTCAAGGTAGGATGACTCGAATTGGATCACCACCGTGCCCCGGCGCCCATCATGACTTCACCCCTCCCGCGTTCAACGCCTTCGTTGCCGCCGGTTTCCATCACGGTACCGACGTATAAAGAGGTTCGGAACATTCCGCTGCTCCTCCAGCGGCTTGAACAGATGCGGAACCAGCACGGCCTGGAGGCGGAGGTCATCGTGGTGGATGACAACAGCCGTGACGGAACCGTGGAGGCGGTGGCGGCGATGAACCTGCCGTGGGTGCGGCTCATCGTGCGAGAGAACGAGCGCGGCCTCAGTTCCGCCGTTATCCGCGGCTTGCGCGAGGCGCGGAACGAGATTGCGCTCGTCATGGACGCGGACCTCAGCCATCCCCCGGAAAAAGTGCCGGATTTAGTGGGGGCAATCCAAGCGGGCAACGACTTCGTGATCGGCTCGCGCTATGTCCGTGGCGGCAGCACCGATGCCGAGTGGGGCGTGCTGCGCTGGCTCAACAGCAAGGTGGCGACGTTGATGGCGCGGCCGTTCACACGGGCGAAGGACCCCATGGCGGGTTTCTTCGCCTTCCGCCGGGCCGCGCTGGAGACGTCGGCCCCGTTGAACCCCGTGGGATACAAAATCGGGCTGGAACTGATCGTCAAATGCGGCTTCAAAAAAGTGGCCGAGGTGCCCATTCATTTCGAGGACCGCAAGCATGGCGAGAGCAAACTGTCGTTCAAGGAACAATTGCGCTATGTGCAGCACCTTGGACGGCTGATGAAATTCAAGATGTTCGGCGCGAAACGTTCATCATCGCCATGACCTCGTTGCCCGCGCCATCTCCCGTGAACCACCGACATGGGCGCGTCGGACTGACCCGCGTGACGCTGGCGGTCTGGTTCATTCGCGCTTTAGTCATTGCGGCTTCCGTTGCCTCCGTGATCATGGCCACGCGCGGAGGCGTTCTTGATCCCAAGTATTCGAGCGGATACGGCCTGTTCGCGTGGGACAGCCATCATTACCACCGCATCATGGTGGACGGATATCCGGCAAACCGGATCGAGCCGATCATCGCGTTTTTTCCGGGCTATCCGCTGCTGGCGCGGATCGCGGCACCGTTTTTCTCCCCGGTGCTGGGCTTGCTGGTCGTCGCCAACGTCTGCTCGCTGCTGGGATTGTTCCTGATGTACCGATGGGTGAGGGCATTGGCGGGCGAGCCGGCGGCCGGGCTTGCGACGCTTCTGGCCGCGAGTTTCCCGCCCGCGATGTTCCTCGCCGCCGCGTATGTGCAGGGACCGATGTTTCTGACGGTGGTGGTCGCGTTGATGATGATGCAGCGTTCCCGGTGGCTGGGTGCGGGAGTGGCTTCGGGTTTTGCCACCGCGCTCCATCCGACCGGCGTCGCGGTGGCGATCACGCTGGGGCTTGCGATGCTCATCCGCCGCGTGCGCTGGACGACCATGCTGCCGGTGATGATCGTGAGCATCAGCGGATTACTGGCGTACCAGGGCTTTCTGTGGGCGCGGTACGACCGCTTCGACGCTTACCTTCAGGCCCAGGCGGCGTGGAGCGTGGAACAAAATGAAGCGCCGCCCGCCCCTTCCGACGCGAAGCCCGGAGACGTCGCCAGCACGTCCTTGACGACGACGACGACGATGACGACGATGACAACCTGGGCGGATTCGCTGCCTTCGCCGATGGACAAACTCTTTTCGCTCGGCGCGTGGAACAAAATCTGGCTGCTGTTGATCCTCGGGCTCACGCTCATTGGCCTGATACGCCCCGGGCCGATCCCGCGCGAACTGTTTGCGTTGCCGATCGTTATTTTCCTGCTGGGTTACCTGCCAGGAAATGGGGCGCGGGTGACGTCGATCGCCAGGTTGGAGACGGTCGCCATCCCTTGTTTCGTCGTCGCCGCCGTGCTGATCCACCGATGGAAACGGCTTGCGATCATTGGCGTGATCGCAATGACCCTGATGCAGGCGTGGTATGCCTTCGTGTTTTCCCGTGGAGAATGGGCCGGATGACCACCGCGAATTCGATTCAACGACCCAGCCGATATGCCCCGCGCGAACTGGCGGCGCTTTTCGCCTGCGTTCTCTTGGCCATCATGGTGCCGGCGTTCTTCATGCCTCACCAATCATTATGGGTGGACGAGACGACGCAGCTCAGCGGCTTGACGCTTGGGCCATCGGAAGTCACGGCGTGGCTGGCGGGCACCGATCCGCACCGTTTCGGCGTGCCGCCTGATCGTTCACCGCCGATGAGTTATTGGATTGGTTGGGGATGGTCAAGAGTTTTCGGCCTAACCGAGGCGTCCATGCGCTGGTTGGGGGTGGTGCTGGTCGCGTTCGCGACGATGCTGGTGTTCGATGCCGGCCGCCGCGCGTGGGGATGTGCCGCGGCTCTCACCGCAGGCTTGTTGTTCGCGCTCTCGCCCAATGTCGTAGTCAACGCGGTCGAGATCCGTTCGTACCCGCTCTTCCTGCTGGTGTCGGCCGCAGGGTATTGGTGCCTGGTCGGCTGGCTCAATTCGGTTCGCCAGCCGGCATGGTGGCTCGCGGGATTGTTTTCGTGTTGCGTCGTCGGACCCTTCACTCATTTCTTCGGGCTGCTGCTGGCGGGTTCGCTGCTCACCGGCGCGTTCGTGGGCGGCTGGTTCGCCGGCCGACGGGTGCGATGGGTCTTGCTGGGCGGGCCGCTGGTCGGACTCGCGTCGCTCGGCATCAAGCCCTTCATCGACGCCGCCTCGAAAGTGTCCGGCGTGAACGCCGCCCCGCCCCCGCCTGGTCTCGGCGAACTGGCCAAATTCATCTACCGCGCCCTCCATGGCCACCCGTCGCTGGGCACCAGCATCGTGATCATGGGCGCGGCTTCGATCGCTTTCCTCGGGCTGGGCGTGCTCTCGCTCCTGCCGAAACGCCAGGCTTCATCGACGGCGTGGGCGATCATCGTCGCGCTCGCGGCGGGCATGATCGTGGCGGTCGGCGTGTCCTTTGCCGTCTCGACCTTCGATGGCATGCATCCTTCCTATAACCTTTGGCGGCTTCCGGGGTTGGCGTTGCTGTTCGGCTCGACGATGACCTTGCGCTGGGTCTTGGCCCGACGCGCCGCGCTGGTGTGCATGGTCGCCCTCATCGGTGGCGAGCTTTTTGCCTCCGTGCAATTGGTGCGGCATGGCGAGTGGTTTTCGCACGGGCCGCACCGTCGTCTGCGCACGCTGCTGAACCAATTGGGCGCCGGCGACCTTGCCGTGGTGCATGATGGCGACCTGGCCTGGGGCCAAGGTTATTTTCCGCTGAGGTACGACCTGGGTGCCGAATTTCCCCAGTTTGCCGATGAAGATTTGGGCAACGGCGTCCGATTGAAACGCTTGCCGCAAGGCGACATCCTCACGCCCGACGGTATCCCCGTCGGGGTTGTGGTCGTGGTCGAGATGAAAGAGGTCGGCTGGGAAGAGCTCGCCGAAGAGTTACAGGAAGGTGGGCGGCCTTTCGCCCATGGGCCGGTGCTGAAGTGGTATCAGGAGTCAGCCGACTGGGAGCCGTTGCGTCACGAAGTGTTTTTCAGCCAGTTCGCAGCGGATATCCATGTGTTCACCCGGCGAAATATGCCAGCACCGGCAACGGACTGATCCGCGTTATCGGCAAAAGAGGATGAACTGGCGAGCCGGATCGAGCGTTCCGATGGTCGGTGAATGCCGATATATGATGACGGAGCCTGGTGAGCGGAGATTCGGAATGTCAATGAAGGAAGATCGCCGCGCATGAGCGTGACGCAGGTTGAAATGCCGGACGAGTTGGCGGAGACGCCGCCCGAGTCGCTGCGGCCCTCCCACACCGCGGGGGAGCCGATCGAGACGCCGAGCCTGGGTGACCTTGCCAAGCGTGCCTCGATGTGGTCCGCTTTCGGCTTTGTCAGTTCTCAAGGCATTCGTCTGGTGGCCAACATCATTCTCACTCGGTACGTCTCGCCGGAAGTGTTCGGCCTGATGGCGATGACGCAGACGTTCCTGATGGCCCTGGAGATGTTCTCCGACGTCGGCATCGGTCCCAACATCGTGCAGAATAAGCATGGCGACGAACCTGCGTTTTACAATACCGCCTGGTCCATGGCGGTGATCCGTGGCTTCGTGCTTTTTCTCCTGTCGTGCGCCGGCGCTTATCCCGTCGCGATGTTCTTCGACCAGCCCGTGCTCATATGGGTGATTCCCGCCTGCGGATTCTCGTGCGTCATCGCGGGCTTTCATTCCACGTCGCTGGCGATCATGAACCGCCACCTCGACATGATGCCCTCGACGATCGTGGACATCGCCTCGCAGATCCTCACGTTCTCCATGACGTTCCTGTGGGCCAAGCAGCACCCCACGGTATGGGCAATGGTGGTGGGCACCACCTGCGGCTATCTGTTCCGCTGCGTCGTCAGCCATGTCATCTTGCCCGGCCATTCCAACTGGTTTCGTTGGCACCGCGATCACGCCCGCTCGATGATCCGTTTCGGGAAGTGGGTTTTCCTCAGCACCGGCTTGCTGTTCTTCGTCGCCCAGGCCGACAAGATCATGCAGGGCAAATTCGAGGACGCCAGCCGTCTGGGCGTGTACGGCATCGCAGTCGGCTTCGTCGGACTCGCGCCCACGCTCATCAAGCGATTGAGCGGGGTCGTGCTGTTCCCCGTGCTTTCGACGGTGGTGCGCGAGCGGCCGGAGGATTTGCCGCGCGTGTTCCGGAAAGTTCGGGTGGTGCTCTTGGCGGTGGCGATGGGGATCATTCTGCCCTTGATCATCGGGGGGCGGTTACTCGTTGAATTCATATATCCGCCGCAATATTGGGATGCGGGCTGGATGCTGCAATACCTGTCCACGGGAGCCATGGTCACAGCCGTGTGCTGCTCCATCGGCCCGTTGTTCTTCGCCCTGGGCCACACCTATGTGAACACCGTCTTGATGGTGACGCACCTGGCCTTGTTGATCGCGGCGGGCTTGATCGGCCACGCGGTAGGCGGCGAGAAGGGATTCGTCATCGGTATCGCCTCCGTTGAGCTGCTGAATTATCCGGTGTACGCGTGGTTTCTCAGCCAACGCAAGCTCTGGCAGCCGGAACTCGATTTTGCCGCGTTCGGCATCGCCCTGGTGGCCTTGTATGTGGGACGCACTTGGTTTTGAACATGACCAGCGCGCCTCCCCTTGCCGTCATCATTCCCGTGTACAACGCCCAGCGTTACTTGGCCGAGGCGTTGCGGTCCGTGCTCTCGCAGACCTTTACGGACTTTGAATTGATCGTCGTGGATGACGGCTCCAAGGATCAGTCGCTTCGCGTCATCAAGCAGGTCGCCGGCAGCGATCCGCGGCTCAAGCTCATCAGTCGCCCGAACACCGGCATCGTCGGCGCGCTCACCGACGGCATCGACACCACCCGCTCGCCCTTGCTCGCGCGGATGGATGCCGACGACATCTCGCTTCCGCAGCGATTCGAGAAGCAGGTGGCGTTCCTCCGCGATCATCCCGATCACGTCCTGGTCGGCTCGCAGGTGCTGCTGATCGATCCCGACGCCTCGCCCATCGGGCCTTGGGCGATGCAGACTTCGCACGAGGAAATCGACGGCGCGCATCTGGATCGGCGCTGGCCAGTGGTGCATCCCTCGGTGATGATGCGCCGCTCGGCGGTGCTGGCGGTGGGGGGCTACCGCAAGCGCTATGACACCCTGGAGGACCTGGATTTATTCCTGCGCCTGGCCGAGCACGGCAAGTTGGCGAACCTCCCGGAGACGCTATTGCACTATCGCCAGCATTTCGGCAGCACCTGCTTCGAGCGCACGGGCACGCAAAACGACATTCGCGAAGCCATCTACAAGGATACGCACACCCGCCGGGGGATGACGGTGAACGTGCCCAGCGAGGCGTACCGGGCCGCGCCCCGCTCGGTGCTCAGCGAAGCCCGCCGTTGGGCCTGGATGGCCCTGGGGGAAGGTCATGTGGCGACGGCCCGCAAATATGCACGCATGATCCTGTCACGTCGACCGGTCAGCCTCGATTCGTGGCGGCTGATGTTCTGCGCCTTGAGGGGACGATGAACCCGATCGAATAGAATCGCCGCCGAATGGACGCCCCCGACCTCACCATCCTCATGCCCATGCTGAACGTGGGCCGCTTTGTCCGCGAAGCCGCGGGCTCGGTGTTGGCGAGCACGGGCGTGAAGGCCGAGCTGGTGATCATCGATGACGGTTCAACCGATGATTCCCGATCGATCGTGAAAAGCATCGGCGATCCGCGCATCCGTTTGATCGACGGCCCTCGCACCGGCATCGCCAACGCCTTCAATGCCGGGTTAAACGTCGCGCGGGGACGCTGGCTGGCGCGCTGCGACGGCGATGATCTCGTGCCTCCACAACGATTCGCCAGTCAAATGCGGTGGCTTGAACAGAACCCCGAGTTCGGCGCGGCGTGCGGCGGTTTTGCCACCATCACCGAACGTGGCCGCTTCATCCGCGACATGAATTGCGGCCCGACCGCGCAAGACATCACCGACGAGCTTCACACGGGGCACACCCGCACGAGTTTCTGCACCTGGCTCATCCGCACAGACCTGGTGCGGCAGGCCGGGGGGTGTCGGGACTATTTCAAGGTCGCCGAAGACATCGACCTGCAATTGCGTATGAGCGAACTCTGCCGCGTGTGGTACGACCCCGAGAGTTGTTACCGCTATCGCCTGCACGGGACGTCGGCCACGCACACTTGCAGCACCGCCCTGCGAAAGTTTTATCACGCCACCGCCTGCCGCCTTCAGACCCAGCGCCTAGCCGGGCAACCTGACGACCTTGCGCAAGGCCAGCCGCCGCCGTTGCCGATGAATGGCGATCAAACGGTTTTCACGGCCGACCATCACACGCAGCGCGTGTTGATCGGGGCGGCGTGGGAACAGCACGGCGCGGGCCGGCGCGGCCTCGCGCTACGCCTCGCCCTGCGAGCCTGCCTCGCCCACCCCACGAATTTCCGCGCCTGGAAAAGCCTTGGAGCACTTGCCCTTCGTGGCCCGCAACCCTGACCAACTTCGCATCAGTTTCGTGCTTCCCCACGCGGGCCTCTCCGGAGGCATTCGCGTGGTGGCGATTTACGCCGAGCATCTGCTTCGCCGCGCCACCAGGTGACGGTGATCTCCACCGAATGGGAGCCGCCCGGCCGTCGCGGCAAGGCCAAGGCCGCGGTCCGCAAGTGGCTTCACCAACTCAATCCGCGGGCCAAGGGTTCCCTTCACCCGTCGCATTTCGACGGACTCGACATCGATCATCGTCGCGTGCTGGGTTTGCGTCCCGTCATCGACGCCGACATCCCCGATGGCGACGTGGTGGTGGCGACGTGGTGGAAGACCGCACCGTGGGTGGCGTCGCTTTCGCCCAAGAAGGGGGCGAAGGCGTACTTCGTTCAGGATTACGGAGCCCACGAGGGCCAGCCCATGGACGAAGTGGCGGCGACATGGAGACTCCCGCTGCACAAAATCGTGATCTCCAAGTGGCTGATGTCCCTGATCGACGAGCACAACGGCGACCCCCACGCGGATTACGTCCCCAACGCCGTCGACCAAGTCATGTTCAATGCGCCGCCGCGCGGCCAGCAATCGCGCCCGACCGTAGGGTTGCAATACAACCCCGTGCCGCAAAAAGGTTGCGACACCATGGTAAAGGCGATCGAACTTGCCATGCGGGAAGTGCCGAACCTGCACACGGTCGGTTACGGACCCGGCGAACCGGAACATCACACGCCGCTGCCGCCGGGCGCGGAATATTGGCAATTCGCCCCCAATCACAAATTGAGGGAAATCTACGCCTCGTGCGATGCCTGGCTGTTCGGCAGCCGGCTTGAGGGATTCGGACTGCCCATCCTGGAAGCCATGGCGTGCCGCACGCCGGTCATCGCCACCCCGGCGGGAGCCGCGCCGGAATTGGTGGGCGAGGGCGGCGGGATCCTGGTCAAACCCGATGATCCAATGGATATGGCGGCCGCGATCGTGCGCATGATCGCCATGAGCGATCCGGCTTGGCGAACGATGTCCGACCTCGCCCATCAAACCGCCAGGCGCTATACCTGGGAGGACGCGACCTCGCTGTTCGAGAAATCGCTCCGCCGCGCCATCGCACGAAACCTTGACGGCCAACTGTCATCGGTCGAGAAGCATTGAAGAGCCAAACTCGCCATGGGCGGACTCCAACTCATCTGGCAGATCGCCGCCCTCCTCCTTCTGGGGGCGTTGTCGTTCACCTATGTTGTCCCCATCGTCGTCAAGCATTTCGCGAAGAAAAATCTGGTGGCTCGATGCAGAGGACGATTGGCGATCACCTACGATGACGGCCCCGATCCCAAGCTCACGCCCGCGCTGCTTCAATTGTTTCAAAATCACGGCGTGAAGGCGTCCTTTTTCCTCGTGGGATTTCGGACGGTGCGCTCGCCGGCGATGAGTGATGCGCTGAAAAACTCGGGCCACGAAATCGGCTGTCACACGCACATGCATCGCAATGCGTGGCGAATCTTGCCCTGGCAAGGCGTACGCGATGTGCGAGACGGCTATGCCAGTATGAGCCGCTGGATGCCGCCCGATGCGTCGTTTCGACCGCCCTTCGGGAAGTTGACCGGCTGGACGTGGCTCGCGGCGATTACCCGCCGCGCCCGGATCAGTTGGTGGACTTGCGACGGAGGCGACACGCAGGAAATCCTCGGCGATCCGTCAAGCGTGGTCCGCCAAGTGACCGATGCTGGAGGCGGCGTGGTCTTGATGCACAGCCATGACCGAGGCCAGGATCGCCATGACTACGTCCTGAGACTTACCGACCTCTTGCTGTGCGAGGCGAAACGGCTGGGTTGGGACGTCTGCACCATGACGGAATTGTTGGACCATTCGCCCGTGCCGGCTTCATCGCCATGAAGCCGGGGGTCAAAAAGCCAGGGAGAGTTGGATGCCCGGAACGTCTGAAATCAAGGTCAGTGGGGCGGAGCCATCGCAGTGGGATGCGCTGCTGGCGCAATTTTCCCAGGCGACCGTCTTCCACACCATGCCTTGGCTGCGGACGGTGGCGGAAACGCATGGCCTGAACATTCAATTGGCGCGGGCTGATCGTGACGGCCGCTGTGTCGGGGTGTGGCCATGTTTGTGGATGCGCAAGGGACCATTGAAGGTGATGGGTTCACCCTTGCCGGGATGGAGCACGGCTTACCTGGGCCCGCTCGTTGCGGCCGAGGTCGAACCCCAGGTCGTGCTGCCGGCGTTTCTCGAGCACAAGCTATTTCGCCGTTATGCATACTTCGCCTGCAAGGTGCTGATCGAGACGCGGCCGATCGACATGGCGGCCTACGGTTTCAAGTTCGTGGTGAAGTTCGACACCTATCGCATCGACACCACGCAGGATGAATCGGTCATCTGGGATAACATGAAAAGTGAATGCCGAAGCCGCATTCGCAAGGCGGAAAAGCTGGGCATCGAGATCCGCACGGAGACGACCTCCGATTTCATCGATGACTATTGGCAGATGTCGATTGAGACGTTCGCCAAGGCGAACATCCAGCCCACGCACAACAAGCGGTTCCTGGTCGAGCTCTGGAAACACCTGAGCGCGGTCAATCGGGTGCATGTGCTGTCGGCGCATCACGAGGGGGAGCGCGTCGCGATGCTGGTCCTGCCGTTCGATGCGCATGGCATGTATTACTGGGGCGGCGCGTCGTACCTCAAGCATCGCGACTTGCCGGCGCACAACCTGCTGCACTGGCACGGGATGCGTGACGCCAAGAAGTTCGGGATGACGGGGTACGACTTCATCTCCACCTTCGGGGGTCCGGGCCGTTTCAAGAAAACCTTCGGCCCCGACACCGTTGAGATCGCCACGCATTGGGAACGCAGCCCGTCGAAGTTGATGGCGGCCCTGAAAACGCGCTACGAGAGTTACCTGCGGAAAAAGCAGCGGGTCGAGGCATGACCGGCGCGGCGGACCGCATCACGGACCGGCTGCGGGGGCTCCACGGGTTGAAATCGCTGGTGTTGCGGGGGCGCTCGCTGCGCTCCGTCGCCATTGATCGATGGCTGAACATCAGCACGGTGAACCCGCGCGGCCAGCGCTTCGGACTGCGTAATACCCATGCCGACCCCGTGGCGTACGAACCCGTGGATTACCTGCTGTTGAGGCGATACATGCGGCCGGTACGCCTCACGCCCGAAGACGTGGTGTACGACGTCGGATGCGGCATGGGGCGGATGCTTTGCCTGTTCGCGCGGCGAAAAGTGAAGCTCGTGGTGGGCATTGAATACGATGCCCGCCTCGCCGAGATGGCCCGGCTCAATGCCGATCGCGTGCGCGGGCGCAGGAGCCCGATCGAAGTGCGCCCGGGCGATGCCATCGAAGCCGACTATGACGGGGCGACGGTCATCTGGATGTTCAATCCGTTCGGCCCGCAAACGATGCGCTTGGTGCTTGATCGCCTCGGCGAATCGCTCCAGCGCGTGCCGCGCCGGGTGCAGGTGGCATACGTCAATCCTTTGCACGAATCCTTGTTCGCGGAGCGTCCTTGGTTGAGGCATGAAGGGATTGAGCGATCGCGATTTTTCAAGACCTATCATGCCGCGTATTGGTCGGCGGTCCCGGCGGGGTGGCCATGAACGCGGACGGATATTCC
>Ga0163154_10009037_pt1 | contig 11452 bp, 7 predicted proteins | sample OliLakLV19MP9P1_FD_148649 | JGI IMG/M metagenome (GOLD analysis project Ga0163154, IMG submission 148649) | Freshwater microbial mat bacterial communities from Lake Vanda, McMurdo Dry Valleys, Antarctica - Oligotrophic Lake LV.19.MP9.P1 | ecosystem: Environmental > Aquatic > Freshwater > Lake >...
AGCATGGAGGATGATATTATCGGCGGTGGTAAAGGTAAATTCTTGGGCGGCGATAATGTCTGAGGCATCTTTGTAATTAAATATTTTGTCTGTCATGCGGTGTTTATCCTTGTAATGATATTTTTGCGGTGTGTTTTACTATCAGTATAGCTTTGTACTAGATGTGCGCCAATATTCAGAGCAATCCAGTTTGCGGTTAATCAATCCGCGTTCAAACATCTCACGGCGCAATATCGCCCAATCTTCAAAGGTGTGCCATTGCCTGAGCAGTTCATTGACCTCACGCTCGGTATAGATTTTGCCAATCTCAAATTTTTCTGCCAGATAATCTAGGATGATGGCTTGGTCTTTGCGGTTTTTCTTGCTAATTGGGAAGCGCGTCACCCGTCCATGCTCATCCAAATAGTGTTGTATGCGGTTTTCATTGTCATTCATAGCACATTGTTTCCTACTCAATCATACGATAAGGGAACATCAAGACGCAACCATGTGCGCCCAATGCGGAACATCACCCCTGGACGCAGGCTTACCCTGCCCAGAATGGGTTCTAATTCTTTTTCGATGAATGTGCCGTTGCGACTGCCACCATCCTCTAGCCAAAAGGTGAGGTAATAAGGCGCTGTGACCGATTCCGTACTAGTGGTTGGCACACTCACACATCCCAATTTGGCATGAAGCCGCGACACTTGGCTATCGTAAGGCATATGAATATCACAGCCATCGCGTCGCCCAATGGCGATAATGCGTTCTTCACCGATTTCGGGCTGAAAGAATGGCAATTTTTTGCCATCGTAAGGTCCACTCATATAGGTAATCGAAATTTCGCGTTTGCTTCGTCTGAACATTATTTCAGTTTCTCCCTGACCCACCCCAGCTTTTGAATGCTCGGCTGATGGTTGGGGTCTACCACCAGAGCCTGCTCTAACTCTGCAAGGGCTTTGGAATAATTTCCCAAATAGAAATATGCCTCGCCAGAATTATGCCAATACCACACATCATCTGTCTCAAAACAGAGTGCCATTTCATAACAATGACGGGCGTTTTCCCATTGTTTGAGCGCCCCAAAGCATAGCCCTTTGCCATTCCATGCCCACGCATAGGCATTTTCAAGATTGAGCGCCCGTTCATAACTCTCGATTGCCTCTTCATAACGGCGTAAGCGCCGTAATACCTGCCCGCGCCTTGCCCAGAGGGTGGCGTTGGGGGTGGTATTTTTGATGGCACGGTCAATCACAGCGAGCGCCTCTGGACGATGTTCTTGGTCAAGTAGAATATCCACCTGATTGATATAGTACCATACGGTGAGTGGGTCTTCTGTCTCTGCCCGTTCATAACTGACGAGTGCTTCTTCTTTGCGCCCCATTTCTTTAAGTGTTAGCCCGCGCCCATTCCATGCCCACGCATATTTGGAGTTGAGCCGTACTGCCAAATCAAACGCAGAGAGCGCCTCATTATAGCGCCCTAGACGGCGGAGGGTTTGCCCACGTTTTGCCCAACTTTCCACATGGCGATTGTTGATTTTGAGCGCCTCTTCCAACGATACCAGCACATCGGCAAAGTGGTTGAGGGTATATTGTTCATCGGCATAATGATACCAATGCCATACATCGCTTGGATTTAGTTCTAGCGCCTTAGAATAGCTGAACAGAGCATCGTCGTGCCGTCCCATTTGGCTGAGGGTTAACCCACGCCCATTCCATGCCCAGTCGAGGTCTGGCTCAAATTCGATGGCGATATTATATTGGCGCAATGCCTCTTCAAACCGCCCCAATCGGCGCAGTGTTTGCCCATATTGGGCGTGAATTTGGGCGTTGCGGTCATCGAGTCTAATCGCCTCTTCTAATAATTTTACTGCCTCTTGATGCCGATTGAGGGTGAGCAATACATCGGTTTGCTTCACCAGATAAAACGACTCGGTGGGGGCGTATTGGCTGGCTGTCTGAAAGCAGAATATTGCCTCTTCATAGCGTCCCATCGCCTCTAGGGTGATGCCTTGCTCATTCCACGCCCACGCATAACTAGGGGCGATTTGGGTGGCTTTTTTGCACGCCTCTAGCGCCTCATTCCAATGTTGCAAGTGGCGCAAGGTATTGCCCAGACGCGCCCAACTGCGGGCATGTTGTGGGTTGATACTCAGCGCCGTTTTAAGCGAATGCAGTGCCTGTGCATAATCGCCCATTAGCACCAACACATTGCCCTGATTATACCAATGCCATACATCGTTGGGCTTGAGTTCTGCGGCACGGGCATAACAGACCAATGCCTCTGGATAGCGTTCCATCTGTTCCAACACAATGCCCTTGCCGTTGATTGTCCAAGCCGATTCGCCGTCCAATCCCAACGCACGGTCATAGGCGTTGAGTGCCTCGATATGACGGCGCAAATGACGTAACACCTGCCCCAATTTTGCCCAACTAAAGGCATGATTGGGGTCGGTGCGGGTGGCTTCTTCGGCGGGTTGCAGGGCATCTTTATAATTGCCCATTTCTACCAATGTATCGGTCAGATTATACCAATGCCACACCTCATTGGGCATATACCGCGCCGCCCGTCTGAATACGGTAACAGCTTCTTGTAGCCGATTGAGCGCCTTATAGACCAAGCCACAGCCGTTGTATGCCCACGCATAAGCGGGGTCTAGGTGAATGGCTTGCTCATAGGCTTTGGCGGCTTCAGGATAATTTTTCATGACCCGATGAATCTGCCCCAATTTTGCCCAGCTATTGGGGTGTTTGGGGTCAATTTGCAAGGCGCGTTCCAAGAGGGGAATCGCCTCTTTATAGCGTTCTAGGTCATAGAGAATATTGGCACGATTAAACCAATACCACACATCATTTTGGTTGTTTTCGGTGGCAATCTCATAACAGTGAAGCGCCTCATCAAATTTTTTCATGCGCTCCAACACAATACCCTTGCCATTCCAGGCAAAGGCATAATGGGGCAAAATGGCGATGGCGCGGTCATAGCAGGTGATGGCTTCGTCATAACGCTCTAATAGCCGATAGGTGCGCCCTTTTCTTGCCCATGCCCACGCATAATCGGGTTGCAGGGAGAGGGCTTGGTCATAGGCGGTGATGGCTTCATCATAGCGTTTGAGCGCGGTGAGCGAATAGCCCTTATCCATCAATTCACGCGCTTCGAGGGCGGGTCCTGTGACTTCGACCTCTGGCACCTTGCCCGTTAATTCGGTGTATAACTCAGTGAAATACGCCACAATATCACCCCAATTTTGGGGACGATAAATCGGATTTTTTTCCAGACATTTCAGCACAAATTGTTGTAGCTTGTCGGGGGTATTGCGTTTGTCCTTCACCATCAGCATGGGTTTTTCGTTGAGATGTGCCAAGACCCACTCGTTAAATTTGCGAGCGCGAAAAACACGTCTCCCTGTGAGCATTTCGTATAATACACACCCAAATGAATAAATATCGCTCCGCATGTCCACATCTTTGGACTGACATTGCTCTGGTGACATATATGGCGCAGTCCCCACAATTGCGCCCACCCGTGTGAGGCGGTCGGTGGGGTGCAGATGGTCATCATGTGGGGTTTTTTCGATTTCGGCGGTAGAGATGTCGGTGAGGTCTACCGCGTGGACGAGCCCAAAGTCTGTTACTTTGGCGATATGGTCATGGGTGATGAGGATATTGGCGGGTTTGAGGTCACGATGTACCAACCCAGATACTTTTGAGGTGGCGTGTTGCATCCCCAACGCGATATGTAGGGCATATTCTATGGTTGTGATGGTATCGAGTTTGCGATGCTCTATCCAACTGCGTAAATCTGACCCCAATTCTTCTGTGCCACTGACATATTCTAAGATGATATGGGGACGTTTGCTAATATCCTGCACCAAACGGGCTTGGACGATGTGGCGATGTTTTTCGAGGCGCACCCACACAGTCGCTTCATGATTAAAGCGGGTGAGGGCGCGTTCATTCTCCAGATATTTGCCCTGGAAGGTCTTAATCGCCACAGGTTCTCGCTGGTCGTGGTCATAACACAAATACACCACACCCATCCCACCACGCAACACTTCAGACACCTCATAACGCCCGTCTATGCGGTCTCCCACACTATAATCGCCACTGACGAGATTATCGGGGTCTTCATCGGTGCTATCTGGCACATTATCGGAATCAGTTTTGACATGCCTTGCAGGTCTGAGGGGTAACATATCATGATTGCCCTCAAATGATGTTTGCCCAAATACCGCACTTTCTTCGGCTTGGGTTTCGCTGATGAATTGGCTCTCTACGATATTTGACTGAAATTCGATAATTGCCCCTGTATCGGCAATCGTCATCGAAGCATCACTGACCAATAGGGGTGGTGGCGAATCGGCATGGGTGCTATCGTTATCGGCTTCGGCATCGTCCACCAGATTTTCATCACCATCGTTGTTGTCATCATTTACAGGGGTAGCCGTTTTGGTTTTGGTGATGGGAGATTTGACCGTCAGTTTTTGCCGATATAAATCCATCAAGCCGATTAAGCTCCGTTGGAAGGTCGGGCGTGTCTCTGGATGATCTTCATCGTCATCGGTTGCCGCCCACAATGCCGCGGCGATATTACGCCGTGTGGGATGTGTCTCTGCAAACTCAAATAGCCAGCGCAGATATTCATCTATAGCGCGACGTGCCATTTTTCGGTCTACCTCATGCTCGGCATGGGTGACAGCGCGTTTATAGGCGATGAGTGTCTTGCCGATATAATACACCAGCAGACGGTTATCTGGGCTATACGACTGTAGGGCGCATAAATCGCCCAATGCAAAATGGTCGTTGATGTCGTTGCGACGCAATGCCAATTTTCCCAATACCTGAATGGCAGGGTTGGGGTCGGTTACGAATGGGTCGCTTTTATCTTGCCCATTACGCTTTTTTAGGTGAGCGCGGGCAGAAGTATCATCGGTTAGTAGGGGCTTTCGCCCTGTTTGTGGAATGTTCACTGGATAACCTCAAATGCCAGTTTATCGCCTTCGCCAAGCGATACGCGAATGGTATCATCCTTAGCAAAGACATCCTCAACAATTTTGGCGCTCAATGGACGGGTGAGCTGGCGCTCTATGGCACGGCGCAACGGACGCGCCCCTTGTGTGGGGCTATATCCCGCTTTTAGGATGAGTTGACGCGCCTCTGGTGTGAGTTCAAGCGTGAGATGTTGTTCTTTGAGGCGGTTATAGACCGAGACCAGTTGCAAATCTAAAATGCCGTCTAATGTTCCTTCTGACAGCGAATTAAACGTGATAACCTCATCCAGACGGTTGATAAATTCTGGGCGGAAAAAGCGGTTCAGATAGCCAGAATAATCGGCTTTTATCTCTATCGGTGTCCCACCAAATCCCAAGTGCTTGCCACCCTCTTCTGTGCCGATATTGCTGGTCATGATGAACACGGCATGACGCGCATCCACGCGCCGTCCGTGTGCATCGCTAATTCTGCCTTCATCAAATACTTGCAGAAAAATATCAAATACCTCTGGGGCGGCTTTTTCCACTTCATCCAACAACACCACACTATAGGGTCTACGGCGCAACGCATCGGTGAGTTGACCACCTCGTTGTGTATCCCGGTAGCCAGGGGGTGCGCCGATGAGCCGTGCAACGGTGTGTGCATCATGAAATTCGGACATATCGAGCCGAATCATCGCCTCATCACTACCAAATAAGAAACTAGCCAATGCGCGGGCGAGTTCTGTCTTGCCCACACCCGATGGTCCCAAAAAGAGAAATACACCTATGGGGCGGCTGGGGTCATTGAGTCCTGCACGGGCAGTTTTTATCGCCGCCGATACGGTATTCACTGCCTCATCCTGACCGATTACTCTTGATAGCAAGGCTTTTTCTAGCCCCGCTAAACGGCGTTTTTCGTTGGTGGTGAGTTCATTGACAGGGATACCCGTCCATTGTGATAAGACGGCAGTCACATCACTGGCTTTGACATCGTTGGGGGCTGGGTCTTCGTCATCTGGGCTAATGGTGCGAATAATCACCCGCGTACAGGCTTCATCCAACAAATCCAGCGCCTTATCTGGCAAGCGTCTGTCTGGCATATAGCGCACAGAAAGGCGCACCGCCGCCTCTAGGGTCTCTGGCAAAATCACCACGCCATGATGTTCTTCTAGTTTGAGGCGTTGCTCCGCCAAAATTTGAATGCTATCGTCCTCTGATGGTTCTTCCACATCAATTGTGCGGAAGCGCCTATCGAGGGCGGGGTCTTGGGCGATGGCTTTGCGATATTCCTCATGGGTGGTCGCGCCAATGCAATTAATTTCCCCCCGCGAGAGGGCAGGTTTGAGGATATTGGCGGCATCGAGATTGCTGTCTATCGTATCGCCAGCACCGACAATGGTGTGAATTTCGTCTATGAACAAAATACAGTTGCCCGAATTTTTGATTTCATCCACAATGCCGATGAGCCGTTCTTCAAATTGCCCACGCAGGCTTGTGCCAGCGACCAATGTGCCAATTTCGATTTGGACAATGCGTTTTTTGAGCAATGAAGCGGGTGCTGTGCCGTTGTGGATGGCATACGCCAAGCCTTCGACCACTGCCGTTTTTCCGACACCCGCATCACCGAGCAGAAGCGGATTATTTTTTTTGCTCCGTGCTAATGTACGGGCGAGGGCGCGAATTTCTTCTTCTCTGGCAATAGCGGGACCAATTTTGCCCTTTGCGGCTTGCACAGTGAGGTCACGCCCATATTTGTCTAGTAGGGGCGTGGGGGCGACATCGCTATCGGTGGTAGGGCGCGGAATTTTGAACGCCGCAGCAAAAGAGCCAAAGGGTGAATTGCCAAAATTGAAGTCACTATCCGAGTCGAATAGGCTGTCCATATCGCTATCGTCTAATAGCGGAAAATTATCATCGGGCTGTTGCTCAGCGATGAGCGTCTGCAACCACTGATTGACATCAAATCCCATTTCGATGAGTTTGCGAATGGGGATGCCTTCACCCTCTTGCAAGAGTGCCATCAAGACATGATATTCACCGACTTCGGTCTCATCTTGGTCTGCCAGAAAAATGGCAAGCGATAGCACCATCTCGGTGCGTGGGGTGAGTGGCAAGACATCACTCATGCTCAAATCTTTGTCTGTCCCAATATCACGGCGAATTTCGCTCCGCACAGTGCGCGGATTGAGTTCTGCCCGCCGTAACAACCGATTGGTATGTCCATTTTCAAAACGGGTGAGGGCGATAAAAATATGTTCTGTCCCCAAAAAGTGATGCCCCAACTTGCGGGCTTCTTCTACGGATGCGCTCAAAATTTTGGCGCAACGCTCACGAATTTCTTTTTCTGGAATATCGGGTGATGGTGTCATCAAATCCACTCAAATTTATCAAAAAATTATTCACATCATTAGTATAACGCAAGCGGTCAATTTTATCATCTTTTTTCCTTATTTTTTTATCAGAAATGGAAATAACATGCTTATATCCATTATTAAACCATTTCTAAATGTAGAAACTTGTATCAGTTTGGATGAAAAAGCATGTTTTTTCGTAAAATGTAATTTGTTAGCATAAAAATGCTTGTAAAAATGAATTATATTATTTATACTCGTATTTGTTAAAAACATATAACACATTAGTTAGGGAGCTAAATCAATGGCACATATTACCAAAGTTATGTTTCTCCTGTTTTTTCTTGGTGCATCTTTTGTATATGTAGCCCCGTCACAGGCTGCATATTCATTACTGTGTGGTACAGCTATTTATGTTGATGATAGCTTTGTGGGGGTTAGTGATGGTACGAGTGGATCCCCATATACCACTATCGCCGCCGCGGTTGCTGTCGCCAGTGCAGGAGATGTGATTTGTGTCAATGACGGCACATACGCATCAACAAATATCAATCAACAAGTCACCTTATTGGGACCCAACGCAGGCTTTAATGCGAATGACCCCGCAGATATCACTGCCTCTAATCCTACACGTATTATCACAGCAGAGGCTGTTGTAAATGGCACTTTTGGGCTTCAGGCAAATAATATCATTGTGGATGGATTCACCTTTAGTGGTTTCGCTTTAGGTATAGCGCAGCAAGTGTCTCCATTTACCAGTATGCAAGTGCTGAATAATAATTTTCTCAATGGTAGTTTTGCCATTAACTTTAATTTTGGTGCTGTTTTTCCCCTCAATAGAGGTTTGCTGATTGAGAATAACCGCATTGATACTTATTCTGCCGCGGCACAAACGGCTATTTGGGTGCATAATGTTGATGGGGCGACAATTCGTGGGAATTATATCAATAGTGGGGGATTTGATAATTCTCGTGGCATCAATTTATCTGGTAATAACATTGTGGTAGAAGATAACCATACGATAATTCCGCTTCCACAAACCAACGGATTTGGGTTGCAGATAGGTGCAGACCAGCCCAATACGATGCTAGGTATCACGGCACAGCGTAATACCTTTGTGGGTGGGGCGCGTGGTATTCAGATGTATCCATGTGCTGGTGGACGCAATTTGCAAAATATCTCTATTCTCGATAATGAAATTCGTGATGTTGCAAATATCGCCATTTGGATGACTGCTGGCGGGTGTGACCCATCGAGAGACGGCACTGTGAACAATATCCTCATTGAAGGAAATCGTATTACCCAAAATGTCAGTTTATTAACCATTGGTTTTGCATCCATTGACCTGCGCTTTAATGGTACAAATCCGCAAGGGTTGGTCACAGTCCGTAATAATCAAGTTCAAATGACGGGTGCTTATGGTACTGCGACAACCAGTTCCGCTATACGTGTGCGTGGTCGTGCCGATAATGTCATTATCCAAGCCAACCGGCTCATTGGTAATGGGACGTGTCCTACCACACCAAACCCTGTTTGTTCTGGTGTGTATGTTCAGACCAATGATGCAACGCTTGGGGCAATGCCTGCCGCCTCCAATGTTCAGATTATCGAAAACTACATTACGGGTTTTGAACGCGCTTTGATTGTGCATGATGCTGTGGCTAACGCTTATGGCAATCTGACGATGGGTGCAACGGTCAATTTTAATCGTAACCGTGTATTTGGCAATACATTTGGCGCACAAGGTGGGGCAGGACAAAGCGTCAATCTGGATAATAACTGGTGGGGATGCAATGGCGGACCCATCGCAGGTGGTGGTAGTGGGGCTGGGGCGCTTGGTGCCTGTGTCAATTATCTAACACCAACAGGGTTTACACTCGCACCATCGAGCTGGCTCACCTTAAATAATCTGGTAGCGAGCCCATCGCCTGTTTTACAAGCCTCACCCACAACAACTTTGTTGGTGAATATTGGCACAGCAGGCAATACGGTTTCTGATTGGGCAGGTGTGACCGATTCACAAACTTTTGCATACGATTTGGCGATAGACCCATTAAATCGTCCATTGATACAATTTGCAGGTGCTGCGACATTTGCTTTGCCTTCTGGCATACCTGCGCCAACTGTCCCCTCAGCATCCGCTATCAATAGTTTAGCGACAATTAATGCGACACTGACAGATTGCGCGACGACTGTTTTCACGGCTCAGTTTGATAATGAACGGTTATCTATTGCTGTTCCGTGTCAATTGGCAGGAGAAGTGCTTCCAGAGACCCCACCAAATGGTGAGCAGGGCGTACTGACATCACAACAATTTGAAGAATTGGGCGTGACCAATTTGCCAGCTACAGGAGAAACACCGCTTTGGCGCGATTGGTTGATAGTAGCCATTGCTGGCATTGGTGTTTTAGGCGTTATGGTTAGTGCTGTTGTGTGGCGCAAACGCCAACAATCATAACTTTTAGCTACCTAATGGAGAACCGAAAACAAATTCATAGGATTATGTCAATAACGCATCATTAAACGTGTTTTCACCCCACCCCCAACCCCCGCTCCAATTTTTTGGAGCGGGGGCTAAAACCTGCCCTAAAATGGGTTTCTCCCCCTTTCTCCACGCAGTGGGGATAAGGGGGCTGGGGGGATAGGGGTGATTTAAGCTGATAATTGACTTGAAAATGCTTATCCATTGAAATTTGAAAATCATTTGAATTCAAAATAGTTGTTCCATTATCAACAACACTAATGCCAATGATGATACTGTTACCGTGACAATGCCCGCAGGGATATGCAACAAAATATGCAATTGCCCCGCCAAACTAGACCCACCACTAATATTGGGCGGGACAGCAATCAACGCCATCCCCATGAGCAAGGTAATCCATTCGTCTTTGCGATGAAATACCAATATAAAGCTAATTATCGTGAGTGCGACTATCAACAAATAATCAATGCACAGTTGTAGGGTCGCTAGGACGGGTGTGAGCGCCACATTGCCTAGCAATTGCTGATAGCGCATTGGCAATGCAAAAACATAGGTGATAAGGGTTGTCACCATATAGATGATGCCCATCCACCATACCCAATGGGGCAAAAAACGGATAGATGTACTGGTTGTTTTGGATAGTGTCATACCGGATTTGAACTCACGCTTTGGGCTATTTCCTTCTAAATAAAACCAACCATTTAGTATCCTATATGGCTGGTTTTATTGCAAACAGAGATTTTTTTGATAGGTGTTTATAGCCGACCAGACACCCATTCGATAATATCGTTCATGATACGCCCATAATGAGTTTCGTTGTGAATTTCATGATATAACCCCTCATAAATTTTGAGGGTCTTATCTGTGCTACCCGCTTGGTCGTATATCCATTGGCTGGCAGGTGGCGGACAAATTGTGTCTTGGCTACCGTGTAATAGCAATATCGGTAGTCGCAAAGTGCCTAGTTGGGGAATCACTGCCTTGCCGTTGGTAATAATCCCCGCGCCCATGCCAATTCTCATCGGTTCTGCATCGCCCAATGGGTCTGCGATATATGCCTTGACGATATTTTCATCGTGGGTGAGCATGGTGGGGTCAATTTTGGTTTGGCGCTTGGTGGGGGCGATTTTGCTGAGTAGGGTGAGTACCATCACCAAAAATGCGGAAACGGTGGTGCTAACCGCCAGTGGCGACCCACTCGAAATCCATCCTGCGATTTTATCCTGATTTTTGAGCAGATAGAGGTTGCTAATCAGTGACCCCATGCTATGCCCATAGACAAAAATCTTTTTGTTGGGGTTTTCCTTGCGAATAAGGTCAATATAGAGGGATAAATCGGCTACAGGCAGGTCGAAACTAGCGAAATACGTGCGCGGTTCACCGCCACTTTTGCCATGTGAACGATGGTCATAGGCATAAAAAGCAAATCCCGCATCTACAAATGCTTCTGCGACATGCCCATAACGACCACTATGCTCCGCGATGCCATGCACCAAGAGGATGACGGCTTTGGGGTCTGTGGTAGGAAGCCATTTAACAGCATGGAGGATGATATTATCGGCGGTGGTAAAGGTAAATTCTTGGGCGGCGATAATGTCTGAGGCATCTTTGTAATTAAATATTTTGTCTGTCATGCGGTGTTTATCCTTGTAATGATATTTTTGC